>Ga0209956_1000068_pt1 | contig 49985 bp, 31 predicted proteins | sample SalPon2A_C_D1_MG_FD_185720 | JGI IMG/M metagenome (GOLD analysis project Ga0209956, IMG submission 185720) | Soil microbial communities from South San Francisco under conditions of wetland restoration - Salt Pond MetaG R2A_C_D1_MG (SPAdes)... | ecosystem: Environmental > Terrestrial > Soil >...
CTCGATCCCGACTACCTCGACTACCTCCGCTACCGCCTTACGACGCCTGACCGCAGCCAGACCCAGCAACCGGCTTCCCATCGATGACCGTGAACACAGTGCCATCGATCAGTGTGACCACTCTCACTGCAAACTCAGCTCGACCGCTTTCTGGTGCACCAGGAGCTCAATGGTCACTGACGGGAGCCGCGGGACTGCCTCATGACTTCGTCCCAGAGCTCTTCGTAGGCGCGGACCGGGGGTGTGCTCGGGGCCGCCCAGGAGGTCAGCGGGGCGCGGTGCAGCCCCATCTGCTCCACCAGCGACGAGTACGGGATCTGGGTCTCCAGGAAGGGATACGGGGAGGCCTCGCTGATCTCCGCCACGATCCGCCGGTGCAGCTTCTTGCGGCGGTCCACCATGCAAAAAAACGGCAGCACCTGCAGGCGCTTCGGACCCTTCTTGGACAGGTGCCGGTGGAGCTGATCCAGAGTGCGCAACGAAAGGGTCGTCGGGATGGTGGGGACCAGCAGCGCGTCGGCGGCCACGAAGATCCCCTCGGACACCCGCGAGATGCTCGGAGCGCAGTCGAGAAAGAGGTGGTCGTACTCCTCGGAGAGCGGTAGCAGCAGGTGCGCCAGGCGCCGGGTGGGATCGCCGCTGTCCTCCAGCGCCAGGTCCATGTGCCGGTACGAGAAGTCCGCCGGCAACAGGTCGAGATCCAGGAAGTCTGTGCCGCGGATGAGCCGGCTCGGGTCGAGCTTGCCCTTGATCAGCCGCTTGGCGCCGCCGTCGATCTTGGGCTGGATGCGAAAGTAGAAGCTGGCGGCTCCCTGGGGATCGAGGTCCCACACCAGGGTGCGGTATCCGTCGCGGGCGGAGAGATGCGCCAGGTTGACCGCGGTGGCGGTCTTTCCGACCCCGCCCTTGATGTTGTAGGTGGCGAAGACCCGCACCTCAGCACTCCACGGTCGCGTCCGGCTTGAAGAGCTTCTCGAGCCGTCGTCGTTGATCTTTCGAGGTGAAGCGGCGAAAGCGCTTTTCGAAACGGCGCCGTTCCTTCCTCTGACCCCGATCCAGGCGAGCCTGGAGACGGCCCATGGCGAGCAGGGTGGGTACCGGAGCCAGGTCCTCGTTCACCATCTGGTCGGCAAAGGCTGCCACCCGTTTCTGCTGGACCTCGTAGTCGTTGAAGTCTCCGAGATTGTCCTGGAGCTTCTTGAGGGCCTGGATCGGCGGCTGGAGCTGGTCGGCGGGAGCCAGGCTGCGGAAGACCTCCAACAGGTACCGCAGCTTCTTGCAGGCGATCCGCAGACGGTGCAGCTCCGCCGCCTCGCTTTCGGAGGTGATCTTCGCCCCCCGGCGCCTCACCCGCTGCCAGGCCTTCCAGATGCGTTCCGAAGCGACCTGCCGGATCGGCCGTCGGGCGTTCTCGGTCCCGGGTGCCTCCTCCTGCTCCTCCTCCCGGGGCTCGCGCTTCAGAAACGCCTCCCAGTCCCGGAGCAGCGTGCGATAGCGCTTGGTCCGGAGAAGCCTCGCCAGCTTGGCCTGCTCGATCCGCTGGTGCTCCTGGAGGAAGGTACCCAGAGGGTCGAGGTGGGGTTGGATCCTCCTGGGGAGGCCGGCCCGATAGTCCGGGAGCTTGAGCAGGTAGACGTCGAGATCGCGGGTCGGACCGGTGGCTCCACCCAGCCAGGCGAAGCCCTTCTTGAAGCGGGCGACGTCGGCTGCGGGGAAAACCCCCCGGACCTGGCCCAGGACGGCACGCGTACGGCGGACGGCGACCCGAAAATCGTGCAGGAGCTCCGGGTCGAGATCCAGCCGTGTGCCCTCCTCGTTGGCCCGCATCGTGGCCAGCAGCGTCCAAAGGATCTCCCGTGTGGCCGCCTCCGCCGAGGCCTCCGGATCCAGCTCCAGACGCAGCTTCGAGCTGTAGTCTCGCGGCCCCCGCCCCAGGACGGCGAGGGCCTGGGTGAGGATGTCGTCGGTCGCCCGCGCCAGCTCCTCGGCGAGGCGGTCCTCCAGGAGGGAGATCGCCGCCTGGAATGCCTCCTCGTAGCCGCGGACGGGACGGACGAGGAGAAGGGGGGGCATCGGTGCCGGTGCGGGTGGGCGGTCGCCCCACAGCCAGGGGCCGTCCCCGGGCGCCACGGTGCCGCCGAGGAGATCCAATCGCACGACGGTCTTGTCCAGCTCGTCGACCAGCCGGAGACCGACCCCGGGGTCCCGCAGCTCGGCGACCGGCAAAAGTCGCCGCGGGGCGATCACCGATACGACCTCCTCCGCCAGGGGCCCCGGAGGGAGCTGCTCGGCGAAGGCGTGAGGCTCGTCGCTCCGCGCCCGCCGCACCAGCTCCCCGTCGAGGGTCTCGAGCTCCAGCCTGCCGCCCCGCCTGCCGGGGGTGAAGGCCAGCAGGCGGCCGGCACGGTGCAGGCGGCCGTCGAACGTGTCCAGATAGGTCCGTGTGGCCACGGGAGACGGGTCGTCGGTGAGGAACGTCGAAGGCCCGTCAGACAGGACCGCTTTCAACCGCGCGAGCGCTTCCGGCGGATCGATCCGCAGCTCGAAGAGGATGGGGGTTGGGCGATCCATGGCTCGCTTGTCGACCAATGCAGCGCTTGTGACACGTGCGGCAAGTGTTGCAATCACGACACATGTGGCGAATACCCGGGGAGCTTATCAGGGCGGCCGGAACATCGATCGGTGCGCGTGGGGGGGCCGGGGGAGGGGAGCTGAGGGGAGGGGAGCTGAGGGGAGACGGGAGGGGAGACCTGGAAGAATGCCGGCCGCGGCGGCCACAGGAGCCGCCGCGGCCGGAACAGGAGACTGCTACACGTACCTTCCGAAGAGGGTCGGGGCCCTACAGGCAGCCGTACAGGAGCCCTACATGCACTTGTCGATACAGATCTCGCACTGGTAGCTCAGCTTGCCCATCACCCAGTAGCCACCGCCGCCGTTGGGGGTGCACTCCATGGTGATGATGAGCTCTTCGAGGCAGAAGGACTGGCAGCCCGTGGAGGCCGCGAGCTGACTGTAGAGATTGCCCTTGGCGGCGGCGCAGGTGGAGCCGTCCGCGCTCCCGATCGCCGTTTCCCGCACCTGGAAGGCGCAGCGACAGGTGATGCAACTGAAGGCCTCGGCCTCCGGAGCCGGCGTGGCGAGCAGCGTGAGCGCTCCCACCAAGACCGTCGCCAAGGCGAAGCCGAGGGTGACATTGAGGACTTTCTTCATCGAAGATACTCCTTTCGACGGATTCCGTCGAGACTTCATCAGAACGTTCCCGGGACCTTCGAAGCAGTTTCGAAGACATCTCTGGTCAGTAAGCGACAAAAGCGCACCGAAGCGGACACGAATTTCGTCAGAAAGATCGAGATCGGAACCTTCTGGAGCCGGAGCACGTATATGCTCAGTGTGAGCCCAAGGTAGCTCTTGGGCGCTTGGTTGCAGGCTTCTCACGGGCTCGGGTCCCCGGGTCGTGTTCGTCGGGTCCTTGTCGGGCTCGTTGGCGCAGGTGGGCGGCCTCGCTCCGGGAAGGGAGGATGAGGCATGTCGAGCTTTCACTTACCCGAGACGGGTTGCGAGACTTCCACCCACCACCCGCCCTCCCAGGCTCCGGGCGAGATCACGGCCCTTCTGCGCTCGTGGAGCGCGGGGGACGAGGAGGCGCTCGAAGGCGTCCTGCCGTTGGTCTACAGCCATCTTCGCCGCATCGCTGCCCACTGTCTGGCGGGGGAGCGCTCCGATCACACCCTCCAACCCACGGCTCTGGCCCACGAGGCGTACCTGCGTCTGATCCGCCAGCAGGACCGGAAGTGGCGGGACCGCAGGCATTTCCTGGGCGTGGCCTCGACGGCGATGCGCCGGATCCTGGTGGATCACGCGAGAAGCCGCAGGCGACTCAAGCGCGGCGGCGCCCAGGCCACGCTGCGGCTCCAGGACGCCGGCGAGCCGGCCGTGACCCCACCGCAGGACCTCCTGGCCCTCGATCGGGCGCTGGAACGGCTCGGCTGCCTCGACGCCGAGCTGGTCAAGCTGGTGGAGCTGCGCTTCTTCGGTGGGCTCTCGGTCGAGGAAACCGCCGGCGTTCTGGGCGTCACACCCAGGACGATCCGGCGGCGCTGGCTGACCGCCAAGCTGTGGCTCTACCGCGACCTGACCGACGCTCCGGACCGGGCCGGGTCCGCCTGCCCGGGCTGAGCGAGGATAGCCCCGCCGGTGAGGCGGCGCTCGGCGCGGCTGGGCCAGATGTTATGCTGTGCGACACAGTCGCGACCGTATTTCATCTGGTGAGATCCATTCTCGACGGGCTCCCCGCCCGGGGTCGAGGGGGTTACCCAGGGAGGCACGTTCATGAGCAACCAGGATCAAGAGCGGTTTGGCAATCCCCCCGCTGCCGCCGAGCCCGCGGCTCCTGTCGCTCCCGAGACCAAAGCCGGGGACGGCGATTTCGAGATCGACGAGGTCAAGCTGCAGATGGTGCGCGAGCGCCTGCGCGGCGAGCAGAGCCTGGGTGCGGGGGTGGGTGCCGGTGCGGTAGCCGCCCTGCTGGGTGCGGTGGCCTGGGCGGTGGTCACCGTGCTGACCGGGTACCAGATCGGCTGGATGGCGATCGGCATCGGATTTCTCGTGGGTCTCGCCGTGCGCCACTTCGGCAAGGGGCTGGACGCCACGTTCGCCGTCGCGGGAGCGGCGCTGGCGTTGCTGGGCTGTCTGCTGGGGAGCTTCCTGGCCGTCTACGGATTCGCTTCGAAGGAGATGGGGATCCCCTTGACGGAGGTCTTTGATCAGGTCGACGTGGCGACGGTGATCGAGATCATGAAGCAGACCTTCAGCCCCATGGATCTCCTCTTCTACGGCATCGCTCTGTACGGAGGCTGGCAGCTCTCCACCCGGCAGATCACGGTCGAGGAGATGAAACGGCTCCTGGGAGAGGCGGGGTAGGGAGTTTCTCCCTACCCTCCAAGACTTCCCGGGCTCCGCCCGCAGCGGTCGAGCCCTTGCGGGTTCGAGGGGTCCCGATGCCGACCGCGAGCTGCGAGTGCAAAGCCCTGAGAGCGTGGCGCTTTGGGGGGTCGTGGGATCCCGGTCGGTCGTTGTCCGGGTCGCGGCTGCCTGCTGGCTCGAACCTTGCTATTCTCATCGAAGGCACCGTCGCAGGGTTCTTGGCGGACCCTACCGTGGAGGCACGCTCGTAGGAGGCATGCATGGATATCGCCGTTCTGGAGGAACGAGATCTCCGGGCGCAGGACCTCCTCGACAACATCAGCGATCTGGTGCAGAGCGTCGCGCCGGACGGCACCCTGCTCTACGTCAATCGGGCTTGGCGTCGGGCTCTCGCCTATCGGGAGAACGAGCTGGGGGAGATCCGTTTTCTGGACGTGATCCACCCCGAGGATCGCGAGCACTGCCGGGAGATGTTCGGTCGCCTGCTCGCCGGAGAGGACATCGACCGGGTCAAGGTGCGCTTCGTGTCCCGCGACGGACGCGTCCTCTGGCTGGAAGGCCGCATCAACTGTCGGGTCGAGGACGGCCACCCCGTGGCCACCCGAGGCATCTTCCGCGAGGTCACCGAGCAGGAGCGCATCGCCCATGCTCTGGAGGAGAGCGAGGAGCGCTTTCGCCGGCTGGCCGACAGCGCGCCGGCGGGGATCTTCCAGACCAACGCCCGTGGGCGCTGCCTCTTCGTCAACCGCCGCTGGTGCGAGATGACCGGCCAGGAGCTGGGGGAGGCGATGGGGGGAGGCTGGACCCGGGCGATCCATCCGGAGGATCGAGAGCGGGTGGTGGCGGCGTGGAACCGGGTCGCCCGCCGCAGCGACGAGCTGGCTCTCGAATGCAGGATCGAGGGCCTCCAGGGACAGATCCACCACGTGTTCGCCCGCGGCTGTCCGGTGAAGGACCGGGACGGACGGCTGAGCGGCTACGTGGGGACCGTTACCGCCATCGACGAGATCCACCGGGCGGAGCGAGCCCTCGAGCGCTCGGAGCGCCGTTACCGGCACCTGGTGGAAAGCAGCCTGGGCCTGATCTGCACCCACGACCTGGAGGGGAGCCTGTTGTCGGTCAATCCGGCGGCGGCCTCGGCACTGGGCTACGAGGCGCAGGAGCTGATCGGCCGCAACCTGAGAGAGCTGCTGGCGCCTTCCGTCCGTGACCGATTCGAGGGCTATCTCGAGGAGGTCCGGGGCTCCCGGGAGACCTCGGGCTGGATGCGCGTCCAGACCCGCTCCGGGGAGGAGCGTCTGTGGGCCTATCGCAACTCGCTGTACCGCGAGGACGGCGAGCCGCTCTACGTGTTGGGTCACGCTCACGACATCACGGAGCTGCAACGGGCCGAGCGGGCCGGCCGGCTGTTGGCCGTCCAGGACGAGGTCACCGGGCTGCTCAATCGGCGCGGCTTCGAGGCCTTTCTGGAAAACCAACTGGCACAATCCGTCGAGCAGGGCGAGCCGATGGACCTGGTGCTGATCAACCCCGACGACTTCGAGGTGGTCAACGATCGCTTCGGACGCGAGACCGGCGATGCGGTGCTCCGGGAGATCGCCCGCGCCCTCGAGTCCTTCCCGTCGCGGGCCGCCGGTGTCTGCCGCTACGGCGGCGCCGTCTTCGCCCTGGTCCATCCGGCGCTGTCCGGCCGCGACAGCCTCCCCTGGGTCGAGAAGCTACGGGCCTCCCTCAGCCGTCGAGCGTGTCTCGACGGGACCGTGCGGCTCTCCTTCAGCGCCGGGCTCACCTCCTTCGATCCGCGGCGCGATACCCTCGCCGACGATCTCTCGATCCGTCTCGCCCGCCGCGCCGACGAGGCCCTCCAGAAGGCGAAGATGGAAGGCGGCGGCTGTGCGGTGATGTGGTCCCCCGAGGTGGAGACCGAGCAGAGCGGCTACCGCGACCGTCTCAGCGGTATTTTCACCGCCAACCTGGCGAAGGACTATCGGAACATGCTGTTGTTGTGGGACACGGTGACCGTGGTGTCCCGCAATCCCGATCTCGACGAGCTCACCGAGAAGGTGTTGGAGGGGTTGCGCTCGAGCTTCAAGCCCGAGCGCGTGGCGCTGTTCTCCTCCGACGGCGGGACGACCCCCCGGCTGGTGCGGGGTCTGTCCCGCGAGGGGGACTGGGATCTCGATCGTGAGGAGCTGCGGCTGATCGAGACCGCCTACCTGGAGCGCAAGATGCAGCACGCCACCGGGACGGGGGCGGACGCCGAGCCGGAGCCCGAGTCGGCAACCGATCCCGATGCGGATTCCGACGCTGATTCCGACGCCGATTCCGACGCTCTCTCGGACGCCGAGAGCCGCCCGGAGGCGACCCGCTCGTGCTTCGCCATCCCGCTGGTCGCCCGTGGCGAGTGTCTCGGCTGTCTCTACCTCGACGGCCGCGCCGACCTGATCGGTCTCGACGCCTCCGACAGGACCTTCCTGGAGGCCCTGGCCGACCGGCTCGCGGTCGCCTTCGCCCGCGCCCAGCGAATCGAGCAGGACCGCCGTCGTCAGGCTGCCGAGCGCCGCCGGCTGCGGCAGGAGATCGACGGTCTGGGTCAGGCGCTCCAGCGGGCCAAGCTGGTGGTGCGCTCGCCCCAGATGGAGGCATTGCTGGACCAGGCCCGACGGGTGGCCCCCACCGACGCCACGGTGCTGGTCCACGGCCCCAGCGGCACCGGCAAGGAGGTGCTGGCCCGCACCCTCCACGAGCTGTCGCCGCGGCGCCGCCAGGCGCCGGTGGTGGTCGACTGCACTGCCATCGCCCCCTCGCTCATCGAAAGCGAGCTCTTCGGCCACGAGAAAGGCGCGTTCACCGGCGCCGACCAGCGCCGCTCCGGACGGCTGGCGGAAGCCGAGGGCAGCACGCTCATCCTCGACGAGGTCGGCGAGCTCCCGCTCGAGGTGCAGAGCAAGCTCCTGCGCTTCGTCCAGGAGCAGGAGGTGATGTCCGTCGGCGGCCGCAAGGTGCGCAAGGTGGATACGCGGGTGATCGCCCTCACCCACCGTGACCTCGCCACCGAGGTGGACGCGGGACGCTTCCGGGAGGATCTCTTCCACCGCCTCAACGTCGTCCGCCTCACCGTGCCGCCCCTGGTCAAGCGGCCGGGGGACATCCTGGGGCTCGCGGAGCACTTCGTGACCATTTTCTCCACCCAGCACCGCAAGGAGACCCGGGGGCTGACGGAAGAGGCGGAAACGGCGCTGCTGCGCCACCGCTGGCCGGGCAACGTCCGGGAGCTCCAGAACCGGATCTTGCGCGCGGTGATCCTGAACGACGGGGGATGGATCGGTCCCGCCGATCTCGGTCTCGAGCCGGAAGGCGAGGCCAGAGCCCCGGCTGCGAACGCCGTCACCCGATCGGAGACCGACGGCGATCTGGAGAGCTTTCGGCTCGAGGAAGTCTGGAAGCGCCTTCGCCGCGAGCTCGGCCGGGAGGTCGAGACCGCGCTGGTGGACGGGACCGAGCGACACCTTCCCCTCGGACGCTGGCTCGCCGAAGACCTGATCCTCGAAGCGGTCGCCGCCACCGATTCCCAGCGGGAGGCCGCCGAGCGGCTCGGGCTGCCCGAGACCACCCTGCGTCGACGGCTGAGCAAAGCCCGGGGCGAGGTCGAATCCGGCCGCGCGATCCGATCCGGGACCTGGGGCCAGGTCCGTTCGCTGCTCCGAGCGCTGGTCGGTCGTCCGAAGCTCGCCGAGGAGCTCGCCGAGGAGCTCGCCGAGTCCGCCGAGCCGGACGAGCAGGAATCCGGGGTGAGAGCTCCGGACCGGCTGCGCGCGCTGTTGCTCTCCGAGGCCGCCGCCCGAGTCGACGGCTCCAGCCGCCAGGGAGCCGCCCTCCTCGGCGTCAGCGAGCCCACCTACCGGCGGTGGCTCAATCCGGACGGCTGAGCGGGCGATGCGCCGATATTTTCCGCTACGCTTCCGATATTTTGGCTTTGTCGCGCCGCTTTTTCCCTCGTCGCGGTGAGCGTGGCCGGGATGGAGACCTTTTGAGGCCCGGAAGATCCTTTGTTGGTACGACTTTCCGGACCCCAGCCGACGAGACCGTCCCGACCGGAGGGAGTTGCCCCGAGTTGGTATGGCCATTGCTTCCTTGAAGGGTGCGACCGGAATCTGGCGGGTTGTTCACTCCCAGAACCGGAAGCCCAAAACAGGAACCCGGACCTCACGAGGACACGAGGTCTAGATCTCCCCGACGGTTCGCCTCCCACAGACCCGTCGGGGCTTTTTCATGCTCTCGGGACAAGCTCCGCATCTCGGGGTAAAGTCGCCTTGTGATGCGTCGCCGGCCAAAGAACGAGCTCGATCCCAGCGCGCTGGCACGTCTTTCCATCGATCCCGGTCTCTGCGCCACCTGCGTCCACCTGCGATTGCTGTCCTCCCCACGCAGCATCTTCGTGCGCTGCGGCAAGGCGGAGGAGGACCCGGCCTTCTCCCGCTATCCGCCGCTTCCGGTACGGGTCTGCCCGGGCTATCGGCGCTCGGACGAGCTCGAGAAGGGAGATCCCGGGGGGAGCCAGCCGTGAGCCGGTGCAGCGGCGGGCCTCGGCATTGGGCTTTCGTGTGGGCTCGGGCTCTCCTCCTGGGTGCGCTCGTGGTGGCCGTACCGCTGGACGCCCAGGGCGCACCGCCGCCAACCCCGAAGGGGCCGGCAGGAGAGTCCCAGGAAGGGGGCGCCCCCGCCTCCTATCTCGGTCGCACGCTGGAAGACGCGCTCCTCACCCTGCAGACCCGTGGCCTGCGTCTGGTGTTTACCGATCGGGTGGTACGGCCCGACCTGCGGGTGACCGCCGAGCCCCGAGCGACCGAGCCGCGGGCGGTCCTCGACGAGCTGCTCCGGCCCCACGGCCTGCAGGTACGCGAGGGCCGCGGCAACCGGCTGGTGATCGTTCCCGTCCCGGCGGGTGAGGGGGGTGGGGGCCACGATCCCGCCCCCGGCTCGCAACCCCGGTCTCCCGGTGCTCGGCTCCCCCCCTTGGAGATGCCCACCACCTCGGAGACCATCGAGGTGCATTCCGAGCCGCCGGGGATCCTGGGCGAGCGCATCTCCGCCCTCGTTCTCGACCGTCTGACCCTACAGAGCCTGCCGTCGCTCCTGGAAGACCCGTTGCGGCCCCTGGTCCGTCTGCCGGGCACCACCGGCAACGACGTCTCCGCCGAGATCCGCGTGCGCGGCAGCCACGCCGACGAGGTGATGATCCGCCTCGACGGCCAGGAGATCCCCGAGCCCTACCATCTGCGGGACTTCAACAACGCGCTCTCGATCCTCGCTCCCGAGGCGGTGGGCGGCGCCGAGCTCTACACCGGGGGCTTTCCCGTCGAGTACGGCGACCGCACCGGCGGCGTGCTCGATCTCACCTCCCGTGAGGCCCGGTCGCGGCGCCGGCTGGAGCTGGGCCTGTCCTTCTATCACCTGGAGGCCAGCGGCAGCGGCCGGTTGCCGAGCGCCCACGGCGACCGTGGCAGTTGGCTGGCGGCTTTCCGCGCGGGCTCCCTCGAGCTCGCCGCGGAGGTCGCCTCGCTGGACCGGGAGCCCGAGTTCGCCGATCTCTTCGGCAAGGTGGATCTCGATCTCACACCGAGCCAATCGCTGCGTGGCAACGTGCTCCTCTCGCAGGACGAGCTGAGCTCCTTCGAGCCGGATCGTGAGCGCTTCCGCACCGCCTACACCAACCGGTACGGCTGGCTCACCCACGGCCACCTGGTGAGCCCGGGGCTCTTTCTCGAGGCCCGGGGCTCGCTGCTGCGCATCGAGCGGGACCGTATCGGCTTCGAGAGCCACCCCGAGGACGGTCGCTTCGATCTCCACGACGACCGTCTGTACTTCGTCACCACGCTGGCCCACGAGGGGGAGGCCCGGGTGCTCCGGAGCCACGAGCTCAAGTGGGGCCTCGAGAGCCGCTGGCTGGAGGTGGACTACGACTACGCCAGCGATTTCGAGCTGACCGATCCCCTGGCGGCGATCCGCGATCGGCCGGCGGCCGGCGCCGACCTCTTCGAGCGGCGCTTCCAGGGCCGCCAGTACGGCATCTACCTGGCGGATCACTGGCGCGCCACGCCGTCCCTCGGCATCGAGCTCGGCATCCGCTTCGACGAGAACACGCTGCTCGACGACGAGCTGGTCAACCCGCGGTTGCAGCTCGAGTACCGGCTCGGCACGCACACCTCCCTGCGCGGTGCCTGGGGCGTCTTCCACCAGACGCAGAGGGTGTACGAGCTGCAGGTGGAGGACGGGGAGCGGGAGTTCTTTCCCGCCGAGGAGGCGGAGCACCGCATCCTGGGCTTCGAGCACGTCTTCGCTGGTCACGCCCTCGGTACCGATGCGAGCCGGCCCTTGACCTTGCGGGGGGAGCTGTACGAGCGGCGTATCCACAACCCCCGGCCGCGCTGGGAAAACCTCTTCGAACCCGTCAGCCTGGTTCCCGAGCTGGAGCCCGACCGGGTACGCATCGCCCCGGACAGCGGTCGGTCCCGCGGTGTCGAGCTGGTCCTGAGCGGTGGCTGGAAGGAGCGTCTCCACGGCTTTCTCAGCTACGCCTACTCCGAGGTGAAGGACCGCATCGACGGCCGGAATGTGCCCCGCGGTGTCGACCAGCCCCGCACGGTGGAGCTGCACCTCGCCTGGCGAGCCCCGTGGAAATGGGATCTGGATTTTGCCTGGACCCACCACACCGGCTGGCCGACGACCTCGATCAGCGCCCGACTCGGGGAAGGGGGCGAGATCGTTCCGGAGCTCGGCCCGCTCTACGGCGAGCGACTCCCGGACTACCACCGTCTGGACCTGGGAGCCCGCCGCCGGTTTACCCTGCCCAGGGGCGCGCTCGAGCTGGCCCTGGCGATCCAGAACCTCGCCGCCAGCGACAACCTCCGCGGCTTCGAGATCTCGTTCGAGAAGAGGCCGGACGGCACGGTCGAGGTGATCCGGGAGAAGAAGGACTGGGGTCCGCCGATTCCTTCGGTGAGCCTTCGGTGGCGGTTCTGAGGCTCATCGCCCCCTCTGCAGAGAAGATCGCCGCTCAGCTCGAAGGATTTCGCCGGGTCGCACCTCCAACGGGGACGTGAGCCGGTGCATCGCCCGGCTCTTTGACGTCCATCTCGGGAACCAGACTCGGAGGTATCCATGCACGTTCCACGCTCGGGCTCACGGCCTTCGCTGACTCTTCTCCTCTTGCTCCTGCTCGCTCTGCCGTGGCTCTTTGCCCAGGTGGCGGGTGCCAGCGGACATCCCGCCCGGGAAGCCCGGAAAGACCTCTCCCTCCAACAGCGCCAGCGGCAGATGCGGCGCATCGACAAGACGATTCGCAAGGCGGACGTGCGGGACGCCAAGCGGCGGGTGTTCGGCCGGCAGCCGTGGGCGCGGGCCGACGTGCGCAGCCTGACGCTGCTGGACGAGGCTCTCACCGCCACCACCCGCGACGAGGTGCTGGCCCGGGCCCGGCGGTTTCTCGACACCGCCGCCCTGGACGGCGAGCGGTCTTTCGTCCTCGAGCTCGATCTTCTGGACGCCGGGCGCCGGACCGACCTCGCCCGCGAGCTGGGCTGCGACGGGAGCCCCGAGGACCCGGCTCTCCAGGGCGACGCGGCTCGCGACTGCATCCTGGCCCTCTACCGCGAGGACGCCCGGATGCTGCTCGCAGCCCAGATGGACGACCTGCGGCGGGCGGACGGGCTCGACGAGCTGACGGCCCGCCTCGAAGCCCTTCGCGACGGCTTGCGGCCGTCGATCAAGACCCGCGGTAAGCTGCGCCGCAGGATCCTCACCGCCCCGGCCTTCCCCGCGGTCTGGGCCTGGCGCAAGAGCCACAGCGCGCACGAGTACGAGGGACCCCAGTGGATCGACTACGGCGACCGCTACCGGCTCTTTGCGCCGGAGCTGTCGATGGTCGACGCCCCGGTCTTCGACGCCGGGGACGGGACGCGCGCCTCGCTGGAGGACACCGAGCTGCTCTCGCGCTTCGCCCCGGTCGTGGTGCAGGAGGTGGCGCCGCCGCCGTCGGCCGAAGAGGCGACGGAGCCCGGCCCGGACGCCCCCTACCCGCCGGAGACCGACCGCATCGGCAGCTTCGCGCTGGCGCCCGACGACGCGGGCAAGCCCCGGCCGGTGGTCGACACCGAGCGGCCGGCGAGCTACGCCTACGTCGACAGGCTGCCGCTCCACGGCCGCGAGCTGACCCAGCTCGTCTACACCTTCTGGTATCCGGAGCATCCGAAGCTCAAGCCGTCCCTCGACGTCGAGGCGGGGGAGATCGAGGGCATCACGCTGCGCATCACCCTCGACCCGGCGGGCACCCCGCGGCTGTTCGAGACGGTCTACAACTGCGGCTGCTCGCACCGGCTCTTCGTCGACCGGGAGCTGGAGCAGGCCGCGGCGGCGGAGCTCGGGCCGCCCGAGGGCGACCGTCCCTACTCGATCCAGCGCGCCGTCGACGGCCGCATCGACTGGATCGTGCCGGAGCTGGTGGACCGCGTCCCCGGCGCCCGGCCGATGCTCTTCGTCCGCTCCGGATTCCACATGCCCGCCACCGTCCGCTTCGCGCTGCCGGAGGGTTTTCTCGACGGCGACGGCGAGCCGCGCGGGGAGTCCGAGGGCTACGAGCTGCACGCCTACCGCGAGCTGGAGCGTCTCCCATGGGGCGACGGCTGGGCGAGCCTGTTCAACGACAAGGGTCTGGTGCGCGGTGCCCGGCGGCTGGAAGGTCTGCTGCTCATGCCGCTGGGACTCCTCCAGGCGGGGCAGCCGCGTCAGCGGGGCACCCAGCTCATCCACTTCGACCAGGCGGACTTCGACGACCCGGCCATCTACGACACCTACCTGCGGCTGCCGGAGAGCTTTTTCCAGGGGAGCATCGACCGGAGCGACGCCGGGGAAGTGGTGAGCCGGTACACCGAGAGCGGCCGCCCCGCAAGCCGGGGACCGGAACGAAGCACCAGCGGAGGCAATCGATGAGCCGGGGTGCAGAATCCCAGGCGGCCCGGCCGCCGCTGACCTTCGCCTACACCCCCGACCCCGACGACGCCTTCCACTACTTCGCCCTCCAGCACGGCCACGTGCCGCTGCGGGACGAGAGCGGACGCACGGTGCCGGCGGCGTTTTCCACCGGCCACGTCCACGACCTCAACCGCCGGGCGAGCCGGGGGGCGATGGACGTCACCGCCATCTCGTCGGCGTTCTTTCCCCGCGTCGACCACCGCTACGCGATCCTCGCCTCCGGTGCCAGCGTCGGCCGGGGCTACGGCCCGGCGCTGGCGGTGCGGCCCGGCGAGCGCTTCGCCTCCCGACGCAGAACAGCCTTGGCGGGCCGACGGGTGGCGATCCCGGGCGCCACCACCACCGGGGCCCTTCTGCTGCGCTACTTCTACGACGGTTACCAGCCGGTGGAGATGCCCTTCGATCGCATCGCCGCCGCGCTCGCCGGCGGCGAGGTGGACGCCGGGGTGCTGATCCACGAGGAGCTGCTCCACTGTGCCGAGAGCGGGGTCGAGAAGCAGGAATGTCTTGGCCGCCGCTGGTGCGAGGAGACCGGGCTGCCGCTGCCGGTGGGGCTGGTGGTGGCGCGCCGGAGCCTCGGCAGGCCGATGCTCGCCCGCATCCGTGAGGCGCTCGCCGACTCCCTGCTCTTCGCCCGCGAGCACCGCGCGGAGGCGTTGGGCTTCGCCCGACGGTTTGGCCGCGGCGACGCCAGCCGCCACCGCGACGACTTCGTCGACAAGTTCGCCAACGACGACACCTTGTGCATGCCCGAGGACGTGCGCCAGGGCCTGAGCGAGCTGTACCGCCGCGCCCGTACGAAGGGACTCATCGACCACGAGCCGGCCACCGACGTCGTCTGAAGGAGATCTCGCCATGCCCGGAGCAGTCCTCGTCACCGGCGCCGCGGGGTTTCTCGGTAGCCATCTCGCGGTCGAGCTGGCGCGATCCGGCTCCCGTGTCTACGCCCTCGCCCGCGGCCGCGACGGGCGCAGCGCCACCGGCGGCAGCGCGACAGCACGGTTCGACGCCCTGCGCCCCTACTTCACGGAGGACCTCCCACCGTCCCGGCGCAACGGCCTGTGGCCGCCGCCGGGGCTGACGGTGATCGAGGGCGACGTCGAGGAGCCCTGGCTGGGGCTCGGACGGAGGGCCGCCCGGCGGCTGTTCGACGACCTCGACCAGGTGGTGCACTGTGCCGCGCGGGTGGACTTCCGAGAGTCCCGGCGCGAGGCGGTGATCTCTGCCAACGCGGGCGCGCTGCGCCACCTCCTCCCCCTGGCGTCCCCCGGCGGCCCGGTGATCAACCTGGTGAGCACCGCCTACGTCTGCGGTCTGCCGGAAGGCTCGAGCGCGAGAGACCCCTTTGCCGAGACCCCCGTCTCTCTCGATCGCACCTTCCGCAATCCCTACGAGGAGAGCAAGGCGCTGGCGGAGCGCTTTGTGATGCATCGCTTGGGCGCCCGGGGGGTGCCGTGGCGGGTGCTACGGCCGTCCATCGTGATCGGCGCCGCCACCACCGGGCGCACCCGCAGCTTCAACGCGCTCTATGTGCTGCTCGAGCTGCTCGATTCGCTACGACCGGATCCGCTGGACAGTAGCGCTGGAGCGGCCGCCGAGCCCGAGCGTCTGCGGATTCGCTGCGATCCGGGCTCGGCGCTCAACCTGGTGCCGGTCGACTGGCTGACCGCGGCGATGCGAACGCTGCTCCAACCCCGCGGGACTCTGGGCGGAATCTTCCACCTCACCCAGCCGCGGCCGATGACCCACCGGGAGCTGGGCGAGGTGCTGTCGCGGATCTTCGCGCCGCTGCGCATCGAGCCCCTCTCCGCGGAGGACTTCGAGCGCGAGCCCGCCGGCCGCCGCGAGGCGCTGCTGGCCCGCGGGCTGCGGATCTACGAGGACTATCTGGACCGCCATCCGCGCTTCGACGACCGCCGGGCCCGGCGGGTGCTCGACGCCGCCGGTCTGGCCTGCCCCCCGGTGCACGAGCTCTGGCTGCGCCGGCTGGTGGGGTATGCGCGGGTGGTCGAGTGGGGGAGGGCTCGGCCCTCACCCCCCCTGGCCCCCCCTCTCCCAACCCACCCTTCCTCCCTCTCCCCTCTCGAAAAAGGGGGAGCTGGTGGGGAACTTGGCGGGGAGGGGGACGCGGGTTGCGATCTGCTCGACTTCTTCGACCACCACCTGCTCACCTTCCGCGGCCGCCCGCTGCTGTCCGGGACCCGGCGGATGGACGCGGTGTTCGAGGTGCGTCTCACCGACGTTCCCGGCTTTCGGCGGACGGTGGAGATCCGCGACGGCGAGCTGCGGCGGGTGGTGTCCGGGGAGACGCGAGACCCCGCCTTGAACGGAGCCTCCGGCCCCCGCCCCGAGTGCCGCTACGAGATGTCCGGCAAGGTGCTGCGGCGGATCCTCTCCGCCGAGCTCGATCCCCGCGAGGCCTTCTTCGCCCGTGAGACCGAGATCCACGGCGACATGGAGGCCGGGCTGCGGGTGGCGTCACTGATGGTCGACTTCTTCCGCCGGCATCCCTACGGCCCCGCGGGAGCCGCAGCGGAGCCGCGGGACGAGGCGTGTCTCACGGGAGCCCACGGCCACCGATGAGCGTCCCCGGTCCCACGTCGTTGCCGCCGGCGTCGCCGCGGACGGCCCGGCCGTCGGTCGGGTTCTGGCCCCTCACCTGGCCCACCCGGCGCCCCGCGCTCGCCGCCGCTCTGGCGGCGGCGCTCACCCTGGCGGCGTTGCTCCCCCTGGCGGTCCTGCCGGCCCTCACCGCGCGGCCCGGGCTGCGGGTCGACAACGGCATGGAGGTCTGGCTCGACCGGGAGAGCGCCGAGGCCGAGCGCTACGACGAGCTGCTCCGGCGCTTTGGCAGCGAGGAGACCGTGCTGGCGATCTACGACATGCCCGGGCCCGACGACCTCCCTCGGCTCGCCGAGCTACGCGGCCGGTTGGAGGCGATCCCCGGGGTGCGCCGGGTGCAGGACCTCTCCGACGTCCGCGAGCGCTTCTACGCCACGGCGGACGACGAGACCTTTCTGCGCACGGTCCGCGACTCCCCCCTCTACCGGGGGCTGCTGGTGTCCGCCGACGGCAGCCTCGCCGCCACCCGCATCCTGCTCACCGGCGAGCCCGACCGGGCCGCGCTGGTGGCCGCGGTCCGGCAGGCGGCGGCCGCGACGTTGCCGTCGCAGGACGTTCGGTTGGCCGGTCCGCCGGTGCTCAATGTCGCCCTCGACGAGGCCTCGCGCCGCGCCGCGCGCACCTTCTTCCCGTGGGTCTTCGTGCTTTCCGGCCTCGTCCTGTGGCTGCTCTTCCGGAGCCTCGGGGCCGTCCTCATCCCGTTTCTCTCCGTCGGCGCCGGACTGGCGTGGACCCTCGCGCTGCTGGCGGTCAGCGGTCACACCCTCGACATGGTCACCGTGGCGCTGCCGCCGGTGCTGTGGGTGCTGGGGCTGTCGACCTCGATCCATCTGCTGGCGGGCAGCCGGCACCGTTCCGTGACCGCGGCGGTCGACGACCTCGCCGGTCCCTGCTTCGCAAGCGCGGTCACCACCGCCCTCGGCTTCGCCTCGCTCGTCTTCGCCTCGATGGAGCCCGTACGCACCATGGGGCTGTTCGGCGGTCTGGGGGTGCTGCTCTGTCTGCTCGCCAACTTCCTGCTCTTCCCCTGGCTCGCCGGGCGTTTCCGGCGGCTGCGAAGAACCCCGATCCCGCGCCTTCCCGACGACCCTTCCCGCCGCTGGGCCCAGAGATGGATCGACGGGCTCGGCCGGCGGACCGGCACGGTGCTGGCGATTTCGGCGGTGCTGGCCCTGGTGCTCGGCGTTTCGATGGCCCGTCTGGAGGCGGACTCCAACGTCGTGAGCTTTCTGCGCGACGACACCGAGGTCGCCACCACCTACCGCGAGGTGCTGCCACGGCTCACCAGCCCCTACTCGCTGGAGGTGCTGCTCGACACCGGCCCCGACCCGACGCCGGAGGACCTGCGCCGCGTCGACCGCCTCGCCGCCGGGCTGGGCGACCGGCCGGGGGTGGTGCGCGTGGTCTCCCCGCTGGACCTGGTCAAGGCCGTCGATCAAACCTTCCGCGAGCGGCCCGCCGAGAGCTTCCAGCTGCCGGCGGACGATGGCGACCTGCGCACCGTGTGGGACCTGACGGGCTCACTGCTGGCGGACGAGCGGCGGCTGCTCTTCGACCCCGAGGGAGGCGTGCTGCGGCTGTCGGTGCTGGCGCGGCCGATGGGCTCGGCGGCGTACCGCGAGCTGGTGGACGAGCTCCGCAGCGAGCTCCGGCGGCAGGCTCCGGACCGCTGGCACCCGCGGCTCACCGGCGTGGTGGATCTGCTGGTAGGGATGCAGGAGCGGTTGCTGGCAAGCCAGGTGCGGTCCTTTGCGGCGGCCTTTCTCTGGATCGTGCCGGTGCTGGCGGTGCTGCTGCGCTCGGTACGTGACGCGTTGCTGAGCCTGGCGCCGAATCTGTTTCCGATCGTCGTCGCTCTCGGTGCCCTCGGGCTCGCCGGCCGGCCGCTGGACCCGGCGACGATGATGGTGGCGGGGGTCGCCTTCGGTATCGCGGTCGACGACACCATCCACGTCCTCGCCGCCTATCGCCGAGCGCGTCGCGGGCTGGCCCCGAAGGCGGCGCGGGTGCAGGCCCTCGCCGCCGTCGGCTCGCCGGTGGTGACGACCTCGGTGGTTGCGGCCCTCGGCTTCGCCGTGCTGACGCTGTCCGATTTCACCCCGCTGCTGCGCTTCGGGGTCCTGACCTCGATCACCCTGGCCGCCGCCCTGTTCGGTGACCTGGTGCTGCTGCCGGCGCTGCTCGAGGTGGCGGACCGGGAGCCGGCCGCCGAGCCCCGAGAGTTGGAGGAGACCCCCGCATGAGCCGTGACCCGAGCCCTGGGAGCCCCGTGAGCGGGACCCAGACCCAGACCCAGACCCAGACTCAGACTCAGACCCCCGTCGCCCCCTGGCTCCACGCCGAGCCCGACGCCTGGTTGCGCCACGTGCTGGCGATCCACTTCGATCCGGCCCGCGGAGCGCCCTACTGGCTGGAGCGGCAACGCGCCCTGGGGATCGACGTGCGGCGCGAGATCCGCACCCGCGACGACCTCCGGCTCCTCGGCCCGATGCCGGAGGAGGACCTCGCCCACCGGCCACTGGAGGAGTGGCTGCCCCGCGGCGTCCGCGAGCGCCCCGACACCTGGGTGGTGGTGGAAAGCGGCGGCACGACGGGCCCCCCCAAGACCACCCTCTACCGCGAGGACGAGCTGCGCCAGGTCTTTGTCGATCCGTTCACCGCGGTGGCGCGGGCGCAGGGCTTCCCCCGACGCTGGCCGCTGGGTGCGCGCTGGCTGTTCGCCGGCCCCACCGGACCCCACGTCATCGGTCGCGCGGCGCGCGAGAACGCCCACGCCCTGGGCTCGCCGGAGCCGTTCTGCCTCGACTTCGATCCCCGCTGGGCCAAGCGGCTGGAGCCGGGCTCGATGGCCCGCCAGCGCTATCTGGATCACGTTGTCGAGCAGGCGTTGCGGATCCTCCGTACCCAGATCCTTCACACCGACGGCGTCGGCGTGCTCTTTTCCACTCCGGTGATGCTCCTGGCCCTGGCCGACGAGCTGGAGCCGGCGTGCCGCGAACGCATCGGCGGCATCTTCTACGGCGGGCTGCCGGTCGATCCCGACGACGCCCGGCGTCTGGAAGAGGCGTTCCCCCGCGCGGTGCACCTGGCGGGCTTTGGCAACACCCTGCTGGGGCTGGCCCTCGAGCTGCGCCCTTCGCCCGACGGCCGGCGCGAGTACTTCTACCCCGGCGCCCGGTTGCACGTTCGGCTGGTGAGGGACGGAAAGGACGCTTTCGAGGACGTCGCCGTAGGGGAGCGCGGCCGGGTGGTCGCGAGCCGGCTCGACGAGTCGTTTCTGATCGTCAACCTCCCCGAGCGCGACGAGGCCACCCGGCTGCCGGTGCCTTCTACGGCAACGTCGACCCGAGCGCGGTCGAGAGCGCCCTGGCCCATCGTCAACCCCGGGCTGGGGGATCCGGGTCCCCTCGGTGCCCACACCGCGGGAGCCTCGGCCCACCTCTCCGATCGGACCACCGTCCAAGCTTCCGCGGGGTTCTACTGAATGACCATCGTCGAGCGCGTCACCGTACCTGGGCTGGCTGAGATCAGCTACCCTGGAGGGCGCCTCGAAGGGCGCCTCGCCTACCCGGAGCACGGAGCTCCGTGCGGTGGTGTCCTCCTCCTGCCGCCGCATCCCCACTTCGCGGGAGACCTCGACAACAACGTCATCCGCGCCCTGGGGCTCGGGCTCGGCGCCCGCGGCTATGCCGCGCTGGCCTTCAACTACCGGGGCATCGGCGAGAGCGACATCGACGCCGAAGACCTGGGCGTGGGCGGCTCGGTCCACGACTACTGGCAGCGGGTCGAGAGCGAGACCCGCTACGAAGAGATCACCGGGGACGCCGAGGCGGCGCGTCGCTTTCTGGCCCGGGCGCTCCCTCACGGCACGCCGCTGCACCTGGTGGGCTACTCCTTCGGCGCCGCGCTCGCCGCGCTGCTGACCCGGGATCTGGTGAGCCGTGCCGGGGAGGATCCCTCGTCCCTGCCGGCCAGCCTCACGCTCGTCGCACCCCCGATCCGCCGCTACCCGCTGCCCTTTCTGGCGGATCTGCCGCTGCCCCGGTTTCTTCTGCTGGCCTCCGGTGACTTTCTCTACGGCGAGGAGGAGATCGCCATCCTGCGGCGGCTGCCGGCTCCCCGGCAAGTGGAGATCGTCGATGGCGCCGACCACTTCTTCCGCGGCCGCGAGAGCGAGGCCGTCGACCGCGTCGACGCCTTCCTCGCCTCCCGGTCGCCCGCTTCGTTCCGCACCCTCGAAAGCCCCCCCCAGGAGGCCTCATGAGCCCGACCGCCTCTCCTCCTCGCCCCGTATCTGCCGCCCAGGACCTGATCGAGCGCAAGAAGCGCTGGCTGGTGCCGTGCACCCACCACTTCTACCGCCGTCCGCCCGAGCTGGTGCGTGGCGAGGGGCCGTGGCTGTTCGACGCCGAGGAGCGCCGCTATCTCGACGCCTTCTCGGGCGTTTCGGTGCTCAACGTCGGTCACAGCCATCCCGAGGTGGTCGATGCGGTGCGTCGCCAGGTGGGGGAGCTGGCCCACACCACCTCCATCTATCTCCAGCGGCCGGTGCTCGATCTGGCGGAGCGGCTGGCGGGCTTCATCGGCGCAGGGCAGCGGCAGGTGCCCGAATCCCGGCGTTTGCGCCGCTCCTTCTTCTGCGCCAGCGGCAGCGAGGCCAACGAGGGCGCGGCGTTGCTGGCCCAGCTCCACACCGGCCGCCACGAGCTGCTGGCCCTCGACCGCGGGCTCCACGGCCGCACCAAGCTGGGCATGAGTCTCACCGGGCTCGGCATGTGGCGCGCCGACGGCAGCCCGGTGGGCGGCGTCCATCACGCCCCCACGCCCTACTGCTATCGCTGCCCGCTGCGGCTCACGTACCCGGGCTGCGACCTGGCCTGCGCCGACGCGGTGGAGGATGTCGTCCGGCTCCGCACCTCGGGGCGGGTGGCGGCGATGATCGTCGAGCCGGTGCTGGCCAACGGCGGGCTCATCGTCCCGCCGCCGGGTTATTTCGAGCGGCTCAGAGAGATCCTCGACCGCCACGACATCCTGCTGATCGCCGACGAGATCCAGACCGGCTTCGGCCGCACCGGCAAGCGCTTCGCGATGGAGCACTGGGGTGTGGTGCCGGACGTGATGACGGTGGCCAAGGCGCTTGGGGGCGGGCTGCCGATCGCCGCCTACGTCACGCGCGACGACCTGGCGGAGTCGTTCACAAGGCCCAGCGCCTCCACCTTTGGCGGCAACCTGGTGTCCTGCGCTGCGGCATTGGCGGTGCTGGCCATCACCGAGCGCGAGCGTCTGGAGGAGCGCGCGGCGCGGCTGGGCGAGCTGTTGAAGACCCGTCTGCGAGCTCTCCAGGAGCGTCACCCGGAGATGGGGGACGTGCGGGGTCTGGGGCTGATGGTGGGCGTCGAGCTGGTGGACCGCGACGGAGCCCCGGCTCCGGACCTCGCCGACGAAGTGCTGGAGCGGCTCAAGGACGACGGGGTGTTGCTCGGCAAGGCGGGAGCCGAGCGCAACGTGCTGGCTTTCCAGCCGCCCCTGGTGATCGAGGAAGCGCAGATCGAAGAGCTGACGGAAAAGGTCGACCGGGCGCTACGTAGGTCGCTGCGTAGGTCGGTGGAGGGGTCGCGATGAGCGCTTATCGGTTCGACCATCGCGAGGTTCCGTTGTGCGTGCTCGATGACGGACCACTGGCGGGTCTGCGTCACCGCACCGTCCTCGACGCCCGCACCGGCACCGCGGCCCTGGCGCTCTGGCAGGAGGAGCACGAGGCGGGGTTCTGTGTGCCCCTGCACCTCCACGACTGCGAGGAGATCATCTCCGTGCTGGACGGGGAGATCGAGGCACGGATCGGCGCCGAGTCGTTCCCGGTGGGCCCAGGGCAGAGCTTCTTGATCCCGGCCGGGACGCCTCACGGATTCCGGGTGACGGGCGACCGTCCGGTGCGTCTGCTGGCGCTCTTCGCCAGCGCCGAGCCCAAGATCTTCCGTGAGGACGGCACCGAGTCGACGCCGCCCTGGGAGGGTGGGGGGCCGGGTCATCTCGGCAAGTGATCACGACGCCATCGTCATCGACTTTCGTGCCCGTCGCGGAGGTGTAAGGGGGCGAAATCCTTGGAGGCGGACCCCAAAATTGCGATTTCCACAGAGGTGGATCTTTCCAGAGGCCCACGGACCACACCCAGCGAGTCACAAGAGACAACTGTTCGCCGTTGCGTCGTCTTTGGATGACGAAAAGTGCTCTTTTTCGCCGTTGCGAGCGCGCAACAGCCGAGTCGACTCTCTCTTGGGCCGCTGCGAGAACGCACCGGCAAGAAAGACTGAAAATCTCGCCGATGCGTTCTCGCAGCATTCGAAAAGACCAAAAACAGGAGCGCTGCGACGACAGAATCGGGAAAAGGAATCTCTTTCTCGCCGTTGCACCAACGCAACGTCAATCAACAGGCTCGAAAGCCATCTACTTACGACGCAACGGCACCCACAGTGCTCGATCCGGCATTCGCCCCCGGCGGGAAGCAGCCCTCCGCCCACTGTGGCCCTGGTTCCCTTGTGACGTGAGGATTTCCGTGATACCTTCCGTCCTCTCCACTAGAGATGCAGTGACTTCCTTTGGGCCGCCCCCCTGGGGCCAAGCCCCCCTGAGAGAGCGGCGGAACCGTAGCTACGGGGAGCCCGTGCCATGGTCGGTGTGTCCGGCTCGATGGGTCTCGGCATCTGCCGGCGAACCCTCGGGGTCTGCTCCTGGCGGACCTTTGCGATCCTGCTCCTGCTTCCGATCCTGGCGGGCTGCGCCGGGGCGCCGCAGGTGGGGCTGCAGGCGGCCGATGCCACCTCCGCCCGCGAGGCTCTGGCCCGGCTTCCGGCCGCCCACGAAGCCTTCCGACAGGGCTACTACGGAGAGGCCGAGCGCCGCTATCTCGAGATCCGGGCCCGGCTTCCGGACGCCGAGCACGCCGCCACCGCGGCAGCGCTGCTAGGGCTCCCCGGCCCGACGAGCTACCGCCGCATCCTCTCCGGCGTCGAGACCAACCTCGGTCTGAGCCTCCTACGGGCCCGCCGCTACCGCCAAGCCATCCCCCCGCTGCAAAGCGCCACCGTCGCCGATCCCTCCTCGGCGGTGGCGTGGGCCAACCTGGGCGTCGCCCTGCTCCACGCGCAGCGCTTCTGTCAGTCGCTCGACGCCCTCGAGCGGGCGCGGGAGTTGGGGCGGCGCGATCCTCGCGACCACCTGCATCGGGGCCGTGCCGCCCTGTTTTGCGGGGACCGCCGGCGTGCTCGCCAGGCCCTCGAAAGGGCGCGGCGTCTGGCCGACGCCGAGGCCACCCTCTCGGCCCGCGGCACGGCGCACGAAGCCGAGCTGTTGCTGGCCGAGACCGACGCCGCCGAGGGCGACCTGGAAAGCGCCCGCCGCCGTCTCGAGGCTCTGCTCGAAGAGACCCCGGGCGATCCCAAGCCCCGCTATCGGCTGCTGCGGGTCCTGGCCCGCCTCGGAGACGACGAGGAGCTCGCCCTGCACCGTGCGCGGTTCGAGCGTAGCGCCGAGCTGATGGCGGCCGTCCAGAGCGCCCTCGCCGAGCGGCCGGAGGCCGTCCAGGGCCTCCACTGGGTGGCGGAGACTTACGCCCACCTCGGGCTCGATCACCTGGCTGAAGCCCATTACCTTCAATTGCTTGCGAGAGCTCCGGATGACCTGGAGGCGCGCCGTGCGCTGCGCCTCTTGCACCAGCGACATCGGAGTCGGCTGGGGAACGAAGCCGCTCCATAGGGCTCCAAGGAGAACACCATGATGACTTCCCGACCTTCACGTCTACGAACGATCCTGGCAATGAGCTCCCTGATTTCCCTCCTGTGGCTGGGCATGGCCGATCCGGCCTCCGCCCACACGATCGGCGATCTGGCGCCCTATCACCTGGCGCCGGGCGACCACTTCTTCATCGAGATCGGAGGCGGTGGGCCGTCTCCCGGCGATACGGTGGTGGTTCGCTTCACCCACGTCGGCACCGCCACCACCACCGATCAGACCGCCGAGTCCTTCACCGGGACGGAGGTCGGCGTGCGGGTTCCGGCGGGGGCCGCGGCCGGACAGCACGATGTCGAGGTGCGGATCAACGGCACGCCCAACACCGGCAGCGACGGGCGCATCTGGGTTCGCACGCTCCCCTTCAGCCTGATCCGCGAGAGCACCGGCCAACTGCCGACCCAGCCGGAGGACAACATCTCCTCGTTCAAGGACTCGGACTTCGGCGACGTCGACAACGACGGCTTTCTCGACGTCATCGAGGCGGTGAGCCGCGAGTGCTACAACGACGGCGGCAGCACGGTCTGCGGACCGGACAACAACGACCGGCTGTACATCAACCAACTCGGCAAGCCGACGGCGAGAGACTGCGCCGGTACCTCCTTCTACTGTGATGAGACGGGAGCTCGCTACGAGCAGACGCCGCCGGGCGTCCCGGCCAACGACCGCACGTACGACGCCGACCTGGTGGACCTGGACCTCGACGGCGATCTCGACCTGGTGCGGATCGACCGCAAGTCCGGGGGCAAGATCCGGATTCTGCTCAACGACGGCAGCGGAAATTTCGACGACCGGACGCTGGACCGCTTGCCGTCGCTCGCCGACATCGACGCGGTGTCGGGCAACACCGCCGAGGTGGACATCGGTGACGCCGACGGCGACGGGCGTCCCGACCTGCTGACCTGCAGTTGGAACGGCCCCGCCCAGAACGCGCTGTTGATCAACGAGCTGGACACCAGCGGCCGGTTCGAGCTGGTCAACGACAACCCCTGCAACCCGGCGGCTCCCGGAGCCCACGCGCTGTGCGTCGTCGCCGACCGCACCAATCGCGGCTGCGCCTTCGCTCAGCTCGACGGGGTCGGCGGGCTCGACATCATCATGCCCTCGGTCGCCAACGAGGGGGACGTGGTGCTGCTCCACAGCGGTCAGGACGGCCACACACCGCTCTACACCGTCCACACCGATTGGGTGAAGAGCTCGGGAGGTGGTGTGCCCACGACGGCGAAGAACGGCGATCTCAAGGTGGCCGACCTGGACGGCGATTTGGACGACGATGTGGTGATCTCTGCACCCCAGGACCCCGACGGCACCGCCCGGCGGCGGATCCTGTGGAACGACGGCGGGACCCGTCTGGTCGAGCTCGACGACTCGCGCTACCCACCCTCGGGACGCGACTACGACGTCTCCTTCGGCGATCTCGACCGGGACGGCGATCTGGATCTGGTCTTTGGCAACCGCTTCTCGGCCTTCGGTCCGGTGCTGATCAACAAGGGAGGACGCGACGCCACCCTGCGGTTCGATCCGACCCCGAGCAATTTCTGGCTCGCGCGCTCACCGGGCGGCGTCGTGCCGGCGCCCGGCTCGCTGGTCTTCGGGCTCTCCGTTTCACCGGGCGACTACGATCTGGACGGCGATCTCGACCTCCTGGCGGGCGGCTTCGGCCGCATGGGTCTGTGGACCAGCGACCTGTATCAGCAGCCGGGACAGGCCCGCGACTGGGTCTTCGTCCTCGACAAGACCCGCAGCATGGTCAGTGCCTCGCGCGACTTCTTCGAGCCGGCAAGAAACGTCCTGGCGACCTTTAGCACCCAGCGTCGCGACGACGACGCGGTGGGGTTCGTCACCTTCGACTACACGGGGTCGGACACCTCGAACCCCAGCGCCCCCGACAACGCCAACAAGGCGCAACGGGTGTCGGAGGTGGGAGACCAGAGCTTCTTCCCGCTGGCGGACACCATCCGGGGGACCGCGCTGGGTGCCTGCTCGGGCTTTTGCACCTCGATCGGCTGGGCGATCCAGACCGGTATGGACATGGCCGCGGACGCCCCGGTGCCGGACCCGGATCTGCCGCGCGAGCAGGTCTTGGTGCTGGCCACCGACGGAGCGCAGAACCAGGCACCGCATCCGGACACGGTGATCCCGGATCTGCCGCCCCACGTCCGGCTCTACACCATCGCGCTGGGCACCGACACCGACGACCGGATGCTCTCGGCGCTGGCCAGCAACGGCGGCAAGTTCTTCTTCGCAGGCCGCAGCGACGACTACACCAGCGTCCAGAGCGTGCTGCGCGAGGTGCACAACGATCTCGAAGGCGACGCCACGGGGAAACAGCCGCTGCTCCCCATCGCGCAGCTCGGCTGGTCGCAGGCGCTGATCGCCACGCTCCAGGAGTCGCCGGTGATCACCCGCGCTTTGAGCCTCCAGCGTGTTTCGGAGGCCGGGGTGGCCGCGACACCGGCCGTTGCGCTGCCGGCGATCGTCGCCCAGCCACGCGGCGACCGCTTTCACTTTCTGGTCGATCCCGCCGACCGGGCGGTGCGGTTTTCGCTGAGCTGGCGCAATCCGGACCGCACGGTCCAGCTCGCGTTGATCGATCCGCGCGGCGAGGAGGTCGACCTGGTCAACGATCCCAAGGTTCGCGTCCGACGCTGGACCCGCGCGCTGTCGGCGACGGTGCAGGATCCGCTCTCGGGTCTGTGGATCGTCGAGCGGCGCGGCGGCGGCGATCTCGGTCCGACCAAGGCCACCGGCATGGCATCGAGCGCGCTGACCGTTGTGGGCCGGCCGGATTTCCCGCGCTTCTATCTCGACGAGCCGCTGGTGGTGAACGCGGCGGTCCTCGACGCCGGCTCCCCGCTGACCGGAGTGCAGGGCGAGGCTCGCTGCACCAGCCCGTCGGAGACGGTGCGCACGGTGAGCGCGCAGGTGGGCTCTGACGGCCGGCTCCGCTTCGACTGTGGCGCCGGCGCCGAGGCGGGATCGTGGAAGGTGGAGCTCACCGTCTTCGGCCCGACCTCGCGCCCGTTCGTGCGCACCTGGCAGGAGGCCCTCCACGTCGCGGTTCCTACGGACGAGGAGCTGGATCTGCGCAACGCCGAGCTGTCGCTCGACAAGAACGAGCTGACGGCGGGCGGGTCGGATTCCGCGACCGCGACGCTGCGCATCCGGCAGCGCGACGGCCAGCCCCTGACCGGCGCGACGGTGCGCTTTCTGGTGCTCGGTGGCGAAACGCAGGGCACCGTCACCGACCACGGCGACGGCAGCTACACCCAGAAGATCGTCGCCGGCCGCGCCGCCGGCACCGGCCAGGTGATGGCCCGGGTGGGCATCGAGCGGCTGCCCGTCCGAGTGCCCTTCACCATCCTTCCCGGGAAGTACGACCCGGAGGCTTCGGGCATCGAGGTGCTGGTGGGCCCCAAGGCCCTGTGCACCAACCAATTGGGCACCTTCGCCGTCCAGGTCACGGCGCTCGACACTTTTGGCAATCCGATCTCCGGCGCCGAGGTGGAGATCTTCCAGACCGCCGGCCGCGAGCTGCACTGGGCGGGGCCGGTCCAGGCTCTCGACCCGGGCGGCTACGAGCGGCGCTTCGAGGTTCCGCGCCGACCCGGCCAGATCCGCGTCGGGGCCACCGTCAACGGGGTCGAGGCCAAGTGGGAGCCCATCCTCGACGTCTTCGATCCCGATTCCCCCGAGGGCGAGGCCATGGGGTGCACCGACGATCCGGTACCCCCCGAGCCGAGCGAATGGGGATGTCTGCACTGGATCGTCTCAATCGTCCTTCTTCTGCTGATCGTGCTGCTCTTGATCTGGTGGTGGCGCAGGAAGGGAGGTGCGTGATGTCGAGGAAGAGCCCGAGAGCTAGACCCGTGAAACGCCCGAGCCAGCCTCTGGCCCCCGTGTTGCTTCTCGTAGCCGTCTTGGTGGGGCTGGCGCTCGTGGCGCGCACCACGACCGCCGCCCCGGAGGACTTCAAGCTCAAGGGCAGCCAACCCCTGGGCAGCGGCGAAGGCTTCCCGGTGGAGATGCAACACCTCTTTCTGCCACCCGAGGGGACCGTCCCCTACGGCCAGCCGTGCATCCAATGCCACGACGCCGGCGCCGCCGAGCCGTACAACCCGTGGCACGGCAGCATGATGGCGCAGGCGGCGCGCGATCCGCTGTTCTACGCCCAGCTCGATCTGGCGATCTCCGACGGCACCAGCCGGCCCTCGGTGGACGGGATGGCGGACATGTGTCTGCGTTGCCACTCGCCGGTGGGATGGCTGGAAGGCCGTTCGTCGAACCTCACCGGCATGGCCTTTCTCGAAAAGGATCTCTTCGGGGTCCAGTGCCACTTCTGCCACCGGCTGGTCGATCCCAAGAAGGTCTCGCCGGACCCCGACTGGACCAACATCCTGTCCGGTCTCGACACCGAGAGCCTGGTGCCCCCGACCTTTGGCAACGGCATGTACGTCGCCGATCCCAAGCAGACCCGGCGCGGCCCCTACGGATCGTCGGAGCTCGCCTACATCGAGCACCTCAACCAGCTCGTGGGCAGCACCCTCGACTGGGAGGACATCGGCACCGGCGCCGACGACCACCCGGTGTTCGACTCGGATTTCCACCGCTCGGGCAATCTGTGCGGCACCTGCCACGACGTCAGCAACCCCAAGGATTGCGCTCCGGGGGCGGACGAGGCGGACGTCCAGGACTGCTTCCCCATCGAGCGCACCTGGTCGGAGTGGAGCGAGAGCAAATACGCCACCGAGGGCGAGGCCGGCAACTGCCAGTCTTGCCACATGAGCGGTCCGCACAACGGCATCGGCTTTGGCGCCGCCTGCGAGCAGGGTCCGGCGTTCGGCCACCTCAACGACGTGCACTTTCACGACCTGACGGGCGGCAACGCGTGGATCCCGGGCGCGATCCTCTACATGAAGCAGCGCTACGACGACTGCGTGGCCGCCGGGGTCGGTTGTGTCGGCGCCGAGCTGGCGTTCAAGCAGGCGGTGGACGGGCTCTACCCACCGGCGGGAAGCAGCCCCTACCACGGGGTCAACGTCACCGCCCTGGCGGAGGGCGAGGAGCGTGCCCGCCGGACGCTGCGCCGCAGCGCCACTCTGGAGGTCGAGGCGATCGCTCCGGATCTCGAGCTCAAGCTGACCAACCGCACCGGCCACAAGCTGCCCACCGGCTATCCGGAGGGACGCCGTCTGTGGCTGAACGTCAAGTTCATCGCCGCCGACGGCAGCCTGCTCGCGGAGTCGGGGGAGTACGACGCCGGCACCGGCCGACTGTTCCACGACCAGAACCTGAACCCGGTGACCGCGGACCATCCCTGGGACGTCGCCGAGTACACCGACGGCACCGGCACGGGGACCACCGTCGCCGGCTCCTCCCGACCCACCAAGGTCTGGGAGGCGCGGGTCGGCTGGGACGGCTCGGATTGCGTCGAGCCCGATCCCGCCGATTGCCCGGAGGAGTTCCACTTCGTCCTCAACAACGAGGTGCTGATGGACAACCGCATCCCACCCGAGGGCTGGGACCCGACCGGTTTCGCCGACAAGCGCGCCTCGGTGGCGGTGCCCGCCGTGTACGCGGCGAACGGCTGGCAGGGGGACTACATCGAGACCGGCACACCGGTGCACTGGGACCGCTTCAGCTATCCGTTGCCCGCGGGCACCGACCGCGTGCGCACGACCCTCTACTACCAGACCGCCTCCCGCGAGTACATCGAGGCGCTGCGCGACGACAACCAGGGCACCCTGACCGCCGGCGGCTTCAACCGCGGGACGCTGCTGCACCACGTGTGGGAGCAGACCGGGCGCTCGGCGCCGGTCGACATCCTCCAGCGCGTCGAGCCGATCGTCGACGCGGACGCCAACGGTCTGCCCGACGGTTGGGAGACCCAGCACGGTCTCGGCGACCCCGGCTGCGCCGACGATTCCTACAACGGCGATCCGGACAACGACGGGCTGGCCAACTGGCAGGAGCTCCAGCTCGATCACCACCCGACGCTGGAAGGGGACCCCTGCGACGACACCAAGCCGTCGTCGGAGCCGGGGCGCGTGCCGGTGGACGTCCTCCTGGTGCTCGACACCTCGGGCAGCATGAACGACCCGGCGCCGGTCTCGGGACAGCCCAAGATCCAGGTGCTGCGTGAGGCGGTGGAGCTGTTCCTGGAGACCTGGAAGGACCACGCCCGTCCCGACGACCGGATCGGCGTCGTCTACTTCGGCACCGAGGCCGAGGTCTTCGGTGGCACCTTGCTCCACGACTTCTTCGACACCTGGGAGGACATCCGGGACGATGTCAACGCCAGGACTCCCGGCGGTTGGACGGCGATGGGCGCCGGTCTCCACACCGCCATGGCGCCGCTCAAGAACCCGGTGACGCAGGAGCTGCTGTTCGATCCCGCCAGCCCGCGCAACCGGCATCTGATCCTGTTTGGCAACGGCATGCAGAACCGCAGCCCGATGCTGGTCCCGGACCTCGACTTTCCCGATTTTCTGGTCGTCCGCGACCAGACTTCGGCCGAGAACCCCGAGGTCACCGGCGACTCCAACGTGCTGATCGGCGCGGGGTTGTTCTCCGGCTTCCCGATTGCGCCGCACACGCTCCACGTCCACACCGTCGGCATCGGGGTGGTCGAGCAGAGCGGTGGCGACGGCTGGCACGCGCTGCTCCAGCAACTGGCCGAGCAGCAGTTGGGCAAGCACAACTTCATCACCGCGGCACACCAGCTCGAGGGTGCATTCCTGGAGGAGCTCGTCGCCTCGCTCAAGGGCAACACCCTCGAGTACCTGCTGGAAGAGGAGGTGAGCCTCGGCGCCGAGCCGGTGGAGATTCCGATCCCGGTCAACCCCACCACCTCCAAGCTCACCCTCGTGCTGTCCTGGCGCGGACAGAAATCGCCGCCTCCCGGCATCGAGCTGGTGCGGCCGGACGGCACGCCGGAGCCGGTCCAACGGATCCTCCGCGGCGGCGAGGGCTTCCGGATCGTCACCCGTTTCCTCGATCCCCGCACCGGCGATCCGGGGGAGACCGGCGTCTGGACGCTGCGACTGATCCATCCACGGCGGAGCGGTCAGATTCCGAGAACGACGGCTGGTGAATTCGAGCCCCGGGACCCGGACGGGGACGGCGTGCCGGGCGTGGCCGGCAGCGGTGAGCTGCCGCCGCTCGAGCTGCGGGTCCACGCGCTGCTCGACGACCGCGCGCTCAAGTACGACTTCCTGGTGCCCCGGGACGTGCGCATCGGTCAGCCTCTCACGGTCAAGGCGCTGGCCACCGAGGACGGTCAGCCGCTGCGCTGGATGGACGATGTCACGGTGACCGTCCGCCGTCCCGGTGCCGCCCTCGGCGAGCTGTTGGCAAACAGCCGGCACAGTCTGGACGAGGGCGCGCCCTTCGATCCCGACGCCACCGCCTCGCCGTTTAGCCGCAAGCTGCTGGCCGCCTTTTCCGATCCCGGCTTCGCCCAACGGCTGACGCCGGTGATCGAGAGCCTGCCGCTGGTCGACGACGGCACCGAGGGCGACACCACCGCGGGCGACGGACGCTTCATGCGGGCGCTGGCGGCCCCGGCGGTGCCCGGGCACTGGGAGCTGCACTTCCGGATGGAGGGCCACACGCTCTCCGGATATCCGTTTGTGCGCGACGAGACGCGCTCGGTTGTCGTTCGCATCGGCCCCATCTCGGACGCCACCTCGGACGTCGTCCGGGGGAGCCGGGGCGACCTCACGGTGGTGACCTTCACCCCGCGCGATGCAGAGGGCAACCTGCTCGGTCCCGGTTACGGCACCCAGTTGATCGCCCGCGCCGACGACGGCCGCGAGCTGGGGGTCACCGACAACCTGGACGGCAGCTACGAGATCACCTATCCGGCGGACCTCGACGAGGAGACGCCGGTGCGGGTCTCGCTGGGCGGCGAGGTCTTCCACGACGGTCCGGTGCCGCCCGCAGGGTGGGGCTGCTGGGGCTGTCTGCGGATCCTCGTCCTCGTGCTGCTGGTGCTGCTGGTTCTGGTGCTCCTGTGGTGGCTGGTGCGCCGGCTGACGGGGGGGAGCCCTTGAGCGCGAGCTTCTCGGTGAGTGGCGGCTGGGCTCGCGGAAACCGCAAGGTAGGGGTGGAGCTTGTCTCCGCCCGGGTGGGGGGAAGGCCGGGGATGGAATCCGCCGAATCGTCCCCCCGCCCGGGGCCAGACAAGCTGACCCCCTACGTACCTGGGCTCACCTCGTCCTTGGACTCGACCCATGACCCACCCCGAGGGCACGGAGCGTGATCCGGGCTCTCGCAGGGCCGCTGACGGTGCTGCTGACGGTGCTGCTGACGGTGCTGCTGACGGTGCTGCTGACCCTCGTTGGTCTGCTCTCGTGTGGCGTCCAGGCGGACGCGCCGCCACCCGGTCAGGCCGGCGGGATGGTGGACGTGTCGGAGGCCGCGGGTCTCCGGCACGCCGTCGTCTCCGGCGACCCGGCGAAAGCCCACATCCGCGACACGGTCGGCCAGGGGCTGTGCTGGATCGATGCCGACCGCGACGGCGACCCGGACCTGTTCGTGCCCAACGGCTTCGCCGGAGATGGCAAGCCCCGGCCCTGGCGGCTCTATGTCAATCTCTCGGAGGTCACCCCGGGCGTCTTCGAGGACCGGGCGCAAGAGATCGGGCTGCAGGCGTCAGCGTGGGGAGTCGGCTGCGCCGTCGGCGACGTCGACGGCGACGGCTGGCCCGATCTCTTCGTCACCACCGCCGAAGAGGGTGGCCGGTTGTTCCGCAATCTCGGCGGGCGCTTCGAGGAGCTGGCGACGGGTCTGAGCGCTCCGGGAGCCTTTACGGCGGGTGCACTCTTCGCCGACGTCGACGGCGATGCCGATCTGGACCTTTTTGTCACCACCTATCTCGATCCGGAGCGCCCCCCGGACGGCCCTTGTCTGTGGAAGGGCACGCCGGTGACCTGCGGCCCCAAGGGATTTCCCCAGCTCGACGACCTGCTCTTCGTCAACGACGGGAGTGGTCGCCTCCGTCTCGCCGGTCCGGAGGCCGGGATCGCCGGTCATCCCGGCTATGGTCTTGGTGTCTTGGCGCTCGATGCCGACGGGGACAACGACGTCGATCTCTTCGTGGCCAACGACTCGAGCCCCAACCACCTCTTCCTCAACCGCGGCGACGGGACCTTCGAGGAGAACGGGCTGATCGCCGGCGTGGCGCTCAGCGACTCCGGAGCGGGTCAGGCGGGGATGGGGGTCGATGCCGGAGACCTCGACGGCGACGGCTGGGAGGACCTGGTGGTCACCAACTTCTCCGACGACGTCCACAACTTCTACCGCCGGGAGATCCCGGGGTTGTTCGTCGAGCAGTCGCAGGAGAGCGGTCTCGCCCGCGCCTCCTTCTTCCAGCTCGGCTGGTCGGTGCTGTTGGAGGACTTCGATCTGGACGGCGATCTCGACGCCTTCTTCGCCAACGGCCACGTCTATCCCGGGGTCGAAGACTTCGACCCCAATACGTCGTACCGTCAGCCGCTCCAGCTCCTGTTCAACGATGGCACCGGCCGCTTTCACGAGGACGCCGCCCGGCTCGGCCCTGCCTTCGCCCAGCCGCTGGCCGCGCGTGGCGCCGCCGCCGCCGACTACGACGGTGACGGGGATCTCGACCTCGCGGTGGTGCGCGACGGCGAGCCGCCGCTGTTGCTGCGCAACGACCTGCCCGCGCCCGGGGCGCGGTGGATCCGGGTGCGGCTGCGTGGCACGTCCCGGGTCAGCGCCGAGGGGCTCGGCGCTCGGGTGGAGCTCGAAGCGGGGGGCCGCCGGCAGGTGCGCGAGATGCGCCGCAGCCGCGGCTATCTCTCCGGTGGTCCCGCCGAGCTGACCTTCGGTCTGGGAGACGCGACCGAGGTCGAGCGCTTGCACGTCACCTGGCCCTCGGGAGCGGGCGAGGAGAGCTGCCACGGGCTCGGAGCGAATCGCGTGTGGGTGGTCGTGGAGGGGGCTGGATGTCGATCCGGCGAAGGCCGATGAGGCCCCGACCGGCTGAGAACCGGCCGAAGCCCGGGCCCGGCGACCCGGACCCGGACCTGCCTGTTTACTGAGCCCGACCTACGGCGCGCTCAGCCGTACCTCGCCGCCGGGGTCGAGCCGGACCTCGACTGTCGGTCCACCGCTCTGCAACAGCAAGCTCTGCAGGTGGATCAGGTCGCGCACCTGGACGTGGTTGAGAGCGATCAGCCGCGCTCCTGGACGCACCCCGGAACGGGCCGCCTCGCCCTGCTCGTCGAGCTGCGCCACGGCCAATCCGCCGTCGGTCCGCTGCTGGAGAACCATCCCCCAGGGCACGACGCTCACCGCGGCGCCTGCGGGCGGCTCGAGCGCCACGCCCTCGTAGACCAGACCCTCCGGCAGCTCGACCGGCTGAAGTACCCGCAGCGGCTTCCCGTCGCCTGCGATCCGGCTCTCGTCGACCGCTACGAACGACGTGTAGGCGCTCGCCAGACGGTGCTCGAGGGCGAGATCGGTGATGGCCTGGACCAGCTCGGGCTTCTCGTCCTCGCCCGCACCGAGCAGACGGTTCGAGAGATCGTGGATCTTGTGCCGCGCCCACACCGGGCCGAGCACCGAGTGCGCCTCCTCGTGAGCGGGGAGCTCCACCTCGACCTCGTAGGACACCGGGCGTGTGCCCAACCGGCCGGAGAGCACCACCGTTCCGCGCGCCGGTCGCCGGTCGCCGTCCAGCCGATAGCGGCCCATCAGCTCGAGGGTTCCTCCGGCGTAGAGGTCGGGGAGCTCGCGGGGGTAGATCTCGTCGACCGGAAGCCCGTTCCAGTCGAGCTCCAGATCGACCAGCACCGGGGCGTCGATCGCGGTTCTCAGCCGGTTTGCCGCCCGCTCGACCTCGCCTGGGCGCGGCAGCACCACCTGCGAGGTGCCACCACCGTGCTCGCCGATCCCATCGATCAGATAGCGGTTGACGCTGGAGCCGATGCCAAAGGCGAAGAAGCGCGCGTCGCCGCGCTCCTCGCGGATGAGGTGCAGGATCCTCGACTCGTCGCCGACGAAGCCGTCGGTCAGAAACACGAACATCTGGAGACGCTCGGGATCGTGCGCGCCGTTCAGCGCCCGGGCCACGCCGGCCAGCATCTCGGTGCCGCCCCCTCCCTGCGTGCTGTCGAGGAAGCGGCGGGCGGCGGCCAGGTTCGCCCGGGTGCCGGGCCGGGCCTCGGGCCAGAGCTGGCCGTTGCCGGAGGCGAAGTAGAAGAGATTGAACACGTCGTCGGGCCGCAGGTGGGCGAGGGTTTGATCGATGACCTGGCGGGAGATCTCCAGCGGCGTGCCCGACATGCTCCCCGAGACGTCGAGGAGGAAAGTGATCTCGCGCGCCATGACCTGCTCGTCCGCGGGGTCGACGGGCGGCTGGACGTCGAGCAGGAAGTAGCCGTCGCGACCCTGACGGTGGGCGAGCAGCCCGAGCTCGGTGTCCTCGCCGGCGAGCGCGAAGCGGAGCACGAAATCGCGGTTGAGACGGCGGTCGTCGGTCTCGGCCAGCCGGACGATCCGCCGGGTCGGGCTCTCCTCGTCGATCCGGACGTGGTGCGTTGGGACCTCGATCGAGCGGATCGGGATCGGCGCCTCGACGGTCACGGTGAGGTCGAGCCGATGGCCGGTGGCCTCGCCCGGGCGCAGCAGGGGCGGGGTGATCCGGTGGGCGTCGGGGACGCTCTCTGTGGGAGCGGTGGTGCCGCCGGCCGGGCTCGCGACGGCACCCGGCGACGCCTGCGGGGTCCCCGGGATGTAACGCGGTCCGACCACGGTGGGGAAGACCCACTGGAAGGCGCCGTCCTCGTAGACCAAACGCTCGAAGAAGGTCAGCTCCACCGTCACCTCGCCGCCGGGCTCGACGTTGGCGACGCTCTGGGTAAAGAGGTTGGGGCGCTCCTGGGTGAGCAGGCTGGCGGTCTGTCCGCGGGCGCGCGCCTGCTGGTAGATGCGCTCGGCCTCGGCGCGGGGACGGACCAGACCGACGATGCGCCGGCCGCCGGCCTCGAGCACGAAGTCGTTGACCGCCGCCATCGCCGGCAGCGGAAAGACGTACACCGCCTCGATCACCTCGTCATAAGGGTTGCCGTACTCCTGGCGAACGCGGGTGCGGGCCAGCGGCCCGCTGATCTCCGCCGCCACCGTGGTGCGGCGCAAAGGAAAGGCGCCAAGGGACTCGCCGTCGAGGTTGCGGGCGTTGAGACCAGTTTCCGAAAGGGGATCGGGCTCGTGGGTCTCTGGCTCGCCGGGAGTGGGGTCGGGGATCGGGATCCTCTTGACCATCGGACGAGGGACCTCCGATCTGGCCAGTCTTTCCATCATCGGCTCGGCCTCGATGAGCAACAGCTCGTCGGCGAGGATCGGAGCCTCGCCCGAGGCGAGCAGGGCATCCTGGTCTGACTCTCCGCCTTCGGGGGCGCGGCTGGCCACCGGTGCCTTCAGTTGGCAAGCGGGAAGGATCGACAGCAGGGCGAGAAGAGCGAGCAGCGAGAAGAGCTGGATGACCTGGGTAAAGGGAAGTCGGTGATGGCGGGCGTGAGCTGCGGGGCGGGAACGGGGGGCGGAGCGGTTCGGGCTGGGTCTCATATCGAAGTCCTCCTGCCCGCTTTGGACACCCGAAGGCCGAAAAGGGTTCCTGAGAGGCGGCCCCCGGCTTGACCACCCACCGGAGCAGGTGGGGTCTTCCCACCCTTCGGCGTGTTGCGGACCGCCCCGGGCTGTGGGGAGAGTTGGGTCTATACACGTTCGCCCGGCCGACCACCACAGTCTCATCCGGAGAGCTTTCCAGGGGGTGCCCGATGTCCTCGCTCCTTCGCACCGGCTGGTCCTCAGGCTGGACCAAAATCTGTCTGATCGCGCTCGTCCTCGAAGCCCTCACCGGGCTTCTGGTGACCTTCGCCCCGTTCCACGCCACCGTCCAGTGGGGGCTGCTGCTCCACACCCTGCTGGGTCTGGCCCTGCTGGTACCCGTGACGCTCTACGTCCTCTACCACTGGCTCGACTACAAGCGCTACAACCTGTCGGACTCGATCCTGCTGGGCTATGTCGGTGCCGTGGCCCTGCTGGTATGTCTGATCTCCGGTCTGGCAGTCACCTGGGAGGGGGTGTTCGGGATCCGCATGTCGCCGCTGTGGCGCAGCGTCCACCTGTACTCGACCTACGCCATCCTGGCCACGGTCGGGCTGCACCTGGTCCTGGTGCTGGCACGGAGCAAGCGCGAGAAGGTGGCGCGTCCGGCGACTGTCGCCGCCGTCTGGACCCTCGGCGCCACCGCCGTCGGGCTGTTGCTGATCTTCGGTCTGGCGACGCTCTACGCCGGCCCCCGGTACGTCAACGAGCTGCCCGAGGACTACAGCTATGTCTACGGGGAGGACCGTCCGTTCGCCCCCAGCCTGGCGGTGAGCGAATCCGGTGGCGCGCTCGACGACGACTCGCTGGCGCACTCGGAGACCTGCGGCACGGCGGGCTGCCATGCCCAGATCCTCGAGGAGTGGACCCCCAGCGCGCACCGCTACTCGGCCATGGATCCGCTGTTCCAGAAGGTGCAGAGCGTCATGGCGGAGCAGAACGGCCCCGAGTCCACCCGCTACTGCGGCGGCTGTCACGACCCCATCTCGTTGTTCTCCGGCACCAAGAACCTCTTTGTCGAGAACCTCACGGCGCTTTATGGCTACAACGAGGGGATCTCGTGTCTGGTCTGTCACGGCATCCGCGAGACCGATCTCCAGGGCAACGCAAACTACGTGATGAGCCAGCCCGCCGGCTATCTCTGGCAGTGGCGGGAAGAGGGGATGACCAAAACGGTCAGCGACTTCCTGATCCGCACCTATCCCGACGAGCACAAGAAGCTCTCCAAGCGGATGTACAAGGCGCCGGAGTACTGCGCCGCCTGCCACAAGCAGTTCATCGACCAGGAGGTCAACCGGGTCGGCTGGGTGCAGCTCCAGAACCAGTACGACAACTGGAAGGCGAGCCACTGGTTCGTCGAAGGGGATCCCAGCCGCACCATCGAGTGCCGCGAGTGCCACATGCCGCTGGTCGAGAGCACCGATCCGGCAGCCGGCGACACCGCGGACTACAACCGCAGCCCCGACGACGGCATGCACCGCAGCCACCGCTTCATCGCCGCCAACACCCTGGTGCCGCAGCTCCTCGAGCTCGAGGGCTGGGAGCGGCAGGTCGAGCTCACCCACGAGTGGCTCAAGGGCGAGTACGGGATCCCGGAGATCGCCGAGAAGTGGTCGCAAGGCCCGGTGATCGACATGGCGCTGGAGGTCCCCGAGAGGGTGGAGCCCGGTGACGAGCTGCCGATCCGCCTGGTGCTCACGGCCAACAAGGTGGGCCACGATTTCCCCACCGGTCCTCTGGACATCATCCAGAGCTGGGTGGAGATTCACGTGGTCGACGACCAGGGAAACAAGATCTTCTCCTCCGGCACCCGCGACGCCGGTCACTTCATCGAGCCGGGCAGCTTCCTGTTCAAGGCCGAGCCGGTGGACCAGCACGGTAATCTCATCGACCGGCACAATCTGTGGGAGATGGTGGGGGTGCGCTATCGCCGGGCGTTGTTCCCCGGCTACTCGGATACGGTGGAGTACCTGGTGGACTGTCCCTCGACTCTGGCGCCGGCGGACCGCGTGACCCAGCTCCTGCCCCAGGACGGCCAGGTCGTCCAGCAGATCGAGGTGCCCGCGGCGGAGGAGGGACGGTACCGGGTCGAGGCGGTGCTGCTCTACCGCAAGGTGGACCAGTTCCTGATCAACTTCCTGCTGGGGGAGGATTCCGGCCTCACCGCGCCGGTGATCGAGATGAACCGGACCTCGGCCAGCGTCGAGGTGGCACCGGCGAGCCGACAGGCCCAGGCGCCCGAGGTCGCTACCGAAACGCTCCCCCAGGCGGCGGGTGGGTGATTCGGTGGTGGAGCCCCACAAGCCGGTCCCTCGCAAGCTGGGACGCCGCCGCCGTAGGCTCCGCCTCGCCGTCGGGCTGCTGACCGCGGTGGTCCTGGTGGCGGCCCTGGTGGGCGTCTGGGCCTATCGGGCCACCCGGCCGGAGACCCGGCGTCCCGGGGAGGAGCTGCCCGACATCACCGACCGCCTGGCCCGCGACCTGCCCGTCGACGCCCCGGATCCGCGCTTCACCGACGTCACCGCCGCGGCCGGCTTGAACGGCTTCCGGACTTTCACCGGAGAGCGCACCTCCCAACTGCCCGAGGACATGGGCGGCGGGGCGGCCTGGGGCGACTTCGACGGCGACGGCGACGACGACCTCTTCCTGGTGGCCGCCGGCGGCGCGCTGACCCGTCCCGCGGAGGAGTGGGCGCCGAGCCGGCTGTACGAAAACCTGGGCGACGGCACCTTCCGCGCGGTCGAGTCGTTCCCTGAAACCCGCATCCTGGGCATGGGGGCCGCCTGGGGGGATTGCGACGGGGACGGCGATCTCGATCTCGCGGTGTCGGGCTACCGGGCTCTGCTGCTGTTCCGCAACGAGCCGGCCAGCGAGGGAGGAGAGCGCCGCTTCGTCCGCGACCCCTCGTTCGAGGTGCCGGAGGGCTACTGGGCGGGGCTCGCCTGGGGGGACTTCGACCGCGACAGGGACCTGGATCTCTACGTCGCCGGCTACGTGCGCTACGAGCCGCCGGAGAGCGGGGAGCGGCGGGTGTCCCAGCAGTACGGATCGGCGGTGCCCTACACCCTCAACCCGGCGTCGTTCGAGCCGGAGCGCAACCTGCTGCTGGAGAACCGGGGTGACGGGACCTTCGAAGACGTCGCGGTCGGCTACGGGGTGTCCAACCCGGGGGGCCGCAGTCTGCAGGCCCTCTGGCACGATCTCGACGACGACGGCCGGCTCGATCTCTACGTCGCCAACGACATCTCCGACAACGCCCTCTACCTCAACCGGGGCGAGACCTTCGAGGACGCCGGGCTGGCCGCCTGGGTCTCCGACTACCGCGGTGCCATGGGGCTGACGGTGGGGGACTGGAACCGCGACGGCGACGAGGACCTGTTCATCACCCACTGGCTGGGGCAGGAGAACGCGCTCTACGACTCCCGGCTGCGGCAGGAGCCGCCCGACCCCGGCACCGGGGTTCTGGGTCCGCCGCCCGCCACGCCTCCCCGGCTCACCTTCTCCGATCTGTCGGCGCCCCTGGGTCTCGGCCCCATCGCCCTACCGTTGGTGGGGTGGGGCACCGAGCTCGCCGACCTCGACGGCGACGGCTGGCTCGATCTCATCGTGGTCAACGGCAGCACGCTGGAGGAGCGCGAGACGGACGGCGAGGGAGCCGGCGACAAGAAGCGCGAGGGCTCCCGCAAGCTCCAACCCCAGAAGCCGCTGCTGCTGTGGAACGAGCACGGCGAAGGCTTTCACGATCTGTGGCCCGCCGGCTCGGAGCTGGCGGTGCCCCGGGTGAGCCGTGGGATGGCGGTGTCCGACTACGACCTGGACGGCGATCTGGACGTGCTGGTGGTGCACCTGGACGGCGGAGCCCAGCTCCTGCGCAACGACATGCAGACGGGGCACTGGCTCGAGCTGCGGCTCCGCGATCGGCGGAGCTCCGACGGTGGCACTGAGGTGCCAGGGGACGGCGAGGGGTCGACGGCGGTGGCCTGGATGGGGGAGGTGCCTCTGCGCCGGTCGGTGACCGGGGGCTCGTATCTGTCCCAGAGCACCCGCACGCTGCATTTCGGGCTGGGCGAGGCCTCCGGCGTCGACAAGCTGGAGGTGCGCTGGCCCACAGGCGCCGACGACACCTTCGGACCCCTGCCCGCGGATTCCCGCTGGGAGATCCGGGAGGGCGAGGGCGAGCCTCGGCGGCTCGATTCCGCGCCCGGCCCCACCAACGCGACCGCCACAGCGACCGAGGTGGAGGAGGCCGAGCCTCTGAGCCGCGAGCGGGTGCGGGAGTTCTGGCAGATCCAGCGGGCGGCCATGGACGCCATGAAGCGCGAGGACGATCCGGCCAAGGCCGCGGAGCTGTTCGAACAGGCGCTGGCGCTCGACCCGACCCATCAAGACTCGCGCTACTACCTGGCGAGCTGTCTGTGGAGCCTGGGGCAGCGGGACCGGGCGCTGGAGGAGATCGGCGAGCTGCGGCGGCGCAATCCGCGAAGCCATCGGGCTCAGCGGCAATGGGCGGTGCTGCGGGCGCTGGCGGCCACCGGGCCGGAGGACCTGGAGGCGGCGGAAGCCGCGGCCCAGGAGGCGCTGTCGATCAATCGGGAGGAAACGGGCGCTCTCCTGCTGCTCGGCGAGCTGTCGCTGCTACGCGGCGAGCCGGAGGAGGCGCGGCACCATCTCGAGCTCGCTTGTCGGAGCAATCCGCGGGCGGTGGGGGGGTTCTTTCTGAGGGGCTATCTCGCCTGGCGCGAGCGCGACCGGGACCAGGCCGTGGAGCTGCTGCGCAAGGCGCGCAAGGCCCTGGGTCCGGAGTGGAAGCCGAAGGGCGCGGTGGCGGAAGGCGACGTCGCGGTCCGCATGCACCAGGAGGAGACGCCGCTGTCGCGCTACTGGGAGACGTGGGACGGCAGTGAGGATCCCGCCTCTGCTTTCGGGGACCTGGCCGAACGGCTCGGGGGCTGAGCCGGCCTCATCTCTTCGGGTGCAATCTATAGGGTGGAGGGTCGCGGTCGGCGCGCATTCGGGGCCCTGCCCCCACCCGGGTGGAGGCAAGCTCCACCCGAAGCTCTGGCGGCGTCGGCCCAGCTCGCGGATTCGTTGCAGCATTACCCGGCCCGTCTCGAAGGCGGCTCCTTCAGGGTCGAAGGTGGAAAGCCCCTGAGGCCCAGTGTACGTCTACGCTACCCCTACGCCACCCCCACCGCAGGCTGGACGTCGTCGACCTCGACCGAGACCAGCTTGGAGACGCCCTTCTCCTCCATCGTCACGCCGTAGAGGGTGGCGGCGGCTTCCATGGTGATTTTGTTGTGGGTGATGACGATGAACTGGGTGTCCGCGCTCATCTCCTGCAACATCTCGACGAAACGCACCGTGTTGACGTCATCCAGCGGTGCGTCCACCTCGTCGAGGATGCAGAACGGCGACGGCTTGGTGCGGAAGAGCGCAAAGAGCAACGCGATCGCTGTCAATGCCTTCTCGCCGCCGGAGAGGAGCATGATGTTCTGTAGCCGCTTGCCGGGAGGGCGGGCGACGATCTCGATGCCGGACTCCAACACGTCGCTCTCGTCCTGCAGGCGCATCTCCGCCTCGCCGCCGCGGAAGAGCCGCTCGAAGGTCTCGCCGAAATTCCTGTTGACCTCGACGAAGGTCTTCTGAAACCGCTCGCTGGAGGTCTGGTTGATCTCGCGGATGGTGCGCCGCAGACTGTCCACCGAGTCGCGCACGTCCGTCCGCTGCTCGATCAGGAACTTGTGACGCTCGTCCTGCTCGGCATACTCCTCCATGGCGAGGACGTTGACCGGGCCGAGGCGGTCGATCTGGGCTCTGAGCCGCGACAGCTCGAGCTCCGCGTCCTCCAGGCTCGGGGGCGGCTCCCAGTCCTCCTCTTCGAGGGCCTGGATGTCGCGGGCGAGCGTCTCGGCGGCCTGCCGGCGGGCGGCGGCCATGCGCTGCCGCGCCTCCTCGTCCAGCTCCTCCTCCTCGTTCTGTGCTTCCGCTTCGTCCTCAGCCCCGTCCTCCCGCGCGGCGATCTCGGAGGTGTCCGGATCGGCCGGGGTCTCCGCGTCGGGCTCTTCGCCGCTCTCTGCTTCGCCGTCGCCCGCGGCGTCCTCGGGCTCCGGCAGCGGGGGACCGCCGGGGAGGGCTTCGCCGAACTGGTCGCGGAAGGTCTCGGCGAGGTGGCCGGTGTCCTGGCGCAGGCTCGCCTGCTCGACCCGCAGGCCCTCCATCTCCGAGCGCAGCTCGTCGCGTTGCTCGCGGATGGCGGTGACGCCGGCTTCGAGCCCGCGGAGCGTCTCCCGGTGCTCGTCGAGCCGGGCCTGGGCGTCTAGAACCGCTTCATCGGCTTCCGAACGTTGCTCGAGGGCGGCCTGGAGATCGGTTTCCGCCTGGTCGATCCCCGCGGCCAGCTCCTCCTGCCGCCGCTCGAGCCGGTCCGCTTCCGCGCTCCAGGCGGTGCTCTGTGCGCGGCCTTCCTCCAGCTCGCGCTCGATCCGCGCGGCCTCCCGGTCGTGGGAGGCGAGGCGCTCGCGGAGGAGCTCCAGCCGGCCGCGGCGGTCGGCGCTGGCGGTCTTGAGCTGCTCGCGCTCGGCCTTGGCGGCGTCGAGCTCCTCCTGGGCGCGGTCGAAGGTCTCCTGCAAGCCCTTGTGATCCGCCTCCGCCTGCTGGAGCTGGGCGGTGGCTTCCTGACGGGCGGCGCGGGCGCGGGTCAGCTCCTCGGACAGCTCCTCGTGCTCGGAGGTCAGCTCCTGGCGCTCCGCGGCGAGGCGCTCGTGCCGCTCGCGAACGTTCTCGTGCTGCGACCGGGCGACCGCGAGCTCCTGGCGCACCTGGGCTCCTTCGCCTTCCAGCTTGTTCTGGCTTCGGGCAAGCTCGGCGCGGCGGGCGACCAGCTTCTCGAGCCCCTCACGGCTCTCTTCGACGGCTCGCTCCAGACGCGGCAGGGCCTCCTCGAGCTCGTGCAGCTCGCGCTCCCGCTCCAGCACGCCGGGGGCCGTCTCGCGGGCCTCGACGTGGAGCGCGCCGCCCTCGGCCCACAGCCCGTCGCGCGACAGAAAGGCGACGCCGGGGTGCCGCCGGGCGAGACGCTCGGCGTCCTGGGGCTGATCCACCAGGTAGGCGGGAGGCAGGGCCGAGGCGAGGACTTCGGAAAGCCCGAGTGCTTCGCCGAGGGAAAAGGCGACGGCGTCGTCATCGACCACCGGGAGCCGATCCTGCAGTCCGTCCGGCACGGGATCCGGTGCGATGTCCAGCGGCCGGACCAGCAGCGCCCGCGACGAGCCCTCGGCGAGGGCGGCGGCCAGGGTCAGCCCGTCGGTGTCGCGGTCCAGCAGCACCGCGTCGGTCAGCTCGGCGAGGTAGAAATCGAGGCTGCGCTCCCAACCCTCGACCGCGGACAGCCGGTCGGCGAGAAAGGTGGGCTCGGTGAGACCGGCGGCCTCCAGCGCTTCCACCAGCCGTGCCCGGCGCTCGGCGTGCGCCTGAGACAGCTCGCTGAGCAACCGGTGGCGCTGGCGGGCCTCGGACAGCTCATCCTCGGCGCCTTCCAGGGCTTTCTGGGCTTCGGCCTCGCGGCGCACGGTGGTCTCCAGCGCCTCGGTGACCTTCTGGAGCTCGGCCCTCTTGGCTTCCAGGCTGGCCTCCAGGGCCTGTACCCGTTCCGCGGCCAGGGTCACCGCTTCCTCCGCCTGGCGCAGCTCGGCGAGGTGCTCTTCGAGCTCGCGGTCGAGATGCCCCTGGCGGTAGGTGCCCTTCTCCAGCTCGATCTCCGCCTGCTGGTGTTGCTTGCGCAGCCGATTGATGACGTCCGCCTGGTCGAGGAGCTGGCGCCGCAGGGTCTCGAGGCGGGCGATAGCCCGTTCCAGCTCGCGGCTCGCGGTGTCGATCTTCCGCTCGTCCTGCGTGACCTCGGTGGAAGCGGCTTCGAAGTCCGCGACCAGCTCGCCGCGGCGCTCGCCGAGACGGGCCAGCTCGTCCTCCCAGCGGGTCAGGTCCCCGCCGCGGCGCTCCGCCTGGGCGCGCCCCTGGGCGGCCCGCTCCCGGATCTCCTGGAGCGTCGCGCCGGCGCCTTTGAGGTACTCCTGCCGACCCTCGATCGTAGCCGCCAGATCGGAGCGCCGCTGATGGCGCTGGGCGAGCTCGGCGGCGAGCTCCTCCAGCCGCTCGCGGCCTTCGGTCCATGCCGCTTCGTCCCGGTGCAGGGTGGCGGAAGCGGCGGCCTCGCGGTCTTGGGTGCCGGCGAGGCGCTGCTCCAGCCCGTCGAGCCGGTCGCGCACCGCCGACCAGCGACGCAGTAGCACCCAGCGGAACAATCGCCGGTACTCCGCCTGCTGGCGCCGGAAACGCCGGGCGGCGCCGGCCTGGCGTTTGAGCGAGCGTAGCGAGCGCTCGACCTCGCCCACCACGTCGTCGAGCCGCAGCAGATTGGCGGTGGCCGCCTCCAGCTTCATCTCGGCGAGACGCTTGCGCTGCTTGTAGCGGGTGATGCCGGCGGCCTCCTCCAGCAGCTTGCGCCGCTCCTGGGGCTTGCCGGACAGGATCATGCCGATCTTGCCCTGCTCGATCACCGAGTAGGCGCGGATGCCCAGACCGGTGTCCATCAGGAAGTCCTTGACGTCCTTCAGACGCACCACCTTGCCGTTCATGCGGTACTGGCCTTCGCCGGTGCTGAACACCCGACGGGACAGCCGCACGCGGCCCTCCTCCGCTTGCTCCATCTCCGGGTCCGCCCGCAGCACCAGGTTGGCCTCCGCCATCCCCAGCGGCTTGCGCTGCTGCGAGCCGTTGAAGATGACGTCCGCCATCTGGCCTCCGCGCAGCGACTTGGCGCTCTGCTCGCCGAGCACCCAGGTCATGGCCTCGGACAGATTGCTCTTGCCGCAGCCGTTGGGACCGACGATGGCGGTGATGCCCCCCGCGAACTCCACGGACACGGGGTCGGGGAAGGACTTGAAACCGGAGACTTCCAGATGGAGAAGGCGCATAAGAAGAGGCTCCCGCTGATTCGACGGAGAATAGCAGAGGCGCGGAGACCTCTCAAGCGAGGCTTCGCACAAGAAGTGGGGTGAGCCTAGGTCGTGAGGTACCAGATCTGGGGCTCGCGGGTAGGGAAGCAGGCTAGCGGGATGCGGGGTCGGCACCCCCGCCCGGCCCTCGGAACATCGGAGCGCCCCCGGACGCATCGCGGACGGGTGGGCGGAAGCCCCGTAGGGGCGCTGCCTTGGGAGCCCGGGGCTTCAGCCCCGGGCGGGGAGCCTCGCTAGATCGGGCAGAGGCAGGAGGCGCAACGGCTGTGGATGGAAGGATCCGCGCAGGTCGGGGCGTTGGTGGGCGCACCGGCCGCGACCCTCTCCAGGTCGCGATGCTCGAGGTTGCGAAGAGTTTCGCGGTTGAGCCGAAGCTTTTCAGAGCGGGACGACTTGTTCTTGGCCTTCATGATGGGATGTCCTCCTTGAGTGGACGATGTGGAGTCGGAGACTCAGCAGAGACAGGTCGCGCAGAAGCTCAGGTCCTGGGTGAGGATGCACCGCGGTGCATGCACTGTCGGCTGAGCGCCCGCGACCTGCCTCAGCTCCCCGGTCTCCAGAGCGCGGAGAGTCTCGCGAGAGAGGGACAGCTTCGCGTGTCGTTGGGTCTTCTTCACTTTCAGGCTCCCTTCAGCGCAAAGTCAGCGGGTGATTCACAGGGTGCAGAGACAGGTGGCGCAGACGCTCGGGTCCGAGAAGGTGTTGCACATGAGCCCGTGCTCGGTGGGCGCGCCGCCGGCCACCTGGATGAGGTCGTTCCGGTCGAGGGCCTGGAGGGTCTCGCGGGAGAGGCGGAGCTTCTTGAGGGCGGATCGTTGGGTCTTGGGGCGCATGTTCGGTGTTCCTCCTTGGAATTGAAAGAACGCTTCTACACCTATCAAGGTGCGTCGTGAGGCACCTCGGGGACGCACGCGGCCTGCAGGATCCTTCTCTTCGACACATTGGCAGGGTGATGCTTCCCGCCACCCACCGCCTGGCTGCCTCTTGACTGCCGCCCACGAGCCGGAGCTGCAGCGGCTGCTCCAGGACCCGCAGGTCGGGCGGACCCTGGGCGGCATCCGCACCGACGCCGAGGTGCGCGAGATCCTGGACAAGAACCTCGACCACTGGCGCCGGCACGGCTTTGGGGTCTGGGTCTTCCGGGAGCGCCGGGAAGACAGCACGGTGGGACCCTTCGTCGGCCGGGCTGGCCTGCGTCGGGTGATGGTGGAAGGGCCCGAAGAAGTCGAGCTGGCCTACGCCGTGATGCCGGCCTACTGGGGCCAGGGTCTTGCCACGGAGATGGGCGAGGCGTGTCTACGGGTGGGTTTCGAGGATCTGGGATTGGAAGAGATCGTCGCCTTCACCCTTCCCACCAACCAAGCCTCCCGCCGGGTGATGGAGAAGCTGGGCTTCCGCTACGAGCGGGAGTTTGTGCATGCTGGGTTGGGGCATGTGTTGTATCGGTTGGGGCGGGCGCCTTCGCGATGACTCTCGGACCAGCGATACCAGTCATCACGGCGAGCGCTGCTTCCAGACTTGGGGATGTCGAGCATGATGGGCAACAGCAAGCACGTAGAGCCCGTCGTCGCGTCGGTGATAGAAGACGCCGTACGGAAATCGGTGAAGGTTGGCTCGGCGAACATCCTTGTGGACGATTGGGAAACCGTCTGGAAAGCCCTCTACCCGTCGAAAGACCAGGTCCAGCTCCTGCTGAAAGCGTGAGCTGAGACCAGAAGTGCCCTGATCCGCGTACCACTCCTTGGCAGCAAGGATGTCCTGCTGTGCTGCGGAGCTGAGGTGAACTTGCAGGGTCACGAGCCGGTGGGCCAGATCTCAGCCTTCACTTCAGCCCAGGGCTTACCCGGGTCGTTCTTGGACTCCTCCAACCGCTCGTCGAGCAGGTCTCTCTGCCACTGTGGAAGCGCGACGGCCTCGGGATAGGCGTTCGGGTCCTGGACACTGGCCCACAGCTCGCTGGCGAGGGCCAATCGCTCCGACTCTGGCAACTGGAGGGCTTGGGCCTTGACTTCGGTCTTGGTCATGGCCTTCAGTATAGAGCAGCCCCGGGGTGCTGAGTACCGGCAAGGCCTGGGAGTCTGGGCGTTCCGGAACGCGAGGCACAGCAGCGGTAGTTTGCCTACTCAGACAAGCCCGAAGTAGGCGATCGTCACGAAAGCCACACTCAGAGTGATGACGACGGCAGCGGCGAGAGGAGCTCGCCGACTTGCGGTACCCGGAAGGGTAGGGCATGCAGCCCACCGGCTCAGGTGTTGTGGCGAGTCGCTGGGGGGTGTACGAAGGATCTTAGGGGACCCGCGCCGGTCCGCGACCCGGAGCTCATCCAGCAAGACCGAGATACGGAGGAATCCCCATGCCGATCCATTTCGAAGACGTGGACGTGGCTTCCGAAGTCGAAGGGCTGCGCTCCGCTCTGATCGTTCCCTGCAACCTGTGCCCTGCGGTGACCGTGGCCACGCGAGAGAACAGGCCCTTCCTGCGATTCTTCAGGAGTCCTGTCAAGTCGGCTCCTTTCGAGGCCCACCTCGAGAGGCTGCGATCCCGCCTCGGCGAGAAGGGAGTCCGCACCAAGGTGTTCAGGAGCCGTCTCTACCACCAATGGTTCATGTGCATGTGGACTTCACGCCGCCGCAAGAAGCTCGAGAAGGAGGCAAAGAGCCACGATGCGGTGATCGTCTTGGGCTGCGATTCGTCGAGGGAAACGGTTTGCGACGCAGTGCCTGCCGGGGTGAAGGTCATCGAAGGCATGAAGACCACAGGCATCATGAATGGAAGACTGAGGTTCCGACTGCCCGGCGATCTTTTCTTTGACCAGTGCAAGGTAGTTCCCATCTCCCAGCAGAAGGTCGCGAAGGGCCACTGACTGGGCGTTTCGAAACGCGAGACCAGCAATGGTAGATTGAATGCCATGGACGAGCCAGCACGCAAGCTAGAAGATCTGGAACAGGAATCCCTCGGGCTTCCAAGAAGAGCTGGCGCCAACTTGGCTCGGGTTCTACTCCTGAGCCTGGAGGGAACCGCCGAGGAGCAAGCGGAGAACGAGCGTGTCTGGGCGGAGGAGGCGGCGAGGCGCTATCAGGAGATTCGGGACGGGGAGGTCGCTGCTATTCCATCGGACCAGGTTCTTCGAGAAGCACGGGCACAGCTTCAGTGAACTCCGAAGCCTGGCATCCCCTGGCGAGACAGGAACTCTTCGAGGCTTCCGAGTTCTACGAAGAACATTCGCCGGGTCTCGGACTGAGTAGGGCATGCTGGCAGTTCTGGAGCCGTGGCTGCTTAGGAAGGCTTGTGCCTGACGGAGACACGGGTCACGCTGTGAACTTTGATGGTTCCGATCTGCGCCGATGTCCTGTCGAAAAGAGCCATATTCGTGTCCTGTCCGACAGAGCTCTTGTACTGCACACCGTGAAAACCGCAGGTCTTGACGAACTCGCAGAGATACTGAGTTGGTGTGTAGTCCACGGCCGCAGCATTTGGCAAGATAGGCTGTGCAAGCTCCTTTCCCAGTTGTTCCAGGAATGCGATGTCCGCCCGCAACAATCCGACTTGGCCTTCGTCTTCGAGGACAAACGGTGAGACTGTGAGACGTGGTGTCGCGAGATCTATGACCTTCAGATTCTCCGGAATCTCGACCCTTGCCACCGACACTCTATCGCCGGTGTGAGGTCGAACCTCGGAGATGGCCGTCGTGACGCCTGAAGCAAGGTACAAATATGGTATCCCCGCCGGGTTTGCCCGACCGTGGGATGCAAGCCGCTTAGGCGGTGCTCCCATTTCTTCCTTCGGATAGGCGTTCTCACCTCTCTGGATGCGTGCTCTAAACCAGCCTTGAGGAAGCTCATCCGACCCAAGCCCATCTTCGACACCGCCAAATGGCAACCTATTGATTCCGTGCCACTTATGGGCACGCATTTCGGCTTTGGCACCAGGATTTCTTGAGGTTCGGGTAACTGCGTTCGGTCAGCTCACCTTTCGGAG
>Ga0209956_1000069_pt1 | contig 47547 bp, 44 predicted proteins | sample SalPon2A_C_D1_MG_FD_185720 | JGI IMG/M metagenome (GOLD analysis project Ga0209956, IMG submission 185720) | Soil microbial communities from South San Francisco under conditions of wetland restoration - Salt Pond MetaG R2A_C_D1_MG (SPAdes)... | ecosystem: Environmental > Terrestrial > Soil >...
CACTCGAGGGCCTCCCCGGGTACGCATAGAAGAGATGACTCACCTCACACCCGAGATAACCCCGCCCCAACACACCTCGACAAGGTCCAAATCGCCCTACGCGGCCAGGACTGATGAATAAAGCAGGCTAGAGCCCGTGCGGTTGGACCGAGCCGCTCCGCGAGGGCCCGGGTGAGGGGGTACGAGGGGTCGGATCGTTGGGACTCTGGGGCCTGGAAGGAATCTCTTCGTGGCCCGAGCGTAGGACCCTTGTGAACCCCGTGGTAACCACAACCACTCCGGGTCACCTAAGCCCGCTTCACCGATAGAATGAAACGACAACTCGAAGATCTCGGTCTCAAATTGGGAGGTTCTCAGCCATGACCGATTGGTGGACCGCTTGGTGGGAAGCTCTCGCCACCCCCGACAAGGTGTTCTGGGCCATCGCTCTGGTGACCTCGGTCATCCTGGCGATCCAGATCCTGATGACCCTCTTCGGCTTCGACGGCGATGCCGACGTGGACATGGATTTCGACGCCGACCTGGATGGCGACATCGGTCACGGTGACGGGGTCGGGCTCCTGTCGATACGTACCGTCACCGCCTTCTTCACCGGCTTCGGCTGGGGCGGGATTCTGGCCCTGGATGCCGACTTCTCGGTGTTGGGTGCGCTGCTCGTGGGAACTGCGACCGGCGGAGCCATGATGGGCATCGTGTACGGGACGCTACGCACGCTGTACAGCATGAGCTACAGCGGCACTCTCGACTACCGCAACGCCATCGGCGCCTACGGCAACGTCTACCTGCCGATCCCCCCGGAGATGCAAGGCACCGGTCAGATCCAGGTCCCGGTCCAGGGCCGACTGATGACGGTCCAGGCCATGACCCGGGCCCAAAACCGGCTGCCGAATCAACAGCGGGTCAAGGTCGTCGACGTCATCGATTCCCAGACACTGCTGGTCGAGCCTCTGAGCACGGGCGGAAACGCCCCGGCGACCGCGACCTGAGAACGACTTCCACCGAGCACTCAAGGAGCTGATCATGCTTCAACCCCTGGCGTATCTATTCCTCGTCCTGGCAATCATCATCGTGCCCCTGGCCGTCCTGCGACGGTACCGGCGCTGCCCTTCGGACAAGATCCTTGTGGTCTACGGCAAGGTCGGTCGGACCAAGACGGGTGGGATGTCCGCCAAGTGCCTGCACGGCGGCGCCACCTTCATCTGGCCGCTGTTCCAGGACTACGCCTTTCTCGATCTCACTCCCCTGCCCATCGACATCAAGCTGGAGGGGGCGCTGTCGCAACAGAACATCCGCGTCAACACCCCCTCTACTTTCACCGTCGGCATCAGCACCGAGCCCGGCATCATGGAAAACGCCGCCGAGCGTCTGCTGGGCCTGGACATGAAGCAGGTCGCCGAGCTGGCGCGGGACATCATCTTCGGCCAGATGCGTGTGGTGCTCGCCACCATGCCCATCGAGGACATCAACGCCGACCGCGACAAGCTGATCGAGAAGATCACCGAGGGGGTCGAGAGCGAGCTAAAAAAGATCGGTCTGCGGCTGATCAACGTCAATATCCAGGACATCACCGACGAGTCCGGCTACATCGACGCCCTGGGTAAGGAAGCCGCCGCTCACGCCATCAACGAGGCCAAGGTCAAGGTGGCGGAGAAGGAGCGCGACGGCGACATCGGCGCCGCCGACGCCGACCGCGACAAGCGCATCCGGGTGGCCAGCGCCCAGGCCACGGCGGTGGAAGGCGAGAACGAGTCCCAGATCAAGATCGCCAAGTCCAACGCCAAGCGCCGCGAGCAGGAAGCCGAAGCGGAGCGGCTCGCCAGCGCCGCCGAGAAGGTCAAGTCGGCTCAGGCCCTCGAGGAGTCCTACCAGGCCGAGGAATCCGCCGAGCGCGAGCGCGCCAAGCGGGAGGAAGCGACCCAGGCGGCCAACATCCTGGTCCCCGCCGAGATCAAGAAGCGGGAGATCGAGACCCTCGCCGAGGCCGACGCGGAGAAGATCCGCCGGGTCAAGAAGGGCGAGGCCGACGGTCTGCGCGCGATGCTGGAGGCGGAGGCCGAAGGCCTGGCCGCCATCCTGCTCAAGAAGGCCCAGGGCTTCGACCGCATGGTGGCCGCCGCCCAGGGAAAACCGGAGCTGGCCTCGCTGTTGCTGGTGACCGAGCAGCTCCCCAAGCTGGTACAAGAACAGGTCAAGGCCATCTCCAACCTCAAGATCGACTCGGTGACGGTGTGGGAAGGCGGCCGCAACGGCGGTGCCGACGGCTCCGGCAGGACCGCCACGGCGGACTTCGTCTCCGGTCTGGTCGGATCGCTGCCCCCGCTCCACGAGCTGACCCGCAACGTGGGAATCCGGCTGCCGGAGTACCTGGGCAAGATGGAGTCCTCCGGCAGCGGTCGCGAGCCCGGCGGCTCGGGTGGCGGCTCCAGCAGCAGCTCCGGCGGCAAGAGCTCCCGGAGCCGGGAGAGCACGGACGAGGACGACGCGGAACCCGAGCCCTCCCGCACCCAGCCGAGCGGGGAGCGCAAGGCCAAAGCCCCGGACTCCGAAGCCCCACCTGGGGAGAAAGAGCCCGAGGCCGAAGAGCCTCCAAAGAAGGCGCAGGCAAAGCCAGAAAAGGCTGCCGCGGACGAGCCGACGCCGAGTCCGTCCGGGTCCGAAGAGCCCAAGGAGGGGTTCCAGCTCCCCACGGCGTTGCGCGACCGGATCCGCGAGGTGCTGGCCAGTCAGCCGGGCTTGATGACCGTGCTCGACAGCGACCGCGACGGCAAGCTCTCCGGCGAGGAGATCGAGCAAGCGGTCGGCAAGGTCTTCGACTGGGCCCGGAAGACCGCGCAGGGTGACGCTCTCTGGTTCTACGCCGACGAAGGCAAGTGGAAAGGGCCGGCGAGCTGGCAGCACATCAAACGGCTCGCCCGCGAGCGGCCCTGGCTGCCGGTGCATCTCGACCAAGAGAAGATCTGGCTCCCCTACCACGCCATCGAGCAGGCGCGAGGCGGGATGTCATAACCTCCCACCCTACCGGCGCCGAGGTCCAATCGCAGGGCACGGCGCCGGGTTCCTTCCTCCGCTCCACAGACGCACGAATGTCCCGGGCTGCTTCCCGGAGTGCCGGCGGCTGTTCGGATCCATCCATGCACTTAGACCTTGGCCCCCTTGCGGAGGTCGATCGAGGAGGATCAAAGTATGCAGTATCTCCGTCCGTACCCTTGTCCGAGGTCCGCCCACCGACACCCCTTCCCCTGGCTCGCTGCGCTGTGCATGCGCCCTCCTCCCGGAGCCGCGGCCGGAGATGCAGCCGAGTCACGGTCCGCGGTACGGAGCCACCGAGCCCGCCCCGGCGGGCGCCACCGGCGAGACCGGGAAGAGATAGACCCGCCACCGGACCAGGCGTCGTAGGGCGTCGTGGGATACGATCCCCGCCATGAGCCTCGCCATGGAGCCGCACCAGGATCGTGCCCACGACGCCGTCATCGAGGTCCGGGACGTCGTCTTCGGCTACGCCCGGGAGCGGATCCTCGACCGGGTGTCGCTGACCGTCCGGCGGAGCGATTTTCTCGCCATCCTGGGCCCCAACGGCGGCGGCAAGACGACCCTGCTCAAGGTGATGCTGGGGCTGCTCGAGCCCTGGAGCGGCACCGTCGAGCGCCACGTCTCCACCCGCGACGGTGCGGTGGGCTACGTCCCCCAGTACGCGAGCTTCGACCGCGATTACCCGCTCACCGTCACCGAGGTGGTGCGCATGGGGCGGCTGGGCCGCCGGGGCCGCCTGGCCCGCTGGCGCAGCCGGGACCGACAGACGGTGGAGGGGGTGCTCGACCGCTTCCGTCTGCTCCCGCTGGCACACACGCCCATCGGGGATCTCTCCGGCGGGCAGCTCCAGCGCTGCCTCATCGCCCGCGCCCTGGTGTCGGAGCCCGAGATCCTGCTGCTGGACGAGCCCCTCGCCTCGATCGACGCCGAATCCCGCGAGGTGCTGCTGGACACCCTGGTCGAGCTCAACGCGGAGGTCCCGGTGGTGGTCGTCACCCACGACCTCACCCCCCTGGGCACCGCCGTCCAGCAGATCGCCTGCGTCAACCGCAAGCTCCACTATCACCCCCAGGGACGGCTCACCGCTGAGATGTTGGAGGAGGTCTACGGCTGTCCCATCGAGCTGGTGGCCCACGGCGTGCCCCACCGGGTGCTGGCTCCGCACGGGCACGGGCACAGCCACTCGCACGGACCGGAGCACGGCCACTGATGGGCACTCCCGGCACTGCGGCCAGCCCCAGCCCGACCCCTCCCGGGGATGAATCCCCGGGCTACGAAACGTCGACCTGCGGGCTTGGCCCCGCCCTGCCCTTGGCTCCGCTTCCGCACCGAACATGTCCGCGCTGATCGAGTTTCTGTCCCACGAGCTCTTGCGCAACGCCCTGTGGGCCGGGTTGCTGGCCAGCGTGCTGTGCGGCGTCCTCGGCACCTTCGTCGTCGTCAAGCGGCTGGTGTTTCTGGGTGGCGGCATCTCGCATGCGGCCTTTGGCGGTCTGGGGGCGTGCTATTACTTGGGTCTGCCGCCGCTGTGGGGTGCCGGGGCGGTGGCGGTGGTGTGCGCGGCGGTGCTGGGGCTCACCGGACGCACCTCGACCGGACGCGGCAAGTCCTCCGACGCGGTGATCGGGATCCTGTGGGCGGTGGGCATGGCCGTGGGCATGATCTTCCTTCACTGGACCCCGGGCTACGCGCCCAACCTGATGTCCTTCTTGTTCGGCAACCTGCTGGCGGTGAGCCGGGTCGACGTGTGGATCACTCTCGGCTTCGTGGCCTTGCTGCTCGCGATCTTGTTTCTCTTCTACGACGAGCTGGTGGCGGTGACCTTCGACCAGGAGTTCGCCGCGGTCCAGGGGGTGGCGGTGACGCCGTTTCTGACGCTGCTGCTGACGCTCGTCGCCATCGGGTTGGTGCTGCTGATCCAGCTCGTCGGCATCCTGCTGGTGCTGGCGTTGCTCACCATCCCGCCGGTGATCGCGCTGCGCTTCGCCCACCGGTTGCCAACGGTGATGGTGGTGTCGACGTTGGTCGGGATGCTGATGACCGTCGGCGGGCTGGCGCTCTCCTACGTCTGGGACCTGCCCTCCGGTCCGGCCATCGTGCTGCTGGGGGCGGTGGGGCTGGGAGCGGTCCTCGGAGCCGAGCGGCTCAGGGCCCGAGGTCGAGGCTCCCGAGCGCCGCGAGGGCCTTCGGGGTCACCAACCACTTGAGCGCTCCGCGGCCCGGTTGGGCGTCGCGCCAGCTCTCCCCCGCGAAATCGATTCGTGCCAGGGCGGCGGTGGGAAATTGGAGCCTCGCGGGCTCCCGGCCGGGCTCACCCGAGGGGGCGATCAGCTCGCCGGCCAGCGCGCCCCACACCGGCTGGTGACCCACTGCCAGGAACCGCGCCACCGAGCCCTCCGTCTTCTGGATCTCTCCCAGCACCGCCGCGGGGGAGGTGAGGTAGAGCTGCCGGGACAGCTCGATGGGGCACGTCCAGCCGCCGGCGGCCTTGGCCCGTTCGACCGTGTCGCGGGCACGCAGCGCGGTCGAGCTGAGCGCCCGGTCCGGAATCTCGTCCATCGCCGCCAGCCAGCGACCCACTGACGCCGCCGCCTTTTCTCCACGACGGTTGAGGGGGCGGTCGTGGTCGTCGGTCGCTTCCGAGCCCCAGTCCGACTTGGCGTGGCGCAACAGATAGAGGTGAAGAGTCATCGGTACCTCCCTCCAGAACCGGGTCGTGGAGCCGGGCCGCGGCGTCGAGCAGCTCCCGCTCCTCGGCACCCCGCTCGAGAAAGTCGTCCCGGTTCTCGGCGTCCCGCAGGGCGCTGGTGCAGATCACCTCGAGGGTCTCGAGACCGATGGCTCCGGCGAAGTCCTGGTACAGCCGCAACGCCGCTTCCGCCCGATGGATGGCATTGGGGGTAAGGCGACCTCCCCGGGCGAGACCCTCTCCGAGACGGATGGGCTCGCGGATCTCGTCGCGCATACGGTAGAGCTTGCCCGGCTCGTACTCGAAGACCACGAGCCGAGCCGTGTTGGAGCCGAGATCGACGATCCCCACCTGGTGATCCATGGGGGTCTTTTATATCTCGTTCCGACCCCCGCCGCGAGATCCCGGCGTCTCCAGACGCCGCTTCTGGCCGCCGCTTCGGACGCCGCTTCGGACGCCGCTTCCAGACGCCTGCCCGGTCAGCTCCCGATGTCGATCACCGGCACGGTGACAAGCAAGGGGCCCGCCTCGCGGAACCGCAGCTCGAGCTCGATCTCCTCACCGGGCTCCAGGATTTTCTCGAGGGCCATCAGCATCACGTGCTTGCCTTCGGGCTCGAGGATCACGACGCTGCGCGCCGGCACCGGCATGCCCTCCGGAAACGCCCGCATCCGCACGAGGCTACCCTCCTTCACCGTCTCGTGCACCTCGGCCACCTTGGCCGCGGGCGTGGCAACGGCTTCGAGGAGGTCGTCGCGGTCGGTGGGATTGACCACCCGCAGATAGACCGCGCCGGTCCCACCGCCAGGCACCTGGATGGCGTGGGCGTCCTCGACCCGCAGGGTGTCGCCGGTAAGCTCGGGAGTGGACTCGGCAGGCTCGCCACTCAGCGCGCTCCCGGGCTCCGGGGCGCAGGCGGCCGTTAGGGCGAGCAGGAGGAGGCTACCTAGGAGGAGGCTCGGGCGCTTGGCTACCATCATTCCCCGAGTGTTCCACAGTCTGCGCATCCCCTCTCGACAGGGCAACCAAGGACCAGGGAACCCAGTCCAGGAATACGACAGTCGATCACCCTCAACCTGAAGCGGCCGCGACTCCCGAACGGTGACGTCCCCGACCGTCTTTCGCAAGATCTCTGTACTGGTAAAACCTGAATAGGCCTTCGCTCCGACCCATCTGGTACCATCTCGCTCCGCCTCGGCGATCCCCCAGCGACCGGAGCCGGTCCGGCCGTGGGATCGTCCGGATCTGAAGCGAATCCCCATTCTCGGCCGACCCGGGAGACCGTCCATGCGTCCTCGTTTGATGCCCGTTCTCGCCCCGCGCCTCGCGCTGCCGCTTCTGACCTGCCTGTTCCTCGCGTCCCTCCTGCCGCTTGGTGCCGGGCCCGGGCACGCCCAGACGACCACGCCGACGGTGGAGCTGCGCCCGGAGCGCATCCTGCCGGAAGGGATCGACTACGATCCGCAGATCCCGACCCCGGCCTCGGTTCTCGGCTTCGAGGTCGGCGAGCGTCACGTGCGCCACGATCAGCTCGTCGCCTACATGCGCCGGCTGGCGGAGGCCTCCCCCCGGGTCACGCTCACCGAGCAGGGCCGCACCCATGAAAAGCGCCCCCTCCTCTACCTCACCATCTCTTCCCCCGCCAACCTGGCCCGGGTGGACGACCTGCGGCAGCAGCACCGGGAGCTCTCCGAGCCCGACTCGCCGGTGACCCCGGTGCCGGACCTCTCCGGCCAGCCGGTGGTGGTCTGGCTCGGCTACAGCATCCACGGCAACGAGGCCAGTGGTGCCAATGCCTCGCTGCTGGTCGCCTACCACTTCGCCGCCGCCCGGGATCCCGAAACGGCCCGCCTGCTGGACGATGCGGTGATCTTGCTCGATCCCAGCCTCAACCCCGACGGCCTGGGCCGCTTCGCTCAATGGGCCAACATGTACCGCGGCGAGCGGGCGGTGGCGGATCCGAATCACCGCGAGCACCGGGAGGGCTGGCCCAACGGCCGTACCAACCACTACTGGTTCGATCTCAACCGCGACTGGCTGTTGCTCCAGCACCCGGAGTCGCGGGCGCGGGTGGCGACGCTGCAGAGCTGGCGGCCCAACGTGGTCGCCGACTTCCACGAGATGGGCTCCGACGGCACCTACTTCTTCCAGCCCGGCGTGCCCAGCCGCAAGAACCCGTTGACGCCGGACGAGAACGTCACCCTCACCCAGGCCATCGCGCGCCATCACGCCAAGGCCCTCGACGCCCTCGGCCGCCTGTACTACACCGAGGAGACCTTCGACGACTTCTACTACGGCAAGGGCTCGACCTACCCCGACGTCCAGGGATCGGTGGGCATCCTCTTCGAGCAGGCGAGCGCCCGGGGGCACCGCCAGGAGACTGTCCACGGCGTGCTGGATTTCCGCTTCGCCATCTCGAATCAATTCACCACCTCGCTGTCCACCGTCGCCGGCGCGGTGGAGAGCCGCGAAGCGCTCCTCGGCTACCAGGCACGCTTCTATCGCGACGCCCTGGCGGAGGCACGCCGCTCGTCCACCGCGGCGTTTCTCTTTGGCACCGCCGACGATCCGGCCCGCACGTACCGGCTGGCGGAGATCCTGCTCGCTCACGGCATCGAGCTGCGCGAGCTGAGCGAGCCGGTGGAGATCGACGGTCGGCGCTTCGAGCCCGGTCACGCCTACGCCGTGCCGCTGGAGCAACGGCAGCACCGGCTGGCCCGAGCGCTCTTCGAAACCCTCACCACCTTCGAGGACACGACCTTCTACGACGTCTCGACCTGGACCCTGCCGCTGGCCTTCGGTTTTTCCCGCGCCACGCTCGACAAGCGGCGGGCGGACGCCCTGGGCGACGTGGTGGCGGACCTCGAGCCGCCCCGGGGGACGCTGGAAGCCGGCGACAATCCCGTCGCCTGGGCCTTCGAGTGGTCCGGCTATTACGCGCCGCGGGTGCTGGCGAGGATCCTCGAAGCGGGCGGCACGGCCCGGGTGGCCACTCGCCCCTTCGAGGCGGACACCGCCGTCGGACGCAAGTCGTTCGGTTACGGCACGGTGGTGGTGCAGGCGACGCACCAGGGCGTGAGCCCGGACGCGTTGCGGGAGGTGATGGAGACCGCAGCCCGGGAGGACGGGGTGGACCTCCATGCATTGTCCTCCGGCCTGACGCCGGGCGGCATCGATCTGGGAAGCCCGTCGCTGCGCCCGGTGACGCTACCCAAGACGCTGCTGGTGATCGGTGAAGGGGTGTCCACCTACCGGGCGGGCGAGATGTGGCACCTGCTGGACCATCGCTTCGGAATGGAAGTCACGCTGGTGCCACGAGACGATCTCGGCGGTGTGGATCTGGACCGCTACAGTCACGTGATCCTGGTCGATGGCGACTTCCGGCCGTGGGGCGACGAGGTGAAGGAAGCCCTCGATCGCTGGCTCCGGCGGGGGGGGACGCTGGTGGCGACCGAGCGCGCCGCCGGCTGGGTCGAGCGCGAGATCCTCGGCCGGGAGCGGGGCGAAGCGGAGCCGGCAACCCCCGGGGCCAACGGAGAGCGGCCGCTGCGCGCCGCCTACGCCGACTACGACCGCGATCGCGGCGCCCAACTGGTGAGCGGCTCGATCTTCCAGGTCGAGCTCGACCTCACCCACCCGCTCGCCTACGGGTACCGTTCGGAGAAGCTGCCGGTCTTCCGCACCTCGACGCACCTGCTGGCTCCGAGTGGCGACCCTTACGAGAACGTGGCTCTCTACAGCCCGTCCCCGCTGCTCTCCGGGTATGCCTCGGAAGAGAACATCGAGCGGGTGCGCGGAACCGCGGCGGTGCTGACCCACCGCCACGGCGGGGGCGTGGTGGTCCTGCTGGCGGACAACCCCACCTTCCGCGGCTACTGGTACGGCACCCAGAAGCTGGTGCTCAATTCGCTGTTCTTCGCGCCGGTCATCCAGCGCACCAGCCCGCCGGAAACCTGGTTCGAGTAGACGCCCGCACCCGGGCGATCGTCACTCGGGCGACCGTCAGTCGAGCGACCGCCAGTCGAGCGATATATCACTCGGCTGATGGCTCGTCCCGGCTCAGCCCGGTGTCGACGACCGAACGAGTGAAGAGGGACGCGGTACGGCTCCCGATGCGGCGTTGCTCTACCAGCTCGGCGTCGGGCAGCGCCGAGACGACGTCCACGTGCCGGTCTTCCACCAGAACGAAGGGCTTCTCGGTCTCTTCCCAGAAACGTCGGAGCTCCGTCTCGTCTTCGAGGCTGTCGATCGATCGATCCGCATAGTACGAGTAGCCGGACCGCCAGTCCCAGAGACCGAAGGAAGCGAGCGTGCCGTCTCCGACCCGGACGTTCATCGTCTCCGAGAAGACCCGAGCCGATTTCAAGGGGTCGGTGGCGGGCAGCGCCCACACCGCGGCGACCAGGAAGAGGGCCGTGACACCCGCGAGGAGGGCGCTCGGGGCGAGACGGGGAAAACGCTTCCGCCGGAGGATGCCGAAGACCGTGAAGGCACCGGTCACGGCGAGCAGCGCCCCGACGACGGAAGCCACCGAGACCAGGGCCGGTGGGATCTCGAGGGGCGCCACGAGGACACCGATCCCGCCCACCAACAGGAGCGTCGCCAGCAGGGCCAGGGCGACGATGGCGGCCACCCGGCTCTTGTTCTCGAGCCGGCCCGCCACCCATCGATCGACGACCGCGGCGGCGAGCACCGCCACGGCGGGCGCGACCGGCAGGATATACGGAGCGCGCTTGCTGTCCGAGAGCGAGAAGAAGACCACGATCCCGGCAATCCAGATCCAGCTCAGGCGATGGAGCCGTCTCTCGCCTTCGTCTTTGGGAGCCAAGAACCAGGCGGCGGGCAAGAGCCAGGCCCAGGGCGCGTAGTCCAGCCACAGGTACTCCAGGAAGTACCACCAGGGCTGGTCATGGTCCCAGGCGTTGACAAAACGCTGGAAATTCTGCCGCCAGAGAACCTCGTAAAGGAAGGCGGTCTCGCCGTCGAGCCACAGCAGGATGAACCAGGGTGAGCCTGCCGCGACCGCGACCGCGACACCGATCAGCATCTGGGGCTCGACGAGAATCCGTAGCTTGCCGCGAGCCAGGGCGTAGCCGGCGATCACGATCGCCGGCAGAACAAGGCTCACCGGCCCCTTGGCGGCAAATCCCAAGCCCGCCGCGAGACCGGCCCAGGCCCAGGCCCGGGCCGGGCGGAGACCGAAGTCCATTCGACGGGTGAGCGGCAAGACGACGCCGAGGGTGGAAATGAGCACCAGGATGTCCATCTGGACGGCACGGGCCGCCCAAAAGACCTGGTAGAGCGTGGCGAAGAGGGCGCTCGCCCAAAGCGCCCGACGGCGCCCGACGTACGGCAGGACGAGGAGATAGGTCAGGAGAACGCTGGCGATGGCCGACAACGCCGAAGGGACCCGGAGGCTGAGCTCGTCGACCCCACCGAGCACTGACGAGGCGGCTCGTGCGGCCCAGAAATAGAGGATCGGCTTCTCGGCGAAGACCCTGCCGTTGACGGTGGGAATCGTCCAGCTCCCGTTCTCCTCCATCTCTACGACGGCCCGGCCGTAGACCGGCTCGTTCGGGTTCCACAGGTCCCGGGCACCGAGCGCCACGAAGAAGAAGCACAGCGAGACTACGGCGAGGCCCAGGAGATCGGTCGCGGGGCGGCCTCCGCGGGCGAAGAGCCCTCGACCGGCCGCGGCTTCGAGCAGGAGAAGCCGCGGGGCACGCGGTGTCGGGGTCACCATGCGACCTTGGATGCGTGCCGCCGTGGAATCCTTCGTCGGGACGTCAAGTCGGTGTGCCTCCACGCAGTTGAAGTGGACTTCAGAATTCTGGATCTCATCTACTCCCGTCGTCCCCCCGCCCTCGCTCGTGCAAAGGCACTCTCCGAGCGTGCTGCTCCCGTCGTGAGCCACCGCCGAGTGTCGGCATCGTTGTTGCTCGTGTCAAAAGATATTGAGGCTCTTTGCACCCACATTCTACCGGGAGGTGCTCCATGTCGCCAAGCGCTCGGGTCCCCTGGGGGGACCTTCCCCGTCGTCGCCTGCACCGTCTCCTCCTCGGGCTCCTCGGCCCTCCGGTTGTTGTCGGCCTGGCGCTCACCGGCTCCCTCGCCGCCCAGGAGGTCGAGCTTCCCCTCGACCGATACCAGGCGCTGCGCGAGGCGGCCTATCCGGAGCCGGAGCCAGACCCCGAGCCGCCGGTACCGGTGGCCTTCGAGTCCGCCCGTCTGACCGTCGAGGTCGAGGAGGAGCGGGCGTTGGTCACCCAGATCCTCGAGCTCACCCTGCTCGACGACCGCTGGCGGACGTTGGCTCTGCCCGCCACCGGCACCGTCCTCGAAGCCGACCTGAACGGCGTCGAGAGGTTTCTCGAAGGCGAGGACGGGAAGGCGCCCCGGCTGCGCCTGCGAGGTGAGGGCCGGCACCGACTCCGGCTGGTGACGGCGGTGCCGGTCGAGGAAGACCCCACGGCCACTCGCGAGACCCGCCGGCTGGCACTGCCCCTCCCCGCCGCTGCGGCGGTCGCCGGCACCCTCGACAGCGACCGCGAGATCGAGGAGATCGAAGCCGAGAACGGCGCGATCTTCACCCGCGAGGCTGGAAGCGCCGAAAGGTGGCGTTTTCTCGCCGAGCCCGGCACCGAGCTCCGGGCCACCCTGCTGGGTCCGGCGGCGGCTCCCCGGAGGGACGGCCGTCCCCTGCGCTACGACGCGCTCTCGGCCGCCGCGGTGCAGGTGACCCGCACCCGGACGCTGCTCGACGCCTGGATCGAGGCGCGGGTGCTCGAAGGACAGATGGAGACCCTGACCGTGCCGCTCCCCGCCGGCTGGGACCTGGTGCAGGTCGAGCCCTCGCCGCCCGCCTCTTGGGAGGTGGTTGGAGAGACGGGTAGCGCAGGCCCCGGAGCGCGTCTTCGCATCGAGCCGGTGCAGCCGGTGACCGGGTCCCTACGCGTCCATCTGCGGCTGAGCGGGAAGTCCCGCGAGACCCTCGACAGCCCGCTGCTGCTTCCCGAGGGCTCCGCCCGTACCCGTCTCTTCACCAAGATGCACGTGGCGGGAGACGGGTTGGCGCAAGTGGTCGACCCGGGCTCCGGCAGCGACGCCGCGGTCGGCTCCGCCGCCACCGCGCGGGTGTCGCTGCCCCCGGGATTCACCGAGGCTCCGGGTCTGCTGATGCGGGTGAGCTCGGCGGAGCGGCCACCCCGGTGGCAGGTGATCTGGTCCGAGGGCACCGAGGTGCTCGCAGCCGAGGTCCGTCGGCTGCTGGTCGACGTGCTGGTGGGCGACGAAGGCCGCGCCTTCTACCAGATGTGGCTGGAGACCCGCAGCTCCGGCAGCCCCCGGCTCACCCTGAGGCCGCCGCCGGGGTTCGAGGTGACGGTGGGCGGCCGCGACGGCGTACCGCTCACCCCCGGCACCGTCCGCGCCGCCGGGAGCACCCTGGCGCTGCCGCTGTCCGCCTCGCAGGAGGTGCAAGTGCTCTACCTGGCCGGCTTTCTGCCCCTGGAGCTGCCGGAGGACGGCCGCTTCCAGATCCCCCTTCCCCAGCTCTCCGCCCCCGCCCGTCAGGTCGAGGTGCGCGTGCTGCTGCCCGGCGACCGCGAGGTGGAGCTGTCGGATCCCACCCGTTACGGCGGCGTCGGCCCTCCCCCTCGCACCGAGACCCCGGTGCCTCGCACCAATCTGTCGAATCAGGTGGCCGGCTATCTGGCGATCCGGACCGGGATCAGGGACTTCCTGACCCCGACGCCCCCGGGCTTCCGGAAGATCGAAGCGGTGTGGAGCGCCCTGTCCCCGGACCTCGCTCCCCTGGAGCTGCAAGTGGACGACCGGCGAAGCCGAAAGGAGTGGTTCTGATGCGCACGCAGCCCACACCGTTGTCTCTCCCCCACCTCCCGGCCCGCCGACTCCGACCGTGTATGGCACGGGGTCTGGCGCTGTGTCTGGCGCTCTGGGCTCTCGCCCCCGCCCCGGCACGGGGAACGTCACCGCGGCCCTCCACCGAAGACGGCGGCCGGGTCACCGTGCCCCTGTCCCACTATCTCGAGCTGCAACAGCGCATCGAAGAGCTCGAACGCGAGAAAGGGAAGGAGAAGGAGCCGGCCCTGGCGGAGCTGGTGTCGCAGGAAACCACCGTCACGGTGGGCGAGCCGAGCGCGGCAAATGAGGACGCGGCGCAGCTCACCACCGTCTTCCAGGTGGAGATCCGAGGCGACTACCGCGAGCCGCTGGTCCTGCCGCTCACCGGTCTGGCCGAGACGGTCTCCGTCGACCCCGCCGCCGGAGCGGCCCTTCACCGCACCGCCGCCGGCGAGCTGGAGCTGGTGCCCGAGCAGCCCGGCACTTACCGGGTGCGGGTGGAGGGGGCCCGCACCCTCGAACGGGACGCCGATGGACGGCGCCTGACCCTGACCGCCAGCCCCGCGCCGGTGGCGGCCACCTGGCTCGACCTGCCTGCGGGGTTGGACTGGCGGAGCGCCGGGGCGGTCGTGGTCGCGGAGCAAGCCGACGAGGACCGCCGCCGGCTCCGGCTGGCCCTGCCCCGCGACCGCGACGTGACCGTGACGCTGGGACGCCGGCTCGACGAGGATCCTCTGGAGAACGCGCTGGTCCAGACGGTGACGGTCACCGTGCTGGATCTCGACGCCAACGGCACGCGGCGCCACGACATCGTGCTCTACGAGGTGCTGCGCGGTGAGATCTCCTCGTTCGAGGTCGAGCTGCCACCCGGGCTGGAGGTCGAGCAGGTGGGCAGCGACGAGGGGGATGCGGCCCCGGTGCGCTCCGCCGACCGTCTCACGGTGCACCGGGAGCGGCGCCTGTCGGGCACCGGCTACCTGGTGCTGACCTCCCCGGCACCGGCCTCCGGCACGGTGCCGATGGCGCCGGTGCGACCCTCGGTGCCGGTGCGCGCGCACTACCTGGTCCTCGCTTCCTCGGTCGCCGCCGACGTCACCCCGCAGCCCGACGCCGCCTGGAGCCAGGTGGATCTCGGGGACCTGCCGTCGACGGTGCGCGAGGATCTGCGCACCCTCCGTCCCACCGCCGCCTGGCGGCGGGTAACAGACAGCGAAGGCGACCTGCGGGTTGCCCTCGATCCGCTGCCGCCGGCGCCCACCTCCGGCGACGTGATCCGGCGCCGGGAGAACACCACCCTGCTCACCCGCGAGGGCAGCCTGGTGCACCAGGACCGCTACGTCCTCCAACGGGTGCTCTCCGCCTTCGAGGTGGAGCTCCCTGCGGGTCTACGGCTGTGGTCGGCGACGGTGGACGGCGACGAGGTGCGGCCGGTGGTGCGCGGCGACCGATTGGCGATCCCGCTGACCCTCCAGGGCGAAGCCGAGGCGCGGGTCGAGGTGGTCTTTCTCGAGCGCGAGAAGCTGCCGGAGCGGCGCGCCCAGATCGGCATCACCCTGCCGCAGGTCGGTCTGCCGGTGCTCGAGCACCGCTGGCGGTTGCTGTTACCGGAGACCCATCGCTACCGCTACGAAGAGGGCAGCCTGCCGATCGCCAGCCAGGGAGCGGTGGACCGGCTCGTGGCCCAACCGGCCGCCCAGACAGTCACTCGCAGCGGCCTCAATGTCTTCGAGGGGGAGGCGTTCGAGGTCACCGCCGGGCTGTCGGGCCGCGTCGTCGCCGAGGACGGCTCACCGCTGCCCGGCGTGGTCGTCGCCCTGACCGGCCGCGCGCTGAGCGGACCGCGGCAACAGGTGACGGACGAGCTCGGCCGCTTCCACTTCCCGCCGGTGCCCGACGGCCATTACCAGGTCACCGCTCAGCTCGAAGGCTTCCAGACCGTGACGCAGTCCGTCCAGCTCCGGGAGCAAAAGGCCCAGACGATCGGGCTCGTTCTGCCCCTCGCCGCGGTCGCCGAGGAAATCCTGGTGACGGCCGACGCAACCCCCCCTCCGGCACCCGGCAAGCGGGAGCTCGCCAAGCGGGCCGAGGACCAGCGTCGGCGGTTGCTGCTGGACCAGGAGGTCGCTCTCCTCAATCAGGGGCTGGTGGGAGGCGTGCGTCCGCTACCGGTGGAGATCCCGGAAACCGGCAAGCTGTTGTTTCTTGCCGGTGCCCTGCCTCCGGAGCAGGTGACGGTACGTCTTTCGGTGAAGGACCGATAGGAATAGGGAGCGGGGCAGGGAGCGAGGCTATGACCGGATACAAGTTGGGCCGCCGGTGCGAGCCGGCGGCCCGGAAGGAAGAGTCACTGGAGTCTTCGCGGAGTCCTCGCGGAGTCTTCGCGAAGTCTTGGTGGCGTTCTAGCGGATCTTGAGCGTCTTGCCGGCCTTGGCCTTGCTCCAGGAGTCGCGGCAGTCGCCGATCTTGCCGAAGGTGCTGTTGCACCAGCAGACGTTCGACGTCCCGGACTCGACGGTGGCCTCCTCGCCGGGCTCGATGGCGAGCTGCTCCTTCTCGGACATCTCGGAGCACTGTCCGCCGTCGCCGAACACCGCCAGCACGTATTGGGTGTCCGCGGTCATGTTCTTGAACGTGACGTTCTCCCCCTTGGCCTCGGCCGTGGGGGCCAGCAGGGCGATGCTGAAGGCGGCGATGGCCAGAGTCAGGACAGATTTCCTCAGCGCTTGCTTCAAGGTACACCTCCGATGATTCTTGGATGTCAGGGTTGACTTTTTCCTCCGCCGCAGCGCTCCCTCCGGTGGATCTCTTCGCAAGTTTCCTGCTCGGGCAAGTCGTTCGAGGGAGCCCGCGGCTCACTGTCTTCATAGGTTTATACGCCGCCGGGCGAAAAGAGTTGCGACGGACCTACGACGATCCGGTGACTATCTCCAAAGGCACCGAAGACGGCGGCTACGCCGTCTTCCACCGCCGGTTGAGCAGAATCCGAAGCTTCTGCCGCTCGTCCCGGGACAGCTCGTCCCCGGCAGCCTCCAGGAAGTCCTCCAGCCGCTCGAGCGCATCTCGGGAGAGCTCGCCATCGAGGGCGTCGCGCAGACGGTAGAAGGCGTCCGAGCACTCCCCGGCCAGCTCGCGGAAGACCCCGTAGGAGCAGCGGTGGACCGGGCAGGGTCCATGGCGGCGCACCGCCTCCCGGTGCTCCTCGGTGGCATAGCCCTTGTGGCGGGCGAAGCCGTACTGCGGCCAGCGCCGGTCCAGCTCCGCCATGTGCCGGTCGCGGTGGGTCTTGGCGAGGATCGAGGCGGCGGCGATGGAGAAATTGAGACCGTCGCCCTTGTCGAAGGGGTTCTGGGGGACGTCGAGATCGGGGATCTCACGGGCGTCCACCAGCACGTGTTGGGGGGGCTCCGGCAGCGCCTCCACCGCTCGGCGCATGGCCAGCAGCCCCGCCTGGTAGACGTTGAGGCGGTCGATGTCCTCGACCTCCGCGACGCCGATCCCAACGCCGGAGGCCCGCTCGCGGATCGCCGTTTCCAGCTCCTCGCGCTCGGCGGTGCCAAGGCGCTTGGAGTCGTCGACGCCGGCGATCTCGACCTCTGGCGGAAACACCACCGCAGCGGCCACCACAGGTCCCGCCAGCGGCCCCACGCCGGCCTCGTCCACCCCGGCAATGCGCTCGATGCCGGAAGCCCACAGGACCTTTTCGAAGTGGAGCATGGCGGCGAGACGCTGCTGCTCCTCCTTGTGGGCCTCGCGGCGTTTCTCCAGCACCCGATAGAGCTGCCGCACCCCGGACCGGGGGTCGCGCCGCAGCCGGCTCAGCACCTGGGGAGCCGGGGGCTCGCCCGAGTCGACCCAGCGACGGCGGATCTCTGCGATAGACAGACGGGCGAGATCGCGGGACATCGAAGCGAGCGTAGCAGAGCTAGCGTCCCCGGCGGTCGTGCAGCCAGGGCAGCCAGGACGCGTGCGCCAAGACGTAGACGATGCCGAGCATCAGCGCTACGGCGAGCCACAGACGCGGGGTGGGCTCGGTCGGCTCCAGGCGCAGCGGGGACAGCCGCGGCCGCAACCCGGCGGCGTTGCAGCCGAAGACCACCGCGCGGCCGAGGGCGGTGAGGGTGAGCACCATGGTGAGCACGGTCTGGCCACCGCGGCCCACCGCCTCCGCCTTGAAGGGCGTGACCCCGAAAAGCCACAGGGGCGCCGAGAAGATCCGGTCCCCGAACCCCACCAGGAGCGCGAAGACGACGATCAAGGCCAACCCGACCAACAGGTGCGCGAAGTCCGCGCGGCGCTCCGGCGCGAGCAGCTCCGGCGTCCAGATGGTGACCGCCACGACGGCGAGACCGAGCACCAGGTAGAGGCCCCCGGCCAGCCGGTAGCGGGACGAGCGATCGGGAAGGGCCATCACGGAGAGATTACCAGGGGAGCTACCATCCCAACCCATCCTTGAGCGCCTGCAACCCCCAGCCGTGGACCAAGGCCAGCACAGGCAATGCAGCAAAGGTCAGGAACCACCGCCGTCCTCCGGAGACCCGCCGCCGTAGCCCGGTCCACAAAGCCAGAAACGGCACCGTGAGAGTCGGATACCCCACCAGGGCGATCCAGGGCACGCCGAGGGTCGTGCGGGTCCCCACCTCCCACCGCGCCATGCCGACCAGATCGAGAAAGGGCTCGTAGAAGCAGGCCAGGGCGATCATGAACAGCGCCGCGCCGAGATAGAAACGCGGACCCGGGGATCGATCCCCCCGGCGCTCCTCTTCCTCGAATTCCTCGAAGGCCGAGCCCCAGCCCACGGCCTCGGTCCACGTCACGGCGGCGTAGATCGAAAAGCCCCAGATCACCGCCGCGATCAGGGGCGCTTTGCCCACCGAAAACGTCAGCGGAGCGAAGCCGTAGAGCAGGTCGTAGAGGGCGACCAGGCTCTCGCGTACGAAGCCGAGAACGAAGAGGGCGCCGAAGAACACGAGGCCCTCCCGCCCGTGCCGCCACCCGGCGTGGGCGACGAAGGCGACGTAGGCGGCGAGGGTGAGGATCTCGAGAAGGAGGTGGACGGCTCAGCCCTCCCCCGGATCGGAATCCCGGGTTGGATCCGAGCCCCGGAGGAACGCCCAGCCCACCAAGGCGAGCACCGGCAGCTTGGTCACCATCCGCGGGCCACCGTAGGAGATGGTCTCGATGCCCAGCCCGATCACCACCAGAGTGGTGAGGATCGACAGAGGGAGGAGGATCCGGGGCCTCATGGCAAAAGAGAGTATCGGACCGGGGTCTCAAAGCTGCTAAGAGCTCCTGTTCCAAATCGGATGGGGGTCTCATAGCGCCTAAGAACCCCTGTTCAGAAATGGATGGGGGGTTCCTAGGCGCTTTGAAAGGCGGTTCCAAAAAAAACCGGGCCTCCTAGCTGCTATGAGCCCCCCGGTCGAAAAAAACAGGGGCTCTTAGCGGCTTTGGTCACCCCTTCACCTCCCTTTCACTCCAGACACGTCCTTTGGAGGCGAAAGGTTGCGGCTGGCGGAAGGTAGGGGTACCTGGTAGATTGGAAGCCGAGCGGCCGACAGGCAGAAGCCCCTCGATCGTCACCCTGCATCCGATATACCCGGCGTCGGCGCTGAAGCCCGCGTGAGAATGCTTCGCTGCTTGTCTTGGTGTGCGTTTCTCTCGAGGCGCTGCCCACGCTCGCGGCGAGGCGGCGCTCCCTGTCTCGACCGCTCCCTCGGTCGCCCTACCTCACGGCCACAGCCACAGCAACAGCCCACCGGTAGCCAGCAAGACGGCGAACAGGCTCGCCACCCGGAGGGCGAGGGCCTTGGAGCCCAGCACCGCCACCATCGCTCCCTTGAACACCAGGTTGGAGAGCGAGGCCACGACGATCAGGCGCCAACCGATGGTGGCCTCCAACCGACCCGTCTCGACCAGCCGCGAGGTCGAGAGGGTGATGGCATCCATGTCGGTGAGACCGGAGAGCACCGACACCACCCACAATCCGCCGTCGGCCCAGTGCTCCTTGGCCGCCGCCACCGCCAGTAGCACCAGAGCGTAGAGACCGCCGAAAACCAGCGCCGAGCGCAGCTCGGTAGGGTTGTCCGGCTCCGGCACCTCCGCCGGCTCTTTGCGCACACCGAGCCACAGGGCGGCGGCCACCGCCAGGCCGACGGCGAACAGCACCGCCACCGGCGGCGCCATGGTCGTGAACGACCCGCGGGCGACCACGGTGATTTCCACCATCACCCGCACAAAAACGACCGTCGAGGCCAACAGGATGACCTCCGAGGCGGCGCGCACCAGGCTGTTGCGGGCAGGACCCCCGCTGGTTCCGGAGCCCCCGGCTCTCCCGGCCGCCGCCTCGTCCGCCGAGCTGCGCCGCGCGTAGCTGACCGTGGTGGCGGTGCTGGAGACCATGCCCCCCAGGACGCCCGCCAGCGCGGTGCCGGTGCTCCGGCCGAGCAGCTTGTAGGCGACGTAGCCGCCCAGGCTGATGGCGACGATGAGCACTACCATCCACCAGATCTCCCGCGGATTGAGCACGTCGAAGGGGCCGTAGGTGCGGTTCGGCAGCACCGGCAGGATCACCAACGAGATGAGCGCGAACTGGATGATGGCCCGGAAATCACGGTCGCCGATGCGCCCGGCGAGACCGTGCATCTGGTCCTTGAGATAGAGCAGGACGGCGGTGCCGCCTCCAAGCGCCACCGCCACGGCGGTGGGGCCGACGGCCACGTAGGCCCCGACGGCGAACATCAGCAGCAGGGCCACCTCGGTGGTCTGGCCGGGATCCGGGGCCTCGGTGTGGGCGAGCATCAGGTTGCCGGCGACGATCAGCCCGGCGACGCCGAGGAAGGCCGCGGCCACGATCCAGCCGCCGAAGTCCGGAGCCAGCAGCGCCGACACGGTGCCCAGCACGGTGACCAGGGGGAAGGTGCGAAAGCCCGCCAGCCGCGACGCCACCCGCTCGCGCTGGAGCCCCACCAGCAGCCCCAGACCGAGAGCGATGCCGAGCTGCTGGAAAACGGTGACCAGATCGGGAGACGAAGACGGCTCCATATAGACAGCCTACACCGGCGGAGCCAGGGGACCGGCGGGCGGCTACAGGAGCTGTTTGAGCTCGGCGCGGCCGAGGTCGCTGACGCCGGTGATGATCAAGGCGGAGGTGCCCCGTTCCTGGAGCGGGATGTCGAAATCGAGAGACAGACGGCCGTTGTCGTGCACCGCGCCGTTGGCCAGCAGCCGCGGCTCGTCGGCGGTGGAGATCATCTTCACCGTCACCTCGGTGCCCAACACCGGGTCACCGCTCTTGCTCGACGTGGCCTTGAGATCGAGGTGCGCCCGCTGGCCGAGGCCCACGTCCTGGCTGCCCTCCAACAGGAGGACCAGTTGCTCCTGCTCCGCCTCGGTGGTGAGGTATTCGAGGATCACCTGGTCGAGGGTCCGGTCGATACCCACCTCGGCGGTCCGGACACTGACCGAGGCCGCCTGCTCCCTCACCGAGGTGGGGGCCGCCGCTCCGACGCGCGGACGGGCCGCTTCGGCCGCGGTGGCCTCGTCCACCGGTGTGGTCTCGCCGGCGGCGGGGGGGGCGAGCCGCTGACGGAGCTCCTCCAGCTTGTCGTCGAACTTGCCGGCGCGGATCGCGGCGATCATCGTCCGATGCTGGCGGTCCATCAGCGCCACGATCTCTTTCTCGCCGACCGTGCCCTCCGACAGCAAGTTGCTGTAGCTCATCCGTTTGGCCACCAGCACCCGCCCACCCACGTAAACCAGGCTCTCGATGAACGGATTGCCCAGCCCCTTGTCCTCCGTCTGGACGTGGAGGACGACCTCCCTGTGGCGGACGTCGGTGTTGTACCCGGTGATCATCGGACGCTCGGTCGGAAGCGGGTGGGAAAACGAAAACCCCGTAGAGAAGAGAAGATAGCACCCTCCAACAAATGGCAGGAAAGCCAAACTCAAATTCTAGAAAGTGCCCCGCCGGGGGTCAAGTTTGGCGAGTGTCCTGGCACTGGGCGCCCGAGGCATGAAAGAATGGCCATCTCCGTAGGGTTGCCTACCTGGAAGCTTCTTCCTGCAAGAGCCGCGCACGATACGAAGCACCCGTACGACCCACGCACTTGCTAGAACCCATGCACGACGCGAGGAGAGACCGAATGTCCGCAACCGCTGAGAAAACCGCCGAGAGCACCCTGGTCCATTACGAGGTGAAGGAGGGGGTGGCCTACCTCATTCTCGACGACCCCCCGGCCAACACCTACACGCACCAGATGATGCGCCAGCTCGACGACGCCATCCTGAGGGCTCGTTTCGACGAGACCGTCTACGTGTTGGTGCTCATGGGCATGGGCCAGAAGTTCTTCTGTGCCGGCGCCAACATCAACATGCTCCAGACCTCCGATCCGCGCTTCAAGTACTACTTCTGCCTGCATGCCAACGAGACCCTCAACCGGCTGGAGCAGACCCCCAAGCTGGTGATCGCGGCTCTCAACGGCCACACGGTGGGCGGCGGGTTGGAGATCGCCATGGCGGCGGATCTGCGCATCGCCAAGAAGGACTCCGGCAAGGTCGGTCTTCCCGAGGTCACCCTCGGGGTGCTCCCCGGCACCGGCGGCACCCAGCGCCTGTCGCGGATGATCGGCAAGAGCCGCGCGATCGAGCTGATGGCCACCGGCGGACTGATCTCGTTCGAGGAGGCCCGGGACCTCGGAATCGTCAACGACATCTTCGAGGCGCAGGGCTTCGAGGACAAGGTCCATTCCTACGCCCGCCAGTTCTGCCCGCCCAACAAGGCCGCCAAGGCGGTCGGCCGGATCAAGCGCTCCGTACAGTCCGGCTGGGAGGTGCCCTTCGAAAGCGGTCTCGCCATCGAGCGCGAGCTGCAGCAGCAGCTCTTCGAGAGCGCCGATGCCCGCGAGGGTCTCGACGCCTACATCAAGAAGCGGAAGCCGGAGTTCATCGCGAAGTGAGCGCCCGGTGAGCCAAACCCCCATCGTTCTCGCCGCTCCCGTCCGAACGCCGATCGGCAAATTCGGCGGGGCGCTGTCCTCGCTGTCGGCGGCGGATCTCGGCACCGCCGCCGCCCGGGCGTGTCTGGAGCGCGCCGGGCTCGATCCCTCGCGGGTCGACCAGGTGGTCTACGGCCACGGCCGGCAGGCGGGCTGCGGTCCCAACACCGCCCGCCAGGTGGCCTACCGCGCCGACATCCCGGTCGACCGGCCCGCGTTCACCGTCAACCAGGCGTGCGGCTCGGGCCTCCAGGCGGTGTTCTGCGGCGCCCGGGCGATCCGTCTGGGCGAGGCCGAGGTGGTGCTGGCGGGTGGTACCGAGTCGATGTCCAACACCCCCTATCTGCTCCCCCGCGCCCGCTGGGGCTACCGGCTGGGTCACGCGGAGGTAGTGGACGGCATGTACCGCGACGGGTTCAACGACCCGCTGTCGGAGCTGATCATGGGCGAGACGGCGGAGGAGCTGGCGGAGGAGGCCGGAATCACCCGCGAGCAGGCGGACGCCTACGCCCTGGAGTCCCAGCACCGCTGCCAGCGGGCGCGAGAGAGCGGTCGGTTCGCCGCCGAGATCGCGCCCGTCACCGTCCCCGGCCGCAAGGGCGACACGGTGGTGGACGCCGACGAGCACCCGCGCGACGACGTGCGCGGCGAGAGCCTCGCCAAGCTGCCCACCGTGTTTCGCGACGGGGGCACGGTGACTCCGGGCAACGCCTCCGGCATCACCGACGGCTCCGCCGCCCTGGTGGTGGCCTCCGAGCCGGCGGCGGAGCGCCTGGGCCTGCCGGTGGTCGCCCGCCTCGTGGGCTGGAACGTCGTGGGTGTCGAGCCGCGGATCATGGGCATCGGTCCGGTGCCCGCGGTGCGCGGTCTGCTGGAGACCACCGGTCGCGCTGCCGACGAGATCGAGGAGATGGAGCTCAACGAAGCCTTCGCCAGCCAGGTGCTGGCGTGTCTCGAGGATCTGCCGGTCGACCCGGCGCGGGTCAACCCGGACGGCGGCGCCATCGCGCTGGGACATCCCATCGGCGCCACCGGCGCCCGCATCCTGGTGACCCTGCTGCACGGCATGGCCGCCCGCGGCAGAAGCCGGGGCGTGGCGACGCTCTGCGTGTCCGGGGGTCTCGGCCTGGCCGCCTGGGTGGAGCGCATGTGACCAACGCCGAGCCGCTGAAGGACGACCTCGTACAGGGCAACATTCTGATCGTCACCGGCGTCCACGAGAAGCCGGGAGCCTACGTCGAGGCGTGCAAGGCCGTCGGCCTGCCGGCGGATCGGCTGCGGGTGCTCATCCCCAGCCCGGAGATCAACCGCGACGCCCGCCGTCTGGCCGCCGAGGCCGCCGGCGTCCTGCTGTGCGGCGGTCCGGACCTGCATCCCCGCTACTTCGGCGAGGAGGCGATCCCCGAGGCCAAGCTGGAGATCGAGGAGGACCGGGATGAGATGGAAGCCGAGGTCTTCGTGGGCGCCCGCGCCGGCCGGACACCGGTGTTCGGTGTCTGCCGCGGCGCCCAGATCCTCAACGTTTTTCTCGGCGGCGACCTGTGGCAGGACCTGCCGCTCCAGAAGCCCGGTGCGCTGCTACACCATCTCTCCAATCCGCCGGACGCGCTGGTCCACACGGTGACCGTCACCGCCCGGGACACCTGGCTCGGCGACGTCCTGGCGCGCGAGACGGCGCACGTCAACAGCCGCCACCACCAGGGAATCCGCCGACTGGCGCCGGATCTCGTGGCCGTCGCCCACGCCCCGGACCACCTGATCGAGGCGGTCTCGCTGGCCGGCCACGACTGGTGGGTCCACGCCGTCCAGTGGCACCCCGAGAACCTGGTGCCCATGGGACAGGGGCGGGCGCTCTGGCGCGGCTTCGCCACCGCCATCGAGGAGCACGAGCACCTGCGCCACGACTTCGGCCCCGCCGATCCGCACCCGGTGTCGACGGGAGCTTGATCCCCCGGGGCCGATCCCCGAGAGGCCGAGATCGAGATGAGCGACGCGAGAGAGGTCCCCACGATACGTTTGGAGCGCGAGCCCCGCATCCCCGGAGCGCCGGGCCGGGTGGCGACCCTGTGGCTCGATCGCCCGCCGCTCAACGTGCTCGACCTGGCGGCGTTGGAGAGCCTCGACGCCACCCTGGCGGCGGTGCAGGAGGACCCGGACCTGCGGGATCTCCAGATGCTGTTCGTCCGCGGTGCCGGCGATCGGGCCTTCTCCGCCGGGGTGGCGGTCGAGGACCACGTGCCGGAGCGCGTCGGCGCCATGCTCGACACCTTCCACGGCGCGTTGGCCCGGCTCGGGGAGCTACCGGCGGTGACCGTGGCGGCGGTTGGCGGCTGGTGTCTGGGCGGCGGCATGGAGCTGGCGATGGCCTGCGACCTGCGCGTCGCCACCGGCGCGGCCCGCTTCGGCCAGCCGGAGATCGACGTCGGTTGCTACCCTCCGTTCGCCGCCGCTCTCTACCCACGGTGCATGCCGCCCGGGCTCGCCGCCGAGCTGATTCTCACCGGCCGGCACCTGTCCGCCGAGCAGGCGGAGCGGGCCGGGTTGCTGAGCTGGGGTGTGACCGACGAGGATCTCGACGCCAAGATCGAACAGGTGGCCCTCGAGCTGACCGCCAAGAGCCCGGCGGTGACCGCGCTCACCGTCAAAGCGCTACGCGCCGCCCGCCGTCTGCCGTTCGACCGCGCGCTCGCGGAGTCCGAGCGGATCTACAAGGAGGAGCTGGCGCAGACCGCCGACCTGCGGGAGGGGATCGAAGCGTTCCTCGACAAGCGACCGCCCCGCTGGCAGGGACGGTAGAGTCAGACCACCACCGGCAGCCACGACAGCCACGATAGCCACGACAGCCACGATAGCCAAAGGAGAACTCCACCGATGTCCGAAGTGATCCTGGAAGAGAGAGAGGGCCGCGTCGCGATCCTCACCATCAACCGTCCCGACAAGCTCAACGCGCTCAACCAGCAGGTGCGCGACGACATGCTGGAGATCCTCGGTCGGCTGGAGAAGGACGACGGCATCGGTGTCGTGGTGATCACCGGGGCCGGCGAGAAGTCCTTTATCGCCGGCGCCGACATCGGCGAGTTCGAGGGCCGCAGCCCCTTCGACCAGCGCCGGGCGATGCGCTTCCCGCGCATCTTCGACGTCATGTCCAAGTTTTCCAAGCCGGTGATTGCCATGATCAACGGCTTCTGCCTCGGCGGCGGCTGCGAGCTGGCGATGTCGTGCGATCTGCGCATCGCCGCCGACAACGCCCGCTTCGGTCAGCCGGAAATCAAGCTCGGCCTGATCCCCGGCGGCGGCGGCACCCAGCGGCTGCCCCGGCTGGTGGGCGTCGGCCACGCCCTGCGGCTGATCCTCTCCGGCGACATGATCGGGGCTGAGGAGGCCCAGGACATCGGGCTGGTGGAGATGGTGGTCCCGGCCGGCGAGCTGCGCCAGACCACTCTCGAGCTGACCGGCAAAATCGCCGCCATGAGCCCACTCACCCTGCGGGTGGCCAAGGAAGCCGTGCGCGCCAGCGAGCGCATGAGCGTCGAGGACGGCATCCTCTACGAGCGCGATCTCTTCTGCCTTTGCTTCTCCACCGAGGACAAGGAGGAGGGGGTCGAGGCGTTCCTCGAGAAGCGCAAGCCCCATTGGAAGGGCCGGTGAGCGCACCATGACCCGCACTACGACCGAAGCCGGAGCCAAGACCGCCGAGAGAGCCGACGACGCCACCACCGTCTCCGCGTCCCGGCCCCCCCACGGCGAGCTGCTCGCCTACCGCGAGCGCTTCCCGATCCTCGAGCGGACCACCTATCTGATCTCCAACTCGCTGGGGGCGATGCCGCACGTGGTCCACGACGAGGTCGAGGAGTTCGCCGCCACCTGGGAGGACCGGGGGGTGCGCGCGTGGTCCGAGGGTTGGTGGGAGATGCCGGTGGAGACCGGCGACCTGCTGGCGCCGGTGCTCGGCGTCGCACCGGGCAACGTCTCGCTGCATCAGAACGTCTCGCTGGCCGCGGCGATCTTCCTCTCCTGCTTCGACTATCCACCGGAGCGCAACCGGATCGTCTACACCGAGCTCAACTTCCCCTCGGTGATGTACGTGGCGGAGGGCGAGCGCGCCCGCGGCGCGGAGATCGTCACCGTGCCTTCCGACGACGGCATCGGTGTGCCGGTGGAGCGGCTGCTCGAGGCCATCGACGAGCGCACCCGTCTGGTGCCGATCTCCCACACCTACTTCAAGAGCGCCTACGTCCAGGACGCCGCGGCGGTCGCCCGCCGCTGCCGCGAGGTGGGCGCAGTGCTGCTGCTCGACACCTACCAGTCGGCCGGTACCGTGCCTGTGCGGCTCGAGGAGTGGGGGGTCGACGCGGCGGTGGGCGGCTCGGTCAAGTGGCTGTGCGGCGGCCCCGGGGTCACCTATCTGTGGGTGCGGCCGGAGCTGGCGAGCACCCTTAGACCGCGGGTCACGGGCTGGCAGGCGGACGAGGAGCCCTTCGCCTTCCGGCCCGGCGCCGTCCGTCCCACCGACGGTCCATGGCGCTTTCTCACCGGCACCCCCAACATCCCGGCGCTCTACGCCTGCCGCCCCGGCTACCGTATCGTCGCGGAGATCGGCGTCGAGCGCATCCGCGAACGCTCGCTGGCGCTCACCGCGCGGCTGATGGACGCCGCCGAGGACGCCGGCTTCGAGGTCCGCACGGCGCGGGATCCACGGTACCGGGGGGGCACCGTGTCGGTCTGGCATCCCGAGGCCGAGCGTCTGTGCCAGGAGCTTCTGGAGAGGGACATCCTGTGCGACTTCCGCCCGGGTGCCGGCATCCGCCTCTCACCGCACTTCTACAACACCGAGGAGGAATGCGATTACGCCCTCCGGACCCTGGCGGAGCTCGCTCCGTGAGCTCCCGGTAGCCCGGGCTCCGGGGCCATCCCCGCCAAACCGATGGCAGATCGGGTGAAACGTCCCCATCCACGCTCCTTTGCGCACCCGTATACTTGGGTAGACAAAGTACCCGGACCGGCTTGTCCCGTGCGCGATTCGTCGGCGCAAGCTGGTTTTCGTGCGTTCGGAAAAGCGTTCTTGTTGTCTCATGTTTGCTGAGCTTGTTGGTGTAGTTGCTGGTGGCGGCGCCGTCGAGGGAGGTGGACCCTGAATCTGCGTACCCGTATCTTCATCCTCGTCGCGGGCATTCTCATCGCCAGCGGAGTCCTCAGCGCATTCTTGGTCGAACGCCAGGTCAAAAGCGCGACCCGCGGAGATGCCGAGGCGGATCTCGAAGCCACGCTCCACGCCGTAGAGCAGATGGCCGAGGAACGGGGGGAGCAACGTCGAAGCCAGGCGTCTCTGGCCGCGCGCTCCGAGACCTTGATCGAGGGTTTGCGCGTCGGCGATCGGCCGCTCCTGCAGTCCGGGCTCGAGCGTTTGCTCCCGACGTTGCGCGACGCCAGCTTCTTCGCCGTGGTGGGTCTCGACGGCACCCTGTTGTCGGCCGCCGGCGAGGTCCTCGACCGCCACTCCGTCGACACCTTGCCACCACCGCTGGTGTCGCCGGTCCAGGAGGCTCTGGGAAGCGACACGAGCGGAGCCGAGGGGGCCGCGAACGGCATCTGGATCCTGGAAGGGGACATCCTGGAGATCGCCGCCGCGCCGGTGATAGACGGGACCGGTGAGCGGCTCGGAGCGATCCTGCTGGCCGAGCGTCTCGACGGGGTGCTGGCGGGCCGGCTCCAGCAGACCAGCCCCAGCCAGGTGGTCATCCTGGCGGACTCCCACATCGTCGCCAGCTCGCTGGGTCCGGCCGAGGCGCATCGGGTGAAGGAGCTCTTTTTCCCCGAGAACGGTGAGCCGGCACGGCTCGACAGCCATCCCCGCGAAATCCACATCGGCGGCACCTCCTATCTGGTCCAGCTCACCCACACTCGGGTGCAGTACGGCGGCAGCTATTGCAACCACATCCTCCTGCGCTCGCTCGAGCCGGCGCAGGCCCTGGCCGCCTCGATCCGCGGCAACCTCCTGGCCCTCGGCTTCGTCGCCCTGGTGCTGGCCTTCGCCATCGCCTGGATCGGAGCCCGGCGCATCGCTCGTCCGCTGCACGATCTGGCGGAGACGATGTCGGACATCAGCCGGTCCGGGCGCCTCGATTCCCCGCTGCCGGTGCCCGGGGGCGGTCGCGAGCTGCGGCTGCTCCAGGACGCCTTCTACCGCATGCTGAGCTCGTTGCGCGAGTCGGAGGAAGCCCGTGAGCGCTCCTATGTCGAGGCCATCGGTGCCGTGATGGCGGCCGTCGACCGGCGCGACCAGGAGAGCGCCGGCCACTCCTACCGGGTGGCCTACTACGCCGGCACTCTGGCCCGACACCTGGAGCTGGACGACGAGGAGTTGCGGGCGGTCGAGTGGGGCGCCCTGCTCCACGACGTGGGCAAGATCGCGGTCCCGGACCAGATCCTGCGCAAGAGTGGCCCGCTGACCGAGAAAGAGTGGCAGATCATGCGCCAGCATCCCCGCTGGGGCTACGAGATGCTCGCCGAGGTGGAGTTCCTCAAGCCGGCGCTCGACATCGTCTTCAACCACCACGAGCGATGGGACGGCACCGGCTATCCCCGCGGGTTGGAGAAAGAGGAGATCCCCTTGTCGGCCCGCATCTTCTCGGTGGTGGACACCTACGACGCCATCACCTCGGACCGCCACTACCGCACCGCCAAGAGCCACGAGCGAGCGGTCGAGGAGCTGCAAAGGGTGGCGGGGGACCAGCTCGACCCGCGGGTAGTGGGCGCCTTCCTCGAGCTGTCGCCGATGGAGCTGCGCAAGCTGCGTACCCTGTCCGAGGAGACCGTGGCAGGCATCAAGATCCCGACCCCGATCCAGGAGCTGCTCACCGAGCTGCGGACCGGCACGCGGGGGTAGGGGCCCCGCGCGGGGCGCTTTCATCCAGGCTGCGAGGCCTTCGCCGCTCGGCGAGGGCCCGGGAGCAGGGCAAGATCACGGACAGGGATACAACCCCAGGTTGTCGAAGATGATCTTGCACTGCTCCGCCGTGAGCTTGGGCCCGGGGACCTCCGGATCCGTGAGCACTTCCCCGCGCTTCGGTGCGTACATCAGATTCATCCGATCGTGTCTGGCCGTCGCGTGCCGGAGGCCCAGCGCGTGGCCTATCTCGTGGATTGCACCCCGCTTGGCGGCAAACACGCCAGGGCCGATGTAGCTCTCCCCGTAGGTCTTCCCTTGCGTGTAGCCGACCGACGTCCAGGCTTTGGTCGTGTCACCCCCAGGCAGGTTGAACGGAACGATCGTGATGTTGATGCAGCGATCCCGGAAGAACGGCTTGGTCTTCCTCACGAGGCGCAAGAACTGAAGGCTCGAGCCGATCACTCCCCCATTGCCGATCAACCGGACGTACTCGGCCGGATCCAGCCGGGTTTCGAACAGACACCTGTCGATGTCGGGACAGCACTGCTTGAGGTTGTCCTGCGAGGAGATCACCACCCCGATCTGCGCGTCGACCTGGATCCCGAGCTCGCGGAAGAAGGTGTTGCCCCGCGGGTAGATGAGGTGGACGCAGATGCGGCTGTCGAGCCGTCGCTTCTGATCGACACACAATCGGTAGGGCGGCGAGGACGGGTTGATCTTGCCGATCAGGTCGAAGCACGTGTTTCCCTCCCCCTCGCATCTCCAGTGGACCTCCCCCAGACACACGCCCTGTGGGATGTCCTCCGCGCGAACCACCACCTTGGACCGTACGTCGATTTTGAGCATGCCCTCCTCGACGCCCGTCTCGGTCGAAAAGCCACCGGGGGCGGCCACGAATCCGTCGAAGGACACCCTGTGCGGATCGAAGGCGATCTCGACCGTACCGTGGTCCGTCGGGCGATCCACCGGTGGGATCGCAAAGACCGGCGTCGCGTAGGTGTCCCCGACGAAGACCAGCCCGGGGTCACCGAGCCAGACGGCGGCGAAGTCGAGGACGATCCTCTTCTCCACCTCCGATTCGCAATCGGTCACCAGGACCGGAACCTTGACGTAGCCGACCGCGGAGACGGGAAAGATCGCCTGGCTTCCATTGAGGATGGGCTCGAGCTCTTCGCCGGTGTCTTCTCGCGTCGCCTGCAGCCGGCCGGGATCCAGAGGGTTTCCGAAGCGATCGGCGAGGAGCACCGTCAGGTCGAGAGCGTCGAAAGGAGGCTCCTGACGCGGATCGGTCACCCCGATGACCTCGACCGAGTCCGCCTCCTCCGGGGCGATCGAGACGGTCGACGAGCCGATCGTGAAGTTGGCCGCGTCCTCCACGGTCACGATGAAGCTCCCCGCGGCGTTGGTCTCCAGCCTGCCCCGGTACCGGCCGCCGCCCAGCTCTTCCACCTCCCCGAAGACCGGGGCGTCGAGCCCGAGGCACATCCCGGAGATCCCGAGCCGGGCCCCGAGCACCGGACGCCGGAAGGCGTCCACGGCCGAGATCTCGACCTTCACCTCGCCTGCGCCGGCCGGCAGGGCGGGAGGCGCGTATACGGTGATCTGATCCGTCATGTCGCTCGAGTAGCCGTCGAAAAAGACCGTACGAAGGGGATTCTCGGCAAGCTCGGCTCCCAGGCAGAAGTAGCCGGGATGGGTGAGCTCCAGCACGATCGAGGCGATGCCGTCGTCATCGGTGGTGACGACCGTCTCGGCCCCATGGCCGTCGAGCGTGCACGGGCCATCGGCCACGAAGTAGCGGATCTCCACCCCGGCGGCGGGGCTCCCAGCGGCGAAGTGGGTGGCCTTGAGACGGGCGGCTCCGGGCAGGCTCTGCCCGACGGCGAGCACGGTCTTGGCCAGGGCGAGCGACTCGAGGAGGATCGCTTGCGAAGAGTCCCGGTGAGGGTCCATGAATCAGCCTCCGGTCCTGTTCGAGGGAGGATTCGAGATCGATGAAACCCGGAGACTCTATCGCACTCCCAGCGCGAGGATGCATCCCCGCGCTCCGAACATCCTCACCCCACCGACGAAGCCGGCTCCCCACCCCCGGCCGGTAGCACCCCGGCTGTTTCGCAGCACCGCCGCCGCGATCAGCGAGACCAGCAACCCGACCGGGAAGATCTCCAGGAAGGTGATCGATACCCGGAGGAGCGGATTCGCATAGCTCTCCTTCATCGGGCGCTAGCTCGGTGCGACGGTGGCCTCTGCGTCCGCCACAGGTGCTTCTGCCTCTAGAGCCGCGAGCTCTGGATCAGGGTGGCGGAGGCAGCTCGTCCGCCAGGAGGGAGCGGCTCCGCAGCTCCCGGGACGCTTGGGGATTTCGCCGCTCCGCCTGCTCGAGGATCTCTCGGCCGTGCATCTGAAACGCCTCCGCCTTGTCCTCACGTTGCTCGGCTCTCGCCGCGGCGCTCAGACGGGCCAGGGCGTTCGAGACCTCGGAGGACGTATCGACGTCGAAATCCTTCCGTTTCGCCAGGGGTAGGAGCTTGTCGGCCACCAGGGTCGAGAGGGCTTCGCTGTCCTCGCGCAGCGCCGCCGAGCCGAGTGAGCCCAGGGCTTTGGCTCCCGCCTCCGGTGCGATCTGGGCGGCATCGCCGAGCGCCAGGACCGAATCCCGGACGAGCTCGTCCACCTGCGCCTCCAGCCTCGGATTGCGCAACGCTTCCTTCGACTCCAGGAGCTCTTGCGAGGTGGACTGGAGCTCTTCGATCAGACTGGGTGCGGTCTCCGGGGTTGCGGACTTCAGATCCTCGATCCTTTTCCGAGCCTCGTCGAGTCGTTGCGACACCCCGCTCTCTTGGAGGCGGGTGGTGACGAGCTCCTTCCCGGCTTCGAGCATCGGCTTCCAGGCGAAGCCGCACAGCAGAGCGAGAGCGAGGGAGTGCATCAGCACCCGCGACGAGCTCAGCTTGATGGCATAAGTGCCGACGAATCCGGCGACCATCCCCAGGAAGACGTTGGCCGCGATGGCCCCCGTATGTTCCAACGGCAGCGGTGTGCCGACGGTGACCGACCACACCCACGCGGTCAGCCCGCCCAGCCCACCGAAGAGGGCGACGAGAGCCGCAGGAAGCCACACGGTGCCGCCTTCTGGGTCGCTGAGGGGATCGCTCACTGGAGTTGCTCCTTCCGTCGAGGGCGCCTACTGGCCGGGGGCATCCTGGGAGTCGTCCGCCGTCTGACCCGTCACCGGGGACTTGCCGACGCTCTCGGTGCTCGGCTCTTCGAGCTCGAATTCCTCAGCCGTGCCCTGATCCTCTTGCTCTTGCGCTTCGTTGTCGGTCATGGTGGACCTCCTGTCCGTGCCGGGTCTTCTGCAGTCACTTTACACCGCACCCAGGAGCGGCGAGCTCGGCCCCGCACCGTTCGGGTACCATGACGAAGCCTCTCCTGAAGACATCCATGTCCTTGCCACCTACCCGGAGCCGAGAGAAAGATGACACCTCTCTTGACGACCATCCTCACCTCCGCCCTCACGGCGGCCATCACGGGCCTGATCACCTTCAGCATCCAGGAGCGTCGCATCCGGGCCGAGCTGCGAACCGAATTCATGGCCGAACAGGCCCTTCGCCACCTTCTTCAGGTGGAGAAGTGGAGAAAGCGGAGCTTCACCGCGATCCAGCGGAGGATCGGCGGGTTTACCGACGACGAGCTGCGCAAGCTCCTGGTGCGGGCCGGAGCGGTCCGTTTCGAAGGCAAGGACGGCGGTGAGACGTGGGGTCTGCTTTCCCGGAACAAGGGGTCAGTGGGGTGAGGGCGGCCAGCTCGCCCGGCTAGAGGATCAGGCTCAGACAGGTCAACCCCGCTTCGGCCTTCTCGAGCTCGGTGATGCTCACGGCTCGCGTCCGGTAGCCGCGCCGATCGAGAATCTCCCGGGTACGCTCCCACCGTGCCGAGAGATGGACCACTCCGCCCAGCGCGAGCGCGTTGGCAGCGAACGGCTCGGACTCGTGGACCCGGATGCGTTGGAGACCAGTCAGCGCGTGCGCATCGATCCAGTCTTCGTGGACCAGCAAGCATTCGTCGTCCAGAGCGGTCACGGCGGTCTTCAAGTGCAGGCAACCGTGGACAGGGACCGGCTCGACCCGGTAGCCGTGCAAACCGGCCAGGCGGGCGAGCTGGGCGCAGCCTTCTCCGTCAGTGCGGGAGGACAGGCCGACGAAGAGCCGGCGACCGACCCGCAGCACGTCCCCTCCCTCCAAGCAGGCGGGTGCCTCGATACGCGCCAGGGGTCGGTACCGCTCGAGCGCCCGCGCCACCGCCGGACTCTCTCGTCTCCGGGTCTCACTCCTGGGCCGCGTGAGGATCGCGACCTCGTCGAGGACCACCGCCACGTCCTCGACGAAGACCGCGTCGGGGAGGTCCGGGTCCGGCGGAAGGACTTCGACGGAGAGCCCCGCTTGCCTCAGAGCGTCGCAGTAGGCCTGATGCTGTGCGAGGGCCCTATCGAGATCGATCGGGCGCCTCTCCACGAACGTCAGCGCGCAGGCCTCGAGCGACCTCCCGACGCTCCTCGTGATGGCTCGGGACCGGTCCATTCGCAACGATCGCTAGTACGATCCGTCGAGGCCTTTCTGCTCTGCAGGCGACAGCACCTCCCGGATCTTGGCACTGTCATAGAACGACCTGATCTCTTGAATCTGATCGTTCTCGACGCGGACCCAGTCACAGGAGTTGACCACCCCCTTGGGGGTCCGGTTCTCGAACCACACCGCTGCCTGGTTTCCGGTGGCAACCACCTCTTTGACCTTGAGGTTCAGGACGCTCTTGCGCGCCATCGGCTCGACGGTTGCCAGGTACGAGTCCCGGCCTTCGAGCCTCCCGAATGGACTGACGTGGACAAAGTCGGGTGCCAGCCGCTGCCGCAGCCACTCCATGTCCATCTCGATCCAGGCTTCGATCCAATGAGCCGCCAGCTCGGCACTGCGTTCGCTCGTCGTCATAGGAGCTCCCTTCTCGCGTCGGCTCGGGCCAGCGCGATTCAAATCCTCACCCGTCGTCCTCACCCGTCGTCCTCACCGGTCTGCCGCAACCCTGCCAGGTCGTCGTCGCCCTGCGCCTGCGCCGCCAGGTTGGGATTGAGCTCGACTGCCCGCTCCAGCGCCTTGCGCGCTCCCGCCGGATCCCCCGCGGCGAGGCGGATCACCGCCAGATCGTAGAGCACCTCGGGGAGCATCGCGGGCGTGCCCTCCGCCCGCTCGGTGGCCAGCTCCTGCCAGCGCAGCGCCTCCTCGAACCGCTTGCGGGTAAAGGCGGTCCAGCCACGGTTCCAGAGGTCGTTGACCAGCGCCAGCTCGAGCAGTCTTCCGAGCTCTTCGAACGGCTCCGCGTGGTCGTCGACCCGCAGATCGATCGCCCGATCGGTCCAGCCGCCGTAACCCGCGCCCTCGCGGACCACCAGCAAGGCCGCCGACTGCTTGCCCCGGCGGTCTCCGCCGGCTTCGTCGCCGGCGCGCAGCGCCTGGTACAGCCGCTCGGCGAGCGGTTTGCCGGCGCTGTCGAGAAACGCTCTTTCCAGGGACGCGACCACCGCCTCTCCCGCCAGGATGTTGCCCTGCACCGCATAGCTCGGCCCGTGCCTTCCCCCGGCCCAGGCGAGACAGCCGTCGCCGGTATAGGTGGCTGCAGTCCCGTCCGCGGACACGACGCCCACCTGGCGCTGGCCGCGGTCCTCGTCGCCGCGCAACAGCACTTCCAGCACCTCGTCGGGCTCGACACCCCGCTCCAGCAGATCGAGCCCGCGGGGGCCGAAGGTGGTGTTGGCAAAGGATTGGGTGGCCACCGCTCCGACCCCCGCCTTCGCATGCGGCACCACGGTACCTACGGCGAAGAACCGGCTCGCCACCGCGACGCCGACCTCTCCGTTCTCGGGGTCGGCGGCGACGATGGAGAAGGTCGAGGGGCTCGGCGGCTGCGCCTGGAGAGGGGTGAGGGGCAAGAGAGCCACGGCGAGACTCAATGCCGTCAGGACAGAGCGGACCATGGGAAACCTCCGCGAAGGGGTGACTCCTCGGAAATACGTCGGGCGGCGACAGTCCCCGATTCTACCGTCCTCGCCGCCGATCCCGTATTGCAAATCGTAGCTCGTCAGCGGTCTATACTCGTCTCGATGAGCGAGTCAGCGGCCGACGCGCTTTCTGATTCTGTGACTGGAGGTCCTGATGGGTAGCGTCCCCGATCTCTACACCACTGGAGACAACGACGCGGAGATCGAGCCCGATTCCTACTACCGGCACTATCTGTACTGCGACGAGTGCGGCTCGTTCGACCTCGATTCTTGGATAGCGCCCGACAATCACGAAGCGCTCGAAGCATCGCGACGGCGGCTCAGGAATGTGGCTCTCCTCGCGATTCTGGCCATGGTCTTGGTGGCACGGCTCGCCACCGAGCTGTTCTCACCCTCGCTGGTGCTGATTCCCGGATCCGTCCTCATCGCGGGCTTGCTGATCGCACGATCCGCTCTTGGCTGGAAGATCAAGTCCGTGGGCCACCGCTGCGCCGAGTGCAATGCGACCTACGCCTACGGAACGCAGTTCTTCACGGATCTCAACGCCAACCCGCGGAATCTGACCGTCGCCGACGTGCCAAAGCCCCTGGGTGTCTCGCCGTTCTTGCGCGGGGAGTCGGTCGAGGACGAGGACCTGCGGATCAGCCGGTCTCGGGCGGCGCCACGTCCCGTTCGAGGAACTCGACGATCCGCGGGTTGACCACCTCGGGCCGCTCCAGATAGGGCAAATGGCCCGCGTCGTCGACGGCCAGAAACTCGGTGTCGAGCGTCCCCCGCACCGTCTCGCTGGCGGCGAAGGGGATCGTTTGGTCCTCGCGTCCCCAGATCAGCAGCACCGGTTTGCCCAGCTCGCCGACCCGCCGATAGTCGGCGAGGTGGTCCTCGGGAAAGAAATGGTGGCGGGTGGACACCAGCGCGCGCTGGAACCCCCGATAGCGCATCTGCTCGCGGTAGCGGTCCGCCCAGTCGGGGAAGCGCTCCGGGTGGACAAAGTCGCTTCGTTGACCTTCGGCCAGACCGTGTGCGGTGACCAGCCGCATCCACAACCGGGTCAGGACCTCGGGGGTCGCGGGCGGCTCGACCGCCTGGTACATCGGGTCCACCAGCACCAGCCGCGACACCCGCTCCGGGTGACGGGCGGCGAATGCCATCGCCACCGCGCCGCCCATCGACACCCCTGCAACCGCCACGGGGGCGTTGAAGCCGAGGGTGTCGAGCAGCTCGAGCAGTTGGCGGTCGTAGAGCGCAGAGTCGTAGACCAAGTCGGGTCGGTCGGAAAGACCGCGCCCGTACTCGTCGTAGCGCAGGACTCGAAACCCCGCGGCAGCGAGGACTTCAAAAGGTCCGTCCCAGATGTAATAGGGGACCGAGAAGCCGTGGATCAACACCACACCCGGTCCGGAGTCCGGTCCCGCGACCTGGTAGTGCGTGACGCCGTCGGTCAGCGTCACGATGTCGCCCGAGGCGCCGGCGCGCGCCGCGTCGTCGAGCTCCGTCACCTCGAGACCGCGCACGTGATAGACGACCGCCAGCGCGAGGACGAGGAGCAGGCCGGTGAGGAGCAGGATTCTGCGGACGGGCTTCATCGTGGAGGTCTCCAATCCGGCTCGACGTGGATCTTGATGGAGCAGCGGTCTTGATGGAGCTGCGCTACTCTCGGATTCTACCAACGACGCGAGGGACGACCAGAAGGCACCGATGACCGAAACCCTGGAGCGAAACAAGAAGAACGCGACCGCGTTCTACGACCTGATGTTCAACCACAACAAGCCCGCCGAGGCCATCGAGCGGTACGCCGGAACGACCTATCGCCAGCACAATCCCGAGGTGGCGGATGGGAAGGCCGCGTTTATCGAGTACTTCGAGCGGATGGCCAGGGAGTACCCGGGCAAGAAGGTTCACTTCAAGCGGGTGATCGCGGAGGGCGACTATGTTGTCCTCCACTGCCACCAGGAGTGGCCGGGTGACGACGACTGGGCAGGTATCGACATCTTCCGGCTCGACAGCGATGGGAAGGTCGTCGAGCACTGGGACGTCCTGCAACGGGTGCCCCCGACGTCGAAGAACGACAACACGATGTTCTGAGCTGGGATCCTTATCCAAAACCCACTGGCTTCAGATCCGACCCGCGCTACGGTTGAGCCATAGGCTAGAATCTCAGCATGGCAGAGTCAGTGAAGAGCTACCGGATCCACTTGGAGCCAGAGCCCGAAGGCGGGTACACCGTCACGGTTCCGGCTCTGCCGGGCTGCGTGACCTGGGGTCAAAACTTCGACGAGGCCTTGGAAAAGGCTCAAGGATGCATTGCGGGTTTTCTGGAAGCCCTCATCAAGGCCGGCGAGCCGATTGGACGGGGGCCCACTTGGAACTTTCTACCTCCCTCCCCCGTAGGGTGAACGGCTCACCCGAAAGCGCGCAACCGCCCGAATGACCGGAAGGGAGGCTCCCTTGACGACTGCCCCACTGCAACCAACGTTCCGGCCCCGACCGCTCCGCCTCTGGCCTGGCGTGGTCCTCGTCATTCTCCAGTGGCTGGTGAGATTCGCCCTGCCGGTCGTGGCCCCCGAGACTCGCCTCTATGCAGTCCTCGGCGGGCTCGCCGGCGGGCTGTTGGTGCTCCTCTGGTGGCTGTTCTTCAGCCGAGCGCCCTGGCTCGAACGACTGGCTGTCCCTGGGCTGTGGATCGTCGCCCTCTTCGCCACCCCGTACCTCCTCCACAAATCGATCGCCACCGGGGCGATGGGATTGATGTTCGCCATTTACGTCATCCCGGTGCTGAGCCTGGCCCTGGTCGCTTGGGCGGTGCTCAGCCGAGGGCTCGCTGCCGGGCCGCGGTGGGCCATGCTGGTGGCGGCCTACGTGCTCGCTTGTGCGCCCTGGATGCTGCTGCGCACCACCGGAATGAGCGGCGATGGCATCTTCGATTTCGCCTGGCGCTGGTCGCCGACCAAGGAGGAGCTGCTGCTGGCGAAGCTCGGTGACGAGGTACCGACGGGCGTCCCACCGGCCAGCCATACGGCGACGCCGGCGGGCGAGACACCCACCGTCGAGAAAGACACCGAGGACGAAGCCCTCGACCAAACCGGGGAGGTGGCCGCAGAGCCCGAGGACACGGACGGGGCGGACATGCCAGCCACTGAGGACGCAGCCCCCGAGGCGGCCACTACCGAAGAGGCGGTCGACACCGTCACCGCTCCGCCACCGGAATGGCCGGGCTTTCGTGGACCACACCGCGACAGCGTCGTCTCCGGCGTGCGCATCGCCACCGATTGGACCGCCTGGCCGCCGGTCGAGCTGTGGCGACGACCGATCGGACCGGGATGGTCGTCCTTCGCGGTACACGGCGACCTCGTCTACACCCAGGAGCAGCGCGGCGAGGAGGAGCTCGTCTCCTGCTACCACGCGGCCAGCGGCGAGCCGGTGTGGCAGCACCGCGACGCCGAGCGGTTCTGGGAGTCCAACGCCGGCGCCGGGCCGCGCGCCACTCCCACCCTCGAGAACGGTCATGTCTACACCTTCGGAGCGACCGGCGTCCTGAACGCGCTCGACGCGCACACCGGCGAGGCGGTCTGGTCGCGCGACGTGGCGGCCGACAGCGGTGCGAAGGTGCCGGGCTGGGGCTTCTCCAGCTCACCGCTGGTGATCGGCGACGTGGTGATCGTCGCCGCCGCCGGCCGGCTGGTCGCCTACGACGTCGCCGACGGCGAGCTACGGTGGACCGGTCCCGACGGCGGCATCAGCTACAGCTCACCCCACCGGGTCGCTATCGGTGGCGTCGAGCAAGTCCTCCTGGCCAGCCGGTCCGGTGTCCTCAGCGTCGCTCCGGCGGATGGCGCCGTGCTGTGGAAGCATGAATGGCCGGGTGGAGCCCGCATCGTGCAACCGGCGCAGACTCCGGACGGTGACCTATTGGTCAGCGAGGGAGAGACGAGAGGTCTGCGCCGTCTCTCGGTACACAACGGACCGGGCGGCTGGAGCCTCGACGAGACCTGGACCACGAACCGCCTCAAGCCCTACTTCAGCGACTTCGTGGTCCATGAGGGCCACGCCTACGGCTTTGACGGAGCCATCCTGGCCTGCATCGACCTGGCGAACGGCGAGCGCACGTGGAAGGGCGGTCGCTACGGCAGCGGTCAGCTCGTCCTGCTGCCGGACCAGGATCTGCTGCTGGTGATCTCGGAGCGGGGGGAGCTGGCTCTGGTCTCGGCGACACCCGAGGGCTTCGAGGAGCTGGCCCGGGTCCCGGCGGTCGAGGGCAAGACCTGGAACCACCCGGTGCTGGTGGACGACCTGCTGCTGGTCCGCAACGCCAGTGAAATGGTCGCCTTCCGGCTGGCGAGGGCGAAGTGACGACTAGTCTCCGTTGCGCGCCTCGAGACTAGATTCCACTCGGGACAACTGCGTGCGGGCGCCGCTCGGAGCTTCGACCGGCAGACTCACTTGGTGCAAGCGACAATCGGGCCGCCGGTCTTCGCACGGGCTCACTGGCCGGGGGCATCCTGCGAGTCGTCTGCGGTCTGGCCGGTCACCGGCGATCTACCGGCGCTCTCGGTGCTCGGCTCCTCGAGCTCGAATTCCTCCGCGTAGACTTCCCCGGTCACCCAGAGATGGTGGAGCAAGACGGCGAGCTTTCTGGCGACGGCCACCGTCGCCCGTCCAAGACCCCTCGAACTGCAGCGCTCCTGAGCCTCGTCCTCCCGGCTCTCCTCGTCCCTCGGTTCCTTCTGGCGGGAGCGCCGCCTCCGGGCGCCGATGCGACCGATCCGCGCGATCTCTGGCATCAGGCCGAAGCAGCGTACGAGGCCGGACAGGCCGAGGAGGCCTTGCGCATCGTCGACCGGGCTCTGGCCGATCTGCCGGACGATCTGCGCCGACAAGAAACCCTCACTGTCCGGTGAGGCTGCCAAATCCGGTCGGATAGTCCCGATTGCGGCGGAAGGGTTGCGACCCGGGTGCGTTGCCGGGCGATACTGCCGCGGCAGGTGCGTCCCGGCTGCGTGTGGTGAGAGGACCTTGTGTCCAGAGCACCCGGGCTACAGCTCGGCGTATGATCGGCGGGTCGTTTCGACCCTGTGACCGACCCTCGAAGGATTCCCATGCCCGGCCCACCCGCCGCTCCCGAGACCCGTCTGCCTCGCGACACCGAGCCTGGCTCCCCCCGCCGCAAGGTGGGGCTGTTCGACGCCACCATGCTGGTGATGGGCGGCATCGTGGGCGCCGGCATCTTCATCAACCCGTACGTGGTCGCGCGCGAGCTCCCGCAGCCCGGCTGGATCCTCGGCGCCTGGGCCCTGGGCGGCGCGATCGCCCTGCTCGGGGCCTTCGTCTACGCCGAGCTGGCGGCGCGCATGCCCGAGGCCGGCGGCCAGTACGCCTATCTGCGGGAGGCCTACCACCCGGGCGTCGCCTTCCTCTACGGCTGGGTGCTGCTGCTGGTGATCCAGACCGGCGGCATGGCGGCCGTGGCGGTTACCTTCGCGACGTACTTCCTCAAGCTCACCGACCTGCCGCTGTCGGCCGCCGCCGTGGCGGCCTTGGCGCTGGCCGCGCTCGCGGTGGTGAACTGCCTCGGCGTACGCGCCGGCAGCGCCGTCCAGAGCGCCCTGATGGTGCTCAAGATCGTGGCCATCCTGGGGCTCGTGGCGGGCGGCGCGTGGTTCGTGTTCGGCGGCGGGACCGTGGAGGAGGGGGCGGCGGCCGCGGCGAGCTCGGGCGACGCGGCCGGACCCACCGGCGTCGGACTCCTCTTCGCCGTCGGTGCGGCGATGGTGCCGGTCCTCTTCGCCTACGGTGGCTGGCAAACCACGAATTTCGTCGCCGAGGAGGTGCGCGAGCCGCGCCGCAACCTGCCCCGCGCCCTGATCTTTGGCGTATCCGGCGTCGTGCTCCTCTATCTAGCGGTCAACTGGGTGTGCGTCGCCGTGCTGGGGCCAGTCGGCTTGGCGGCCACGACCACGCCGGCCTCGGCGGTGATGGAGCGCGCCCTGGGGACCGCCGGCGGGCGCTGGATCGCGGTCGGCATCGCGGTCTCGACCCTCGGCTTCCTGAGCCAGTCGATCCTCACCGCGCCTCGCGTCTATTACGCCATGGGTCGCGACGGTCTCTTCTTCCGGGCGGTCGGCCGGCTCGACCGGCGCCACGGAGCCCCGGTCGCGGCGATCCTGCTCCAGGCGGCCATGGCGATCGTGATCGCGATGTCCGGCCGCTACGACCAGATCCTCTCCTACGTGGTCTCGATGGACTTCCTCTTCTTCGGTCTGACCGCGACGTGTCTGCTCGTCTTCCGGCACCGCGAGCGGGTGGGCGGAGTCGTGGCCGAGGTGGGCGCACGTGTGCCCGGTCACCCGTGGACGACGCTGCTGTTCGCGGTCGCCTGCTGGCTGGTGGTCGGCGCCACCTTCGCGCGCTACCCGGTCAACTCCTTGCTCGGCCTCGGCATCCTGCTCGCGGGCGTTCCGGTCTACTTGGCCTGGCGGCGCGCGGGGAGCGTGGGTTGAAGACGGCACGGAGGGCGGCAGTCTTCGCCGGTTATGTTCACACGAACGGAAGGTGGCTCTGCTTCCTCAGAGCTATTGCCACAACCCGTGGCCAATGATCACTTTCGCAGAAAGGAGCAAGTCACGGGCTACTTCGTGGTAACTGACGACAAGCCGAATCTCCCACAACCTCCGGGGAAACTACACTACCCGGTTGGACACTAGAGCTCGCTGAGCGTGAACAGACGTTTGAAGTCGTAGCCCGCACGGTAGAGGCAGAGAGTCGAGAGCAAGCGGGAGGTGCGCCCGTTGCCGTCCACAAAAGGATGGATATGAATGAGTTGGAGCTGCGCGATGCCCGCCACCAAGACGGGATGGATCGCTTCCTCCTCGCGCAGCCAGCTCACGAGCTCACCCATCGCCGGGGGCACCGCCTCTGGTGGCGGTGGTGTGTAGATCACCTCTCGCGTTAGGCTGCTAACCACATAGTTTTGCACCGTGCGATAAGTACCTGGCCCACCTTCGCCACCGCGTACCCCGGCTACCAGCCTCTTGTGGATCTCCCGGATCAGCCCTTCGCCGTCGCTTTGATCCTCAGTCCTTCTGGGAGATCGCCTTCAACCGGAGTCTTGAGGAAGGGAATCTGGTGGAGCCGATCGGGATCGAACCGACGACCTCTTGAATGCCATTCAGGAATCAACCCCTCTAGCTAGCCACCACCGAGTACTCGAAGGCCTGTAAATCCAGTGGTTTGCGGCTTGACACCCTACCCGGGAGTCTGTCACGATTTGAGTCATGGTGATTACCCGGTGATTACCCGGGACACAAGAAAAACGCTGTTCGAGCTTTGTGCCATGAAGAAGCGCATCACGAAGAGAACCGTGGACGCCCTGCAACCCGGGAAGAGCCGCAAGTTCCTCTGGGACACCGACGTCACTGGATTCGGAGTCTACGCCACCCCCAAAGGAACCAAGACCTACGTCTTCCAGTACCGAGTACCCGGCATGGGCCGCAAGGGAACGCCGGAACGCGTCCGCCTCGGCAGGCACGGAGACCTCACGCCCAGCCAGGCCCGGAAGCTCGCCGCAGACCTACTCCTAAGAGTCCGCAGCGGCGCCAACCCCGCCGCGAAAAGACGCCGCGCCGGGACCCGCACCGTCAAGGATTTGGCGAAGAAGTTCCTTAACGACTACCTCCCCCGGAAGAAGAAGCCGCCCCGGGAATCCACGATCAAGTTCTACGAGGGCCTCTTCCGCCTCCACATCCTCCCCACCCTCGGAAAGAAAGCCGTGGACGCCGTGACGAGCCAGGACGTGGAACGACTCCACACCTCCATGCACGCCAAACCCTACGTAGCCAACCGCACCCTTTCCCTCATCCAGAGGCTCTTCAGGATTTCGAGTGGGTAGCCAAGGTTGAGCTGTCCGCTCAAGAGGACACCGAGAGGACGGTCGCCCTCCTGGGATTCACCTCATAGTGCCTCGACCGATCTTCCTCTTTACCTGGAACCTCCTGTGCCCCCAGGGACTTGCTGCAATCCCGGGAAGGTTCCTGCGCCGGGAGAAGGCTTCCAAGTAAGGGTGGCGCCTCAAGTCTTTCTGCCATCTGCCTGCCACTTACCCACCACGATTCCTGAAGAGCCCATCCCAGAGCGCTTTCGACCAGGCCGAGAAATGGGAGTGGAGGGAGCAGCGCACCAACCCCGCCTTGCACATCGACAAGTACCCCGAGGAAAAGCGCGGCGACCGCAAAGAGGTGATGCTGGACGCCGAGCAGATGGCGCAGCTCCTCGCGGCCATCGACGAGGAGGAAAAGGCCGGCACCAACGCCAACGCGTGCACCGCGATCCGCTTAGCGTTCCGGACCGGGTGGCGCATCGGCGAAGTCCTACGCCTCAAGTGGAAGAACGTCGACCTCGAGCAGGGACTCGCCAAGCTCACCCAGACCAAGACAAGCCGGGAAGAGTACCGCCACCTACCCGAGGAAGCCGTGAGAATCCTCCGGCGGCTCTCCCACGCCCCGAACTCCCCTTACGTCCTACCCGGCGACGACCTCAAAAACCACCTAACCACCGTCCGCAGGCCCTGGAAGAAAATCCGGCGGCGCGCCGGCCTCGACAACCTCGACGGCCTCGGACCCCTACGCATCCACGACCTCAGGCACAACGTCGTTTCGTGGGACGTCAGCCGCGGCGTCCCCCTAGAAATCGCGGGAAAAAACGTGGGACACCGATCCAGGCGAAGCACTGAGGTCTACGCCCACTTCGCCCCCACCACCCTCAAACGCGCCGCCGACGAACGCGCCCAAGCCATGCGACACGCCATGGAGCAGAGCTAGAGCCCGGCACGGCACTAAGCGTTCACGGTCAATTTGAGAGAGCCTTCAGACTTTCTAACTCCTGTATTCGAGCCTCTAGCTCTCCTTTCCCAACCCTTTCAAGAACCAAGTCATAGGTGCGCTTGATAGCCTCTGACAGCTCCCCCCCACTCTTCTTATGCCTGTACAACCCGCAAAAAACATCGAGAGCAAACCTGCGGAACAAGTCCTGCTTCTCGAACATCTCTATGTTCTCGGCACGAAAGTACTCTAGATTGTCATAATCCACGAGCACCACACTCGCGAAGTCGAGAAGAGCCAGGAGGTTATCCTTGTTCACGTTCTCAGTAGTCACCGGATCTGCTTCGTATTCCACATCAGGGACACCGGCTGCAAGGGCACCTAGGTTACGAATCACACACCCATAACACGTCCCGTCATGATGACCGAACCTCTGGCTAATACAGGAGTGAGTAAGGGGCAGCAGTTCCGGTCTCGGGCACCATGCCATGACCTCTGCCTTCGTCCAATCCTCGAAAGGCATCAGAAACTTAACATCCTTACCCAGAATCGCCCTCGCCAAAGTCCGGGAAGAGTCCACCACGTAGGGGTGCGTGGTCATAGTCACTTCATCGAGTGGGGCGAGCCGAGGCTGATACATCGTCGGCCCTACCTCACTAATCACTAGGCTGTCACCACCTACAAAGTCCATCCACGCAGCACCAGTAACTAAATACATGAATCCTCTCATCTGCGCAAAACCTCCTGTCCCGATTGGCGGTACCTCCAACTTCACCAGCGGTATACCGATCTTGTCCAAGAGAATTCCACTCAAATGATTTACGATACCCTGGATCTTTGACTGGTCTATATGGGCGCAGAATACCGCCTGAACATCGGAAAACTCCTGTCGAGCCTTGAGCACTCCACAAAGAGAATCAACGCCACCCGAAAATAGACATGATGCCTCAGCTTCAGCCAACGGCTCCTCTTCGATTTCAGGTGCCTTAGGCAGACCATAGAAATCCAGGTCAATATCTTCGAGCAAAATAAGTTGAATCAGGCGTTCCACTTCCGCTAGGACACCCAAGTCATTGCCCTCGACAAGGAGCTCATCTGCAAAGGGCAAAAGCGCCCGGTCAGGCCTCGCTTCTCGGATTTTCTGTTCCAGGGAGAATACAGTGTGACCAAGTGAAGCAAGTGACAGAGGGCGAAACGCTTCACGACACCAGAACTGTGCGTAGCGACCACGACTGATGAGCGGCGCAGAGAGTCTTAACACTTCCACTGGTCTCATTCACCCCGCTCAATCGAATTCAAAGCATGCTCAAGCGATTTCCTCTTCAGTTCCGCAATCTCTTCCTCGCCCTCAAGATCCGAATTACTGTTGGAGAACTGCTCATAAAAATAGAGGGCGGCACGCTCCGAGATTTTCCTCAGTTCGTAGGTAGTTTTTAACTTGACGCCTGTCTCTAGGTGTCGATACTTTGGATTGAAGTTATCCCTAGCATATCGAATACTATCGAGAAGCTCAAAGAACAGCCCCTGAAGATATTGAACCTCCGGAGAATCCAATGAGACAGTCATCGCTTCCGGCCCTTTATAGCTGCCTTGGCGGCATCAATGACTGCTTTGTCGAGAGCTGGGTCTGCTGGAACTCCTTTCTCTTTCTTGATCTCTGCCCAGGTCGTCCTCACTTTCTGGTCTAAATCTCGCGGCGAGAGTTCGGCCGATTGCTGTGCGAGTTCTCGGATCGCACTCATCAGCTTTAGACCATGGACAAAGAAATCTCCTGTCTTCTCGCTCTTGGCAATAAGTCTGGCTGTCGCGCTTGCAATATCAGAGGGATCCGCTTCCTTAATAGCGCGTGTAACTGCGGCCTTTTCTGAGGCAACCTCTCGCCCCTTCCCCACCACTGCAGAGACGGAGTAAGAACGCCGACTACCCATCTAGAGCAGCTCCTCCAGACGATCATAGAGCTTATAGAACTGGACCTCTAGTGAACCAAGCTTGTGGAGGACGTACAAGATCCAGATTAGTGGTAGCAGGACAAGGAGGAGAAGGAAATCTTCAGTTTGGATCACGAAGTTCAGATGGGGTATTACGAAACTGTCTGGAAGTGCAACCGAGATGAAAAGAAGTGAAAGTAGATACACCGCAAGAGCCAAGAGCCCTGCATACCGCATCCGAAGGTATCGGTGCATATTCGACAGTGCCTTGTCAGCTTCAACGAATCGCGGCAGCACTCTCGGATCTACCTTCCCAAGGACTTTGACGATAGCCGTAAGTTTATCGTCTGCGGAAATATTGGAGCGAATCACTGGGCGTATCGCACTCCAGGGAATCTCCTTTGCCGCTGCATACTGTCGCTCAATTCTGGTCAGATACTCGCGCGCCTGCCGGTCACCGCTCCCCAAAGCACCTGCGGCTGCGATCACTGCGAGTAGGGCACCGAGCAGGACCCCTGTCACGTTTACCTCTCAAGAAGTAGAAGAATGGTAGCTATCTGGCGCAATAAGCTATTGCTATACCCAAATGGCACTCTTGGCCCTTTACAAATTATACCAGGCTAAGTAGACACTTGCTAGACTTTGAGGAAGATATGAGGAACTCGCAAGCCGTTCTGATCCGCAAGGAGTCCACCGCGCTTGGCGTGGGACTCTTGGAATCGGCCCTTGAGCGGGAGGGCCGCAAGGGATGCTCTCCCATCCTATGCACCGACCCGGTGGCGCTGGAGCCCTTGTATCAGCGGTTTGACGCCGCCCACATCCTCAAGCTCTCCCGAGAAGCCAAGTCCCCGACACCCTCCGACTCGCCAAACGAGCTGGGGTGGGTGACGTTCAACATGTACCCCGCCGAGGAGGACTTGCTCAGCATCGGGTGGATGGAGACCATGCTCCGCGCCCTCGCAGTCCTACCGGGGCCAATGAGCTTCGAACTCCATGCCAACAACGGCCTCGTATGGGTGCGGTTCGCCATCCCCCAGGGACAAGTCTCGGGGTTCCGCGCCGGCCTCCTCGGACACTTTCGCCTCTCCTCAACTTCGGGTGGGTATTGGTGGGTTGAGCTCGATGCCCCCGGAGACGAGGAAGAGCATGGAGATGAGAGCGGAGGCGGAGTGAAATCCATAGGCTCGACGGGCGACCATACGCAGCTTGGTATTGAGGCCTTCGACCGTGGCGTTGGTGAGGTGGGTCTCCAAGTAGGCGATGATTCCGTAGAGGTGCTTGCGAACGGTCCTT
>Ga0209956_1000070_pt1 | contig 46267 bp, 44 predicted proteins | sample SalPon2A_C_D1_MG_FD_185720 | JGI IMG/M metagenome (GOLD analysis project Ga0209956, IMG submission 185720) | Soil microbial communities from South San Francisco under conditions of wetland restoration - Salt Pond MetaG R2A_C_D1_MG (SPAdes)... | ecosystem: Environmental > Terrestrial > Soil >...
GAGCTCTTCGACGAAGCCGATATAGCCCTCAGGTACTTTGCGGAACACTGCTGTGAACCTTGTCTCCATTGGGGCATTCCTCCTTCGGCTTGAACCCTATCAGCTACGGTCGTGCAGACGGCTAACGGCTCAGCCACTGAGCGGCACCGCTGCAGGCGGTGTCCGACTCTAGCGGCGAAGCCTTGAGCCGCCTTGTCAGGTCGCCACCCTGCCGCGCTTCACGGTGGGCTGTCTCCGGCATCTCGATAAAGATAATCCCTTCCTTTTCCCACTTCTCAAGGCGATTCATGTTTGGCAACTTCTGGCGCGAGTTAATGCGATTCGCATCAATTGCAAACAGCAGTCCTGTCATTCGTGGCACCATTTCACCGAACCTTCAGCCGACCCTGCGCCACTTCGGCCAAAACCTGTTGAGCAGGATCCGGCGACGGTCTCAGCTCGATGAGACCCGCAAGCAACATGCTCGTGTCGAAGAAGACGAGGCCGGGGGTTACAGGGGCCAACGGTCGCGCTCTCTCCGGACCCACTCGGCGACGTCGATTCGAGGACGCTGTTCGACCGGCACTTGCGGGCGCGCAACCAAGCGGTTCCCGACTCGGACGAGCTTGGGTCCGGGCACCATCGGACTGACCCGAAGAGACCGGTCATCCACGGTGACATCGACCTCCGTGCCCAGTGTCAAACTCAGCTCTTCACGAAGCTCAGAGGGAATCTCGATCTTTCCCTCATGATCCAAGGTCGCTCTCATGGGACTCAAATTACCACACGGGTGAGCTGAGCGTTGGTGCTGCACCCCCGCCAGGCATTGGAAATACCCGGCTACGTTGTGGCACCCCCTGGACGGGGGTGCGCTTCACGGGTTGGGACGTGTGAACGTCAAAACCACCGCAATGGTTGTGCCCTGACCCTTCTTGGTGTATTCTTGCTCGAAAAGTTTTACTTCGTTGACTACAATAAGGGGGAATTATCTATGAAACCTGGCTATCTGCACCCTCGCGCCTGGGTCCTCAGCGGGCTGGTGGCCGGCCTCCTTCTGGCTCCGGTGTCACTCGCCGTACCGGACTCGGACGACTCACTGGTCCTCGACCTCGAAGTCGAATGGGGAGGGGAAAGGGTGGCGCTGAAGGTGCCTGTCGGGGACATAGCGTTCCTCTCGCAACGAGTAGGTGATGAAGTCATCGAGATTGGGCTCCTCGCACAACCCGACCTCACGGTGGCACTGGCACGGATCGTCGATGGTGACCTCTCTCAGCCACGGTTTCTGGAGCGCCTCACACTCGAGCCAAATCGGGCGATCGATGCGATCTCGACACCCGTACCAGTCAAGGTAACCATGCTGGGTGCACGAGGGCGGCCCGGCCGTCGCCTGCTACGAAGCGATTCACTGACCGAGGAGCTCGGCGAGACCGCCGCTTCGTTAGCACGCCCGGAAGTCTCTCATCGAGCAGCGACGGTATTCGAGCAAGCCCGCTGTTGCGTCACTTGCGGATCAACGAAGGTGTGCGGATGTGCAGTAGAGATGACCTGTGGCAGTTGCTGTGCCGGCTCATGCTGTTAGAGTTTCCCGAGACCCACGAGAGCAACATCGAGAAGGAGGACGACGTCCATGAGGACTCCCAAGCTCCGACTGATCCTTTTCTCCAGCTTCCTTGTGCTGGCGAGCCCGGCGCTTGCCCAGATGGCCGAGAGCATTCCCACCAGCAACAACCTGGTGACCTTCAGCATCGATCTACCACCGGGTCAGAACAACGACCAGCCCGTGCAGATTACGGTCCGCGAGGGCGGGTTGGCCCGAGTGGAGCTGAACCACGGCAGCCAGGTGTTCGGCTTCGTGCCTCATTTGGTCGAGGGCTCCTCCGAGCACTTGACGATCGAGGTGTTCGAGATCGAGGAGCGTGCGCCCGGAAAAGAGGCAATCCGCTTCGTCGAGAAGCTCGAGACGCAAACCGGCCTCGCGGCCACCCCCCAGAAAGCGGCAGCACCCCGAGGGCTTCAGCTCGTCGTGACCGACGTCAAGCTCCGCCCATCCCAGGAGTGACAGAGCAAGGTGCCGCTACCAACGCCAGGCACGCCCCCACCGGATCCTGAACCGCCGCATATGCGTACTCGCCATCCGTCCCCCGTGTCGCCTTGAGGACCTTACCCCCTTCCTCTCGTACGCGACGGAGACTTTCGGCGAGGTCGCCCACGGGAAGGTAGATCATCCAGATCGGCGGAAGATCCAGGTTCACGCCGCGCGCATGACAGACTCCCGCAGCCGGGTTTCCATCCTCACCGAGCATGTTGTAGTCGGCGTAGCGCTCGCCTGCGTCCTCCATGTCGACCTCCTGCACCGACCAGTCGACGACCCGGCGATAGAAGTCACGGGTTGCCGAGGCGTCGGGGACCGTCAGGTCGACCCAGGAGATGCAACCCACGGGCGCCGCGACGTCGTGCGATGCGACGCCCCCAGGTGGGAGGAGCTCCTCCGCGGAGGGTACTGGGATGAGCCCGAACGCCGCGCCATTCGGATCGAGCAGCACCGCCCATTGGCTCTTTCCATCGTCGTCTTTGCCATGGATGAGCTCACGCCCGCCCAGATCGAGCGCACGCTCCACACTGGCAGCGACATCGGCGACCTGAATGTGCGGCATCCATTGGAGCGGAAGGTCCTCATACTCTGCACTGCGCGCACCCAAGCCGATGATCGGCATGCCTCGGTTGTTCATCAGATCCTCGCGCCAAAGCGGATTCTCGCCCGTGCTGAGCACACGTGAATAGAAGCGCACTTCACGTTCGTGTTCGGGGACCGCAATGTCGGCGCTCAGGATTCCGCCAACACGTGGGACAAAGGGGTCACTCATGGTTTGCGTTCTAATGGACATTGCCAGATATCCTACTTCAATGGGCTCGCAATCGCGGCGAAGCCCATCTCAGGAGTGAAACAGGATTTCCATTGAAAAGTAGGGGGGCAGCTTGCCTGCCCCCGGGCGGGGGCTGGTCGATTGCGGCATGCTCCCGATCGGGGCTTGTCTCCACCCGGCCTTTCCCCCTCCCGGCCGGAGGCGAGCTCCGCCCCTTCGGGGTGCTCGGTTGTCAACGCTGGTAATTTTCTTGCACGATATTCGAAGTCGGCGCGTACGCGGTCCGTGGGTGGGCGGCGGGGTTGGGGGAGGGCCAGCGCCCCTCACTCCTGGAAGCTCATCTCAGTCAGCGGGTGCTCAGGGGAGGTGAAACCTCACCTTGATTCTCCTTGCCGAGAAACTGGGGATCCTCAAGATAGCGACCCTGGATCGGTGCGGTTTCTCCGCCTACCGGACTCGCCGAGGGGAGGCCTTCATTCAAGTTCTGGACGAGCGGAGATCCTGGTGATTTGCCCGCCGGGCCAGATTCTTGGCCATGCTGAGCGAGAGCATCCTTCTCGACGAGGTTGCGAGCTACGATCTTCTCGAGCCGAGCCCTCAGTGCGGCCAAGGTGTCATCAACGGCCCGAGCAATCCTGATGAGGGGACGCGATGATCCCCGTCGTCGGCGCCTCATTTCGTCCTGAGCCGCAGGATGTTCATCGAGCAAAACTGCGCGATGGTCACCTCTATTGCAGCCACTCTCCACGGAGCAGTGTTCGCCCGTTGTCTCCTTTACACGCTCTAGCAGGTGGATCGAAAGAGTGTGTCGCAAAGGACCGGGATCGCCCATACCCGCAGGCGCGACAGTGTAGCTCACAAACTGCGTGAGGAGAGCTGCCGCGGCACTGATCGCTAGCGTCGCAACGTTCTGATTTTGAGGGCGATCAGCAGGTGGTAGCCCCGCGATGTAGCTGGCGTCCTTCAGCAATCCATCCTTGTCGGCGAGTATCATACCTGCCTCGAGTTGACGATTGCATATCATGCAGGGCCGGCCAGGCCGCAAAATGTGCGAGCGCCAGGTCGCGTTTCGCATCCCGCCACCATCCGGGAACGCGTCGACGTGGATGCCACCGTCGATCACGGGGATGAGGTCACTGTAGGCAATGGTATTGAGGACCGACCGGGGCCAGGGATGTTCATCGACGCAGCAGAAGATCAGATCGTAGTCGAGCGCGCGTGCAAACTGGTTTGGCTCACAAACGCTTCCCTCGATCGCATCGATGCGAAATCCCTCTGCAGTCGCGTTCTGCTGGGATAGACGCTTCGCCACCTCGACCTTGGATCGGCGGAGCCAAACGTCGAGCAGCGTCGCACCGATCAGTCGGTCAAGGTTGACGATATTCACCGAGTCGTAGTCCATAACGCCTACGTGCTTGACGCCGCTTGCCGCTAACCGAAGTGCGACGTCAAGCCCCAGCGTGCCCGCTCCCACAACGAGGATTTGGAGCCGGGCAATGTCAGCCTGTACTGTGGGCCCCCAACATGACGCCGTGCGAGTAAGCATCGGACGGAGTCCCGGAGCTGGCCGAAGCCTAGGATTCCAAGAGACCCTGAGCCGGTCTCCTATCACACGAACGCTCTCGCACTGCGCTGCCGCGACATCAGTGCCAACCCCCCGACTCCAAAAGCGGGCAGACCATGTAGTGTCCGCGCTGCCAACGGTCATGCCGACCAACGGTAAGCTGGTCATCTCGCGGACAAGATTCGCATATGCCGCCTCGGCATCCCTATCTGAAGCGCTCATTCCTTGCCAGCCCGCAGCACCGGGATGGGAGTGGAGAATGGCGACACCGCCGCCGGCCCGCTGAGCTGATGCGGCGACGCGCAGGACGTAATCAGCGATGAAGGAGACGGTTCCGTGGACCTTCCTCTCCCCCTCTCGCGGTAGAATCACCTCTTTGAGCAAGGCTGACAGCCGGGAAGCCCCAGCTGACGGCTGGTACACTGCCAAGGACAGATCCTCTTGCCCATCCTGGCGGACTAAATGGTTGAGCAACTCCCTTTCAACCTGAGCTGTCATTGCCACTGAGTAGCGTTCGGCTCTTGCCCCAGTCTGGACCGCAGCCAGCTGATCGACCTTTGCACGTGCCTTCACTGCGCTTCCTCCAAGACTGCTCGAACGTGAGCAAGCCAGGCTTGGACAGGCTCCTGCGCGTTGCCCCATCGCGCCACGCTCCTTGAGTGCATTTGCCAGTTCGAAAGTGTCGACGGCCGCGTATTAGTCTGGCCAAGGGTCACCGAACTGGGCAAATGGATCCAGTGCGGGGGCACGTTCGGCCACGCCTGAAGGTCCTGCTGGTTGACGCCGGTCTCGACTGGCTGTCCCCGCCGGCTCCCGCCGAGCGGCACGACTTCGAACACAATGATCCCGTCCCGCTTCTCGAACTCACATCCGCAGCGACCGAGACCGGCAAGGAATCCAGCCTCGCCGGTCTCATTAGCTGCCATCATGCCACCGCCGCGCGCTCGCGGATCGAGACGTAGCGGTCACCGTCCTGGATGCGCACCTTGCGGTCGTCCTTGTATCGCGTCGGCTCCGGCTGATTGCCGTGGAGCTCACCGAGGTCGTACCCATTCGGGTCCAGCCCCGCGAGTTGCAAAAGCGCTCCAGCGGTCTGGTCCGGCTCGGTGGTCGTGAAAGTGCGGCCGTCGATCGTGAACTCGATCGGCTGCCCTGACCTTCCTGGATTGTTGTTCATGGTCTGTTGTTCGTCCACCATTCTTGCCTCGCTCACCCTTGTTTAAGTTAGCCTCTGCCAGTCGACCTTCCCACTCCTAACGGGTTGCCAACCGCTATGGTCTCGACCGCCGTTGCGGATTCACAGGCAGCCGCCTTTCCTCCTTATGCCCCCGGTCAAGAGCAGTTCGGACACCTCTAGCGAACCGAAACTTGAGCAGCGTGTGGTCGCAGATAGACAGCTAGCGTCAGGGCAGCACCACGCTGGGGTCCCCCAGACTTGTATTGGTTGTAGTGGGTCTCGAATCGAAACACATGGCCATCACCGTTCTCGTCGAACAGCACGGCTTCCGTCTCGCCTAGAGGCCCCCCCCTTCTCCACGCGCAGTAGCCTCGAATGACTCGGTAGAGAGCGGTTTCTGAGACCGAAGCTGTGAACTGATCACGGAAGCCGGGAGACTCAATGACGTATTTACAGGGATTGAGGGGATCAAAGTCTTCATCTTGCTGATCCGGGTGGCCACACACCACACCGACAGTTGGCAACTCCGCTTGCTCGGCAAACCGCCAGAGAGTAGTGGTCTGGGTGTTCCCGAAAGTCTTGGCTAGCTGCTTGACCGTCGTCAAGGATGGCTCCATGTCCCGAGCCTCTTTCAAGAAGCGTCCTTGCAAGAAAAGCAACTGGCCGGCGCCGTAGTTCGCCTCATTTTCCAAAGTTTCGTCGCATCGCGACGAAAGCGTGTAGGAGTCGTCTCCCAAGAAGTAGTTCCTGTGCCACTCAGCGAGGCTATGACCGATCTCATGTCCTTCAGCCCAGCGTTTCTTGAGATCGGGAATCTCATCGTCGATGAGGATCCGTCTTCCGTCGGGAAGCCAGAGGGCGGATAGCTGGGCCTTGCGGACCGCTTCGAGAAGCAGCGTTGGCCTCAGCACGATCTGCTTGCCAGCGCGTCGCAAACGGCTGACCATCATATCTAGACAGCTTGAGTCGCTTGAGCTGAAGAAGTGTCGATCAAGCCTCTCAAGATCTCGGACCAGTTCAAGGCGAAGTGGGGGCTCAGGATTCCCTAGTTCCCAGAGCACACGTGCCACTTGCCGATCAATGTCTCGCGCTTCGGCCTGTCCTACTGGTACGTTCTTCATCGCCTAGGTCCGTTTAGTAAATTGCCCGAGGAGCTTCACAAACTGGCTCAAATGTCGCTTCTCCTCTTTCGTTAGCTTACCCATTGAGGCGGACTTGGCCGCAAACTGTACGACCTCCCTCCTAAAGGATGTCTCATCTTCTACCTTCACCGCTCCGGCAAGTATGGCTATGCTTCGGCTCGGAAGACCAAAGAAACGCTCAAGTCGGTAAATCGCCCGAGGACTTGGTTCAAAGCTCGGATCGAGCTCGATCCGGCGAAGCTCCTCTTCATCAATTTCCGCACGTGCCGAGAGTTCCGCGCTAGACAGCCCTTCTCGACGCTTGAGAAGCTTGAGCATCGCCCCGAGCCCATGATGGAACTCAAGGTCGCTACTCATCGGAAGAGGTACGACACCAGACTCCCGCAGTACTCTGTCGATCAATTCACGGCCACGCTTGGCTTCGGCCTCGAACTCCGCTTCGCCTAGCGCCTCTATGAGCTCTTCCTTCGAGGTTTCTAGAACGATCTCCGCCAACGTGTCCCGCAGCGTGGCATCATCCACAATCTGTCGCCGTTTTTCGTTCATTGGTTACTCCGTTTCTTGAAAGTGGCCACTTTGCGTCGGCAGCGACGCGCGACCGCTTCCACCCGAGAATCCTCTATGCCCATGCTAGCTGCCGCTTCGGACTCAGTCCTTCCGTGACTACGTCGAATCAGAAATTCGAACGCCTCTTGGTCGGGGCCAAAGTGGTACTGCAACGCTTCTAAGATTTCATTTGCCTGAGCTGCCCGGTAGCTCCTGTCATCCTCGAGGTGCAATGCTTTGAGTGGCATCTGGTCATTGGGCTCTACTTCGTGCTCCGCTAACCGATTCCTCTTTCGAGCGAGATGTCCAGAGATGTTTTCCATGGCTCGCTTCAGGTGGCGCAGCATTGGGACCCCCTCGCGCCAACGCTTTCCTCCCTCGCTTAGCGTGCGCAGAAATGCTTCGGCGAGAAGCTCATCCGAGCTGCCCCAGCGATCGTTGAGCCCTCTGTCGGACCAGTAAATGCTGGCAATTCTCAGGAGTTTTGTGCGGTCTTCCTCAGAAAGAGAGCTGATCGCAGCAGCAGCTTCTATTCTGGTTTTGTACTTCGGCTCATTTTCGGGTTCGGGCTTACTAGTCACGGTATCTACTCTCCAGCATGTCGGAAGTTGCTCTTCGATACTGCCTCTCTTCCTTATGCCCGCTCTGGGAGTCTTCCGGGACATGGACGGGGAAGTTGCTCACCGAGGGCTTTACCCAGGATTGGCGTCAGGTCCGAAGCCTTGACTGAGCAGCTTGCTTCGATTTCATTGGTTCTCGGCACCAGCTTGAGCGGCGCGGTGGCTTGGCTTGCCATCCTTTCTCCTCCGTCCGGCCATCCTCCGAGCGCTTGACGATCGAGGTGTTCGAGATCGAGGAGCGTGCGCCCGGTAAGGAAGCAATCCGCTTTGTCGAAAAGCTCGAGGTGCAAACCGGCCGCGCGGCCAACCCTGGAGACACCGACACCCTGCGGGCTTCAGCTCGTCGTGACCGACGTCAAGCGCCGCCCATCTCAAGAGTGAAGCAGGATTCCATTTGAAAGTAGGGGGGCAGCTTGCCTGCCCCCGGGTGGGGACTGGCCGATTGCGGCATGCTCCCGATTGGGGCTTGTCTCCACCGGGCCTTTCCCCCTCCCGGGCGGAGGCGAGCTCCGCCCCTACTTTCTGGAGATCTTCTTGAGGGCAAGGGTAGGGTGAGCGAGACCCACCCACCGATCACTCACCGACAACAATCACATCCACAACGGGCCGAGGGTGCCCGTCGATCCCCATCGAGCTGGCCCAGCGGCACCAGTCGCCATGACGATCGCGGCGCCGGGCAGGAGGCCCGCTCATGAGCCGACTCACCGTGCGCCCCCTCTGCATCACCGCTTGGCCCAGCAAGCCAAGCGCCGTGCCAGGTCCCTGGCGCCAGCCGTCGGGTGCAGGCGGGGGTTGGGCGGTCCGGTCATTTCCGCGGGTCCTCGCCCGGCTCATCGGGCGCTTCGAGACTCTCTTGCGAGCACCCAGGCGGGAGTGCTCGCTCCCGCATGCGCCAGAAGAGATAGCCGAGAACCGCGGTGACGATCGCCAGCCCAGCGCCGAACTCGCCGATGATCCATTCGGTGGGGCCGAGGTCGGTGGTCAACCCGTCGAAGATCCCCTGGATGAACACGTTGTGGCTCGCGTGGAGGAACATTGCTGTCCAGACACTCCCCGAGCGGAGCCTCAGCCAAGCGAGGGGAAAACTGAGTCCGACCACCATCACCGTGAAGCAGAGGATCGCGTACCAGACGGGCGTCTCCGAGCGGTAGTCGGCGAAGAGGATCAGTGGGAAGTGCCAGAGTGCCCAGATCGACCCGCTGAGCAGTGCGGTGTTCGTGAACTTCGTGAGCCGTCCGAGCTCTGGGACCAGGAGCCCCCGCCAGCCGATCTCCTCGCCCAAGGCGGATACCGCCCCGCCCACGACACCCAGGGTCGCGCTGATCAACAGAATGAGCCCAACGCCCAGGAGCCCGGGAAGCGAGCCCAGCCCGGCGGCCTCGGCCATCTTTCTCAGGTTCTCGCCGTTCAGCTCGCCAAGCCCGAAGAGCCAGACCGGAACGTAGACACACGCCGCGTATGCCAGAGGCAACAGGTAGCTCGCGACCTGAAACCGGGTCTTGCCCCACCCCCAGCCGAGCCCTCTGAGACTGCGGTGGAAATAGAGCTGCGTGAGGAGGGCGCTCAACCCAGGACACCACATCAGACCGAGAACGTAGATCCCGGCACCTCTCATCCCTCCGTGCGCGATGATGAGCAGATAAAAGACCGAGCTCAGTCCGAATGTCAGGGTGAGAAAAACCGCGATCTTCCGTGTTGGCGTCGGTGTTGTACCCATGGACTGTCTCCCGCGTGGCTCGTTGCTCAATACGCCAAAGCTGCCCACATGTGCAGGTGAGCCCAGTCCCCCGTAGAGAGCCTGAGTGTGGTCTCCTCGAAGCCGGGACAAGCCTCGAGTTTGAATAGATCAGGAAGGCTGGAGCTCCGGCAGTTAATGATCTTACCGATCTTAAGTATCTTTTTGCCGTTCGTCAAGTACGACAACAAAGGCGTCGTATATCTCCCGCCGTGGGAGTGCGGCGGGGCAGTACGCTCCGGGACTTTCCAACGTACCCAACAACGATGAGCCGACCATGAACTGATGGAGGGCTATTCGTTGAGTCCAACCAAGAAAAACTGGTGGTCTATTACAAGTTCCGGCGCTGTCGGTATTGGGGTCATCCTGGCTGTGCTTAGTGTGTTGAGCCTCTTGGTCAATGGGGGACTCAAGGCCAAAATAGCCAACGATCAGGCCGAGATCGATCGGATGATCCGGGATTCCCAGGAGGCTTACTCTCGGTCCATTCGCTGCATGGAAGAGCGGGCCTGGATGCTGACCAGTCCTGAAGCCCAGCATGCTGAAGTCCAAAGACGTCTAGCAGAGGCTGGTGACTCCGCCGAATGGGTAGATCCTGGAGTCCTCGAGCGACTGGAGGCCGCCAAGCGATGTCAAGACGCTACACCGGGAGGCCTGATCGTTGAGCGTCGCGCCGCCGCTCCCAAGAACTGAGTGAAGGAGCGGGCGCCCGCCCTCGGGCGGCTGAATGCGATCCACGGGCGAGGTAGCACCGTTTCAAAACCAGCGCTCCCACAGCATCACCAGCAGGGTGATCAAGCCGCTGGCGGCGCCGATCAGCATCAGCAGATAACCCAAGTTGCGACGGATTCGGCGCCTGTCCTCACGCCGGGCCTCCAGCACCCGGTCGGCGACGCGATCCGCCGACGAGAATCACATCCACAACGGGCGCGGTCTTGCGCACTTTGCACAAAGTGGGTACTGTGGTGCAAGGAGGTGAATCATGATCGGTGTTGCCAGCTACTCGCGCACTGACCTGACCCGCAAGACTCGAGAGATTCTGGAGCTCGTCCGTCGCGGTCATCCGGCAGTCATTGAAAGCTACGGTGAGGAACAGGCGATCCTCCTTGATCCTTTGGACTATCGGTTGCTCCAGGGTCTGGCCGGAGTCGTCCTCGGATCGGAAGACCCCAAAGCAGAGCTGCCGGGGCTCTTACGTGGGTATCTCGATGAGAAGGTCAGTCTCGGCAAGGTGGCCGAGACTCTCGATATCTCTCGTTTCGAGCTCATGGAGCGGTTCGACCGGCTCGGGGTTCCCATCACCATCGGCCCTAGGAATCTGGAAGAGGCTCGCGCGGAGGTCGAGACTGCTCGACGCATCGGATGAGTGAGCTGGTCGTCGTAGACACCACAGTCTGGAGCAACTTTGCGGTAGCTCGGCATCCCCGCTTGGTAGTGGAAGTGTACCCCCAGGGCAAGTCCCCACGCGCAGTGTTGAATGAGCTCGAGGAGGGTCGACGCCTAGGCTACTTCCCCGAGGTAGATTTGGCATGGATTCCAGAGGTAGCGCTGGACCAGAAGGAGCGGGGCCAAGCGCGCGCGCTCGCAAAAGCGCTGGGCCGAGGGGAGGCGGAGTGCCTCGCAGTAGCCTACAATCGCCAAGTAGGGCTCTTGACCGATGATCGGCCAGCTCGGGTTCATGCTCAGGCCCTCGGGATCACACCAAGCGGGACACTCGGCGTGCTCCTTCGTGTGGTGAGCCTAGGCCGTCTCTCGGTCGAAGAGGCTGATGAGCTGCTTGCTCAAATGATCCAGGCTCGCTTTCGCAGCCCCGTCTCCTCACTCAGGGAGCTGCTCTGACCCATCTTCGACAGCAGTCGGCCCTCTCTCGAGATCAGATGCCCATGTTTCGCGGGTTTGCGGCGTTGGGATTCTTGAAAACCCCTGAATTCTGGTGCCAACTATCCACGATATTCCTAGTGCAGATGTTGATCTCTGGCGGTATTATCATGGTGGCAATAGGAGAGCGTCATGTTCTTCCGCCAAAAGAAGGTCAAGGACTACACCTATCTGCAGATCGTGGAGAATCGCTGGGAGGACGGCAAGAGCCGCCAGCGTGTTCTGGCTACCGTCGGTCGGCTGGACCAGCTTCGCGCAAGCGGTCAGTTGGAGGCACTTCTGGAGTCGGGAGCCCGCTTTGCCGAGTCCTTGCTGGTGCTCTCCGAGCACCGGCGTGGCGAGCTGCCCTCCATCGCTACCCGGCGCATCGGTGCTCCCTTGATCTTCGAGCGGCTGTGGCGTGAGACCGGGTGCGCCGAGGCCATCGAGCAACTTCTCGAGGAGCGCAGCTTCGGTTTCCCTGTAGAGCGGGCCATTTTCCTGGAGGTTCTTCATCGCCTCGTGGCACCGGGCTCGGACCGCTCCGGGTTTGCCTGGCGTGAGGGCTATCGAATCGAGGGCACGCAGGAGCTCGACCTCCATCATGCTTATCGGGCCATGGCCTGGCTGGGCGAGGCGCTGGAGGACGAGGAGGCCTTGACGTCCCGCTGCACCAAGGACCGCATCGAGGAGGCCCTGTTCGCCAAGGACCGGGACCTGTTCTCCGGCCTGGAGCTGGTCTTCTTCGACACCACCTCGATCTACTTCGAGGGGGAAGGCGGCGAGACCCTGGGACAGTACGGCCACAGCAAGGACCACCGCAAGAACCGCAAGCAGATGGTCGTGGGTGTGGTGCTGGATCAGGAGGGTCGGCCGATCTGCTGCGAGATGTGGCCCGGCAACACCACCGACGTCAAGACCCTGGTGCCGGTGGCCCGGCGCCTTCAGAAGCGCTTCGGCATCGAGCGGGTCTGCCTGGTCGCCGACCGGGGGATGGTCAAGGCCCAGAGCCTGGAAGAGCTGGCTGAGCAGGGCTGGGACTACATCCTCGGGACCCGGATGCGCAACCAAAAGGAAGTGCGCGACGAAGTCCTCGGCAAGGCGGGTCGGTATCGGACGGTGTTTGGCTCGCGCACGAGCAAGAAGGAGCCGTCCCCGCTCAAGGTCAAAGAGGTATGGGTCGAGGATCGTCGCTATGTGGTCTGCCTGAACGAAGAACACGCCGCCAAGGACCGAGCCGACCGGGAGGCGATCCTCGCGGCCCTCCAGGAGCGCCTCAAGCAAGGAGCCACTTCCCTGGTGGGCAACCGCGGCTATCGACGCTACCTGTCGGCCAGGGGCGCCGGCTTCGAGATCGACACCGCCAAGATCGAGCGCGAGCAACGCTACGACGGTAAGTGGGTGCTACGCACCACCACGGACCTCGACGCCGCCGACGTGGCCCTGGCCTACAAGCAGCTCTGGATGGTCGAGGACATCTTTCGCTCGATGAAGTCTCTGCTCGAGACGCGCCCCGTCTATCACCGCACCGATGCGGCCATCCGAGGCCACGTCTTCTGCTCGTTTCTAGCCTTGCGCCTCCGGGCGGAGCTGGAATCCCGCCTCGCCCAGCGGGCCGAAAGCCTGGAGTGGGCCTCGATCGTGCGGGACCTGGACCAGCTCGAAGAAATCGAGATCGAAAAACAGGGCACCCGTTTCCTGCTGCGCAACGAAGCCCCGGGCATCGCCGGCAAGGTCTTTCAAGCCGCCGGCGTCGCTCTGCCCCCCACACTCCGGAAGGTGAGCTGAGACCCAACGACACCTCAACAGACAGATCCTGGTGCCAAAGCCGAAGTGCGTGTCAGCAAGTGGCGTGCAATCAACGGGTTACGATTTGACGGTGTCGAAGATGGGTCTGATTCGTGTGCGCCTGGTGCCTGACCCTGCGCGGCTTATCCGCCTACCGGCGCCGAGGGGAGGCATTCAGTCAAGCTCTGGACGACCGGTCCAGGAGCTGGAGCTCTTGGAGCAGGAGGCCCACTAATGAGCCGACTCACCGTGCGCCTCCCCGACTCTCTGCACCACCGTTTGGTCCAGCAAGCCGAGCAAGAAGGGGTGTCGCTCAACCACTACATCGTGTACGTCCTGACCCAGATGACGACCGTAGCCGACCTCGACGCCCAACGCCAGATGTTCGAGGCGATGACCACGCGATATCCCGCCGACGAAGCGGAGGCAGCCCTTCAGGAGGTCTTGGAAGCCCGTCGGTGAGCCCGAGCCTGACCCGCGGAGTTGTACGGGCGATCAAGGGAGACTCACCAGCAATGCGCGCTCGGAAAGTTAGGGAACGCCTTTCGGACACAAGCATCGACGTCGGGAGGTTCCTTAGCCAAGGGCCTGATCCTTGAGCTTTTCTAGCCGCGCCCACTCTTGATCGACATCCACGCGAGCCAAAGTAACCGGATAGCCAAACCCCTTTAAGCGCTGTGCCGCTCGTCTCAAAGATATCTTCGAAAAGAAAGGCAGCAGAAAATCCCCGGTGGAGCGATAGACTATTGCAAAGGTAATTCGGCGACCTTTCGCCCGTCCGGATTTCAACTTACAGTCTGCCCAATGGGTGTTGGGCACCTTTTCTTTCAACGCGTCGCGGAAGTTCTGATCAACCAATAGTAGCTCACCGGACACCAGCCCCTGGCTAAAGAGATGACTTAGGCCACTGGATCCTGAGTATCTCTTGACGTGAATAATCTCGCCATCTCGACCAAGGAGGTCGCAGAACTCCACAGGATCTCGCGCTCGACCATATCGAATCAGCTTCCTGTCGAGCAGTGCGTAGTGCCCACTGCTTTCTACCGAAACAGCGGTGTTGTAGGCGGCCTCTGATTTGTGACGGTACTTGGGCAGGACGTCCTCGACCTTCGGGAAACTGGCAAACCACTGGTCTACCTCAGCCACGAACTCGGTGGCTAGACGATACCAGTTGCCTCCTGTCAGAACATACGTGCCGGCCTCAGACTCCAATTGAGCGTAGATACAGTCGTAGGCGGACCAACGCCTGATAGGTACGTCGTCATCACTGTAGCAGTACACGCGCTTACGCTTCAGTGAGTCTCGCGACAGTTGGGCGCGGAAATTGCGAAGTAGGGTTCGCCAATGGATGTCCGTGTAGACCCGGGCACGACGAGAATCGCTGTAGCTGAAGAGTCGGATGTCCGCCCAATCTAGAACGTCCGGTGGCGCCAGCCATGTACTGTCGATGTTGCCTTTCCTTATTGCGTCGAATAACTGGTTGTCCAGCTGCGCCGTTCGGTTCTCATCTGTGACCCGTTTAATATCATCTACCCAGCGGAACGTTTTGCGATACCGCGTGTCCTGGTAGAGCTTCAGCAACCTGTTCAGTAGCTCAGGTACTCGGTCGAGTGTAGTTTTAGCTGACACCGCGAGTGCATCTTTTCCGTACAGTCGCGGTCCCAGCCTGGTGTCTTGGCGCGGCCTTCCCATAACTGCCTTCAGGAGGTCACGCTCCACGTCGATACCGAATTCGCCAGCCGTCGCACCCCTGGGTGCCTGTTGCCGAGACTGGTTCGCTATGGCGTCGAATGTCTCCTTGTCAATGCTTCTGAGCTCCTCTTGATCGACGGCGTTAAGCGTGGTTCGAAGGCCGAACCCGTCTACGATTCTGTCTGGTCGCAGGAGGTATAGGCCATACCCGAAGGTCAGCGCAAACCACGCGTCCCCAACGTGGAGCACGAGTGCGGCTGCTGCTGAGCTGACTAGACCGAGTCTCTGGGGCTCAACATAGTCTGCAAAAAACCCAGCCCACTTCGGCGGTTTCGGATTGGTACTCTTGACGAACAGCTCCGCTTTTACGGTCGAAATAATCTCAAGCGGGTAGACGCTCACCTCAGGAGTCAACTTCTCCTGCCGTATAAAGTCGCCCGGCCCTTCGGCCTCTCCTTTGAGGAGGAGGACAGTGAGACTTCGGCTCTTGCCTTTACCCTTGGCCAAGGTGGATACCTGCAATAGGGTCAAATACTTGTAATAAGGGTCGGCCCCCTAACGGGAATACTTGCAAGGCATAGGAGAGGGCCTTCGCCTTTCCAGGCTATCACGTGCAGTGGAGAGCCACTGAGGGAGCGGCAGGGGCACCCGCCACCGGTGGCTCTTCCATCGACCGCTCAACTGGTGCACAAGTCACCGAAGACCTCGCGTGTCTCGGCCTGCAGCAAGCGGAGAAGAAGGCCCGCCCGAACCGAAGCCTGGCCAGTGGAGAGTTGTCCTTGCTGTTGAGTACCAGCTATTTGACATATTCTTTCAAAATTGTGGTCACTGCTGCCTTCGCACCCCAAGAGTTCGCCATCGTCAGATTTGAACTTACTGTGCCAATTGATGGGGCAAGGTGCATAACGCCTTTCGCTGACAGCGTCTCGGAGCCCTCCATCCGAACAGTTCCCTCTACGGAAATCTTTAGACAGTTTTCATATTTTTTATCAAAGAGCTCAGCAGTCTCGATAGCTTGAACGGTATAGTGGAGATCTGATTCTGGTACCTGCACATGCCACTCACTGCCTACCTCTGGCGACGCGGGAAGATACAGCTGCTCAGGCTGGTCTAACTTTGTCCCTGGCAAGATGTAAATACCGTCCGGGGAGGCCCGAAAGTAATTGATCTCTGGCTCTGCCCCACCAATCCCAGAGGAAATGGATATTACCTTGAAGTAATCGACTCCGTTGATTGTCCTTGTCCCGTCCACTCTTGTTTTGATTCTCCCAAAGACTTGTTGACCGCTTGGAGCCAGCATTTCAAGTGAGTACTCCCACTGTGCGCCGTCCTTGAGCGGAAAGTACTCTTGTGAATATCCAGGCGAACACCCAACTAGACAGAGTATGAGAAGTAGTTTCATATGACATACTTTCCTCACCATAGTCCATCTCCTGTCTTTTTAAAAATAGCGATGTAACGGCAGCTTTTCTTCCCATCCGCACGAACTGTAGCTTCGGGAGAAAGACCTCCCGGGTTTTCGTAGGGACCTTGCCCAAGATAGTAGACACCGAAATTCATAACCTGGGTGAGAGTTCACCAGGACAAACCAAACAAATCAGCTTCGGCGAGTCGGACCTCCAAGATTCCGGGCTCGGGCGGAGGGCAAGAGATTCCAGGTAAAGAAGAGGATGCAGGAACGAGTGTGTGGGCTGGGTGGGGCCCGACCACTGGCGCCACCACCCTCCACCGGGGCGCCGACACTCAAAACCACCGCTCCCACAGCATCACCAGCAGGGTGAGCAGGCCGCTGGCGGCGCCGAGGAGCATCAGCAGGTAGCCCCAGTTGCGGCGGATTCGGCGCTTCTCCTCCTGCCGCGCCGTCAGCACCCGGTCGGCGACGCGATCCGCGAGCTTTCGGCAGGAAGTACGATCGATGGGCCGGGGCTTCTTTGTCATCCTGGACCTCCTCCGGGTCGATCCGGTCAAGCGTAAATAAGGCGTTAACACCAGGTGCGTCACGCGTTGGGTCGACCCAACGGCGATCTCACGTCGTGCGAGAAGCGTTTGGTTGCTACAGTAGCGGTCACACGCCTTGTGGAGAGCGTTTAGTTGCTACAACGTCATTCGCACGCCGTGCGAAGAGCGTCTGGTTGCTACAGCATCATTCGCATGCCTTGTGAAGAGCGTTTGGTTGCCACAACGTCATTCACACGTCGTGCGAAGAGCGTTTAGTTGCTACAACGTCATTCGCACGACGTGAGAAGGTCGTTGGGTTGATGAAGAAGCGATTTAGGGCTCAGTCTTCTTCCCCGGACGGATCCGGGGGAGACTGGACGGAAGGCTCCGTCCCGCCGTCTTCGGCTACCTCGGTGGCTTCGTCGGACGGAGATTGGCTCCGTCGCCGATGCGGCAGGGTCAAACGAATCCGGTTGCCAAACTCCGGAAGACCGGCCAGCTCGTTGCAACCGATCAGAATCCGGCCGATCCCACCGAGTGCGGCATCGAAAGCATCGAGCGCCAGGTCCTTCGACCGGATGGTCGACTCCGACTCTCGCGCCTCGAGATCGACCCTTTGAACCGCCTGCACCAAATTGTCGAGCGCCGGTTGAAGCTGGCCCCTCAGCGAGGCGAAATCGAGCTGAAGCCCTTGAATTCGCGAAGAGGGCGGGGTCGGGCCGGACAGACGCTCCAAAGCCCGTGTGGCCTCTTGATGGAGGGTCAGGGGATCCCTTGGGGTGGGGCCGGAGATGCCCACGATTTCCGACGCCTGCTCTTGCCCGAAGGCGGCGCTGAGAGCGTTACGGATCGCGATCAGGGTGTCGTACAGCTCGGCGGCGGCAGCGTCGCGTTGCCGGCGTGGCTCCCGATCGTCGTCGAGCTCGTTGAGATGTTGCTCGTCGGCGGCGATGATGGTGCCGATCCGCATCTCGAGATACCTCGCCAGCAGGCGCTGGAGGTGCACCATGTCGGGAAGGGTTTCCCCTTCCTGCAAGACCGGCGCGAGATTCTCCCGGAGACGCTCACCCACTTCATCGGCGTGGGCGCGGGCGGTGGCGATGATGGCTTTGGCGACACGACGGCGGTCGACGATTCCTTTGGACGCCATGGCTCATGCCTCCTTTCCGGCTGCCTGCCGCGCTGTCCGCTTGCGGGCTTTCGAGCGTTTGTTTGGAAGGGTGAGACGGATCCTCTCTCCGATTTCGGAAAGGCCCGCGAGAGACAGAAACGCCTTGAGCGCGAGGCCGACGCCACTCACCGTGACATCGAACGCTGCGATCGCTTCGTCGCGGTGTCGCAGGGTCGTCTCGGCTTCGCGTTCTTCGAGCGCCACCTTTTCGAGCGCTCGGTCGAGCGCGGTGGCGGCCTCGCGCAGACGCTCGGCGGCGCCGGCGAGGTTGAGGTTCCCGGCCGGGAGCAGCGCCGATTTGGGCTCCACCTCCACCGGCCGCTCCAGCCGGTCCAGGGTGTGCCGGGCCTGCCGGAGCAGGACGAGCGGCGTCTGGGGGGTGGGACCTTCGATTCCGAGCACCAGGGACACCTGGCGGCTGCCGTAGACGGTGCTGACCGCCTCGCGCAGGGCGATGAGCTGTCGCTGCACCTTGGCGCTGGCCTCGTCCCGGCGCATCCGGGCGTCGCCGTCGTCGTCCAGCTCCATCTGGTGCCGCTCCTCGGCCGCGACGAGGGCATCGAGCCGCAGCTCGAGGAGCTGCGCGAACAGCATTTGAAGTTGGGTGAGGTCGGGAGGGGTGTCGCCGTCCTCGAGGACGACGGCGAGCTCGGTGTGGAGTCGTTCGCCCACCATCTCGGCGTGGGCGCGGGCCGCGGCGATCATCGCCTGGGCCACCCGCTGGCGATCCAAAACTCCTTTGGAGCACATGGCTGGTATCCTTTCTGTGATCTCAATCTCTGCGGAGCACTGCTCCGCGGGGAGGAAATCCCGGCCCCGGGGCGGCAACCCCGAGGCCGGGTGTCAATCTTCTGGACACGACGTGCGGTACGGCCCGCGCGTCACTGCCCGTCGCACCTTACGAACGCCCCACCGCAGAGGGTTGGACGACCGGTGGAGCCGCGATGCCGGTCGGCGCCGTGGGCTCCGGCTGCGGGGGTGTCGGCTGCGGGGGTGTCGGCTGCGCGGTGGGCCCGGGCTGTACGACCGGCCCGGGGGCCTCGGCCCCCGGCTCTCCGGGCAGCGGCTCGACCGTCGAGCCTCCGTTCTCGGCTGCCGCGGGCAGCAGCATCAGGATCTCGGCGAAGTCCAGCGCGGCGTCGGAGAGGCTTCCGGCTCCGGTCAGGGAGACCGTCACCTGGTTCCACACCTGCGAGATCACCGGCCGCTGACCGTGCTCGTCGGCGGCGCGGGCCGCGAAGGCCGCAAATGCCTGCGCCGTGTCGGTGCGGTGGAAGCGGAAGGTCCGCCACAGGGTCTCGACCTCGGCGCCGGTGGCGAGCTCCCAGCCGGGCAGCTTCTGAAGACGCAGACCGATGCGGCCCGGTTTGAGGGAGCCGCGGTCGACCAGCGCGTGGGTCAGGCCGATGCGGCCCGGTTTGAGGTTTCCGGTGGGGTCGATCGGAACGTTGCTGACAGTGCTCATCTTGCTGTCTCCTTGGTAGGAGTGGGTTGACGTCGAGCCACGGCACACCCGCGGCTCGGGAAATCGGTTCAGAGCAGACGGGCCGGAGGCTAGTTGGAGCGCGAGGTAGATCGGGGGTGGGGTCTTCCGTTGTCCCAGACGAAGGAGGATGTCGTGTATAAATCTCATAATTTGACTCGCACAGGACAGACTGGGCTTGGCCCATGAGTAATCAATCAGTTGCCAGATCAAGCGACTCATTCGCTGGATATCGGCCGAACGCGCTCCAGACATGCTGTTTGAACCGCACATGACGCATCGCAAGGTACGACCGTGCACGCGAGATTGTCAAGAGAATGCACGAAAGAAGTGGGTTCGTTTTGCGTATACAGGGTCCAAAATACGGTTGATCTCTGGGTGGAACAAACTGCGTAAGTTACTGATATAGAATATTTTCGGGCTCCGACCCGCTGTGGGGAGCTCGATTTTCGACGAAGAGGGTCGCCGATTGGTGAGTTTTACGGGAAAAAGTCGACCGGTGGTCACCGGTGGGTCGAATGGGCGGAGGCGCGACGCGTCTCCAACGAGCCCACCTCGTTGCCCACCTCCGCCGCTCGCCGGTGGAGCATCCGGAGGCTTTGGGCGAAGCTGCGGACCTGCTCCACGCTGCTCTCGTGGGGAAACAACGGCGCGCTGAGCTGACGGCCGTGGACGAGGCGGATGGTGCTGCCCTCGATGACGGTGGCCAGACCCATCTCGTCCAACACGCCGCAGACTTCGTCCAGTGCCACCAGCATCACGACCTCGGGTCCGCGAGGACGTTTGCGGTGGTCCGGAACGCGATCGTCGAGCAGGGAAACGATCTCGCCGGCGAAGACCCGGGTGTTGCCCCGGATCCGCCGCAGCTCGACCTTCGGATGGATCGCCACGATCTCGCGGATCAGCCGGGCGAGATGGCCCTCGGAGTACTTGTAATACCGGAGAAGCTGCTGAAATGTCACCCCGTCCGAGGGGGGAGCCTCGAGGGTCTGGGACATGGCTTCAAAGGGGCTCGGTCGCGTCTGGATCCGCGAGGAGGTCGAGACCGTCGAGAGACTGGACGACGCTGGTGAGTCGAGGTACCAGGGAAGCGACCTCCAGAGAGATTCGCTTCATGGCGGGGCTGATGTCCGAATACTGGGGCTCCGCGACGATCTCCTCGAGGATGTCTCGAGCGAGCACCAGCTCCCGACGGACGGCCGACACTCGCTGACGCCAGATGCCGTAGAGATCGTCCGCATCCGCGGCAGGCCCCTGGGCTTCGAGCGCGACGTCGAACAGATCGCGGCCCAACCGGTCAAAAAAGGGCCGGCTCCGCGTCGGGATCATGATCAGCCCGTGGCTGGAGAAAAAGCCCGCTCGTTGGATCTCGGGGGACCCTTCGATCCGCTCGGCCGCGTCTCGTACGCAGGCGAGCAGATATCCGGCCAGCTCCTTCAAGGCGATGTTTTCGGCCATCCTCTGTCCCCTCGCGTGGACTTACGTTTCCCATTCCTTTGAGATCGATATATTCTCTTTTGGGACAACTTTATTTCGTCTTACAGTATAAATCACGTCTGAGGATGTCAAGAGGGGCCTCCCTCGCCCAGGGTTGCCACCCTGGGCTATCTCACGCCGCCCTACGGGCTTTTGATTTGGCCTTCTCGGCAGCAAGAAGGACGCGGCCGGGCGTTCGGCGAGCTTCCCGAGGTAAGGTTCGGCGGCCGACCGGCGTAGGATGTCTGGAAGGAGCACCGTCATGACCTCGACCGATTCCACCGAGTCCGCAGGGCAGCGCCGTCGTGGGCGACGGACCGGGTGCTACGTCTTTCTGATCGCTCTCGGTGTGTTGCTCGCCGGCGTCCTCGTCCTGGCCGGGGTCGCCTATTGGCAGAATCAGCGACAGGAGCCCGAGGTCCGGACGGTGCTGCCCCGGATGTCGGAGCGGTCCCAGTCGCCACCGGAGGACGGTCCCGAACCCGCCCATCCCGCCGAAATCCGGCGGGGCCGGCTGGAGGTGGACCTCTCCGTCGCCCAACTGATTGTGGTACCCGGCCAGGCGGGCGAGCCGATGCGGCTGGACGCGGAGTACGATCCCCACTTCTACGAGCTGGTGCAGACCGGTGGCGAGACCCTCGGCGGGACCTCCGAGGAGACGTCCGGGGAGCCCTGGAGCTACCACGTTCATTTCGCTCCGACAGGCTCCTCCGTCATGGCGCTGCTGCGGGTCAAGCTGGGGGCCCAGCCTCCGACCGTGCGGCTGACGTTGCCCCGCGACGTGTCCGTCTCGCTGGTCGGCGAGGTCCACAGCTCCTTCGCCGCCCTGGAGCTCGGAGGGTTGCGGGTCGAGACGATCGACCTGGAGGTCTCCGGAGGGGCGGTCGCGGTCAGCTTTCTGACTCCTCTCCAGGAGCCGATGGACGATCTGTCGATGGTGGGGGACAAGGGGTCGGTCAAGGTGGTGGGGTTGGGAAACGCCAGTCCGCGAACGGCTTTCTTCCTGCAGCACCTGGGGGAGCTGGATCTCGATCTCCGAGGGGCCTGGGTCCGGGATGCCGAGATCGACGCCCGCGCCTATATCGCCGGCGGGACGGTGTGGTTGCCCCGCAACGTCGAGATCGAAGGGCTGGACGGCCGCCGCTCCGGTCTCGCGCCGGTGACCGGCGACGAGATCCCCCGACCGCGGCTTCGGGTGACGCCCACCGAGTACGGGGGCCGGCTGGTGTTCATCGACTGAGCCGAGTTGCCGGTCCTCCCGCCGGTATAATGCAAATTCTATGCTTCTCATCTCCGCCTTTTGGGGCGGAAGCCGTCGGCGACAAAGGTTCCACCGTCGGATCCTGAGGGAATTCAACCGGGCGCAGTTGCTCATCCAGGACCGCTCGGCCGTCGAGGCGACGTTCAGTGCACGAGTTCGCGAGCTGCTGCCGGTGCGCTCGCTGCTCATCCTGCATCTCGTACCGGAGCTGAATCTCGTTCTTCCCGGTTACTCCATGGGGCTGGTCGAGCTGCCGGACAGGATCGAGATCGACTGCCGGGGCCGGTTCATCCGCTGGATTCTGGTCAACGAAGAGCACTCGCTCTTGCGTCTTTCCCCGGACGTGGTGGAGCACGTCGAGCCCGCGGCCCAAGAGCTCCTCGACCTCCTGCGGGCCCACGTCTGCGTTCCTCTCATCACCCAGGGCCAGCCGGTCGGGATCGTGCTGTTGACTCTGGAGGACGCCAGCCACGTTCCCAATGCAGAGGATCGCCGGGTCTTGAAGGTGCTCGCGCAGCAAGGTGCCCTGGCGTTGGAGAATGCCAAGCTCTATGAGGAGCAGGAGCTCCGGCTCAAGCGCCTCCATCGGACCGAGAGGCTGGCCGCGGTCGGTCAGCTCGCGGCGGGAGCGGCTCACGAGATCCGCAATCCACTGACCTCGATTCGCTCGACGATGCAATACCTGGAGCGGGCGGAGGAGGATGGGGAGCGTCGGGAGATGATCGCCGAGCTTCTCGAGGAAGTGGACCGCATCAACGACACGGTGGGCCAGCTTCTCCAGCTCACCCGCGAGGAGAGCTTCGATGCCAAAGCTCTCGACCCCGCCGAGCTGCTGGAAACGACGCTGCTCTTGGTCGAGACCCAGGCGGAACGGCAGGGAGTCGAGCTGCGGACGAGCTTCCCTGGCCCGCCACCCCTGGTCCAAGGGGATCCGGATGCCCTGCGCAAGGTCTTCTTGAACTTGCTGCTCAACGCTCTCCAGGCGATGCCGGACGGAGGGGAGCTCGCTTTGACGGTCGGTGTTCCGACCTTGCGAGCTGCGGATTCCGCCCAGTGGGTCGAGGTCGCGATCGCGGACACGGGACACGGTATCGAGCCCGAGGAGCTCGAGAAGATCTTCGATCCCTTCTACACCACCAAGAGCGACGGAACCGGCCTGGGTCTCGCCATCTCCCACCGCATCGTGGAGCGGCATGATGGGGAGCTCGAGGTGGACAGCGAGCCCGGGCGGGGAACGACCTTTGTGATCCGATTGCCGAGCGCCCCATGGCCCGAATCCTGATCGTCGACGATCGAGAGAAGATCCGCAAGATCCTCACCGTGCTGCTGAGGGAGCAGGGCCACGAGGTGAAGGAGGCGGGGTCGGCGGAGGATGGGCTGGAGCTGCAGCCCATCTTCGAGCCGGAGCTGGTTCTTCTCGATCTCAAGCTTCCCGGCATGCAGGGCACCGAGGCTCTCGGAAGGCTCCGGGAAGCCTCCTCCCCGCCGGACGTGGTGATCATGACGGCGCACGCGAGCATCCGCTCCGCCGTCGAGGCCATGCGCTCCGGAGCCTTCGACTACATCACCAAGCCCTTCGACAACGACGAGCTCTTGCTGCTGGTGGACCGGGTGCTCGAGATGCGCCGGCTGCACCAGGAGGTCGACGAGCTGCGTACCGAGCTCGAGACCCGCTACGGCTTCACCGAGATCATCGGGATCAGCCGACCCATGCAGGAAGTCTTCCGGATCATGGCCAAAGTGGCGAAGGTGGACGCGACGTTGCTCATCTACGGTGAGTCGGGCACCGGCAAGGAGCTGGTCGCGAAGGCGGTCCATCGCCGGAGTGAGCGAGCCGACGGCCCCTTTGTGGCGGTCAACTGCGGAGCCATCCCCCAGACGCTCATCGAATCCGAGTTTTTTGGTCACGAGCGGGGTGCCTTCACCGACGCCCGGGAGACCCGGCCCGGCAGCTTCGAAAGGGCTGACGGCGGAACTCTCTTTCTCGACGAGGTGGGAGAGCTGCCGCTGGACGCCCAGGCCAAGCTCCTGCGGGCGATCCAGGAGCGGAAGGTCACCCGTCTGGGCGGTCGCCGGCCGCTGTCGGTGGATGTCCGCATCCTGGCGGCGACCTACCGGGATCTCGAAGACATGGTTCGCCAGGGCGACTTTCGGGAGGATCTCTACTGGCGGATCCACGTGGTGAGCCTGACTTTGCCTCCGCTGAGGGATCGGAGGGACGATCTCCCCCTCCTCATCGACCACATCTTCGATCGTGCCACCGAGGAGCTGGGGGCCGAGGTGAGGTCGATTCAGGAGGCCGCCCGCAACCTGCTCGTGGAGTACGACTGGCCCGGCAACGTCCGCGAGCTCGAGAACGTGCTCACCCGCGCCCTGGTTCTCTCCGAAGGCGAGGAGCTCACCGTACGGGATCTGCCGCCCCGGGTTCGCGGGGAGGTGCTCGGTACCGACAGCCGGGAGCAAGGCGCCTTGGGAGATCTCACCCTTGCCGAGGCCGTGGGGCAGGCCACCGAAAGGGTGGAGAAGGCGATGATCCGAGCCCATCTACGGAGGCATCACGGCAACCGCACCGAGACCGCGGCGAGTCTCGGGGTGAGCCGCAAGACCCTGTTCAACAAGATGCGTCAGTACGAGCTGGAGCCACCCGACAGTCCGTCGGAGTGAGCACGGGAGAGGATGGGCGTCCAGGGACGTCGCTCAGCGGACGTCGTAGCGGGCGAAGGCGATGTGGGCACCCACGGCCGGGATGGCGTTGAGAAGCACCAGCAGCGCCGCCTGGGGCCAGATGTCGCGGAGCATGTCGCGCAGCGTGCGGGAGCGCAGACGGAGCTGCGGAATCTCCCCCGGGCTCACCAACTGGATCCGTCCCCGGGCCTGCCCGGCAGCGAGGAAGTCCCGGAAGGTCCGTGCGAAGACCGTCGCTTGGAGCTCTTCCTGGTATGCGCCGACATCGGTGAAGAAGCGTTTCGCGTACTCGGGGCCTGTGTCCGTCAGCGTGGACCACGAGAGGTTGAGCGAGGAAGCTGGAGACACGGCGGCCAACCAGGAAGCGAGGTACGTCTGCCGCCGCCGATTGCGCTCGAGATCGAGCTCCATCCGCTCTACGTTTTTCCGGAATCGCCGTTCGTAGCGCTCGGCGACCTCCCGGCGCAGGCTCTCGTAGCTCTCCGCCTGGGCGAACGGGCGCAGCTCTTCCAGTTGCTCCTCTCGCAGCTCCTGTCGCAAGCTGGCCTTGGCTTGCAGGAGACCGACGCCGCTATCGGTGGGATAGATTCTCTGAGCCACCAACCCGGCTCCAGGAGGCACGATCATCGTCAGCGTCACCCACAGAAAGAGGAGGATCACCAGCGACGTCAGGCTGCGGGAGGTCAAGCTGGAGATCCAGGCGCCCAGATGGACGAAGCAGCCCAGGTAGAGCAAGGAGAGCCCGTACAGGAGGAGAATTCGCAGCCAGACCTCGGGCCCCGAGGGCGTCCAGCCACCGATCCATCGCAGGAGAAGCAGTCCGAGGCCGAAGGCGAGGGAATAGGGCAAGCCCAGAAGCAGGAGCGAGCTGGCCAGCTTGCCGCGTAAGATCGCGCCCCGCGAGACCGGGTTGGCCAGGATCAGCTTGAGGGTCCCGGCCTCGCGCTCGCCGGAGATCAGATCGAAGGTCAGCAGGATCCCGAGCAGCGAGAGCAGGAACTGGACCAGGAAGAGCGGGTCGAGCCGTCCCATCGGGAAGTGGGGTGTGTCGGTGGCGACCCGACCCACCTCGATGGCGACGCCCTGGCTATCCAGCGTCACGACGTCGGGAAGCACGAGATCCAGGCCGGTGGCGAGGCAGGCGAGCTCGGGAGGGTCCCGGAAGATCTTCACCTCGAGCTCGTCGGCGGGAATCTGTCCCGCAAAGTCCGGATAGCGTTGGGGGGCGAGCTCCAGGGTTTCCCGATACTCGCTTCTCGCTTCCCGCTGATGGGCGGCTCGCTCCACTTGCGCGAGCCGGTGGGCCAGGACGCTGAGTGGGATCAAGAGGAGACAGAGAACGGTGACCACCCAGGCCTTGCGGCTGATCAGGCTATCGGCCATCTCTTTGACAAAGATCTCTCGGGTCGCAGACATCTGCACATCCCAGCGAAGAGATCCGAGGATCGGCTAGGCGGCGGGCAAGCGATTGCCCAAGCTCTTCAGGCATTCCTCGTAGATCGGCTCCACGGCGTCCACCACGCCGTCTCCATCGAGGTCGATTTGCCGGAAGCCTACGAGACACTCGTCCCCTCCGCGAATCGTCCGAAGCTCGAGATCGGTCAGCTCTGTACAACGCTTGTCGGTTCGGCGTTCGTCGGTACAACGTTCGGTGGTCATGTCATTCTCCTTGTCGGCAGCTCGGCTGCACAAGCGAGCGGTGAAAGGTGGAACGGCAGCATTCCACCCACGTAATCGAAGTAGAGCTTTTCGAGGTCCTCGTCCACCAGTTGCTCTCGGCGGAGCTCGATGACCTTGCGTCCTTCTTTCAGAATCCCTACCCGGTCCGCCAGATCCCGCATGCGGAAGACGTCGTGGGTCGACGTCAAGATCGCCTTCCCCCGGTCCCTCAGCTCGAGGAGCGCCGTGGCGACCTCTTGAGCCGCCCGGGGATCCAGACCCGAGAGCGGCTCGTCGAGAAACAGCGCCGGGGCGTCCTTGATCATGGTGATCGCCAACCCCAGCTTTTGACGCATGCCCTTGCTAAAGGTCCGGACCTTCCGCTCGAACGAGCGCTCCGGGAGACTCACCTCACGCAGCGCCCGGTCGTAGTCCCCTCGTCGGAGGTTGTTCCGACCGGCGAGTCGGGCGAAGAAGCCGAGATTCCATCGGGCCGAGAAGTTGCCGTAGAGCTCGACGCTCTCGGAGAGATACGCCATGTGCCGGCGCGCCCGAGGATCTCCGAGCGTGTCCTCCCCCATCACCAGACACCGTCCGGCGGTGGCCGGGACAAAGCCCAGGAAGAGATTGAGGGCGGTCGTCTTGCCGGCGCCGTTGGCTCCCAGCAAGCAGTAGATCTCCCCGGCTCGCACGCTCAGCTCCAGCGCGTCGAGCGCCAGCGTTCCGTCCTCGTACCGCTTGGTCAGACCACGGGCTTCGATCACGGTTCGCGAATCCTGTCCCGGAGACTGCTGGACGTCCGATGCGAGGGGCTCTTCCATGATCTCGAGAGATCTTCAAAGATTTTCAGACTGACTTCGTGCACTTGTGCCAAGAGTTTCGCAAGGAGGGTGCCAGCTTACCGGATCAGGGTCGAGGTACCCGTTCTCCGGGGAATTGGGCGATTTCGGCCGCGAGATCTCATCTCCCCGGCATCGCAGCGTGAGAGCTCGGCTTCCCAGCAATGGGTAACGTGTTACCCGACCGGCGGGTGTGCTCGCAGGTCCACCTCGAAGCGTGCGCCGCCCTGCAGGCGATTCGCCGCTCGGATCTCGCCTCCGTACCGATCGATGATGGCCCGGGCGATGGCCAGCCCCAGACCGCTGTGGGTCCCCAGGCCGTGGGTCCCCAGGCCGTTGGTGGCTTCCGGACCGTCCGGCCGATAGCTGAAGAAGCGGTCGAACAGGCGTTCCAGGTGGGCCTCCGGGATTCCCGGGCCGGTGTCGGACACCGCCACCACGACCCGGCCGTCCCGTCGCTCCACCGCCACCTCCACCCGGCCGTCCCGGGGGGTGAAGGAGACCGCGTTGTCGAGCAGGTTTTCGATCACCTGGGCCAGACGGTCCGGAGACGCGAGGACCGTGGGGGAGCGGGGATCGCCGGGCAGGCTCGCGGTCACGGCGGGTCCCTGGGGGTGGCGGAAGCGAAAGCCCTCGACCAGGCTTCGGACCAGGTCGGCGACCGCCACGGGCTCTGCGGCCTCCTCTTCGAGCTCGGCGTCGATGCGACCGATCTCTCCGACGGCGGACAGCAGGTGCTCGAGTCTCGCGGCCTCCTTGAGAGCCATGTGGCAAAGGCGGCTCCGCTCCTCCTCGTCGTCGGCATCGGCGAGGAGCTCGGTGGCGGTGCGCAACGAGGCCAACGGATTCTTCAGCTCGTGGGAGACATCGGAGGCGAAGGACTCGGTGAACCGCTGATGCTCCGCGAGCCGCCGGGTCAGCTCGGAAAGCGCCCTTGCCAGATCCCCGATCTCGTCCAGGCGCCGGGTGCCGCGGAAGCTTCCGGTGATGCGTCCACGGCGGTCCACCAGGACGTTGGCCTGGTTGCGGAGACGTTTCAGCGGCCGGGCGATCGTGCCGGAGAACAGCAGCGACAGCAGGGCCGCGAGCCCGACGGAGGCGAGAAACACCTGGAAGATGCCCAGCCGAACCTCGGACAGCGCAGTCAGGATGCGTTGGGTCGAGCGCGAGACCAGCACCGCTCCGACGACCGACCCGCTGTCCGAGGTCACTGGAATGGCGCTGTGGAGAATCACCGAGCGGCTGCCGGGAACCGCTACCAGGTCGGCGCCGTAGCGCCCAGCGAGGGCTTCCTCCACGGCGGGACCACCCAGGACCTCCCCCCGGTACAGTCCCGGCCGATCGACGCGGGGATCGGGAAGCGGTCGCAGCATCCGGAAGACCCGGTTGAGAAAGGCTCCGATCCGGTACAGCGGCTCGTCCCGGACACTGCCATCGACCCCTCCCGGGCCCCCGGCTCCCGCCACCGCCAGCCCCAGACCCTGCGGAACCTTGCGAGGTCCGAGAAGACTCGAATCGGCGACGACGCGGCTCGTGGTGTCGACCACCCGCAGCCGGGCTTCCTGCCGCTGGGCGAGCTGCACCAGCACCTGCTCGGCCCGACCGGGATCGAGGCTCTGCTGACCCGACAGCGCCGCCGCCAGCAACCGCGCCTGCTGCACCATGGATCGCTCCTGGGCGTCGAGGAGCTGGCGCTCGTAGGTGTCGAGCACCAGCAGCGCGGCCGCCGGCAGAAAGAGGAGGAGCAGGTTGAAGGCCAGCAAGCGGACTCCGATCCGTGCGGAGAGCTTTCGCAGGCGGTGCGGGAGGCGGCCGATTGTGACGTTCCGCGCTCGTTCCATCAATCGCCCTCGCACCAGCGATACCCGAGACCGTAGACGGTCTCGATGGGAGAGGCGTCGTCGGCGACCTCCGAGAGCTTCTTGCGCAGCCGCTTGATGTGGCTGTCGATCGTCCGGTCGCTGACATAGGTGTCGTGGGGGTAGCCCTCGTCGATGAGCTGCTGGCGGGTCTTGACGTGGCCGGGATGCCGTGCCAAGGCGTGGAGGATCAGGAACTCGGTGACGGTCAGCGGGATGGTTCGGTCGCTCCAGCGCGCCTGGTAGCGGTTGAGATCCAGCGTCAGGTCGCCGGAGCGGAGGATGGCCTCGGCCTCCTCGTGGACCGCGCCCCGGAGCAGCGCCAGACGCCGGAAGAGGACCTTGACGCGGGCGATCAGCTCGCGCATCGAGAACGGCTTGCCCAGGTAGTCGTCGGCCCCCAGCTCGAGACCCAGCACCCGGTCGAACTCGTCGTCCTTCGAGGTGAGAAAGAGGATGGGGAGGGTTTCGGACAGCGAGCGCAAGCGCCGGCACAGCTCCAGGCCGTCCATCCGGGGCATCAGGATGTCGAGCACGGCGACGTCCGGGAGCCGGGAGGAGGGGGCCTCCTGGAGGGACTCCCAGGCGGCCAGCCCGTCGGCGTAGGTGTCCACCCGATAGCCCTCCCGCGACAGGGCCAGCTCTACGGTCTCACGGAGATTCTCCTCGTCGTCGACCACCACGATCCAGCCCTGTTGGCGGAGATCCATCGTTCCTCCCGAGGCCCGTTCCTCCGGTGAGTCACTCGGTGAGTCACTCGGTGACTCTCTCGGTGACTCTCTGACCCTTGACCGTCGTCGTTTCCTGTAACGAGCCCGCGGCGTCGGGAAAATCCGCCGACGGCGAAATCCCGGCCGATCGGGCCACGCGCCTGGAGGATGCCCGAGCTTTGCCCGAGCTTCGCCACAATTCGGGGGATCGGGCTCGGACGGTCAGAAGCTATCGGTACCTGTTGCAACCCCCGGTGATGGGCCGGAACCGGCGGGAGTCCGGCACGTGCTGCCCTCACGTCTCGGGCTCGTCGGCCCCTTCCGGCTTGGGAGGAATGGGAGGGACTCTCAAGAGCCGACGGAGCGCTTCGGCCGGGTCTTCATCGATCATGGGGCGCTCCGGGTCAGGGCCGGGGATGAACTCAAGGGCCGCGTGGAACAGTCCGAGGTCAGCCTCAGACATATCGATCGGATACTGGATGTAAGCACCCTCAATCGTGGGGATCTCTTGACGGGCAAACCCGTCTTGAGGTTGTTTCGACGGGTCAATCTCGTTCCGGCGTTTGCCAGGTGCCTTCGGTTCGCCGTCCTTGGCTGTCTTGGCCATCTTCGAGTTCGCCGGATCTGGTTTTGGCGAAGATGCCTTCTTGGCTGCGCCTCCAGGGGAAGAGGACTTCGGCGAACGCACCTTGGTCAGGTGCGCGGGAAGATTGACCCCGGCCTGGTTCAGGCCTTTGAGGTAGAAGCGCAGACTTTTGGCCAGCATCTGCCCCGCCTTTACGCCTGCCTGCTTGAACGCTTCCTCAAGCTTCATTGGGGTGGTGGCGGAGACGTTCAGATCACCTATGATCGGGGCGTACGCGCTCTCAAGCACCTCTCGCAGGGTTGACGGCAAGCGCCTGGAACACCGGCAGTCGGTTGATGGCCCGCCCTGGTCTGCGTGAGGATAGTTGGGGAGTTTTGCCGTTGACCCCAGCGGGGTCAATGGTAGGCTCTAAAGGCCCTTTCTTTAGGCGTTTGGAAGCGTCCTTGGGCGCGGTACTAGGTTGTGTGCTTTAACGTCCACCAACCGCAAGAAACTGTAAGAGACCGAGACTGTGGACCGATGCCGCAACGAAAGCATGCCTCTTTACGTACCGAGAGTTAGGGCCTGTCGGTCGGAAGTGCTCGGCTCTCACGGTCACCCAGTGAACAGTCGGTGCCTTGCGCTTCACCAAACCAACCGATAGTGTGTCCTTAAGAGTAGATGCAAGGAGGAACGCATATGCCCAACGTGGAAACCGCTGCTGTGGTACTCCGACTGACGGCGTATGTCCACGAAGAGGATGGGCTCTGGGTAGCAGGCTGCCCGAGTCTGGACGTTTTCTCTCAGGGAGAGACAGAGGACAGGGCCAGGACCAATCTACACGAGGCTGTTGAACTATGGATTGACAGCTGCCTGGAGCGCAACACTCTCAGCAAGGCTTTGCAGGAATTGGGATGGTACAGGATCTCTTCTGGAGTGGAGCCCTCCAAGCACGCTGATGTGGTTGGTATTGTGGGACTCAAAGACGAGACTGCGGAAAGCCTTGGTGAAGAGTATTCACTCGAAGTAACGATCCCTGCCTATCAGGCAGCTATTTTCTCGGATTCCTCAGCCGGTGCCCGTTGTTAGCGAAAAGAAGTTTCAAAGGGCTTGCCGCAAGCTAGGCTGCCGTATCTCTCGCCAGAAGGGCAGCCATCTCATCATGACTCGGCCAGACCTTAACCGGCCGATCGTAATTCCCATCCACCAAGGAGATCTCAGCAAGCATGTAGTGTCCTCGAATCTTCGGACGCTCGGTCTCACGTGGGAGGAATTCGCAGAGTATCTCTAGTGTCCCTTCTCGGGCTCACCCGTAAATTCCGATGCGCTCGGGTTTCAGATGGGGAGGACAGCGAAGCATCACGCGGCCTCCTTTCCGGCCTTGATCGCGTCCCCGGCGATCTCGACAAGCCTCGATTCGATGGGTTCCAGGTCTTCGATCTCCCCGGCAAGGCGGAGCAACTGGACGTGAGAAGGGGCCTAAGCTTGATAAGTGCAAGCTAATTCCTGGTAGCGATGGGCGAGTCCGTCCGCGAGCAGCTCGAATCACTCTCCGACGAAGCCAGGGATACCCGTGTGGTGCCGTTTCTGCGGCTGCGGGGCCTGTGGCTGGCGGAGCTGGGCCTTCGCCGCGGGGTGAAGGTGCGGGTGGAGACGTTGCCGGGTCGTCTGGTGCTGACGGAGGAAGGGCGGCTGGTGGTGCCGGAGGCTCGCTCCTGTGGTAGGGGGCCTTCGGTCCGGCTTCGCGGCGCCTGGAGGTACCCTGTCGTCGGTCGCGGCTCGCGCAGCGTCGACACCGTCAGACGACGCTCCCTCACCAGCGGCTCAGCCATGGCTCGCCTCCGACCGCTCCCCGGCCGCCTCGATCGCCGCCAGACGCGCGACCGGCACCTTCCCGCTCGACCGCACCTCGGCGGTACAGCCGCCGACGATCTTGATGGGTTTCCTGTAACGAGCCCGCGGCGTCGGGAAAATCCGCCGACGGCGAAATCCCGGCCGATCGGGCCACGCGCCTGGAGGATGCCCGAGCTTTGCCCGAGCTTCGCCACAATTCGGGGGATCGGGCTCGGACGGTCAGAAGCTATAGCTGGTCCAGAGGATCAACTTGTCCGTGTCCGCGGCGAAGGTCTCGCCGTCGTAGAAGGCCCCTTTGAAGCCGATCTCCTGTTTCCAGGGGGTCCGGTAGGTCAGTTGGAGATCGAGCTCGTCGCCGTACCTCCGATCGGCCGACTCGGCGTCGAAACGGTGATAGACGACGGTCCAGCCGATCGGTCCCGGCTCGCCCTGGACGGAGAGATAGAGGTCCTCCAGGCCCTCGGGCGGTGTGACGAGAAACTTGTCCGCCCAGCCGTTGAGCTTGTGCAGGGTGGCGAGCGGAGTGCTGAGCTGTCCGTCCCGCGCGTCGCCTTCGAGGGTTTCGAAACCGGCCCGGACCGTCACCCGGCCCAGCCCGGCGCCGAGCTGAAGGTGGCGGTAGCCGGCGTCGATGTGCCGGGGGTTGTTCCCGGCATCGCGCTGGCGGGCGTACTCCGCCTCGTACAGCAGCTTGATTCCGCCGATCGGAGCTTCGCCCTCGAGCTCCGCACCCCAGGTATCCCGGCTTTGGGCCGCGTCCGTCGCCCGGTCGAAGTCGAGGAGGTAGCCGTAGAGGGTCAGGGTGCCGACTTTTGCCAGATCGATCCGCGCATCGAGCAGATGGCTGTCCATCGGCTTGCGGTCCCCAAAGATGCGATGGACGCTGTCGAGAAAGGCGTAGGTCAAGGTCAGCCGCCGGACCGCCGAGGAGCGCACGACCAGAGCGTCGAAGGATTGGTGGTTCTGCCGCCAACCCACGTTGCCCACCCAGCGGTGGTCCCCCAGGATCAGCTCGCTCCGACCGAGGCTCAGCGAGGTCTTGCCGCGGGTGTAGCGCAGCCCGGCCTGGTTGATTTCGGTGAGCGCCGGGTCCGCCACCACCGGCCGGTCCCGAACGCCGTTGTCGAGGCTTCCGGCACCGGCGTTGTCGTAGAGATCGTTGCCGACGGCCGTGACGTTCTCGGCTTCGACGAAGAGATTCCAACCCTTGTAGCGACGGGTCTCGTAGCCCAGCGCGGTGCGCAAGGTGAGGGCATGTGCGTCTTTGGACACCGCGTCGTCGCTCACGGCCTCGAATCGGAGACGAAGCTGCAGGTGGGTCTCCCCCCGGGTCAGGGCCTCGGAGAGGCTGCCGGCCTCCGGGTCCTGGCCGAACGCGGACACCGACAGGAGCCCCGACGCGAGCCCCGAGCCGAGACACAGCAGCGTCGAGAGAGCTGCCGGGAGAAATCTTGTCGACATGGAGGAGCCCCTCGATCCAAAGATCCCAGGTGTGAGCCAAGTCAGTCTTCCACGGGGTCTTCCCAACCCGCACCCCGCGAAGGGGTAGCCGTCCGCCACCTGCCGGGGCGGGGTGAGCGCTTCGCCTCGGTCTCGCCACATTCGATCTGAAGATCGCCCCAGCCGCTCCCCACTCCGGCCCGGCCGCCGCGATCTCCTTCTCCCATGAGTCGGATCTCCCCTCTTCCTTCCGCACCGTCCGGGCTCCAAGGATCCCGGGCGGTGGCCATTCCTCCGGAGAGGTCCGGCGATTTTCCGCGCCGTGTGGGCGTGGGACCGCACCTTGGATCGCGGGTTCCCCGCCGGCTGCCGGTTCGGAGCCGCCGGGGACCCGCGCTTCCTTCGTCTCCCAATCCCTGAAGGAGAGCCCATGATGCCCTGTCACGAGCCGTTTTCATCGCTCCGTGCCAAAAGGGCCGGAACCGCCACGGCCACCGACACGGCCACCGCCAAGGCCACCGACGCGGCCACCGACACGGCCGAGACCGACACGGTGAGCTTCGGGCCGCGTGCCCGGCCGCGGAGCCGGCGTCGCCCGTCCCTCGGCAATCCGGGGGCTTCCGACCCGGTCGTCCGGGGTCTCGCGCTCTGGCGCCGCGCCGTCGCCGGACGTTGGACGATGCTCGGGATCGTCCTGGGGGTGTCCCTGGCCCTGGTCTCTCCGCCGGGCGCTCTCGCCGACGTTGATTCCGAGTCATCTCGAGATGGGTCTTCCCAGGGCGAGGCTCCCGAAGGCGAGACGACGCTTACGGGTCTGCTCCTCCGCATCGAGGAGAGCGGCGAAGATGGCGGCGACGAGCGAAAGTGGTTGGAGGCGCCGGGTCTGGAAACCGAGGTCTCGCTCCAGGTCACCGGCGCGATCGTGCGAGCCCGAGTCACTCAGCGCTTCTCCAACCCTCGTGACAGATGGGTGGAGGGTCTGTATGTGTTTCCCCTGCCCGAGACCGCGGCGGTGGACGGTCTGCGGATGATCGTCGGCGATCACATCGTCGAAGGGCAGATCCAGGAAAAGGAGGCGGCGCGCCGGGTCTACGAGCAGGCGAAGAGGGACGGAAACCGGGCGTCGCTGGTCGAGCAGGAGCGCCCCAACCTGTTCCTCACCCGGGTCGCCAACATCGGCCCGGGGGAGGAGGTCACGGTGGAGCTTCACTACCAGCAGAGCCTCGACTGGGATTCGGGCGCCTTCCGCCTGCGCTTTCCGATGACGATCACCCCTCGTTACGACCCCTGCCCCGAGGAGAACCGGGCGCCGGTCACCGTGCTGCTGGCCTCGGAACGCGAGGGGCCGGGCGTGGGGCCGGAGGTCGACGAAGCGGTCTCGGGATCGCTCTCAGGCTCGCTCTCGGGGCTGCCGGCCCTCCAAGGGGGCGCGCAAGTCGCCCGGGCCGGTCAGCGGTCCGTTGCGGCCACCGGCGGCTCGTTCTTGCCCGCGGGGGTCCGGCGGGCGCTGGTGCGCACCGGCCAGGTGGTCGAAAACGCGGTCGAGAAGATCTACGATCCGTCCCCGCCGGTCCAGCCGCTGCGACTGCAGGTCGAGCTCGACGCCGGGGTGCCGCTGGCGTCGCTGGTCAGCTCGTACCACGCGATCGACGTCGACGCGATCGACGGCGAGCGGGGTCGGTACGAGGTGTCTCTCGCCCGGGGCGCGGTGTCCGCCGACCGCGAATTCGAGCTGGTCTGGCGTCCCGAGCTGGGAGCCGAGCCGCGGAGCGCGCTGTTTACCGAGACCCTCGGGCCGGACACCTTCGCCCTCCTGATGGTCCTCCCGCCCGATCCCGAGCTGTCGGGATTCCGTCGCCTGCCCCGGGAGACCGTGTTCGTGCTCGACGTCTCCGGCTCGATGCAGGGGGCGTCGATCCGCCAGGCACGTCAAGCCCTGGTGCTGGCTCTCGATCGGCTGGCTCCAGAGGACAGCTTCAACGTCCTGACCTTCAGCAGCCGCACGACGGCGCTCTTTCCCGGGAGCTGGCCGGCGGAGCCCGAGGTGATCGAAAAGGCGAAGAGCTGGGTGGGGAATCTGAAAGCCGATGGCGGCACGGTGATGTTGCCGGCGCTGCTCGCCGCCCTCGACGGTCGCCCCGAGGGCTACGGCCGGTCCGGAGAGCGAGCGGTCCAGCAGGTGATCTTCATCACCGATGGCGCGGTGGGCAACGAGGACGAGCTGTTCACCGCCATCGAGCGCCACCTGGGCGAGGCGCGGCTGTTCACGGTCGGCATCGGCTCGGCGCCCAACGGCCACCTCCTGCGCCGGGTAGCGGAGCTGGGTCGAGGCTCTTTCACCTATATCGGCAGCCCGCAGCAGGTGCTGGGGCGCATGGACGAGCTCTTCGCCAAGCTGGAGAGCCCTGCCCTCACCGGAGTCGAGGTGCGGTGGGACGACCCCGGCGCCGAGATGTACCCGCAGCGGGTGCCCGATCTCTACGCCGGGGAGCCGGTCGTGGTGGCGGCCAAGCTCGCCGACCCCGGCGACGAGGTTCGTCTGACCGGGGAGCGGGACGGAGTCTGGTGGGACCAGAGGCTAGACGTCGGCCGGAGGGTCCTTCAGAGCGGGCTGGGAGCGACGGTGGTCCCGGCCAGCGGGCCGCCGGTGGTCCCTGGGCTCGCTACGTCCGGCGGGGTGGGCGCCGAGGCGGGCATCGGCAAGCTGTGGGCGCGAAGCAAGATCACCGCCCTGCTCGACGAGTGGCGTCGGGCTCCGGCCCAGGCGCCGGACGGCTCCCCGTCGCCGCAGCGGGCCGAGCTGCGGAGTCGGGTGGTGGCTCTGGCGCTCGGGCACCATCTGGTGTCCCGGTTCACCAGCCTGGTGGCGGTGGACGTGACGCCGGCCCGCCCCGACGGAGCGCCGCTCGACTCGCGGCCGCTGCCCAACGTCCGTCCGGCGGGGGCCGCCTGGGAGATGCCGGGGTTCCTCCCCTCCGGCGGCACCTCGGCCCGGGGGTCGCTGGCGCTGGGTCTCGTGCTGCTGGCCCTGGCGCTGGTCCTGCGCCGGCTCCTGCCTCCCGAGGCTGCCTCCGGAGCGGCATCCGGCGGCACGGCAGGCGCCCCGGGTAACGGCTCCGAGAAGGAGCCGATCCACCCATGAGACGCGCCGGTAGAAGCGGTGTCATCGGCCTGGGCCTCGTGCTGGGTCTCGCGGCCGTGGGCTCCGGGCTGCTGCTATGGGGTCTGTGGATCCCCGCCAAGGCGGCGTTGGGGCAGGTCCTGCTGGAGCGCGCCTGGCAACGGGTGGAGAGCGAAGGGGGCGTGGCCCGGCCCTGGCCCTGGGCGGACACCTGGCCGGTGGCCCGGCTGCGACTGCCGGCGCATCACGCCGACTTCATCGTGCTGGCGGGAGCTTCCGGCGAATCGCTGGCCTGGGCACCGGGTTGGGTCCGCTCCTCGGCGCGGCCGGGCAGCTCCGGCAACGTGGCGGTCGCCGGTCACCGGGACACCCACTTCCGGGTGCTCGAGGATCTGGAGATCGGCGAAGAGGTGGTCTTGCAGACTCCCGGGGGCGAGACCCGCTATCGGGTGACGGGCACGCAAATCGTCGACGAGAGCGAGGTCGGCGTGCTGGCGGAAACCTCCCGACCGACCCTGACCCTGGTCACCTGCTATCCGTTCGACGCCGTGGTGCCCGGAGGGCCGCTGCGCTGGGTGGTGACGGCCGCCGGCGACTGAGCAAAGCGCCCCAGGGCAGGGGCCGGATCGTCGCTAATCCGACGGCGCCTCGGAGCCGTTGGTCAGATCTTCCTGCAGCCAGGCGCGGGCGCGTTTCCAGTCCCGCTGGACGGTGCGTACCGAGACGTCGAGAGCCTCGGCGGTCTCCTCCTCGGACAGCCCGGCGAAGAAGCGGCACTCGACCACCCGGGCGAGCCGGGGGTTGAACCCTTCGAGGCGCTCCAGCGCCTGGTCGAGATCGAGCAGCCAGGCCGCCTGGTCGTCCACCGCGATGCGGCCCTCTTCCAGCGTCACCGGCCGCTCACCACCGCCGCGCTTGGCCGCCGTCTTCTTGCGCGCGTGCGAGATCAGCACCTGGCGCATGGCACAGGCGGAGACGGCGAGGAAGTGGCCCCGGTCCTGCCATCTCACCCCCTGCTGGTCCGCCATCTTGAGGTAGTACTCGTGGACCAGCCCGGTGGTGTTGAGGGTGTGGCCGGGACCGCCGCGGCGCAGGTGGCGGCGGGCGATCTTGCGCAAGTCGTCGTACACCAGCGGAACGAGACGGTCGAAGGCGTCACGATCGCCCTCCCGATAGGCGACGAGGAGTTGGGTGATCTCGTGGCTCGGGGGCATGGCAGGGGGAAATCCTAGCAGGCTTCGGTGGCCGACGGCTGGTGGCGCCACCGGGCTACGGTGCCCCGGTGCTGGCTTTGCGCAACAGTGGAGGCGGCTCGGCGGCGAGGAACGTGGCGAGGTCGTCCAGCGCCCGCTCCGTCCGCGGATGGCCGTGCATCCTGTAGCAACGAGCGCGTCGGCTGAGCACCTCGAGCTCCCAGAAGACGTGAGGCTCCAGCGGCTCCAGCGCCTGGAGACACCGGCTCTCGAAGCGATCTCCGACCGCCAGGTCGAGACGGGCGCGCAGACGGGCCTCCTCCATCAGACCGACGGCGAGAGGCTCGGCCAATGCCGCGAAGATCCGATCTCCCGCCTCGGGGGAGGTGCGGCCCAGCCCAGTGGCGGAGCGGATCACGTCGCTCAGGAGCGGCGGGTAGATCCATGGGTCGGTGCGACACCGCTCGAAGATGCTCAAAAACAGCTCCAGGGCCGGCCCGGCCTCGCGCCGCACCGCGTGGAGGAGGGAGAGCACGGCGTCGGCCTCCAGCGGTCGCGTCTCGCGGAGCCGGTCGATGTGCTCGCGGGCCCGCGGGTGGTCGATCCGCGCCAGGCTGTGCGCGAGCATCAGGCGGTCCGCGCGGCAGTCCGGCTCCCGCGGTTGCGAGAGCCAGTAGGCGACTGCCTGGTCGAAGTCTCCGCGGGAGTACGCCGAACGGGCCGAGACGCGCGGATCGTCGGTGGTCTCGGACCCCGCCCGCGGCTTTCGGTCACCGGGCTCGGTGCTCAGGATGAGAGACCTCGCCGACCTCAGGCTCTCGACGCGATCCCAATCGAGAGAGCCTTCGCCGAGGTCCGGGCGATCGTGTCCTCCGCGACGGGCCAGATCCTCGATCTGGTCCAGCGAGAAGAGCCCTCCGCGGCCCAGGTTGCGAACGAACCCGAACTCGATCACCGGACGATCGTCGGTGTTGATCTCGACCCCCGGCTGGCTCGCCACCTGGCGGGCGAGGCCCGGCCCGGCGAGGTAGCCGCTGTAGAAGCCTTCCGCGCCGGAAACACCCCAGGTGCTCTCCAGGGCGCTGGCGAAAGGCTCCAGCGCCACCCGCCGGCGGACGCGGTCGACGTCGTGGCGAATCGGCCGGGTGGCGGCGACCAGCAGCACGTCGGTGGAGTGCACCTGCCAGGTCTCGACATGAGGGAAGACCGAAAGCAGGGTGGCGTAGGCCGTCCGGACCACCGAGGCGTCCACCTCGTAGCCCTGGAGCCATTGGAGAAAGATTCCGTCTGCGCCCAGCCGTTGCTTCGCGGCCTGGTAGAGCGCCCGGGAGAAGAGGCTGGAGATGCCTGCCCGGTAGGGATTGGAGGGCTCCGAGAACACGATGTCGTAGGTCTCGCGGGTGGTCAGCAGATATTCTCGCGCGTCTCCGAAGCTCAGCTCGACCCTGGGGTTGTCCAGGGCGTTCCGATTGACCGGCGCCATCCATCTCGCCACCCGGGCCACGGCGGGCTCGAGCTCCACGACGTCCACCCGCCGGATCCCCGGGACGTCCGCCAACCACCCGGCGCTGGAGCCGGTGCCGAGACCGATGACCAGCGCGGTGCGGGGCTTGGGATGGAGCAGCGCTCCCACCAGCCCGCTCATCACCTGGGTCGGCGCATCGTTCAGGGCGCTGCCGTCGGTCTTGCCGTTGATCTGGAAGAAGTACTCCTGCTCGGCGCTCAGGGCGACGCTGCTCTCGATGCCCTCCTCCTCCCAGCGCAACTGGCTCCGGGGGCGCTGGAACGAGGCCCGCACGCGGTTGGGACCGCCGTCCGGCGCTTCCATGCGACCGGCGCCGATCCCCGTGTGGCGCCACGCGGCCGAGGGTCCCGGAGTGAGAGCCAGGACAAAGGCCAGAAGGACCAGAAAGGCCACTCCGAGAGCGCGCCATCCGCCCGCTCCGAGCGTCCGGCCGGGACGTTCGTTCGGCTCCCTTCGGAGCTTCCGAAAGTCGCTGGCCATGCCGAGAGCGAGCAGCGACAGCAGCAACGCTGCCACACGCCAGGCAACCGGAGCCGTCAGGCGGGGCAGGATCCAGAAGCCTCCGGCCACCGAGCCGAGGATCGCGCCCAAGGTGTTCCACAGATAGGCGAGCCCCACCTCGCGGCCCACGTTGTGGGAGCCCGAGCCCAGGAGCCCGACCAGGAGGGGAAACTGATAGCCGGCGACCAGCGAGGCCGGCAGCACGACCAGGGCGGTCACCAGCGACCAGGCGAAGACCATGCCGGTGAGCCCCGCCTGACCCAGGTCCCGGGTGGCGAGGGCGAGAAACGCGACGTGGTCGCCGAGGGCGAAGGGAAAGATCACCGCCACCGCCAGCAGAGCGCTGGTGCCGGCGAAGGTGAGCAACGTGGGCCGGCGCTCCCGGGCTCCGAGCCCGTAGACCAGCCCGCCGGCCCCGATTCCCGTCAGCGCGGTCGCCAGGATCAGCCCCAGGGTGTAGGACGAGCCGCCGAGCAAAGGGGCCAGCATGCGGTACCACACCAGCTCCAGCAGGAAGAACACGAAGCCGACGACGAAGGCCGCCGTCAGCACCAGCCGCACGTTCTCCGGGGATGTCGGTGGGATCGCGGGAGCCTCCGGCTCGCGGGCTCCTGTGCCGGTTTCTTTCTCGACCACGGAGACCGCCGGGGTGGGCGCCCCGGTGGGTGTCTCCTCGGTGCTCCGGGCCAGCGCGCGGGCGCAGATCGCGATCAGCAGATTGAGCAGGGCCGCGACCCAGATCGAGGTCTGCAGCCCGACCCATTCGATCGAGATGAAGGTGGCCCACAGAGTCCCCAGGACGGCTCCCAGGGTGTTGACGCCGTAGAGCAGCCCGACGCTTCGGCGGCTCCGGTCGCCGGTCCGTTCGACCGCCCGCACCGCCGCCGGCAGCGTCCCCCCCATCAGGAGCGCGGGCAGCCCGAGGACCAGGGCGGAGAGGCCGAGACGGAGCAGGGTCCCCGGGATCGGGCCGAGCTGGGGGGTGCCGCCCAGGGCGACGTAGATCGCGCGGATCCCGAGGACCAGAAATGGGGTGACACCGGCGGCGACCGCGATGCCGGCCTCCAGCCGGCTGTAGAAGGTCAGGGGTCGGGGGGAGCGGTCCACTCGCCGGCCGAAAAAGAGCCCGCCCACCCCGAGGCCCCCCATGAAAATGGCCAACACGGCAGCGGAGCTGAGGGTCGAGGCCCCGAACACCAGCCGCAGCAGGCGCAGCCACACCATCTGGTAGGTCAGCGAGCAGAAGCCCGAGATCAAGACGATCGACGTCAGACCCGCCAGCGAGGGGCGAGCGAGCGGTGGCGAGAGGACCTCCCGGGTCACGAGGGCCCCTCCGCGAGGCTCCGGGGTGGCTCCAGGTACAACGGCAACGCCTCGCCGGCCAGGAACCTGTCGAGGTCCCGCTGGGCCTGCGATCTCAGGGGATGATCGTGGATCTCGTAGCAGAGCAGGCGTTGCATCAGCACCGTTCGCTCCCAGAAGGGATGGGGCTCCATCGGCTCGAAAGCGTCGAGACAGAGGGATCGGAAGCCGGCCCCCAGAGCCAGATCCAGCCGGGCGCGCAGGCGCAGCCTTTCCAGGAGCCCGACGGCGAAGGGCTCGGACAGGGCCTCGAACAACCGCCGGCCATGATTCGGAGCTCGCCGCCCCAGAGCGCTGGCGGCTTCCAGAACGCTGGCGACCAGGGGCCGGTACACCCAGGGGTCGGTCCGCAAGGACTCCACCGTGGCCAGCAGCGCGTCGCCGGCTCGTTCATCCTGCCCCTGGGACGCGTACCACAGGGCGCGAGCCGCCTCCGCCTCGGCCGGCCGCAGGGCGCTCAGACGTTCGATGTAGGCGGGAGCCCGGGGATCCCCCAGACGGGCCAGGCTGTGGGCCAGCAGCACGAGATCGGCGCGGCAGGAGGGCTCTTCCCGCTGCAAGAGCCACTGGGTCGCGGCGCCGCGATAGTCGTTTCTCAGGTACGCCAGACGGGCGTTGATCCGACGCTGGGAGGCCCGATCCAGACCGGAGGTGTCCACCGGCCGGGGCGAAGCTCCCATGAAAGGTCCTCTGGCCGAGGCCAGCTCCCGCACGCGCTCCCAGTCCAGGGAGCCGGAGGGTACCGGGGGACGCTGGGTTCGCGCGCGCAATGAGAGCTTGCCGAGCTCCCCGACCGAGAACAGACCGTGACGTCCCAGGTTGCGGACGAACCCGAACTCGATGACCGGGTGGTCGTCGGTGTTGAGCTGCAGCCCTTTCTCCGCGGCGATCTGGCGGGCGAGCTCCGGTCCGGCGAGATAGCCGCTGTAGAAGCCCTCCAGACCGGAAACCCCCCAGGTGAGCCGCAAGCCGCTGGCGAAGGGCTCGCGCGCGACGCGGCGCCGGAGCCGCTCGGGGTCGTGATCCGGAGCCTCGAGGGCGGCCACCAGCAGCAGGTCGCCGCGCTGCACCCACCAGGTCTCGACGTGGGGGAACACCGAGAGCAGGGTGGCGTAGGCGGTGCGGATCACCGCGTTGTCGACCTCGTAGCCCTGGAACCATTGGAGGAAGAGGCCCCGGGGCTCCAGCCGCTGCGCCACCGCCCGGTAGAGCTCCCGGGTGAACAGGCTGGAGATCCCCGCCCGATAGGGGTTGGAAGGCTGCGAGAAGATGATGTCGTAGCGATGCTCGGTGGTCAGCAGGTGCTCGCGGGCATCGCCGAAGACGAGGTGGGTGACCGGGTTGTCCAGCACGCTTCGGTTGACCGGCGCGGACATGCGGGCCACCCGCTCGACCGCCGGCTCGAGCTCGACCACGTCCACGCGCCGCATCTCCGGCACGTCGGCGAGCCAGCCGGCGGTGGTGCCGGTCCCCAGACCGATCACCAGCGCCTGGTGCGGCTCCGGGTGAAGGATCGCTCCCACCAACCCGCTCATCACCATGTTGGGTGCGTCGCCGAGGGCGCTGCCGTCGCTCTTGCCGTTGATGTAGAAGGCGTAGTCCTCGGCGTCGACCAGCGCGACGCTGCTCTCGACCCCTTCCTCCTCCCAGACCAGGTCCGTCTGTGGATTTCGAAAGGCGGCGCGCACGCCGTTGGGACCCTGCCGCGGCATTTCCAGACGGCCTCCGCCGATACCGCTGTGGCGCCAGGCGGCGGTCGGACCGGAACCGGTCACCAGGGCTACCGCGGCCACCGCCAGGAGGGCCGGAAGCGCGAATCTCGTCCAGGATCGCGGTCGCTCTTCAGCTCCGCGTGCTGTCCACAGCGGGGCTGCCGCCAGATAGGCGAGAGCCAGCGCGGCGAGCAGCATCGCGGAGCCTCTCCAGGCGCCCGGGGCGCCCAGGAGGGGGAGCAGCCCGAACCCCCCGGCCACCGAGCCGAGGATCGCCCCGGCGGTGTTCCAGGCGTAGGCCAGACCCACCTCGCGCCCCACCTCCCGGCGTCCCGCACCCAGCAATCCCACCAGGACGGGGAATTGATAGCCGGCGACCAGCGCGGCCGGCAGAACCACCACCGCGGTCACCAGCGCCCAGCCGACCACCATGTGAAGCAAGCCCGCCTGCCCCAGATCCCGGATCCCGAGTGCGAGAAAAGCGATGCGGTCGCCCAGCGCGAACGGAAACGCTACGGCGAAGGCCAGCAAGGCACAGGTGCCGGCAAAGGTGGCCAGGGTGGGCCGGCGCTCGCGGGCCCCCAGGCCATAGACCAGCCCTCCGAGACCGATCCCCGCCAGGGCGACCGCCAGGATCAAGCCGAAGGTGTACGAGGAGCCGCCCAGGATGGGCGCCAGCATGCGGTACCAGACGAGCTCCATCAGGAAGAAGACGAAGCCGACCAGAAACGCCGCCGCGAGGACCAGACGGAGACGAAGACGGAGACGAAGATGGAGACGAAGATGGGACCCGGGAGCGTCTGGACTCCTGGGAGTCCCCTCGGGCTCGGGTGGCTCCTCCGTCGGCTCTCCATCCGTCGCTTCACTCCGGCGGGCCAGGACGCGGGCGAGAACGGCGAGGAGAAGGTTGAGCAGAGCCGCCAGCCACAGAGACCATCGCAGACCCAGACGCTCGATAGAGTAGAACGTGGCCCAAAGGGTGCCGACCACCGCGCCCAGGGTGTTGATGCCGTAGAACAGCCCGACGCCTCTTCGGCCGCGGTCCCCGGCCCGTTCGATGACCCTCACGGCCGCCGGCAGCGTGCCGCCCATCAAGAACGCCGGCAACCCGAGAACCAGCGCGGAGAGCCCCAGCCGCAACGCCGTCCCCGGAAAAAGACCGAGTGCGGGGGTGCCGCCCATCTGGACATAGGTCCAGCGGATCAGCTCCACCAGGGGCGGCGTCAGGGCCGCCGTCGCGGCGATCCCCATCTCCACCCGGCTGTAGAACCTGAGAGGGCGCACCGAGCGATCGACCTTGCGTCCCAGGATCCAGCCGCCCAGTCCCAGTCCGCCCATGAAGATGGCCAGCACCGCGGCGGAGCTGGCGGTGGACGCCCCGAACACCAACCGCAACAGCCGGAGCCAGACCACCTGGTAGACCAGCGAGCAGAAGCCGGAAACCAGGAGGATGGCGGCCAGCCACCGGATGGGGGCCGGCGCCACGGTCCGGGGTGAGGTCATGTTTTCCTCGCCAGATCGGTGAGCTCGAGGTCCTCGTACAGCGCTCCCAGCGCCGACCGGACACGCGCCTCGTGGGCCTCGTTGGACGGCGTGCCGTTGAACGCGAGGGCCACCGTCAGCCGGGGCTCGGGATCCGCGAAGGCCGCCACGGTGCGATAGCCGCTGTGACCGAAGGTGCGGCGCGAGGCGTGGGGGCCATAGCCGTAGGGCACGGAGTCCGCGCCGTACTGGTTGGAATCGAGGATGAACCCCAGACCCCAGTCGAGGACGTGCTTGAAGGTGTGATCCAGCATCCCGGTGCGGTGGCGCGCGGTCATCGCCTCCACCGTCTGCGGTGCCAGCACCGGCGCGCCTCCGGCGAGCAGCACCTCGTAGAAACGACCCAGCTCACGCATCGGTCCGCGGCCGTTGCCACCGGGATGAATCCCGACCACGTCCTTCGCCTTGTGCCATCGGTGCCGCGGTGGTGCGGGGGCGTCTTCCTTCCAGGCCTCGGTCCGCCAGGTCGAGGCGATGCGCCCGGCGTCGGTCATCGCTCGAAACTCCGTCTCCGGCATCCCGACCCAGCAGCCCTCCATCCCCAGCGGCTCGAAGACCTCTTCCCGCAGGTACTGGTCGACCGGCCTGCCGTCGAGACGTCGGATCAGCTCCCCCAGCACGAACCAGCTCGAAGCCAGATGGTACCCGGCCTTGTGGCCGGGAACCCAGCGGGGCTCCAGACGCCGTTCGAAGATCCTCTCGAGGATCTCCTCCCACGAGGCGAGCGGCCAGCCGACCTCGACCATGCGAAAGCCGCCGGTGTGGGTGAGGGCGTGGCGCAGAGTGACCGATTCCTTGCCGCCCTGGGCGAACTCCGGCAGGTGGCGGGCGATGGGATCGTCCAGCGTCAGGAGGCCGCGCTCCCAGAGCTGGGCGACCGCCACCGCGGTCACCGGTTTGGTCGCCGACAGCCAGAGCATCAGGTGGTCGCGGGTCAGGGGAACGCCGGGGCGATCCTCGCCCACCGCCCCGTCGGCGCGCACCTCGCCGTCCAGCGAGACGTAGAGCTGAGCCCCGAGATGGAGGCGTTCGTCGATCCCCGCTCGGATCGCCGCCATCGTCCGGGGCAGCGCATCGAGAGGGACTTCGTCACCCAGGGCGTGGGTCATGGCGTGGGTGACGATGCCGGAATCTCAGGGCTTTTGCAAGGAAGGGTGCGATCCGATACGATCCGGTGCACCATGCCCGACGACTCCACGACGATCCTGGTGCAAATCCAAGAAGGCCTGAAGGAGCTTCAAGCAGGCCAACACGAGCTACGGGACAACCAGCAGGAGCTCCAGGCGGGCCAACACGAGCTACGGGACAACCAGCAGGAGCTCCAGGCGGGCCAGAAGAAGCTCGAGGACAACCAGCAGGAGCTCCAGGCGGGCCAGAAGAAGCTCGAGGACAACCAGCAGGAGCTCC
>Ga0209956_1000072_pt1 | contig 45502 bp, 68 predicted proteins | sample SalPon2A_C_D1_MG_FD_185720 | JGI IMG/M metagenome (GOLD analysis project Ga0209956, IMG submission 185720) | Soil microbial communities from South San Francisco under conditions of wetland restoration - Salt Pond MetaG R2A_C_D1_MG (SPAdes)... | ecosystem: Environmental > Terrestrial > Soil >...
GGGGGGGGGGGGGGGGGGGGGGGGGGCTCGATCGTTCCGACCCCCGGGGGGTGCTTCCGGGAAACGCCGGAGTCCCGTTCCACCTCTGTAGGTGGCCCCTCCGCTAACGAGACAGCCCCCTGTGGTAGGCTTCCCCCTCTCGAACGTCCCAGAGGATCCCTTCGGCTTGGCACCGCCTGGCCGTGCGCGGCTGGAAGATTGTGGTGGCGGTTTGAGCCTACCGGGGGTAGGGTGTCTCTGGAGACGGTTGGGAACCGCGAGGCCCAGCTATGGTTAATGCCGGTTGCCCGAAAGGGACGTCTCTACCAACCAATCCCATGAGCGAACCGATCGAGAACGGTCAGGGCCTCCCGGAGGCTGTGCGGCGGAAGCTGGTCGAGACCGCCGAGCTCCCGACCAAGGGGCTCACCAAGGCGAACGAGGGGGACTGCCAGTTGTCCGTGGGGATCGACACTCGGGGGCGGGTGATCCTCGAGTTCGGAAAGGCCGTGCGCTTCGTGGCTCTGCCTCCTGAGCAGGCCTTGGCGCTCGGGGCGTCGATCCGCAACATGGCCGTGAAGGCCTCCGGGAGCGTCCTCACCTCGGGCCTGGGGCTCCAGAGGCCGCCCAGGTAAGGAAGAAGCCCCGGTCTCCCGAAGGAGTCTGGGGCCTCATCTTCGTTTCCCGCGGTGCGTCCAGCTCGGGAGACTGGCTCGGGATCGGGTACTAGCAAGCCTCCCCGCGAGCGTGGGCGGGAATCTACTTGGCCTTCTTCGCCTCCGCAACCTGTTTCTGATCGACAGGGGTGCGGATCTTGGTTTCCCAGCCGGGGCGCGCGTCGGGCAGCCGGTTGACCCGGATGTACTCGTTCAAGAGGTCCGCGATCGGTGCCGCATCCAGTCCGGCGCCGAGTTCGACCTTCTCCGCACGGCTCGTCAGCCAGGCCAGAAAGCCGAACAGGGCCTCCGTCGAGTTGGGGAGTTGCAGTTGGCCGGCAAGCTGGGCGTGGCAGTCGCACTCACAGGACCCGAACAGGATCCCCGACTGGCCCGGAGGCGGTTGCAGGTTCAAAAACCCCCGCAGGGCCGGAGACTCGCAGGAACAGGACTGTTTCGGACACGGCATCGGGATCTCCTTCGAGTGAGTGTTCCACAGTGGAACGGCGGATTGTCTCTAGTCTTTCTCTCCAGTCCGGCGTCGCGCGAGCCGCTCGACCTCTTCCTGGACCTTCGTCAGCTTGCCCGACCGGCCTACCTGCTCTCCACGGCGGCGCTTCTGCTCCAGGCCGTAGAGCCGGGCCTGGGCCTTCTTGTGCCTGGCCTTGCGCCTCTTGAACTTCTTCGCGTTTTCGACCTTCTTCCATGCCTGGCACTCGGGGCACCGACAATGGCCCTTGTCGTAGGCCTGGCGGGTGCCGTGCCTCGAGAACTGCTGAGGGTTGTCGCGCGTCGGGTAGGGACGGGGCATGGACGGGACTCTAGCAGATCGGTAGGCTTAGGGCCATCGTGGCCGACATCAGAGAGTCCTTCGGGGTCTTCGTGAACGCTCAGTGGCCGGCGGCAGACAGCTTCAAGGCGCCGCCTCCCTACCAGTGGCCGGACTCCCCTGTGCCGGTGATTCTGGACTGCTGGAAACGGTTCCGGAATGTCGTGCTCCAGGAGGGGAGAAACGGCGCGCGTGAGCGGCTCGTCGATGCGGCCAAGTGGCTGAAGTTCCTTCTCTCCGCCATTCGGCGAAGCGACTTCGAGACCCAGCGGTACTACCCCTGGCTGCACGCGCTCGGCAAGGAGATGTGCGAGGCGCGGCTGGAGTGGACCGTGCGCTACTGGTGGACCTGCCGGCGTGAGGACCGCCAATGGGCGCGCTCGCTCGAGCCCGAGATCGGGCCGAAGGAGTACACGATCGACCCGCCGGCACACTACCAGCCCGACGATCTAGCGTTGACTGGAGCGCAGCTTGCCGAAGCGCACATGGCCGTGAACGCCGCCGTCCTACCGAACGAACACGAGCTAGCTTCCATGAAGCGCGAACTCGGCATCCACTCCGGGTTCGAACCCGCCCCCAACGGCCGGAAACGCCTCGCATGGGTTTCTTGGCCCGATTCAATCGACAGTCCAGAGATCCGGGCAACTGCCCGGAAGGCCGTAGGGGCCACACGCCCCATGCACGTCTAGGAGGTCCCATGGCGAGACCGAAGAGAAAGCCATGAGCAGTCGAGCAGAGGAAGAGGCCGACCCGAAGCGACTGCGCCGGGTGATCGAAGAAGAGGAGCGGGGCGTGAAACGCCGCAAGGACGTCGGCCTCGACTTCCGGGGCGGCCGGGATCTAACACCACTTGAGCGGCTCGCCGCCGGATTCGTGGAACAGGAGATTCGGACCGGGCGATTGAAACCCGATCAGGAGATTCGGATGGTCGCGGCCTACGGCGAGGCGCTGGCCCTCTATCATACCCACATCGAGAAAGAGCACGGCGACGGTCGCAACGGCTCCATGGTCGAGGTCCGAGACTTCATGCTCCCCGAAGACGTGCTCCTGGAGTACGTCGATGGAGAGCCCAAGCAACATCCCCTGCGAGTCGTGACCGTCACGTTCTCGCCCAGCGAGTAGAGAGACCTATGACCGAGCAAAACCTGCTTTCTGCGGCCCAGACCGGAACCACCGAGGAGGCAGTCGAGGCAACCAGAATCCGCCGGAGCACGGCCCAGATCGCGGTGGATGCCATCCGGAAATGCAAGAACCAGGACGCCGAAGAGATCGGACGGTTGCTCGTGGAGCAGGCTCAGGGGATGGCGCTCGACGTCCGCATCGGACTCGACAGAGCGCTTCGGCGCGCGCAGTAAGCTAGGCTCTGGCCGGTGACAGCCGGCAGATACACGCCCTACGGCGACGGGGCCCAGATGTTCGGGTGGCTCAACGGAAGCGTTGAGGTCCCTGACGAGGCCCTACTCGAAGGAGTGACCAAGTGTGGCAAAACCCGCATGGTCGCGGAGTGGGTCTACGCCATGCAGACGATGTACCCCCGGTCAAAGGGGCTCGTTATGCGGAAGACGAAGGTCTCCCTGGTTGATGCCTGGCAGGACATCTACGAGAACCAGGTGCTCGGGCCTGGCCATCCCGCCCTCCGCGCAGGCGGACAGGGGATTGACCGCCAGCGGTACAAGCACCCCTCTCTCGGTGGCGAAGTCGTGCTCGGAGGCATGGGTAGCGGCGAGCAGCGGCGCAAGCTCTTCTCGACCAACTTCGACTGGGTGTACGTCAACGAGTGCCAGGAACTCACGAAGCAGGAGTGGGAGAGCCTGATCCGCGCGACCTTCGGCCGGCCCAAGGGGAAGGGATACCCGCCGTTCCGAATCCTCTTCGGGGACTGCAACCCCGAGGACGAGTACCACTGGGCGAACCAGCGGTGCCTCCAAGGGCGGATGCATCGGATCGTGGGGCGGTTCTGGGACAATCCGAACCTCTACAACCACGAGGAAGGGAAGTGGACTGAAGAGGGGATCGACTTCCTTCGCACCTGTCGCCGGACGATGACCGGAACGACGCTCCAGCGGCTTTTCTATGGTCGCTGGGTCTCTGCCGAGGGCCAGGTTTGGCCCGACTGGGATCCCGCGGTGCACATGCTCACGGCAGAAGTCGTGCATGAGGCCGACGGCTACTTCCTGCACGTCCACGACGAGGGCTGGTGCGACCAAGAAGGCAACCCGGCCCGGATCCACCTCCAGCACTTCATTGCGACCCAGGACTGCGGCTACCCCTCCCCGGGTGTCGGGCACGTCTGGGCCTTCGACGATCAGTGGCGCGCCTACCTGGTGGCTGAGGTCTATCGGACGAAGAACCACGACTGGTGGGCGGATCGGTGGGCAGAGCTAGCCGAGGAGTTCCCGCTGCACGCGGGGTTCATCGACCACGACCACGCCTGGGCGCACACCTTCAACACGCGGGTTCGCCGCAAGGGGCTCGATGGGGCGCCGCTGTTCCGCTTCACCGACAAGGTGCGCAAGAGCGGCCAATCGAAGGAAAAGGCCGGCCTGGACGAAGCCCGGGTGATGATGACCCGCAAGGCTGACGGGACCAGGGGGCTCTACATCATCCGAGACTGCCTGCGCTTCGGCCGAGAGCCCCGGCTAGTCGAGGAGTCCCGTCCCTGGGCTACGCACCAGGAGATCCCGGGCTACTGCTACCCGGTCCGAGAGGACGGGAAGGCGATCAAGGAAGAGCCCATCAAGATCAACGATCACGGAGCGGATGCTCTACGCATGATGGCTGTCTACGTCCGCGACCATGTGGGCTACGAGGCCACGGCCGCGCTCGAGAGGCCTCCGAAGCCCATCTGGGGCCTCAAGAGCTATGGCGCGAGGCTCCGCCATGAGGAGGTACTTGGAAAGTCCGCCAGGCGGATCTACCGTGGAAAGGTCTGGCGCAACGGCCGGCTGGTGGATGCGCCACCCAAACCTGGCGACTCTCAGTGGAGGATGAACTGATGCCGAAGATGACCGGATACTCCAAGAAGCCCTGCGGAAACGGCGTGGCGCCGGGTCGCGGAGCAGGTAAGCCTGCCGCGGTCCGCGGCAATGCCAGTGGCCAGCGACCGCCCAGCACGGCCAAGGGCGCTTGTCGCCCGGCTGGTAGCAAGGGCGGCCACAAGAAGGGCTACTAGTGGGGGTCAAGACCGCTCCCCGTCCCAAGCTCGCCCCGGACATCGACCCCGTAGGCGACCACGAGGAGCAGGTTCGGGCGGCCCTCGATGAGGCCGAAGCGATCCAGGCCGGCGAACAGATTCGCCTGGGGCAGCCGACGCTCGACCGGATGCTCGTCGAGGAGATCGCTGCCGGCGAGAAGACCCGTGGCGGTATCTTCCTCCCCCCCAGTGCCCGGCGAAGTCAGAATGCCGGCCCCAGAGGCAAGCCTGTGCGCGGGCGCGTTCTCCGGGTGGGCCAGGGGATGATTCTCGACGATGGCTCGATCCTCGACGTCTTCTCGCTCTACGGCATCCGGCCAGGCTCGATCATCACCTGGCACGAGTTCGGCGGCTCCTGCCTGAACACCCAGCGCGGCCTGCACATCGTTTCCGCTCAGGACACGATCTATGTCGAGAACTTCGACATCGAGGAAGAGGTCGAGGAAGACTAGATGCTCGACGTCTCCCACGGGAACTTGAGGGCCGAGGTCGAGGCTGCGAAGCAGCTCCGCAAGGTTCGCCTGTCCCAGTGGGAAGACATGATCCGCGGCTACCATGGCCCGGCCTACGACTCCGACGGGGCTCCCTACGAGTCCGAGAACACAGCCTTCGAGGTGATCTCCAACCTCGATCCGCAGATCGTCTTCTCGAATCCAAGGGTCAAGCTCGGCAGCCGCCGCCCGGAGTATCAGAACGAGTTGGTAGCGGCGCTCGAAGCTGCGGGCAACCGGTTGATTGAGGACACGAACCCGCGGGAGCTCTACGAGGAGATCGCGGTGGACTGGGATTTCGCTTACGGGGTGATCCATGTCGCACCCTCACCTGTCCACGGCCTTGGAAGGGACCTGGACGACCCGATCCATCGCCCTTCATCGACACGAATCAGCCCGGTAGAGTTCGCTTGTGATGCTCGCGCAAAGAGCTTCCGATCAGCTCGCTGGATGGCGCACCCCGTATCCGAGGACAAGGACGACCTCGAAGAACGCGCTCGCCGCGAGAACGACGAGGCCAAGGACGAGGGCCGCAAGCAGCCCTGGAACCTCGCTGCGATCGGTGCGATGAACGAGGGCGAGGGCGAGGAGGAGCTACAGTACGACCGCCAGGTCATCAACGCGCCGAAACGGAAGACGGTCACCTTCTACTCGGTCTGGGTGCCCGAAGCGCCGATCCCCGAGGACTACAGCCCAGCCGAGTATCACGGGATGATCTACTACGTCACCCTCTCGGACCCCACTCGAGACCAGTCGGGCCGGTTCCGAGACCGCGAGGAGGGCGATAGCAGCTACATCCGCGATCCAGAGCCCTTCTACGGGCCGCGCTGGGGTCCGTACTCGTTCTTCAAGGCCTATCCAGTCCCGGACAAGCAGCACCCGCTCGCGATCCTGCCTGCGAACTGGGGCAACCACCAGGCGCTCAACCGCCAGGCTGACGCCAACATGGCCGCCAACGAGCGCCGGAAAAAGATCGCCTTCGTGGACGACCTCGACCCCGACATCCAGCAGAAGGTCGAAGAGGCGCCTGACGGCGGCGTGGTCTCGGCCAAGATGTCCAGCGTCCGTGACGGGATCAAGGAGGTGGAGCTTGGTGGTGCGACCGTTGCCGGGCTCCAGGCTGAGGCCATCGCCCTCGATCGTCGGAACCGGGGCGTCGGCCTAGCTGATGCGGGAAAGGGCGCTCCAGCGGAAGGGGTGACGGCGACTGCCGACGTCATCGCGGACCGCGCCATGAACCGCAAGGTCGCGCACCTTCAGATGAAGTTCCAGATCGACGGCGTGGCCCAGCATCTCAGGACGGTGCTCTGGTACATCTGGGCTGACGACCGCTCTGTGGTCTTCCTAGGCTCGAGGTCCAAGGATGTCGGGATGCAGGAAGGGGTCTGGGTCGGCGGTCATGGTGAGGGACAGCGGGAACGGATCCGCAAGGAGTTCCCCGGCATCGACCTCCCCGACGACATGCTCGAGAGCGGCGAAAACGAACGGGAAGGTTACGAGCGCTATCTCTCGGACTTCGATCTCCTCGAGCTGTCCGTCGAGCCCTATTCGATGCAGCGGTCCGACGATCCTTCGATGCAGGCACGCGCGATGCAGGCGCTCCAGATCGTGATGCAGGTCGCTCCGATGGTCGTCCAGTTCCCCTGGATGGACTGGCAGGCGGTCCTCGACCGCCTCGGAGACTCGATGAACTGGCCGGGCTTCGCGGACATCGTGAAGTGGGCGTTCGCCAACCAGGTGGCCGACATGATGCTCCAAGCCCCAGAGGGCACCTCTGGCCAGCCGGCGGACAAGAGAAAGGGCCAAATCCGCATGGCTGGTGACGTCGGAGTGCCGTCTCCCAACCTTCAGTTCCTCCAGGGTGGGTCCTCTGAACCCGCGGCGAGGCCGTTCCAGATGGCGGCTACTGGGGCATGAAAGAGCGGGAAAGCATCCTCATCTGTGGTCTTCCCGGTTCGGGAAACCGGCTGGTACAGCGATTCTTGGACCGCCAGGGCTTCAAGACCCTCCTCTGGCATGGGGGGAACGAAGACCTCTGGAGGGACTGGGAGCAAGAGCACAAACGCCTCGGCTTCGACCATGCCGTGATGCCGGTCCGCAAGCTCTGGTGGGCCTCTAGGCAGCGCCAACTCGATCGACCGGACATGGCCTGGTACGAGCGCCAGGGCTATGAAAACGTCGAGACCTTGGTCGCCTTCTTCCGCCAGGGGGTCCTGCACTACCTCGCCATGCGCGAGATCCCGCTCTTCGCCTTCGACTACGAGACGTTGGTCGCCAGTCCGATTCGCACGGCTTGGGCCATTCAGAAGGCCCTCGGACATGCCGACGAGGACCCCTGGAGCTGGGACGAGACGATCGTCGATGGCGACGAAAAGTACCGCGAGGAACTAGTGGGGGCCCAATGAGCCTTGGGCACCGAACCTTCATGGTGCGCGACGGGAAGGTCGTCGATGTCTCCGAAGAGCGGCGGCGCGAGCGGGAGCCCTCGCTCGAGGTCCGCGTCGTGGACAATGCCCACGTCAGCCACGCCCTGCCCAAGCGGCGGGATGCCCCCGGCATGAATTGGAACAAGTGGGCGAAGGACGCATCAGGCCACGACATCCCCCGTTTCGACACGAACAACGACGTGCGGGAGTTCTGTCGCCGGAATCCCACATTTGCACGCGAATAGCCCAGGTGGTAGGAGTCTAGGCATGGCCAGAGCCCCGCGCAGGAATCCCAGAAGCCAATCAGCCACCGGCAGCGCCCCCAAGTCCGGCGGACCGAAGCCGCGGGCGCGTGGCAACAATGGCCAGTATCTCCCCAAGAGTGGAGGCGGATCTGCTCCTTCCGCTTCGCCCTCTGGTGGGACCCTGCCCCCGGGATTCCAGCTCCAGAGGCCCCCGGTCGCCACCGTGCCGACTCCACCGGCCGAGCATCCCGGCGTGCCTCCGGGATCGCATGTGGTAGCCGGGGGACCGGAGAACAACGAAGCCTTCGATGCCGGATCGAATCTCGGAGACGGCGCCCAAACGCCCGAGGCGCACGAGGCGCGTGACCGCGCGGATTCAGTCCTCTCGGACCTCTTCGCCAAGTACGAGGGCAACCCGGAAGCCGTAGGCGTCCCCGAAGGAGGAGCTGGTCTCTCCGCGGTCGGCAACGGCCGTGCGTCCGACAATGGGCAGCCCATGGGCACGTTCGACCCCAACGCGCAACGCGAACCCGAGCCCCAGGCGCAACCCGCACAGGCCCAGCCAGCCGAGCCCGTCCAGACGGACGCCGAGCTCCTGCTGGAGCCCATCATTCACCCCGGAGACGAGCCGGACCATTCCGGCGTGCCGTCCCCAGGTGATCCCGAGCAGTTCCAGGATCCGGTCCATCGGTCCGCGAATGCGGCAGAGATGGCACGGCACGCCCTGTTGCGTTCGGGTTTCTTGCCGTCAGAGGTCGATGCCATGGACGAGGACACTCTCATTTCACGAGGGATGTCACGTCACGAGGTTTTGGCCCGAGACGACGACGCCCACCGTCGGCTTCGCACTGGCGAGCCCATGGAGGCGGCACCGCAGCCCCCGAGTCCCGCGGAACCGGCAGAGGCCGGCGTGCCCGCAGTAGACCCGATGGATGCGCTGCTCGAGCCTCTTCTGGAGCCCGTAGGCGAGGAGGGTGTGGCGGCCGTGAAGAAGTTGCTGTCCGTGCGTGAAACGAAGCTGATGGAGCGAATCGAGGCCCTGGAAGGTCGCGACGAGCAACGGACGCGGACGCGGATCGACGAACTGGTGGCTACTTCGCGGAAAGGCTGGGTGGAGCGGTTCCCTCAGCTTCAAGGCGGCAAGGTTGCCGGCCTTGTCCAGCGTCGCATGGGCCTTCTCGTGAAAGACCCCGCCTTCCAGATGCCCGGAGCCTCCGATCAAGAGCGGTCGGACCGGATCATGCTGTCGGCGTGTCTCTCGCTGGGGCTCCAAGACTCTGGAGCAAGCCGGCGCCGCGCCACGCAACAAGAAACCCGCCGCAGGAAGACCGCAGGAACGCAACCCACGAAGCGTGTCCAGAAGGACGCCGGCGAGGACCCGATCACGAGCGATCAGCGCTCGGACGGCATCCTCGAGAAGCTGTTCTCAGGAGACATTCAGGGTGCACGCGAGTTCGGTCTCCGAACGGCTCGATAGCTGTCTAGCAGCAGGAGGCCTTTATGGCCGTTGGAGGAGGGGTTGCCCTCAATCTGTTCACGGAGTTCGTGAACATCACTGGGCCGACGTATCTCACGCGCCCGCGTGAGGTCGTCAACGACGCCCAGAAGACGAACTACGGCACTCTCGGCTACATGCTTCGTGGCCAGGGGATGTCCGACGTTCTCCAAGGTGGTTCCGACATCAGGGACTACATCTACCTGTCTTCCGTGCGAAGGGCTCGGTCCTACAAGCCCAACCAACGGCAGACGTACTCGAACCCGCAGACCGGGGTCACCTGGAAGATCGACTGGCGCTTCTTCCTCACCGACATGGTGTGGACGGACGAGGAGATCATCCTGAACGCGGGCGGGAACATGAGCCAAGAGGCGAAGTTCCAGGCCTACAAGGACCTCTACTGGCGGAAGCAGCAGGACCTCTATACCGATCAGATGAACTTCTTCGAGGAGTTGTTCTGGGCCGCGCCCAGCAACGCCGAGATGGAGGCCGCTGGCGGGCAAGAGATGTTCTCCATTCCCTGCTTTATCCACGGGAACGACCTGCAAGGGACCGCGGGCCAAGTCCAGACTGCCGAGCACCCGCTCGAGTATTCCGGCGGCTCTGCGGTGGCGTGGACCACGATCGCCAACATCAACCCGGACACGGCGGATGGCGGCGAGAACTGGGCCAACATCGTTCTCCAGTACGGTGACGCAAGCGGTGGCAGTGACTCCAACGGCTTCACGGTCGGGAGCATCGACAACGTGCTTCACTTCCTGGACATGGCGTACCACGCGACCGACTTCCGGCCGCCGCCCATGTTCCCGGAGTACTTCGAGAACCCCCAGAAGCAGCAGCGACCGGGACCCTTCATCGCATGTAGCCTGCTCGGCAAGACGCGCCTGATGTTCCTCTACCGGGAATCGAAGGACCTCTGGATCGACATGAAGGACCCGTTCTTCAACCCGACGTATGCCGGGTCTCCCATCGTCTACATCGCCCAGCTCGACACGGCGGCGCTGTACGACAACGACGACCAGAGTGCGCTCGTGACCGAGATCACGGCCTCTGGTGGTGGCGCCGCTTCGGCGGAGCAAATCGGTCCTCGGTACTACGGCGTCCAGCCGCAGTACCTCCGCCCCGTCTTCCACACCGACAGGTACTTCACCTCGCTCGGCGTGATGACGGACGTGGAGCAGCCGACGACCCACGTCATGCCGGTCAACACCTACGCGAACCTCGCTCCGCGTAGCCGCAACCGGCACTTCCTTCTCGCTCCCCTCAACGATCACGTCTAGGAGGATCCAGCTATGTTCACTCCCGGAATGCACGGTCCGATCGGGCTTCAACCCCCGAGCGACAACCCCGTGCGCGTGACCGTTCGTGGCGCCGCGATGGCCGTAGGCGACGTGCTCGCGTTCGACCTGGTGATTTCCGATTCCGCGGTGACCAACCTCACCCCTGGCTCGGAGACCTCCGGATGGTCGAACGTGCGCGCTCCCTCGGCCGCGGAAGTCCTGGGCAACGACCCGACGGTCTTCTGCGTCTGCACCGAAGCAGCCGCCGATGATGCGAAGGGGTCTGTCCTGGTGCTCGGCTACGTCGATGCCTTCGTGATTGCCGCTTCGGGCTCGGTTGCCATCGGCTCCGACCTGATCGTGACGACTGCGAAGAACTTCGATCTCGTCGAAGCTGCGGGCGAGACGATCGCCGCCATCGGTAACGAGGCTGTCACGAGCCCGACCGCGCGTACCCTCGGGAACGTGTACGTCTTCGGCTACGTCGGCCTCTACAACACCGAAGCCGCCTGATCTCTACCAACTAGGTTCTGCAAGCTCGCTCCCGCTCGACGGGGGCGGGCTTCTCGTACACCACAGGAGCCACGCGATGACACTGACTGCCGGAGAGATCGAGAGCTATCTCGACATGAATCTCGGCGGGCCGATTCCTCCGGCCGTCGCGCTCCTGAATCTTGTCAACCAGGCCGGGACCTACCTGGCCAACATGCACCAGTGGAACTGGCTCCGTGGCCGGCCAATGCACCTTGACCTGCGGGGTTCGGTCACGATCACCGGAGCCTCGCTCTCCTCGGACGGCCTCACACTGACCCAGACCGGAGCCTTCGCAAGTTACACGCGGGTCATCGGAGATGAAGTCAAGCTCGACTCGGGGACCGATGGAACCGGAACGCTGATCCCCGGTCGCTACGAGGTACTCGCGAAGACCGACAACACACTTACGCTTCGGACTGCGGCCTCGACGGGCACAGTGACGGCGATTGCCGGCGAGCTCGAGACGAACACCGTCGGACTGCCCTCGGACTTCAAGAGCATCGTGCCGGTGAACTCGCTGGACGATCCGAACGGGATCATCAGCGGTTTGGTCTGGGGCACGCCCGAGTCGATCAATCACCTTCGCTCGAATGCGATCGGAGGCGCAACGGGTCTTGGAACGACCTACGCCTGTCTCGGACGAGCCGGCCCGACGCCGGCGCCAGCGAACGAGCCAGTGACGTGGATCCTGGAGATCACTCCGACGCCTGCCTCGAACGAGACTGACGCCTTCCAGGGTATGTACAACTCTGGGTGGCTCCGAGTGTCGAAGACGAGCGACGTGCTCTTCCTTCCCCAGGAGGGTGAGGGCTGCTTCTACACGCTCTGCGAACACTTCGCGAAGGGCCGGCTGGAGTCCGATGAACGCGGGCTTGCAGCGCGGCTTCGTGAATTCCAGGGAGACGCCAATCGGCGCCTCCCGATGGACCCTGACCTGGAAGCCTTCAAGCGGTGGGACGGCGGGGTTCAGGGAACCATGGGAATCATGCGCGGCGGGGCAGCGCAGCGAGTCCACCTCGGCCGGCACGCCTCGATCCCGGCACGATTCAGTGTGAGTGACCCAACATGACTAGCCACGTCGGATACGGCTCGAAGACCTATGCTATCTCGGCCGATGGAACAGATGAGGTCGCCGGGGCAGGCGAACGGTGCGTCATCGACAAGATCCTCGTTGGTGGTGCGTCTACATCGACGGACTGCGACATCTCGCTCCAGCGGCAAGACGGGACGGTAATCCACTCCTGGCTGGCCATGGACCTTACTGATGCCGACGCTTTGAGGCACGGGCTCTCCTGTGGTCCCTGGGGGCTTGAGTCCCTTGATGGCCTCCAGGTGGTCACACTGGACAACGCCTCTCTCGTGATCGCCCTTACCGTTTGCTTCCGGCGAGGGATCCTCTAATGAACGGGCTCGCCCCTGCAACTGGATATGGATCCAAGACTAGCGGGCTCATCGCTGGGGCGACCATCGACGCCACAATCGTCCCTTCAGGAAGAAAGTGCATCTTCGATGGAATCCTTTTCCATGGGGATAGCGACGGCGCCAGGCGAACGATTGACATTCAGACGGCAGGCGGTGTGAGTCTCGCGCTCTACAGCATCGCTGGCAACAACCAGGGTTCCAAGCGCACCGGAACGCACAGCAACGTTGACGATAAAAAGAGCAAGGACGGCATTCAGTCCAACGACGGCCTGCGGATCGTCAAGGAGGCCGGCGTCGCCGGTGTCGTGTGCAACGTCCTCTACCGTCTCTCGCCAAATCCATGACCCGTGAGATTCCTTTCTTCTGGCCCTACAAGGGCATCTCGGAACGGTTCGCATTCGGCCGGCAGCCGCCGAACACGGCCCGCGATGGCGGAAACGTCGTGGGAATGGAGGCGGACACCGATCGGATCCGGGGTGGCTCGCGACCGGGCCATAGCAAGTACGTCTCCGGGCTCGTAACTGCTGGCGCAGATCCGGTCCTCGACTTGGGTGTGGTTGTTGGTGACGACAGGCAGATCACCTACTCCGAGCACGCCGATGCCGACATTGAGACGGAATGGCTCGCAGCCACCCCTGGTGGCGGGCACTCGGTAGACATCGCCGTAGACCTGACCGGCCGCCTGTACGTTCTCGAGGGCGCACGCGACAATGCCGCCGTCTGGCCGACGTCCGTCTCGGCTTTCTACGTCCTCAGCCCCGAGGGGAAGACACTCGCCACGGTCTCGGTTCCGGTGCTCACTGGGACCTACCTGCGGCGGATCGAGGTGGACGACGATCTCAACGTCTACGTCGCGACGGGTCTCACGAACGGCAACCCGCAAACCCTGACGCCAGTCACGCAGGCCAACTCGAGGATCTTCAAGTACCGGCCACTGGTCACCGGGGAGTACGTCCTCGACTGGTCCTATGCGCCGACGATGCAGACTACCGGGCTCGGGGCCACCTCGACCATCGGGACGGTCTGCTACGTCTCGAACATGGTGGCGAAGGGCGTCGATCTCTACGTCACGATCAGCGACGAGGCGAACAACGAGGCGGAGTGCCACAAGTACGAGCAGTCTGGAGATACCACAGCCCCAGACGGCCCAGACGTCTCCTTTGGCGTCGAGTACCAGGCGTTCGGCCTGGCGATCCGCGACGACGGGCACGTCTTCGTCTCTTCCGTCGATGGGGCGGACGTGGCCGGCACGAGCTATGACGGGAACGAGCAGTACCTCACCAAGTACGAGCCGGATGGGACTCAGATTTGGCAGCAGCTTGCGAGCACAACGCCGGACGGAGGGATCGGGTTCTTTTGCGCGCTCGACAGCAAGAACAACATCTACACGATCGGTCCGCGTGAGAGTTCTGGCTTTGTCGCCAACGAGAAGGCTTGGCTCAACTACTGGATCGACGAGGGTGGGTCGGTTCGCAAAAGCTGGGACTTCGTGCAGGACATCAGCGGTGGGTTGATTTTCAAGACAGGCTTCATGCGCCTTGCGGTGGACGCGAACGACAACGTGTACATCCCGTGGCCCGGACTGGTTACGCTAGACTGGCAGGTTGCGGCCTTTGACCGAGCGGGAACGGAACTTTTCACGTTCCCAGGCGTCGGCGTGACCTCCGGAGAGAAGCAGATCGTGGCTCTTCCGCCGACGATGCCGGACTACGGCAACGATCCGGTGACGATCTCCGAATTCGTCTACTTCGGTGGAACGACGTTCAACGAGTCAGGCACGACCGCGATTATCTCCTCAACGGACGCCACCCCGATCGTGGTCACGGTCGGATCGACCGCGCTTTTCTCCGATGGAGACGAAGTGCAGGTTGACGGGCACCTGGTCAACCTCAACGTGAACGGTCGGCACGAGGTCAAGGTGCTGAGTGGCACAACGCTCGAGCTGCAGAACACGAAGGGGAACGGAGCCGGCGCTGGTGGGGCGACGGGCAACGTCGAGCCCCTGGGGGCAGTCAAGAAGATCAAGCTCGTCACGTCTACGCCGACTAGCGGCTCGACGAGGACTCAGAAGGTGCTCGCGGTTGCGGGTGGGGCCATCAAGATCGCGAACGTCTCCGGAGGAACCTGGGACGATCCGACCAAGGGAAGCACGACGGCCGCTCCGGCCCTGAGTGCGGCCTCGGAGTACATCTCGGCGGTGACGCTGTTCCGACAGCGGTTTTTCACCGACTCGGTGAACTACTTCGTCTACGACCTGGCGACAGACACCGTGGCTCCCTTCGTGGCCAACCTCGGAGTCGTAGAGCCACGCTGCAAGCTGTTCGAGGCCTGGAATGGCCGCCTGGTCGCGGCACGTTCGGCGGACGACCCGCACGGCTGGTTCATGTCTCGTGCAGGAAACCCCTACGACTGGGACTACTTTCCGCGCTCTGGAGAGGTCGATCCCACGACTCCGGCCGCGGGCACAAACTCGGATGCTGGCCGGATCGAGGACGTCATCAACGGCCTGATCCCGTGGAATGACCAGTTGCTCTTCTTCATGTGCGATCACCAAATCTGGCGCATGACGAACGACCCGATGGACAACGGCCGCGTCGATAACGTCTCGAAGACGGTCGGCATGGCCTTTGGTGCAGCGTGGGCGCGCGACCCGAACGGGGTGCTGTACTTCTACTCGGTCGAGGGCGGGGTCTACCGGATGGCGCCGACAAGTCTCCCCGAGCGGATCAGCGTGGGCTGGATCGAGAAGAGGCTGCGCGACGTGGACCTCACCTCGAGGCTCGCCAAGCTCGCCTGGAACTACACCCGTGAGGGCCTCGAAATCTTCCTCACGGCGCGGGACGGGGCGGGGGCTACCCAGCAAGAGCACTACTTCTGGGAGCAGATCACCGGGGCCTGGTACCCGGTCACGTTCTCCAACGTGAGTCACGAGCCGAGTTCTGTCCTGGTGCTCGACGGAGACGCGCCTGGTGATCGTGTTCGCCTGGTGGGCTGCGAGGATGGGTACGTTCGCAAGCAAGATACGGCCGAGCTGGATGACGATGGGAGCGCGATCGACTCCTTCATCATCCTGGGCCCGTACGCGCTGCCCGGCCTTGATCGAGAGATCCGCCTGGTTCGCGGACAGATCACGCTCTCCAACACGATCCCTGGCGGAGTGAACTGGAAACTCTATTCGACCGACAAGGCCGACACGCTGGGAGCGCCGGTCGCCCAAGGGCACGTCCAGCCTGGGAGAAGCCGGAACATCTTCACGATGCGTGGGCGCGGGGAGATGTTTTTCCTCGAGCTGCGAAGCAACGCCGTCGGTTCGGCCTGGGCTCTGGAGAAGGGCGTTCTCTCGTTCGAGCTGACCGGCTCACGTCGGAGAGCGAGGGTCTGATGGTCAATCCGAGGAAGGCCCTCCAGCGACTCAACCGGAAAATAGGCCGGCGCTCGGTGTCACGCCCGAATCCGAGCCTTGGGCCCAACGATCCTTCCATTGTGCGCTCTCTCGGAGGTGACCGGGGCGGGAACTACGAGTGGCCGATCCATGTCCGTGCGGTCCGCGGGCGTGCGGGCGTGATCGAACTTGTTACCACTGGGGTCATCGACGCCGACCGGGGACTGATTGTCCCGGAGGCAACACCCGAGTATGTCCTTCCCGATCCGCTCAACCTCACGCTTGGACTCACCCTGGATGGGAAGTCTGTCGCAAACTACTGGAGCATCATTCATTCTGAGGACGCGACGGCTTCTGGAACTGGTGCCGGTGATTTCCCGGCGTTGACCGGCGACGACCGCTTCTTGGTCGATCTGACACAGTTTGATGAAGCTCGCCTGTCGTGCGACGTCCAGACGCCAGCCTCGGGCGGAAATGCCATGCGGCTTCGCTGGGCTACCTCGCACGGGGGTTCGTACACCTCTCTCGATGGGACAGGCTCGAACACGCTCTCGACGACCAGCACAGGCCGCAGTACGACGGGTTGGTATTCCATTTCGGAGACGGCCCAGGCTGCCGGTGAGGTCTTCATGGAGATTCGCAAGGACAGTGGGGGTATTACGGCTCCTCGCGTGAAGCGCCTCCAGGTCGAGCTGAGGCACAATCTGTGATGGAGCGCGTCAAGACACGAGAAGACCTTGAAGCCTTGCTTCCCCTGGCGCGCGCGTTCGCATCCCAGGAGAATGTCGTGTGCGGTCTCGACGAGCGCCTCTGGCTTGATCGGTGGGAGGTCTACCTCGAGCGCGGGTCCGCGATCTTCTGCCTGCGGGACGAAGCGGGGAAGCCGATCGGGGCCATCGGCGCTCACCTGTACGAGAACGGCCTCGATGGAGTGACCGAGGCCAAGGAGGCTTTCTGGTTCACGGATCCGGACCACCGGGGAGGTGGGCTCGAACTGCTCGGTGCCTTCGAGGCATGGGCTACGGACCGTGGCGCGGAGCGAATCTGGATGGTCCGTCTCGACGGCTTGCGTGAGCGAGCCATGGATCGAGTGTACGCTCGACGCGGTTATCGGCCCGTGGAACGGGCATTCTGCATGGAGGTTCGCTGATGGCGCATGATGTGGTGAGCGGGGTCCTCGATCCGATCACTGGGGCGAAGGAAGCCAAGTCGGCCGAGAACAAGAACACGAAGAACGTCAAGAAGGCGATCGAGGCTCTCAATCTGGCATTCGGCCAGAGCCTTGCAACCCAGCAGGATGCCCTCGGAATCTTTCGTGAGGGGTTCAGCCGAGTCTTGGGGGACATCAACACCCTGGGCGACGTCAGCCGGCAGGGTGCACGAGATCAACTAACGCAGAGCCTCGGGAGCTATCGACAGACGGGTCTCGGACGCGGGCTCTCGAGTTCCACGGTCCAGCAGAACTTCGAACGCGGCGCGCGCCGAAACTTCGTGGACGACCTGGCTCGGATCAACGAGGGGCTGGCCACGCTCAAGTCGAATGTGCGCCTTGGCGGATTGCAGATGGAGACGGGGCTCCTCGGCGGGATCGCCCGCTCCCAAGAAAACCGCGGAACCGCGGAAGCGTCCTTCCGGTCCGGTGTCCAGTACCAGGCCCCCCCCAGCATTCTCCAACAGCTTGGTGGGGCGCAAGGAATCGCCTCTATAGCGGCGCTGTAAGGAGGCACCCAAAATTGTTTTAATCGAACTCGCTCCCTCCTCTGGCGCAGCCGCCCTCGGAGCCGCTGGAACCGTTGCTGCCGGCCTTGGCATGGCCAAACAGCAGCAGGCCGAAGAGGAGCGCAAAAACAAGGCGGTGAGCCTGGCTGAGCGCCGTCTGGCTCTGATGGAGCAGGCCGCCACGACCGAGCGCGAGACCCGTGCCCGACTGGTGTCCGAACGGATGAAGCGGGTGGAGCTGCAAGAGCTTGAGCGTCGCGGCCTGGGAAACGATGCGAGCATTCAGCGTGTAGCCGGACAGGAGGCCATGGGTGCCTTCATGGGGGGCGCGAAGGCCGGCGGCGTCGGTGGGATGGCGGCGGCGGCAGCCGGTGGAGCGGCGGCGACCGCGCGCAAAAACGAGAACCAGCGCGCGCTCGATGCGGTCTTCGAGGGCCTGAGCCCGGAGCTGCGGGATCGCGTCATCCAGGAGGGAAGGCTCGCTCAACAAGAGCGGTCCATGGACGCCTACGCGGCGACCCTTCTCAAGAAGGTCAGGATGCTCGACCGGGCCGAGGACGTGCTCCCCGGCCACGACGATGTGCTGGGCCCGATGGCCGATCAGATCGAGAAGATGCTCCAGAGCGGCGACGCGGCAACCCCGCAGGGCCAGCAGGCGCTCCAGCAGATCGAGCAGCAGGTTCAGAATCTCCAACAGGAGAACATGAACGATCAGATGCGGAAGGTCCGCGCTGACACGCTCGAGCAGGGGATGATGACGATGGCCGCGGGGAACCCCTTCCTCACGGCGACAGCGGCAGGGATCGCGCTCGCGAACCGGAACGGGTTCTATGAGACCGCTGACGATGCCTGGGGTGACTGGCTCGTGGAGTGGAACCCCGGAGCCTTCAAGGCTGGCTTGAAGAAGACGGTTGAGTCCCAGGTCCGCGAGGAGGTGATGAAGCTCAGGGCTGCGGCAGCCTCGAAGCTGACGACAACGGACAGCATAACGGGCAAGCGCAACCCCCCGACCGCCGATGAGATCGACGAGTACGTTGCCCTCGTGTACACGGACGAGGATGCAGCGATGTCACTGGCACACTCGAAGGCCGATGCGGCTGCCGTTCAGGGCAAGGCTGCTGACAAGATGGCCGAGTTCGACAAGTTGCGCCACGACCGCAAACTCGACGTCTACGCGACCAAGCTCCCCGGTGCCGGTGAGTCGTGGAAGACCCTTTCCCAGGGCAAGCGCAAGGAGCTAGTGCAGCGGATCGTGGTGGGCGAGGACCCGCAGCAGGTGTTCGCATCGTTCAACGTCAACCCGGACGACGCACCCCCGAGGGTGATTGAGTTGCTCGCGGAATGGCTGGGCTCTCAGCGGCGATAGCCCATGCCTCAGGACGCCCTACAGGCCCTCTACGATGCTCGCGGAGAAGCGCGGCCTCAAGAATCTTCGAGGCCCTCCAGTCCGTTTGTCGAGGATGTCGCGCTGTCATCCGAGGACGAGGCCACGTTTCAGTCGTGGTATGCCGATCATGCTAAGCGGCTGGGTCTGAGCCCGAACCCCGATGATCCGCGGCACCACTACTTCTACCGTCGCGCGTGGCAGGCCGGTGCTGAGCCGGGGAAGGACGGGCACTGGCCCTCGGTGTTCAAGGAAGCAGAGCATCCGAACCGCTTCGTCAACGGAATAGACACGGTAACCGGGAAGGCTGTTGGTGGAGCTCTCGATGCTCTGTACGCGGCGCGTGGAGAGGCCGTTCCGCAGCGAGTGAGCGCCACTGGGAGGCCGCTGGGCGAAGATGCGGACACAGGAATGCTCGGGCTGGCGGGCTACTCCCGGCTAGGGGCCGCCAAGGACCTGGCCGGTGGCGCGGTGGCCGGTGTGGGCGAGGCCATGAGGATGACCGGCACGGCTGGCCGTCGGCTCCTGAACGACATCCCGAGTTCTCGGGACGAAGGGTTCTCGTTCCGTAGTTCCTTCGACCTGCGCGAGCCCCCGGCTTTGGAGACGATGGGGCAGGGACTCATCGAGAACGCGCCCACCTCGGGGCAGGAGGGGTTCATCCCGGGGGCGGTGAGGGGGACGGGGTACTCCCTGGCCTTCCTGGCCGGCGCGGCCCCCGCTGCCATCGCTGGCGGCCCGGTGTCTGGCACGCTGGCGATTGCCTACCTCGGAGCGGTCACGAACGGGGGCCAGGCGTACTACGAAAAACTGGCCTCGGATCCCGAGCACCCCGAAAAGGCGTGGGATGCCTTCGTGGCCAACGGGCTCGTTGGTGGGCTGACCGAGCCCCTGCCCCTGGGGCGCATCCTCAACCGGATCAACAAGACCACGGGCGGATCGCTGCTCAAGACCATGCTCAGGGAGATGGGGACGGAGAGCCTCGAGGAGTTCTTCCAAGAGGGAGGTCAGGCACTCGCCTCCGATATCATCGCCCGGCACCTGTCAGATGACGAGGTGCCCTACTTCGAGGCCCTCGCCCAGACCCTCCAGGACCCGGAATCGCTCAAGAAGGCAGGCGAGGCGGGCGCTATGGGCGCGGCCTCCGTGGTGCCGATCTCTGGAGGTGCGACCTTCGCCCAGGCCGTGCTGCACTCCAGGAGCGCACAGGAGGCCGCAGGAGAGATCCAAGGCCCCGAGGGTGGTGCCGGGACAGAAGAAGCCAAGGGGCCGCTACAGCCCGTCTCAGGGCCCGAGAGCGTGGCCAGCAAGACGGCCCAGGTGCCAGAGGGGTTTGACCCGGCGGGGTTCCAGGCCCAGGTGGCGGGGGGAGCGGAGGCCCGAGCGGGCGGGGAGGCCGGAACATCCGCGGAAGTTCCGCCGGCATCCACGGGTGTTCCAGAGGCATCCGCGCCGTCTTCGGGCTCCGAAGAAGCAGGTCCAGCCCCCGAAACTGCAACAACCCCGGAGATCGCGCCGGAAAGTACGACAACCACGGCCCCCGAGACCGGAGGCCCGGCCCGGTTGGCGACCACCGAGGAAGAGACGCTTTTCGGGACTGAACAGGTGCCAGTTGAGGGCACACCGAGGGCACATGGAGAGCACATCCAGGCCACGCAGGGTTCTCTGATCGACAATGAGGGCACCCCGGGGCAGACGTCACTCGTGGATATCGAGGGCGCACGGCGAGAACAGGAGCGCCAGGCCCGCCTCGCCAAGACCCAGAAGAAGGCGAGCAAGGAGGGCATGGAGCGCAGCGCCCGCGCCAAGAAGGCCGCGGCCAAGCGCAAGAAGGCCCACGAGACGGGGAGCCTGGTCAACTTCGTTCGATCCATCGGCGGCCTGAGCGGCACGGCGGAGGGGCTTGAGGGTGAGGTCGCCGGTTTGGGCGAGATGCCCGAGGGGAAGAGCAAAATCCCGGGACTCGCCAACCTGGCACAGACCGAGCCCGGGAAAGGCACGACCATCGAGAAGGCCGCGGAAGCCGCAGTCGCGGCCGGCTTCTTCCCCGACGTCGCCCCCGGCGAACAAGTCTCGACCCGAGATTTCATCGACGCCCTCTCCAGTGGGCTGGTCCACCCAGAGGAAGCTGGTCGCCAGGCGGAGGCTGGCCAGGCCGAGTACGAGAACCAGCAGCAGGCGCAACTCGAGAGCGCCGCCGAAGAGGCGGGCATGACGCCAGAGGAGTTCCTCGAGCAGATGGCAGCCCCCGATCCCGGGGTCGAGTTCAGCTTCGCGGGCCCGCCCCCGATCGTAGGGCTGGAACTGGGCAACTTGCTCAGGGGCACTTGGGGGTCGGCGAAGGCGATCGGTAAGAGGTTCCTCACTGCGTCTGGCAACCTTCCCCAGTCGGCCTTTGAGGCCCGCATTCGCCGCGATGCCAAGGTTCGAGCTGCCAATCAGGACGTGCGTTTCTCGGCGATGGACTTCCGAGCCGCGGCCTCTCAGGTCTACGGGCGCGGCGGCATGAAGCCCCAGCAGATGGCCGCGATCGGCATGGCGTTGCGCAACGACAAGCTCGTGGACTCCCTCCCTGAACCGATGCGGGGTCCGGTTCGCAAGCTGCGGCGGCACGTCGATGCCCTCTCCCGGACGATGGTTTCCGAAGGCGTCGTCGAGGGCGAGCTTGCGGCCCGGATCCTCACCCCAAACGAGGGCAAGGGAACGGGCCTTGGTGTCTACCTCACCCGCTCCTACAGGGTCTTCGACGATCCCAACTGGGCGAAGGAAGGCCCTGGTGGTGATCTGGTCACGAAGGCCACGCCGGAGATCATCGCGCGAGCCAAGAGCCTCTTGCGACGTGAGTACAAGGGCCGCAGCGAAGACGACATCGAGGGGCTCTTGCGCACCCTCCTGTTCGTCGGCCGTGAGGCGGACTCACCGATCGCTCTGCTGAAACGAGGCAAGCTGGGCCACAAGGATCTGTCCATCCTGCGGGGCCGAAAAGACATCGCTCCAGAGATCCGCGCGCTGTGGGGCGAGTACGAGGACCCGCTCGTCAACTACGCGCGATCCGTCACGAAAATGTCGCACCTGATCGCGAACCACCAATTCCTCGAAGAGGTGGCCGCGGCTGGCGCGGAAGAGGGTTGGATGCTTCCGCCGGGGGATGGGCCGAAGGGGCGGCTCGCGGTGCAGATTGCATCCGAGGCAAGCCAGGTGATGGAGCCACTCAACGGCTACTGGACCTCGCCGGAGATCAAGAAGGCCTTCGAGGACGCGGAGGGGGCGGCGGCAGTACACGGCGCTTTGTTCCGTCTCTACATGAAACTGCTCGCCGCGACGAAGGTCTCCAAGACCGTGCTCTCGCATGTGACGCACCTCCGCAACGTCACCGGCAACGTGGGTTTCGTGGTGGCCAACGCTCACTGGCGGCTCGGCAAGGTCTCAGGCGCGTTCAGGTCCGTACTGACAGACACCGGGATCGTGAAGTCTGACGAGTGGCGCGTGGCCTATCGGAGAGCCCTGGAGCTCGGGGTGATCCACGAGAGCGCCAACGCGAACGAGCTGCGCGACATGATCCAGGACTCGGTGCAGTTCGATGTCGCGGAGGCAATCGAGGAGCACGGGAAGCTCAACCTCAAGGTGCTCGCCAAGCGCGGCCTCAACGTAGCCATGCACCTGTACCGGATCGAAGACGACTTCTGGAAGCTGTACGGATTCGAGAACGAGAAGGCCCGCTATCGCAAGGCTCAGCCGAGCTGGTCCGAAGAACAGGTCGAGGCGCACGCGGCCAAGCTGACCCGCAACCTCTACCCCACCTACTCGCAGGTCCCCGAGGCCGTCAAACTGCTGCGCAGGAACCCCTTGGTAGGCACGTTCGTTTCGTTCCCATGGGAGGTCTTTCGGACATCCAAGAACACGGTCGTCACGATCAAAGAAGAACTTTCGTCGGACAACGCCGAGGTGCGCAAGATCGGGGCACAGCGCCTTGTTGGCGCAATCACAGCGGCCACGGTAACGGCGTCATTGGCTGCGGCAACGCGCTTCTTCCTGGGGATTGATCGTGAAGACGATGAGAACGCTCGCGAGTTCATGCCGCCCTGGTCGCGCAACAGCGACATCCTTTGGGTTGGCCAATCAGAAGATGGAAGCTGGAACTACGTCGATGCCGGATACACCGATCCGTACTCCTACATCAAAGGGCCGCTCAAGGCATACCTTCGAGGAGAGGACTGGGGGTCTGGTGTGGCCGATGCGGTTTCGGAAGCCCTCGAGCCCTTCGTTGGCACCGAGATCCTGACCGGCACTCTGGCGGATCTTCGAGAGCGCATGAAGTCCGACGCCTTCGCCGCTCTGCCGCTGCGCGACCAATCGGAGGAGGTCTTCGAGCGTCTCTCCAAGGCGTTCGAGCCCGGCTCCGTGACTCAACTGCGCCGGATGCGCAAGGCGTTCACTGGAGAGGTAGAGCGGTACGGAAAGGCCTACGACCCGAAAGTTGAGGTCTTCAACTCGCTCACGGGCATTCGCATCAACACCTTGGACGTTCAACAGTCACTCTCTTTCCTGGCCTTCGAGTACCAATCCGCCCTCCAGGGGGGGCAAAAGATCGTCTCGCGTGAAGCTTCGCGTCGCGGAGAGGTTTCTGAATCTGATCTACGAGACGCCTACGAGGCAACTGAGGCCGCACGCCGGCGCGCATTCGAGGGGATGCGAAAGGTAGTCTCCGCCGCATCGGCGCTTGGCGAGTCAGAGGAGGACATTCGCAACACGCTTCTCGGAAGCCTTTCGCGCAAAGAGACGAACTACATTCTAGGCGGGACCTACTACCCGTACTCGCCTTCGCGTGGATTCCTGTCCTACTACATGAAAAATGCGGACGACAGGCGACGAGACGAGTTGGACAAGCGCGCAAGCGCCGTGATGGGATTCTCGAAGGAAGCACAAGAAGCAGCGGAAAGGCGCAACCAATGAACGACTCCGAGACACACATGGATGCCCCCCGCGAGGAACAACGGTTGCACTGGCTGGAACGCATCATCAACAGCCTGGGTGTCCCCACGGTCATCCTGATCGTCCTAGGAGTGGCCACCTACCGCGCCGCGGGGTGGCTCGGTCCCTACGCTGAGAGGATCATGGAGTCCCACATCTCGTTCGTGCAGACCTCCGAAGAGACACTGGAGCGCCTGGATAGCAAGCTCGACAGGCACATGAGCGAACACTCGCGCCTCTCTGGCGCGATCACCGAACTAGTGGAGGAGATCCGAGAGGATCGGAAGGACTGACCATGAACACGAACGACCGAATCATCAAGGCCGAGGACAAGCTGAACCGCAGGGTTGGGCTCGCCGTGTGGGCTTGCGCCCTGCTGCTGGTGGCGGCGGCGCTCACTGGCTTCTTTACCTCTTGCGCCTCCACCCCCAAGGGAACGCAGCGCCGGGTGCAGAACTACGCCGCCCTAGTCGTGCAGGCCGCCGTGCAGGAAGGCGACATCAGCGCCGACGATGCGCCGAAGATCGCCTCCGTTTTCCGATCCGCCGCGCAGGCGATTCGTGTTGGTGAGTTCGCCCCGGGCGAGTCGATGGCCTTGGCGGCCAAGGTGAAGACGGAGCTGAGCGCCAGGGGCTATGGCGCGCTGATCGTGGACATCGTGTTCACAGAGGCCGACGTGTACTTGCTGGAGCACGGGCCCGAGAACCCGACCGAAAAGGCCGCCGCGTGGGCCGACTTCCTCGATGGGGTGGCCGTGGCGCTCGAGACCGTGGAGGAGTAGCCGTGCGCAAGAAGAAGAGGTCTGGGCCCGTCAAGAAGTACAAGCCTGCCGCTCGGGGCCGTCCGATGAAGGGGCGCAAGTCCGGGAGGGGGGCGGTGAAGTGCTTTCTCGCCCTCGCCCTCCTGGCCGCCTGTGCGGCTCCCAAGGACGCTCTCTCCACAACCCGCGTCGGGGTCTTCGGAGGCTCCTCCTATGGAGGCGAGGGCTCCCAGCGGGGCTTGCAGGGGCTCACCGTCTCCGTGGCCCCCTTCGGGCGGCCCGAGAGCCCGCTGGCGGCGGAGAACGACCGGCTCCGGGAGGCGCTGCTAGAGGCGCGCAGAGAGGTGGCCTGCGCGCCTGTTCTGGAAGTCACCGGCGAGCAGGACGACATGGGCGCCTGCGAGGAGGAAGTCGCCTCGCTGCGTCAGAGCCTCTCTCTCGCCCGCCAGGATGCAACGTACTGGGAGGGCCTCTGGCGGCTTCAAGTCGAGCACGGCCCAGCCTGCGGCGAGGAAGAGAAGTCCTGCGAGGACGAGGGCGACCGCCCTTTGATCTGGTGGATGGACGCGGAGTTCCTGGCTTGGCTTTCAGGCCTCGCCGCGCTCATCTTGGCCTACGCCTTTCGTCGCCCAATGGGGGCCATGGTTCGCAAGGCGGTTGGGCGCGGGGACGTTTCTCAGTGAACCCAGAGGGCTCTCACCTCATCCGGGGTGAGCACCGTCTTTCCCAGCAGAAACATCTTGGGGCTCTGCCAGTTCCAGGTGTTCGGATCGACGCGCGACTGTAGTTGAACCTCTCCGCAGGCCTTGCCGTTCATGGCCAGGTTCATCCCTCGGTTGGGACTGTAGTTGAAGGCGCTGTTGATGTCGCCCACGCGTACCTCGAGCAGTCCGACGCTGCCGATGCCGTTCACCTCACGCACCCCGTTGGGGAAGACCCCAACGTTGTGCGACCAGATCACGTGGGCCGTGGCGTAGCCGTCGGCGGTGACCAGGCCGCCCTGCTTCTGGTCGTAGTAGCAGACGAACAGCCCGGTCTCGTACTTCGACTCGCCGTAGTTTCCGGCGAAGCGAACCTGCCCCGCCGGCCAGCCGGCCACGGTGTAGTTGAAGGCTCCGTCCGCTCCACAGTCGTACGCCCGACAGTTCTCGATCGAGACGTTGCCCGATGGGGCTGGGCGCAAGATGCCAGGGCTGCCGGGCTGTTCTCGGCACACGACCTGCACCAGTGTCCTTCGCCAATGGCTACCGACCACTCCGTCCACGTGCACGCCCTTGCGCGTCGCATCGACGTACGCAAGGTGCTCCTGGCCACCGTCCCAGCCACGAACTCCGATGAACGAGATGTCCTCGGCCCAGCCATGGATGCGGAACCCCCACTTGGTCTTTGAGTCCGAGAGTAGGTCCACGTCCTCGAACACCAGCGTGCCCAGTCGGGTATCCATGTACCCGAGCACGCCGACCTGGCTGCCACGCGCGTCGATGGCAAGGCCCTTGATGTGCAGGTAGGCGACGCCGCCGCCGGCCGCAGAGATCGAGAACCCTCGAACGCTGGCATCCTGGCCGCCGACCAGGGTCACGTCGAAGGGCACGTCCCGAACGGCCTCGTTCTTGCGGTATCCCGGCCCGAGCGCTAGGTCCACGTGAGGCAGGGCGCCGTTGACCTCGATGGTTCCGCCGGGCGGGCAGGCCACGAGCGCCACGCACAGGGCGTTCTTGCTGCCGGTCTGGGTTCGGGTTCCGGTCGAAGCCTCTTCGACAACGCCGGGCCACACGCGCCAGTCCTGCGCGACCGAGGGGAGCGTGAACAGCAGGAGGGCAGCCAGTCGCATGATGTTCTTCATGCCCCGAGCATAGCCCCTCGGGGCCTACCCGAAGAAGGCCCGCAGATCATCGACCCCGAAGTCCCCGCTGGGGCCCTCTTGGGCCACGCTTTCCCGCCAGCGGCGGCGGTACTCCTCGTCTACGGCGTCCCCGAGTTCCGTGCTGCATATCGTGGCCTTGCGGCGCAGCCAGTCGAGGTAGTCGTCCGGGAGTGCGCGAAGCGAGGTGCCTGCGTGCTTCCCGAACGGCATCAGGGTCTCGTCCTCCACAATCTCTCCACAAGTTACTAACACCCTCCCCCGCACCCCCACCCAAGAGTCTAGGCGTCTTCCCTGGAGCCTGAGCTTCGCTCGCTCCCTTCGGGCATCTCGCTCAGGCTCTCCGGGCTTCGAGGCAGCCACCCCCCCTCCCCCCTCCAGGAGAGGGTCGGGGAGATGGACAGGCATGAAAGGCGCTCCCATACGGAGCTAACCCCACTACCGCGCCGGCTTGTTTTGATCCGCCCAGCACGGACGTTCACGGAGCTTTCGCCTGCCGTGGCGTCCCCCCTGCGGAGCTGTCGTCGCACTCTTCGCGCCTGCTTCGCAGCGGTGCCGGTGAGGCGAGGGCCGAACCGAGGTAGGCGAGTGTGCGCTCGGCGCGGCGGTGGGTCAAGCCAGCCGGATCCAGTCGCGCCAGTCGTCGCAGAGGTGGTCATGCACGGCTCGGTGGCATCTCCAGCAGAGGGCCGCCAGGTTGCTGGGTTCGTCGGATCCGCCCCTCGAGCGCGGCTGCCGGTGGTGGGGAGCCACCCGATCCTTGCCGCCGCAGCGTTCGCAGGCGTGACCCGCCCGATCCAGCGCCGCGGCCCTGGCCTTCCGCCAGCCGGCCTCGCGCTCCTGCACGCGCCGCCCCTTCTGCCGCAGGCGCTTCCCGCGGCTGATCCTCGCGCTGTTGTGGAGGGGCTTCGCGCAGCGCTTGAGGGAACTCTTCCTCATCCCCCAAGAATACCCTTGCGCTCCCGCCCTGGGTAGGCTTATCTGGTGAGTGAGATGAGCGAACAAGACAAGACCGAGGAGCCTCTTACCCCCGAGGATGCGCTGGGGGCGCTGGAATCCCTGCTGGCGATGTACCCGCCGGACATCTTCGACGGGTCTTCTGGCGATGAGGGGCCGACGCGGATCGTTGCTGCCCGCGCAGCTCTGCCCGTCCTACGGGACGAACTCGCCCGCCTGGAACTCCAGGGGCACTCGCTGTTCGGGAAGGGGCAGACGGCGCTTGCGGACGAACTCGCCACGCTCCGCGCCGCCCTCACTCCCCGGCCAGAGACAGCGAGCGAGGAACAATCATGAGCGAACTAGAAGACCTGGAGGCGAAGAAGGCCGCGATTCAGATGCAGATCGACCAGGAGAAGCACGTCCCGCTGAAGGAAGGCGAACTCGACGAGTGTGTTGCATGGATGCGGAAAGCGGTGTGCGAGGAACAGGCCGAGACGATGAGTGAGTGGGATCGTGTTTGGCACATCTGGGTGAAGCGCCACCACGAAATGGCGAGCTGGAACCTACGGCTGGTCCGCGAGGTTCGGCACTTGCGGTCAATGATTCCCGCCGCGCCCCCGAGCGAGGGGGAGGCATGAAGCCGCACGAACGTGACTTGCTCCTAGCCTTTGATGCTGCGAAGCGAGCCGATCCGCATTTGTACGGGCGGCCTTGGTTCACCGCCTACCCGATGCCGATCAATCGTGTCTGCTACCTGCTGGAGAAGTGGTGCGGAAAGGACTGGTACGACTACGGGGTCAACATCCTGTGCGGTTGGCTCACACCCGAGGGAAAGGCGATGGCAGCCAGGTTGCGTTTCCCCGCCCCGTCTCCCAGGGCTACAGAAACGGAGGAAGGCGATGGGAAGTAGCAATCCGCACGAAGGCGGTTGGGATACGGTTGCTCTGCTGAAAGAGGCGCGAGAGCGGAAGGCTCGGGATCCCAGCCTCCGGGTCGGTCAATGCGTGTACAACGTGGCGTACAGCTACAACCCCGCCGTCGCCAGGCTCGCAGCGACCGACGTGGACCCGTACTACAGCGACGCGCACATCGCCGCATTCCTGGACGCGCTCTCCGCAGAGGAGTCCCCCGATGCCCGCTGAGCAAGACGCGCTGGAGGCCGTTGATCGCTACGAGAGGTTCATCGAGCGGATCCTGGAGATGGCCTGGAACGGCAGCCTCGACGGCGGCGATGTCCAAGACGAGGCCGAGAAGCGCGGGGTGATCGCCGCAATCGAGGGTGGCTACAACCCCGAGGAGCACTACGACCAGAGCGGATACCTAGAGCCCGGCGACAAGTTCTACCGGCAGATCCCGGATGTCTCGGTGGTCCCCACCCTCCGTTCCACGGCCTCGCGCCTTGCAGAAGCGGAGAAGCTGCTGGTGAGGGTGGACGAGCAGTTCGATCTCCCCCGGGAGAGTTACGCGGCTACCGAGTGGGATGCCTTGAAAGCGATCCGCGCCTTTCTCTCGGCCCCGTCTCCCGGGGAGGGCGAGTGACATGAGCACTGCACGTGAGAGAGCGCGGGAAGCGGCGGTCAATGTCGTCGAGTGGTTTAGCGGGCGGCATCCTGCCTGCTCGGAGGGGCTTGCGGCGGACGAGATCGCCCGGCTCTATATCGCTCCGCTGGCTCGGGACGAAGTACGGCGGGCGCTGGAGGATGCGATCCAGGTTCTCTGGGAACGGGTTGAGCGCGAGGAGTACGGACACGCGAAGGCAGCGGTAGCGCTGGACATCGAGGCCCTCCGCACGCTGGCCTCCACCTACGAGCAGAGCGAGAGCGAGGACACGAACACATGAAGTACCGCAAGAAACCTGTAGTGATCGAAGCGTTCCAGATGACCGCAGCCCGAAGGGCGAGCAACGAGGAATGGCCGAACTGGCTGCACGCCGCGTGGGACACGCCGATAGAGGAGCCGGGCTCGCTCTACTTGGCGGCTTCGGCGCTCTGCATCAGCACCCTGGAGGGCGCTCACACCGTCTCAGTAGACGACTGGATCATCCAGGGTGTGCAGGGCGAACTCTACCCGTGCAAGCCGGACATCTTCGAACAGACGTACGAGCCGGTGGAGGCCCCCGATGCCCGCTGAGCAAGACGCGCTGGAGTGCCTGGACCGCCTACGAATCGCCTACGAAGACGACGACTGGCCGCTCACCGACTGCCGGAATCTCGTTGAGGACGCCATCGCCGCCCTCCCCGCTCTCCGAGCGGCCATCGAGGAACGGGACGAGCACGGGAGTATGCTCCTGGAGTTCGTGAGGCTCGGCATGAAGAACGTGATCCCGAGTGATCTGCCGAAGTGGCACAGCCACAAGGTTGTGCAAGCTGCGAAGATCGTCCGCGTGGACGAAAGCGTGCCGTGCCTGGTCATTCGCGTGGATGGTCAAGAGCGGGGGTTGCTGCCACGTACATCGGAGTTCTGGAAGCGCCGGGAGCCGTTCCGTGGATTGAAAGCTCCCGACCACGGCTACTACGTGCTGTACGAAGACGGCTTCGAGTCGTGGTCGCCGACTAAGGCATTCGAGGGTGGGTACGCCAAGGAGACCCCCACGGAGGAAGGCGAATGAAGGTAGAAGACAGGTGCCACGATGACGAGATAGCCGACTCGCACGCCGCCCACGCTCGGGACGAAGTGGCCTTGTTCGCCAAGCGAGTAGCGGGACTCGCCCACCCCGCAACCTGGCGCAGCGACATCCAAGCGCTGGCCTCCACCTACGAGCAGAGCGACACAGGAGAGGAACAGGAGGAGAGCAATGCCGAAGCGTAAGCAGGGCCGGTGGAGCGAGGAAGCTCGGAGGATCGTGCGCGAGTACGCGGAGGCCGAGGGCGAGCCCGGGCGGATCCAGTACGTCGAATACCTCGGAGATCGCTCCGTTGACCTCGCCGTTCTGGAGGAGATTCTGGTCCTGGCCGCAGTTGGTTTGAAGTCACCGAGGAGGCCACCCGTGGAAGCTGACCCGAACATGACTGACGAAGAGAAGATGCAGTTCGGGAGAGACCTGTACGACGCCAGCTATGCCGGGGCAGCGGCAGGCAACCCGATGATGTCCCCCCTCCCTGCTCCTGGCGCAGCGGGCGAGGCGCTGGAACTACTGGATCGAACCTCGAATCGGATCGCGGAGTGCGAGGCGATGCTGGAAGACGAGGAGAGTCCCGAGGCGTTCGCGCTCTCCGAGGCTTCGCTGGGCATCGAAGCCGCCCTCCCCGCTCTCCGAGCGGCCATCGAGGAACGGGACGCGCTCCGAGATCAGGCCGAGCCCGCAGACTTGGTGATCGAGAAGCTGACTGCCCGCCTCTCGCAAGTAGAGCGGGAACGGCACGAGGCGCGTGCGGGCCTGGAATCGCAATCCTCTCGCGCCGTCACGGCAGAAGCGTTGGTCATGTCGCATGAGGGGCACATTGAGAAACTGAGCAAGAACATCCTGGAGGGCCTGCACAACGAGGAGGGCCTGAAAGCCGAGATCACTGAGAAGGTTCGGGCCAACGCCGCTCTCCGCGCTTCGCTCGCAGCGGTCAGCGAGGAGAAGAATCAAGCGCTCGACGAACGTAACGCGCTGCTTGGTGCCCAGGAAGGCGACATCGAGGCGCTCGCTGGAGCCAAGGTTGCAGCCGCAGAGGCCCGAGCAGAGCGAGCGGAGCGGGAACGGGCCGCGCTCCGCTCCAGGGTGGAGAGCCTGGAACCGACCGTCGCGTTCTTCGCCTCGGTCATCAAGTCGGGCGAGCCCTGGACAAGCCAATGCGAGGACGCTCTCCGCGCCGCCAAGATCGAAGGCAACCAGCATGAACGTTGAAGATCAAGTCTACGGACTGCGCCAGACCGGTCACTTCCAGGTCCTCGCACGGCTCGACTTTGCCACGGCACAAGCCTTCGCTGAGGGCTGCGTGAAGCCCGCACTTGCCTATGCCCGGCAAGAGGGGCGAAGGGAGGGGCTGGAAGAGGCGGTGCGGGTCGTGGAGGGGGAGATCGGCGAGCACCCGGAAGGGGAATACATCGACCGCGACGAAGCGCTCTCCACTCTCCGCGCCTTGACACGAACACCCGGGCGCAATCGGCATCCGGGACAGCAAGAGGACTGACAATGAAGACTGTGATCCTTGCTCTCGTGGCGCTCTGCGTCTTCTCCCTCCCGAACCAAGCTCAAGTGCAAGGCACGACGGCCACCGCACAAGGCACGGTTCAGGTTCCGATGATTCCCGAGTTGCGGATGGACTATCCTCAGCTCCCGGCCACGGGCACGGTCCCCTACAGTGTGGACCCCTCGGCCCCGGCCATGAAGACGAGCTGGACGACTTCCGATGGTTTTTCGCACTCCGTCATCACCCCCAAACGTGTGGGCGAGGGGAAAAACAACCAGGCCAAGCGTCATCACGAGGCCGTTACGGCGCTCGCTAACGAGGTCGGCTACCCAGCGCCGGTCACGTTGGGCGGAGGGCAGTAGCCGACTTCCCCCTTCCTGCCTCTTTCTGCGTGGTGCAGGAAGGGGGGACGATTCCCATGAGAAACGAGCCCTACGAGCATCGCCCCGAGCCCCGGGGGTTTGATGACCGTCTTCCGAAGCGAAAGAGACGACCGATGAATCTGTACCTCGTTCAGGACGACGACCGTCCGCTCTACGTCATTGCGGACAACTGGGACGACGCGCGCCTCCGGTGGCGGGCGGCTATCGCCGGCGAGAACCCCGAGGAGGACATCGACTCGATCGACCCGACCGGTATCCACAAGCTCTGCGAGGCGAACGAGCTTCTCCTCCCCGGGCCTCGGATGACCGCGGCCGAGGCGCTCTCCACTCTCCGCGCTCTCTCGGGGGAAGGGGCGGGGAGGTGAGCCGCGAGCCCCAGCCCTACGGGTACTGCCCCGAGCGCCGAGGGTGCTGGGTGCTGGTTCTGCTGTTCCTGCTGGTTTGCGCGGCGGTGTGGGCGCTTAGGGAGATGGGGTGACTCGGCCGAAGCACATGCAGGTGCCCATTGTTCGGGAACTGATGCGCCGGCTGCGCAAGCACGCCCCGCTGCCCGTCCCGGTTCGCATCGTGCAACGGCGCTCTCCTCGCATCTGCGGTGACCTGGTGCTCGGCTACTGCCACAGGACCTTGAAGGGCGGCCCCAAGCCAAGAGCGCGACGTTTCCTGATCGTCGTCGAGGAGCGGCTCTCCCTTGGCGAGAAGTACGAGGTGATCGTCCACGAGTACGCCCACTGCCTGGACCGCGTGAAGCGACCCCTAGACGTGAAGGATTGCCACGACTCCCGCTGGGGGGCTTGCTACGCCCGGGCCTTCCGAGCATCTACGCTGCGATGACCATCTTCCGATTCTTTGTCCTCGGCACCCCCAAGCCACAGCCTCGGCCTCGGGCCCGTGCGATGTGCGTGGGGGCGAAGTGGATCGCGCAGATCTACAACCCCAAGGCCTCCAACCGATGGAGGGAGGCGATTCAGAAAGCCGGCGCCGAGCACCGCCCCGAGCGCCGATGGTGCTTTGCGTGGACCTGTTGGCGCGTGTTTCTGTTTGGGTTCACGCTGGGAGTGTTTCTGTGATGCGTAGAGCACACGGAGGCCGCCCGATCTCCACCAGGAGGCGGGCGAGGGCGAGGAGGCTATGGGAGCGGCACGTCTTCCGCGAGATGGGCCGGATGTATGGGCGCATCGAGTGGGATCCGCTCCCCGAGACGCCAGTCCTCTACCGCATCCCATTGTTCATAACCCCGAAGCACGGGTTTGTTCTCGGGGGTGCCCGCCTCGCGGAACCATTCTGGACTACCCAGCAGGCCCACTACGAGGAGGTTCTGCCCGATGCGTAGGCACCACGGAGGCCGCCCCCTCAAGGGCGCCACGCTCCGCGCCCTTGAAGGGGCGGCGAAGTGAACCCCTCGAGCCAGGTGCCGGCGCTGGTGGAGACGTCTCTCGGTCTTTCGATCGACGGACCCGAGGGCTACTGCCGTGCCGCGGATCTGGTGAGGGAGATCAAGGCCATGCGCGAGGCGGTCAAGGCGACCTTCGGGGAGCAGAAGCGTCTCGCGCACCAAGCACACCGGGCGATCATCGCGGCGGAGAGCCCATTCCTTGAACGGCTCGACCAGGCAGAGGACGAACTCCGAGGCGGGATGCTGTCCTTTGCGCGGGCGCGCACGGTCGAGGCGGACATGAAGACCCGCGAGGCCAGGCGGATCTTGCTGGAGCGGGCTCGGGCCGCGAACGTGAGGGTTGCCGCTCAGATGATCGCGGACGGCCACCGGGACCGGGCCGAGGACCTGTTGGGCCGGCCGGTGCAGTTGGCCGTCGATCCGACCTGGCCGGTCTCCATCCCGTACATCCCAGGGGTCTCGATTCGCCGGACCTGGAAAGCCCAGGTGAGCGACCCTCTCGCGCTGTTGCGTTGGGCTGCGAAGAACGGGCGACACGAGCTGTTCGCGCCCGTGCAGAAGGAACTGGACAAGCTGGCTCGGGAGCATCGAGGCCAGGACGCCCCGCCGGGGCTCCGCTTCATGTCGTCGTCCAGCGTGGCAATCGGAAAGGCGAAGTGACATGGGCAAGGCTGGGTGGACGAAACGAGTGCCCGAGAAGCCCGGCTCCTACTGGCGCCGCCGGCTGTGCGAGTGCGGCAACGGGTGGATGCGACCAGAGGTCGTGCACCTTGAGAAGTCAAAGCGCGTGGCCGGCGCGCTATCCGAAGGAAACTGGCTTGGCGTAGTGGTCGGTGAAGACCCTGCGGCTCAGTGGATCACCACCCCCGCAACCCTCCCCTCGAACGAGTAGAAACAGGAGCAGAGACAGATGCCCGAACCGCAATTTAAGCCACTGACCCAGGCCAGCATCGAGGCCCTGGCGAAGAGCCGATACAAAGACTTTCCGGCGGAGGAACTCGAGTTGTTCCGCCTGACGTGCAACCGCGTCGAGTTGGACCCCTTCGCCGGCCAGATCATGCTCGACCGTCGTTGGAATGCTCGAGAGAACGGGTGGATATACTCGCCCTACACCCAGATCGACGGGTTCCGCGTGATTGCGGAGCGCACCGATGACTACTCCGGGCAGCGTGGACCCGAGTGGTATGACGCCGACCCCGACAACGCTCGCGGCTACGAGTCCGAAGAAGACCGCTGGTGGGGCGTCTGGCCTTTCTACCTGGGAGAAGCGAAGACGAAGCGGCATCCCTACGCGGCGAGGGTCTCTATCCTGCGGAAAGGTTTCGACGAGCCCCTGGTGTCCGTGGTGCGGTGGTCGGCCTACGCGCAGTTCACGGGCAAGGGCGACAAACGCCGCCTGAACGCGATCTGGGCACAACGGGGCGACTTTCAGCTCGCGAAGTGCGCGGAGGCCCTCGGCCTGCGGCGCGCGTGTCCCAATCTTTTGTCCGGGCTCCACACCGAAGAGGAGATCGAGGTCATCCGCTCCGCAGAGGAAGAGGTCGAGGCGAACGTGGCCGAGGACGAGGACTTCTTCGGGAGCGACATCAGTGACGAAGAATCGACCAAGGCGCGGGACGGATGGCTGCTGAACGTGGCGAACGCCAAGCCCGAGGATCTCGATGAGATGCAGGCGGACTTCACCGATGGTTTCTCGAAGACGATGCAGCCGATCCACCAGGCCGAGGTGTTGGCTGCGATCGCCGAGCGGCGATCAGCCTCGGAGGAGCCGGTCGAGTGAAGCAAGCGAATCTGTTCTCGGAGGGGGGCCTCGGGTGCCCCCGGTGCTTGCGACCAAGGATGGCCCCGGCGAGGGGCTGTGCGTCCGGGTTGCACCCGGAGGACAGGTTCGACGGCAAGACCTACGAGAAGGACCGCGACCAGGTGCGCCTATCAGGACAGTTGGGCAAGGTCTACGATCTGATGCGCGACGGCGAGTGGCGCACGCTGCGACAGATCAGGGATGTGATCGGGTCCGCATCGGAGACTTCGGTCTCGGCGCGACTCCGCGACTTGAGGAAGAGGCGCTTCGGTTCGCACCAGGTAGCACGCAAGGAAGCGCCTGGGATGAAGGGCCTCTTCCTCTATCGTCTCGGCACCACGGAGGCCCCCCATGAGTGAGCCCAGCCCTATGTCAGCAGAGGAAGCGGTCAAGATGGTGCGCCAGTTGGTCGAGTCCGCGCACCACGTCACGTCCAAGGGACTCTCCGGCGCGGGCTACGTCAGCCTGGAGCCGCTCTATTCCGCCGCAGCCCAGGTAGTTCGCGCCCTCCCCGTCCTAGATGGGCTGGTGGAGCGGGAGAATGGTCTCCGCGCCGAAGTGGCATCCCTCCGGGCTACCGCCACAGAACTGCTCGACGAGGGCAACGCCCTCCGGGACTGGCTCCTGGACGCCGAGGGCCTTCTGACGATTGAGCGTAGCCGCACCGCGAGGCTCCGGGAGAAGCTGGAGGAGGCGGAGAAGCGGTGGGGAGGGTGCCGCCGCGCCCTAGACCGAATCCGCGCGTCGTTCAACATTGAGGACGCCCTACGGATTGCCAACACAACCATCGGCCCGGAGCCGCCTGTCTCCGCCCTCCAGTCCCGCGCCGACGCGCTTGCGGAGGCTGTGGACGAACTGCTACTCCGTAAGGGCGCGGCACACTCGCTCCCGACCACGCTCATGCCTTTCGGGGTGGGCTACATGGTCATGGGTGACGTGATCGAGCACGTCTACAAGGCCCTCTCCGCCTACCGCACACCGGGGCACTCCGCCCCGGATTCACCTGGAGAATGACGCATGGACCAAGCACAGCAAGAGCGCCCGCTGGGGCGCGAGATCGACGCCCTGGACAAAGAGGTCTCCATCATGGGCGAGGCCCTGGACAGCCATGCGGTCATGGTTGATCCCGTGCGGCTTCGCCACCCCACCGTGGGCGAGGCCGAGAAGGACGTCCCGGAGCCCGAGCGTTCCGAGTACGAGGGCCGCCTGGTGGGGATCGCCCGCCGCGTAGCCTCCATCCGTACGGAACTCGTCGCCCTGACTGGTGAGCTTCGCATCTGACAAATCTCCCCTCCCCGTCCCTCCTGCGCTGTTGCAGGGCCCCGGTCTCCTGAGTTGGTTGGGTGTCGCTCCTCGCTGGTGGCGGCATGTACCGGATGGCTAGGGCGGGGAGGGGGACCTACCACAACACCATGAACCACCTAATCCTCCTCGCCGCAGCCTTCTTCGGAGTCCGCCCCGTGCCCCAAGACAACATGCTCGTAATCGTGGTCGATCAGCTCTCGGAATGGGCCACCGACCCCGCCGAGCGTGCCCCCTTGGATCTTCCGAACCTGGACGCGCTGGCCGCGCAGGGGCGCACCTTCTCGCGTTGCTACACCACCTCGCCGGTCTGTTCCGAGAACCGCCTGGCGTTGCTGACCGGCCAGTACCCGTTCTCACTCGGCACCAGCAAACTTGAGCCCGGCGTGCCGACGATGGGGACGATCTTCGACGCGGCCGGCTACGACACGGGCTACGTCGGCAAGTGGCACCTCTCGCCGGACCCGACCAAGAGCGGGCGCGTGAAGCCGGAGGACCGGGTGGGCTGGCGGTTCTTCGCCGGCAACGAAGGCGCTCCCCACGAGTACGAGAACAACGTGTCTTGGGTCGGAGACGACACCACGGCAATCTCGACATCTCCGTGGGAGCCGGCCTGGAATACGCAGCAGGCGTTGCGCTTCCTGCGAACGGACCGGAACAAGCCTTTCCTGCTCGTGGTGAACTACAGTCCCCCGCACCCGCAGGCAGACAGCGGCTACGCGCCCCCGAGCCTGAACTACGACCCCGCAGAGATCACCCCGCGCCCGAACACGACGCACCCCAACGCGCCGCAGCGGATCGCCAAGTACATGAGTCTGTGCGACACGGTGGACGTGGAGCTGGGCGACCTGCTCGCGGAGGTGGACTTGGCGACAACCCTGGTGGTCTTCACCGCAGACCACGGGGACCTCCTGTACGCCCACGGAGCGGGCCACTCCGACCAGAAGCGTTGGCCGTTCGAGGAGTGCGCGCACGTCCCGCTGGTTATTGCCGGCCCCGGCATGGCCGCGGGCGAGGAGTCGAGTTTGGTGTCCACGGTGGACATCCTTCCGAGCCTCTTGTTCCTGGCGAGCCTTGCGGGGCCGCCAGAGATCCAGGGTTCCGAGTTCCCGAGCGCCACCGCCATCTACTTTGGCCACGACAGCGCGAACAAGTCCTGGGGCGGCGAGCGGTGGCGTGGGCTGGTTGATGGCGACTGGAAGTACGCGGTGACGGAAAGCGGGGCCCTGGAAGGTCTGTGGGACCTCTCTGGTGACCCCTACGAGCTGGTGAACCTGGCCCCCAACCCACTCTACGCGCCGACGCTGAACGCGATGCGGGCAGCGGCGGTTGCTCGCGCGGCGAGCATTGAAGACCCATTCTTCGATGAATAGCGACCGCCCGCTGCTCCCTGGCTGGGCCGTGCCCTCGGGCAGCCAAAGCGGCGAGCGGTCGCTCTCATTCTTCGTGCCCGGCAAGCCCGAGACCGCAGGCTCGAAGAAGATGGGCTTCAAGCGCGAGGGCTCCGAGGTGATCGGCCGCGTCATCATCGACGACAACCCGAAGGGCCGTGGGTGGAAGCGCGCCGTGGCGGCTCATGCCATGCGCCAGGTCGGGCGACCGATGCTCAAGGGGCCCGTGTCCATGCGCCTCTGGTTCATCCTGCAACGCCCGCTCGCGCACTTCGTCGGGAGGAAGAGGGAAAACGCGCTGCGGGCCGACGCGCCCGGGTGGCCGGCGGTGAAGCCGGACACGCTGAAGCTGGCGAGGGCGGTCGAGGACGGCCTGACTGGCGTTCTCTACGTCGATGACGCTCAGATCGTGGTCCAGGTGCACTCGAAGCAGTACGGCCCGGAGCCGGGCGTGCACGTCGAGGTGATCGCGCTGTAGGCTGGGGCCGTGGCAGACATCCAGAGCACATCCTTCTCGGTGGTCATGGGGGCCACGGCCTCGACGCTCAAACTTTTCTCTGGGCCGGACTACACGATCCCTGCGGGTTTGAAGGAGGAGGACTGCCACGTTTTCATCAACAGCTCTCGCAGGCAGGGGATGGGCCCGACCTCGGGAGGCGGGAACCAGCAACCGTCCGATTTCGGGGTCCATTTCTTCGCTGGGACAGATGTCATCAACAACATCGTCTTGGCTCGGAGCAACATCAGCCTCTCGGTGAACTGCCGCGTCACCATCACGATCGTCTACGTCGTGAACCCCCTTTCTCTCTCGAGGTTCTGGATGCGGCAGCGGGGCACGCTCACCTTCGGGTCTAGCGACACCCTCAAGGCGGGCGGCCCGATTGAGGGCACCGGGACCTCGGACGCGGTGCTCGATCCGACGCGGGTCTGGGTCACCATCGCGGGCCAGTCCACCGAAGCCACGGCGCGCAGCCGCGCACATCGCGGGCATTTCACGGCCGATTTCACTGGAGGGGTGGCGGAAGTCGAGCGCGGCCACATCGGAGACGTCGCGCATGCCTCTTACGCGGTGGTCGAGTTCGGACCTGACTGGGGCCCGGTGCAGCGGCTCACGTTCGACAACGTAGACCTGGCGGGCACGATCTGGAGCTCGGGCCTGCCGGATGACGCGGATACCCTGGCGATCGTGGCGGACCTGGGCGGGACGGCGCTCGCGGACATCACGCGCGCGTTCATCGACCCCCAGCGCCGCAACTCCACCGCCGGCAACCAGGGCAACGAAGACCATGGGGATGTTGTCGAGCTCACTGGGTCCGACGAGCTGACCATCCGGCACTCGACCAATGTAGACGCATCGACCAAGCATCATGTCGTTTGGGTCGTCCCCTGGAGCGGCCCGGCCAACGCCACCCCGCCGATCGTTCAGCGGGTGTCCGAATTCGTCGCGGCCGGCGCGGAAGGGGCGGAGGAGGGGTCCATCTCTCGACCGATTACCCCAGTAGCCAACCTCGAGGATGCGTGCGTGATCGGCGCCTCCTCCAGTTCGGACGGGACGGGTGCTGGAACCCCTCGCGGCAACGTCGATCTCCTACTGTCCGCCGTGGGTACGGTGACCGAGACCCGCTCGGAGACAAGCCGCAGCGAGCGCCGTGGCTACCAGGTGATCGAGTGGCCCACCGGCGCGCCCCAAGAGCACGGTTCGAGGTCGGAGCCGGCCCATGTGGGGTCGATGGAGTCGCAGCCCGCGGTCTCGGGGTCGAAACGGGCGGAGTCTGCGGTCGGGGGATCGGCTGGCGGCCAGGCTGCCTGCCCAGGCTCGAAGAGGTCCCAGCCCGGACTCTCGGGGTCGATGGGGTCTCAGTTCTCGATCATCCGGTAGGCTTGCGCTATGATCTTGGGCGAAAGGCCCTGGTGTCTTTCGCTCAACTCGGGGGGAGGGGCGGCAACGGACGCCCCGAACCCTTCCCGGCCATGCCCCGAGAAATCGTCGTCTACAAGGGTCTCCGTTTCCTGGAGGACATTCCCTTCTGGCTGATGGATCAGCCCGCGGGTCCGAACGACGTGGTGGTCGGCTCTGGCGACCTGAGTTCGACCTACGACTTCAAGGTCTACGACATCACCTCGGGCGGGCGGCCGACGCTGGTACACAGCGAGACCACCGGCAACCTGACGCTCAAGGCCAGCCAGACCACGGGCGGCGTAGCCCCCGATCCCCTCTGGACGCTTGGTGGCGCTGGGTACACGGCCGCGCTCAAGGTGGATCCCGCGAACTGGGACACGCCGAACGAGGCCGGCAACAGCTACCGCCTGATCCTGCTCTACGCCTCGACGACCTGGGGCTCGCTTCCCTTGATCTACGAAGGCCTGTGCGTCCAGCAGGGCGCTGCCGGCACGCTGACGTGAGCCCCTCGCTTCTCAGGCCGTCGCGGCGACGTGCGACCATGCCTCGGACACAGGCGAACTACGACAGCCTCGTAGCGCTCCTGAAGCGGATCCTCGCGGCGACCTCTAGTGGGACGGGGGGGAAGAAGAAGATCGCCAGCATCCATCGGCTAATCCTCGACTGGAAGGTGCCTGACGCGAGCGAGATCATCTCTCCGCACACCCAGACACCAGAAGGGCCCGAGGATCTCAACCCGCGGCGCGCGCCTCGGGCGAAGGTCCAGGGCAAGAAGAAGGCCGGCCCCCGGCGAAAGGGACCGGCCAAGAGGCAGGTGTCTAAGGGCGGGATTCTGCTTCCGGGGGACCCGTTGTTCGACGTGCGGGCGGCCTCCGAAGCATCGTCCAGCCCCTAGCCGAGCCGGCGACCTGGGGGCCTTGGGCATAGCCCTTGTCCCTGAGCGCGACCAGGTGCCGGTGAATGGATGGGCGGCTCAACTCGAAGTGTTGAGCCCCGTCCAGGAGCGTCGGCCAGACGCCGCGCCTGCTGCGGAAATCCAGCCAGAACTCGAGTACCTCGGTCTGGCGCTCAGTGAGGGGCAGAACTGTGTGCGGGGAGTAGTAGCCACCGCACACGGGGCAGTCCTCGCCCTCGTGGAGGTAGCCGCGCAGGAACTCGGCGCGGCGCTTGGCGGAGTCATTCACGGCCCATCCTCGCGGATTGCGTCCATGCGCCTCTCGGCGGCCTCGGCCGCGCGGTCTGCGTCGGTCTCGGGTCGGAACACTTCTTCGCAGTCCTCGCACTCGTAGTGGTCGAGCTGCCACGTGGTCTCCCGCACGTTGACGGATCCGCACTCCGGGCACTCGATGTCCGGGCCGTCCGGCGGCCCATCATCCCCAGGCAGGGGCCAGCCGAACCGGCTCACGACTTCCTCCGGATGAGTCCGACGAGCGCCGAGAGCAGGATGTCCGCGGCGTAGGCCGCCAGGAGCAGTTTCACCAGACGGAACAGGGCCGGATCCAGCGCCAGCACGATCGGCTCGGGCCCGCTCACGGCTGGCCTCCGTCCTCGGCCTGCGCCTTGGCGGTGGACAGGAAGGAGCGGGCGGGAAGCTGATGCTGGCGCTGGAACGGGCCGTCCATGAGGTCAACCATGCGCGAGACGAACCGCTCAGGAGCGAGTTCAGATGTGTCCGAGCCAGGCAGGATTGCACGCGTGCAGAGTTGCTGCGCCGCCTCGACAAGCTTGTTCATCCCCTCCAGCAGTCTCAGCGCCTCCGGGTAGCCGTTGCAGGCCAGGGCGATGTAGCGGGCGTTGGCGGCCTGCGTGTCGAAGTAACTCCACGGCAGCTCGCTCACTCCGGGGGGCACGCCGAGCTGTCTCTTCTCACTCATCGGTGGCCTCCGTTCTCGGCCTGCGCCTTGGCGGTGGACAGGAAGGAGCGGGCGCGGGCCAGCAAGGTTACGTCCCACGGATCTCCGACAGGACGATCCACCTCTACGGTGATCTCCTCCAGCAGTCTCAGCGCCTCCGGATAGCCCCGGGCCGCGCTGTGGGCCGCCTTCCAATCCCTCCACGGAATGAGGCGGCAGTCGCAGCCCTTGAACTCCTCGAAGATGGGGCCGGTGCGGACATCGCCCTCACTTCCGATTGTGACGCAGGGGTACGCCGTCGGCTCTGCGAAGTAGTGCTCGCTCACTCCGGGGGGCACGCCCAGCGGGCGGGGGTTGGGGGTCGTTTCGTTCTCCTCGCCCCCGCAGGGGTGTTCCGTGGTGTGCTTCGAGGTTGCTGCGCGGTTGAGCGCCTGGCCTAGCAGGTCGTAGGCTCGCGCAGCCGCGTCTAGGTGGTCGGGCTGGTTCATGACGTCACCCCCTGAGCGACCATGCCGGAGCCGGGCTCGGGCGCCCCTGAGCCATCCCAGCCCTCGGGGGCCACGGCAATCGAGCCGTCTCCCCCCTGGGCCGTCTTGGCCGCGTAGCTGCTCGCCTGGGCCGCGTCGATGGCCTCGCCTGGCGTGCCGTACCTGAGCGGCTCGCGCTCGCCTACGGCGTGCACAGGCCGCCAGGTGCCCTCGTCGTCGATGTAGAGGAGCCAGGCCATCAGCGGGCCCTCCCCAGCGTTCCGCGCGCTTGGCGTGATTCGTACTCATTCATGGCTCGGTCCTTTCGCTCAGTTCTCCCGGAGACGGTGTGCCCCCGGGTGGATGGTGCGGCGTTGGGTCGGGTGCCGCGTGCCCGTGGGGCTAGAAGAGGCCCCGGGAGTGAACCACGGCAGCGATGATGACCCCCGCCGCCGTCAGCATGGAGACCGCCCAGCACGCGCACAGGATCGCGGCGCGGTCGTCGGACCAGCGGGTCATCGGCAGGCCCCCTCAAGGTCCGCCTCTAGGTCTTCCTGGTGGTACTCGCACCATCCCTGCTCCCCGTCCCAGGCCACGGCCAGCCAGGGACCCTCCACGGCACGGACAGTTCCGAGGTTCGCGGCGGCAGGGTCGGGCTGACTGTCCCCCTCGCACACGGTGGAGGGGTTGAGGCGCACTCGCGCGCCTACGTCGAATCGGCTGGAGCCCTTCAAGTGCAGCACCCGCAACACGGCGCATCCTCGCACCGGCCCCCGGAATTCGTCCAAGTCATCGTCGCGCCGCGGTCTTCCGCCTCCGCGCATACGGCCAATTGGGCCCGGGTGAGCCGCGGGGCTGAGTTGGGGTAGGCCTTCTGCCGAAGGGCCTCGTGGGCCTCCTCGTGGCAGGTGGGGCAGGGTACGGGCTCCTTGGTGATGCCGACGTACACGGTCCCGCTCCCCCGGCACTCGGCGCATTGGGGCGCCTCGCCGGCGGGGATGCAGGCCTCGTGATAGCTCGTGCGCTTGCCGGCCCAGCCGATGCGCGTACCAGCGGGGAAGGGGCTCCCGCATCCACGGCAGCGGCCTTTGTAGCGGCTCGTGAGAACCTTGATTCTCTGATTAGCGGCCATTGCTGGCCTCCTTTCGCTCAACTCGCCCCCAGGGGAATCCCGGGGAACTAGGGGGATGATAGCCTGCCTGCTACGGGTGTCAAGACCCAATCGACATGGATCCCGTGGGCGGCCAACCGCCGCTCGATCCGCTGGGCGTCGTACTCGTCGTCCCAGGTCCAGCGATGGAGAGCCGAGAGCCGGCAGGCCTCCTCGATCGCACGCGCCAGGAGGTAGAGGGTCAGCTCGCGCGAGTCCTCGACGGGGTAGTTCATGCTGGCCCTATCGGCCCCCAGCAGGGTAGGCTTGAGGCGGAATGACTGTTTCGATGCTCCCCCCGCCGCTCCTCCCCCTCCTCCCGCCCCCGGGCCACCGTGCCGACCTCGGCTGCCCCTGCGGCCCTCGGCTCGTGGGCTCCGTGCTCGTGCACAGCTCCTCCCGCCCGCTCGATGGCCAGCGGCACGGCTCGCCGGCCGTCTCCCGCCGCCCCGGCTCCCCCTCCCGGTGGGACGCTCTCGGCCAAGGTCTCAGGGGGGGACGGTGATCCTCGGTGCAGGCCGGGTCTCGGTCGGCTACTCGCTCACCCTCATGCGCGCTCGCCGCCCCCGCTGGCGCTTCGTCGGCTGGGGGATCTCCCCCCTCGCCGCTAGCGTCTGGCTCGGCCCAGCATGGCTCACCTACTGGCGCCAGGGCCCGAGGGGAGACATCGTACCGCCCCAGCATCGGTAGGGGCCTGCCCCTCCTCCCCTCCCCGTCCTTCACCAGCGGAGCTCCACCCAAGCTCGCCAGCCCACACCCGGGAGACACCACTCGGGGTGAGCCCTTGCAGCCCCAGGGAGGGCGGTCTACGCTCGAGGGATGACGGAGCCTACCCCGGGCGATCCTGACGCCGAAGTAGCGCCCTGTGCCCCCGCAAGCCGGCCCTCGGCCACTGGGCAGGGTTTCGGAGAGCCCGGAGGGCCCGATCCCTCCGCCGCGGGCAAGCTGGGCGGGAAGGCCAAGGCGGGGCGCGTGAGCTTCGCCAAGGCCCTTCAGGGGCACCTAGAGGCGCATCCTGAAGACCTCCGGCGCATGGTCGCGGGCCTGGTCGAGGTCGGCGCGGCGGGCAGGGGGGGCAGCGTAGAGGCGTGCAAGGTCGTGCTGGACCGGCTGGATGGGCCGGTGTCCCTGGGCCTGGATGCGATGATCGGCTCGGACCGGGTGGTGCTGCTGCGGGTGGATGCAAGTGGGACGCCGCTCAAGGGTTACGACCAGGCGCCGCAGCTCCCTCCGGGCCTGGAGGAGATGGCTACCCCGGAGAGCCTGAGCCGCGAGGCGTTCGAGCTGGCCCGAGAGGCGGAGGTGGTCGAGGAGACGGAGGCGGAGCGAGCCCCGCGGGCTGCCCCGGTGCGCTCCCGCAGGCCACCAACCCCCGAGGAGCTAATAGCGATTGGCGAAACCCGCATTTCGGCAGCCTCAGCTATCCAGGCTAGGAGCACTCATTCCGTCCCGGTGGACTGCGACCCCATTCCTAGCCCCATTCCGGCGGGGTGGAGACCGACCAAGGCCCAAGCCGCCGAGCTGGCCCGACGTGAGCGGCTGAGAGAGGCCGAGTCCGAGGGCCCGGGCTGAGGCTTTGGGTCTGGGGTGTCCGGCCCCCCCGGGGACACCCCGGACCCCCCCCGGGGACTCCGTTGTCGCGTCTGTCGCGTTTGTCGCGTCGGCGACATGCTGCCGTCGCGTCGGCGTCATGCTGCCGTCACGTCGGCGGCACGTCGGCGGCACGTCGGCGGCACAGCGGCGGCACAGCGGTGTCACGTCGCCGGCATGTCGCTGCCCTGCTCTCTGGCGTCGGACATCCGCCGGACACTTGTCGGCTGCTCGTGGGCCTGGAGACGGAGGCACTTCCCGCCCTCTCGGGGCCCGCACGGCCGTAACTGTCTCCGCCTCCGGGTCTCGCGCGCCAGCCTGCCTGACCCCGCCCCTCCCCGCGCGGGCGGCCCTCCCCTGCTCGTGTCATGTCCCTTCTCAGCGGGAGGGGTGGGTGGCCAGGTGAGGCGCAGGCGGGCGGCGAGGCGGCCAGGCGAGGGACGATGGGTAGGGGGGGGTGGGGGGGGGCTCGATCGTTCCGACCCCCGGGGGGTGCTTCCGGGAAACGCCGGAGTCCCGTTCCACCTCTGTAGGTGGCCCCTCCGCTAACGAGACAGCCCCCTGTGGTAGGCTTCCCCCTCTCGA
>Ga0209956_1000077_pt1 | contig 43733 bp, 47 predicted proteins | sample SalPon2A_C_D1_MG_FD_185720 | JGI IMG/M metagenome (GOLD analysis project Ga0209956, IMG submission 185720) | Soil microbial communities from South San Francisco under conditions of wetland restoration - Salt Pond MetaG R2A_C_D1_MG (SPAdes)... | ecosystem: Environmental > Terrestrial > Soil >...
GGATGATGATTCTGTCGCACGCAAGGGCGGTGCCGGCCGCCAGTTGTGGTTTGCCCGTCTCGTTTTCCCCGCGCCCCTCCCGGAAGGACCGCCAAAAAGGATTTCGTCATGGTTAATATTAAAATCAGCAAGTTTCAAGAGGACCTCAATCGGCTCAATCGTGAACTGCGAAACCTGGAAAGCGAGATCCCGTTTGCAATGGCCTACACCCTAACGCAAATGGGCCAAGCCGGGAAGGCTGCTGTGACAAAAGGTTTGCCGCATTGGTTCGACCGACCGACTCGCTGGACCATGGGGGCAATTCTGCTCAAAGCCGCAACAAAAACCAACCAGCAGGCGGTGGTCTGGATCAAGGACGGCTCGATCAACTCACTGGCGCATCACATCGAGGGAGTAAAGCGACCGCCCAAAGGGTTCGAGAAACAACTGCGGCAAAAGGGGATTCTGCGCGGGTCGAACCAATACGCCGTCCCTGGCTACGGAGCCAAACTCGACCGTTACGGGAATATGTCGCGAGGCCAGATCAATAAAATCCTCTCGGCTGTCGGCGCCCAGATGGACCCGTATGCCAACACGACCAAGAATTCGATTAAGCGGAACTCAGGCCAGGGGGATTATTTTGTACTCAAGCGCCAGGCCGGGGGGAAAGTTCTTTCAGGTATCTACCAACGGGTAGGCCCGAAGAACAGCCCAGACCTCAAATCGATCTTGATCTTTGTGGAAAAGACCAGCTATCGCCGGAGGTTCCCATTTTTTGAGGAGGCCGAAGACGCAGCCTACGATGCCATGCCAGCGGCGGTTGACAAGGCGATCGACAACGCCTTTCGCTCAGCGTTCAAGTTAAAGAAATAACCCCAACGTTTTTGAAAATCGGTGTGGTGGCAAATGTTTATGTCTTTATCTTTTAAATTTCAGTCACTTAGGCGTTGCGGGTCCTTCCTGACGCCGCAAACGACACGGTAATGCGAACCCCGTTGTTTGAGTCCACATGAGTTTTTGAATTTGGCTGGAAGAATGGAAATTAACGTGTTTTTTCAGAGGGTTGCATGATGCAGTGTGCAGTGGTTTCGGGAGTGGACATGCTTGACCAGGGGGCCTGCCGGATGTTCTGGATCCGCCGGTTGCACCCATATGGTCCTGGCTGTCCGGGTTGCGGGATATCCGTCACAGGCCGTCAGTCCGAGACGTTCAACGCCGGCGGCCGAGTACGCTGCAACACTTGCGGCCAGTGGTTTACCTACCGAACCGGTACCTTGATCGACGGAGCCAAAGCCGACGATCGACAACTCTTTCAGGTCGCACAGTTGAGTACTCTCGACTGTGATCTCAAGGACATCTCTACAGCAAGCCACCTTTCAACCGATACCGTTCGCGCCTGGCAGCGCCGTTTCCACGAGGCCGCCGGCTTATGAGCCAAAAGAAGGACAACATCGTCGATCTGCGCGACAAGGTCGAAGAGCGCGTTCAGGAAGAAGCCGAGCAGTTCGCCACCCTCAATGGTGATGACAAGGGCAGCGACGCCGGCGGACCAGACGATCCGCGCTTCGTCCTGCAGTGCCTTGCCAGCAACGAGCGCGGCGACGGCATCCTCTATGCCGCCATCCACCGCGGCCGCTTCCTCTGCAACAAATCCAAGAAGGATAAGCCGTGGATGATGTGGGCCGGCCACCACTGGCAATACGATCACCTCGACGAAGCCGTCCGAGTCGTCGAAGACGTCGCCGTCAAATATCTCAAACAGTCCGGATTGATCTCCGACGAGATCGCCGACCTGCGCAGCCAGATGACCGCAGTCGAAGAGCAGGCCGCAAACCTCGAGGCCGCCGACGATAAAGACGGCGCCCGGGTCAAAAAACGCGAAGCCGAGCGCCTGTCCAAGCAAATCGCCAGATTGACCAGCAAGCGCAAGTCCCTCGACGGCCGCGTCGATCGCCTGCGCGGCTGGCGCGGCATGAACAACTGCCTCAACTGGGCCAGCTGCGTCGAACAGCCCCTCGCTCTCAAAGGGGATGAGATCGACCGCAAGCCCTGGCTGCTCGCCTGTCCCAACGGCGTTATCGATCTACGCACCGGCATGCTCCAACCTGGCGATCCCGCCGACTACCTGGTGCGGGCCGTCGATACCCCTTTCCCGGAAGGGCCCGAGGTCGAACACTACCTCGCCACTGGAGAAGGCTTCCAGGCGCCAAACTTCGCCAAGTTTATCGACGAGATCCACCAGTCCGACCAGGAGATCATCGATTGCGTTCACCGATTGCTCGGCTACGCCCTCACCGGTCTCACCACCGAACACTATATCGCCTGTTTCATCGGCGACGGCGCCAACGGCAAAGGCACCCTGTTCGAGCTGCTGCTCCATATCCTCGGCGAGCTCGCCTGGAGCATCGACCCCGAGATGCTGATGCAGCAGAAAAACAACAAGACCAGCGGTGGGCCGGATCCCGAACTCATCTCACTCCACGGCCGCCGGCTGGCCGTCGCCAGCGAGACCGAAGAGAACCGCCGCATCAGCGCCGCCAAAGTCAAACGCCTCACCGGCGGCGACAAGATCAAGGCCCGGTCACCGCACGACAAGTATGAGATCAACTTCGATCCGACCCATACCCTGGTGCTCTACACCAACCACCCGCCCAGGGGGCTCGCCTCAGATTTTGCCATGCTGCGCCGGCTGCTCTATTTCCAATACCCGCTGCGCTATGTCGACGATCCCAAACACCACGCCGAGCGCGACCCGCAAAACGCGCAGATCTTCCGCCAGAAAGATCCCGACCTGCCGAACAAACTCAAAGAGGAGGCCCCCTGGATCCTCGCCTGGCTGGTGCGCGGCTGTTTGCTCTGGCAGCTTGAGGGCGGCATCAACCCGCCACAGAGTTTGAGGGCCGCGGCCGAACAGATCCGCCGCAATGAAGATCACCTCGAACGGTTTATCGAGAACGTCTGCACCCACGCCGATCCGGCCGACTGGCTCCCGTTCAAACGGTTCTATGAGGGATTCAAACTCTGGTACGAGGAGAATGTCGACGAGTCGCCGCGCTACCGGCCGACCAACAAGGCCATCACCGACCAGCTGCGCCGCAAAGGTTACAACGTGCCGCCAGCCAAGGAGACCAGCGGCCAGGTGCGGGTCTTCGGCCTCAGCCTGCCAGCGGGCTATTCATGACCACTGACCATGGCGGGTTTCGCCCCACTGAGGGGGGCGGGGATTATGACGAAATGACGAACCGAAAAACAGCAAAAATTTCGTCATCATAGCCACAAGTTATTGAAATTATAAATAAAAGTATGACCTTATGACGAAATGACGAGAGTTGCCCAAACTCTCTCCTGCGCGTGCGCGCGCGCGTTAAGTAAATGGAGTTTGTTGTCAGAGAAAAAAAGAGTCAAACAATTTGTAGTTCTAAAGACTTTCGTCATTTCGTCATTTTAAGAGTTCAATATAAATAAAAACAAGGAGTTACAGCTATGATGACGAAATTTACTACTAAATCAGCTTCGTCATTTCGTCATAAAATTTCTAATCCTTATTCTGAAGATTACTCTGCTGGCAAGAGAATTATCCGTGTGTTCCCACGCCGGACAGCTGCTACCCCTGATGATGGACTCGTAGCCGTGAATAGGAGCCCTGGGCTTTTCGACGAGGCCGATGAGGTTCATGTATCTGTGGCGTTTACTTGGGATCTTCGGATTGCTGAACAATTGGCAAAAGCTTGGGAGCCTGTAGCACCGGTGAAGATCGGCGGGCCAGCGACAGGGGATACCGGTGGTGAGTTTGTCCCTGGGATGTACGTGAAAAGCGGCTACATTATTCATTCACGCGGCTGCCCAAACTCATGTTGGTTTTGCGTCGAACGCAACACCAATCTGCGTCTGCTCTCGATCCACGATGGTTGGAACGACCTTTCCAGTAACCTCCTGGCTTGTCCAGAACACCATGTGCGTGAGGTTGTGGCCGCCATGCAGCGCGGCAAAAAACAGTTCGGTCGGCGGCCTGAGTTTACCGGTGGGCTTGAGGCAGACAGGTTGCAGCAGTGGCACGTTGACCTGTTGCGCAAATTGCGACCGAAACAGATGTTTTTCGCCTATGACACGCCAGACGATCTAAATCCGCTGCGCCGTGCCGGTGAAATGCTTCTGGCCGCGGGGTGGACCGTTAAAAGCCATTCTCTGCGGGCCTACGTTTTGAGTGGGTACCCGAAAGACACTTTCGAGGCGGCAGCTAAACGGCTGCGCGATGTCCAGTCAGCCGGTTTCATGCCAATGGCTATGCTCTATAGGGATAAAAGCGGCCGGCGCTCTGCAGACTGGATGCGCTGGCAGAAACAGTGGGCGAGACCTGTGCTTATCGCCAGACAGTGGGTGACCGCATGAACCTCCTCGAACTCGCCCAGCAGCACGTCACCCTGCGCAAGGTCGGCTCCGAATGGCACGGCGCCTGCCCGGCGTGCGGGCCCGGCAAGAGCGGCCCCGACAAGACCGACCGATTCAGCGTCAAGCCGGACGGCCGGTTCTTCTGCCGCACCTGCACGCCATCTGGCGGCGATGCCGTCAGCTTCCTGCGCCAGTTCGAAAACAAGAGCTGCCCCGATGCTCACACCGCGCTCGGCCTCGATTGTACGTCGACCAGCTGCCCGGTCCGTTACAAGTGCCGCCTCGGGCGTGGCCAGGCCGGGCACCGCGCCGAGAGCCAGCGCCACCGGCAGACGCCAACCGCGCCAGCCGACAAACCGGTCTGGGCCCCCGCCGAAGCCCGGCAACCCGCCGACCTCTGGAGCGACAACGCCGCTATCCTGGTCGAGTGGGCGCACCAGCGGCTGCTGCGCGAACCCGCGCAGCTCGCCTGGCTCGCCGCTCGCGGGCTGCCGCTCGACGCCGTGCGCAAGTACACCCTCGGCTGGTGGCCGGAAACCAAGTTCCGCCAGCTGGCCGAATGGGGCCAGCCGCTCGAGAAGAACGCCAACGGCCGCGAAAAGAAGGTCTGGATCCCGCGCGGTTTGGTCATCCCGACCGTTGTTGCCGGCCACGTCGACCGCGTCCGCTTCCGCCGCCACGCCGATGACCTCGCCGACGGTCGCGGCAAGTACATCGCCCTCAAGGGCAGCAGCGACGACGTGCCGGTCTACGGCGCCGAGCGCCGCGCCTTTGTCATCGTCGAATCCGACCTCGACGGGCTGCTCATCGACTGGCAGGCCGGCGACCTGGTCGGCGCTATCCCCCTGGCCAGCTGCAGCGTCAAGCCGCGCACCCGCGCCGCCGGCATCCTCGATCAGGCGCTGGCGATCCTCGTCGCCCTCGATTTTGAGCCGCGCATCAACGAAACCACCGGCAAGCACGAAAACCCCGGCGGCCATAGCTCCATCTGGTGGAGCCAGACCTATCGCCAGTCCAAACGCTGGCCGGTCCCGGCCGGCAAAGACCCCGGCGAATTCGTCCAGGATCACGGCGGCGATCTGCGCGAGTGGATCACCCGCGGCCTGCCGCCCGGGCTGCGCATTCAGCGCCAGCCGGTGACGGCTGTCCCCGATGTGGTGGCAGAGCCGGCCATTCAAGAGCCGCGACTCAACACCTTCGGCACCTACGCCGAACTCGTCTCGCGCGACGGCAAGCCGCTGATCATCGCCACCGACGGGCGCGATCGGCAGCTGCTGCTCGATCGTTATCCGGAGCACGCCGTTTTCTGCCAGGCCGAGATCGAGACGCTCAAGGGGTATGAACCGGAAGCCACTGCCGCGCTGATGGCCAAGCAGGTGTTCCGCGAGGCCTCGGTCCGCAAAGTCACCGAGATCCACACCCGCCACCACGAGCCGACCAGCTTCGACCCGTCGCGGGCCAGAATCGCCAAACATGGGAGAGCCAGGACATGACCTACATCACCATCACTTGCGGCCAGTGCCGCCACCAGGACACCCTCGATCAGTTCACCACCACCCCGGTCGGTGGCGGGCCGTGTGGTGGATTTTATGTCAAGGCGGTGTTGGGGAAGGTTGTTTGACAGGAGACCGGCCCGGGCTGCGGAGCTGGCCCGAACGATGCTGTCAGTGGACGGCGACGGAACGGTGGAGCCGTTGAGGCTATTTCGAGGCCCGGCGGATCAGTCCCGTTTGCTGCGTTACGCTGGTTATGCTTTGGGAGGATTAGATGCCAGGGAAAATTTACAAAGATCAAGAGGGTAAAAGTTGCACCCTCGAACAAATGATCGCGCGTGAACCACTGTGGACCGCAAGCCGTTTCCGGAAAGGCGAGGAGGCCCTTGACCTTATCGCCGAAATCAAAGCATGGGATGTTCAAAATTTCATGGAAAACTCGAAATTTACCCTGCCGCAAAATTTGCGGAAGAAGATTCATGATCTCGGCGCATAACGCCTTGTTATAAATATTTTTCATCAACCCATTCAACAAGGTAGGTTTATGACCGATCCACAAATTGAAATGATGCCACTGGCAAGCCTGACGGCATACGACAAGAACAGCCGCACGCATTCCCCTGAACAGGTCAAGCAGATCGCGGCCAGCCTCCGGGAGTTCGGGTTTACGAATCCGGTCTTGATTGATTCCTCTGGCGGGATCATTGCGGGGCACGGGCGCGTCATGGCGGCTGAAAGCATGGGGATGGTGGTTGTGCCCTGTCTGCGGCTTGCTCATCTGTCTGAAGCACAGAAACGTGCCTACATCATCGCAGACAACAAGCTGGCCGAGAATGCCGGTTGGGACATGGACATCTTGCGGCTGGAACTCGGCGAACTAAACGAGATCGGGTATGACCTTGACTTGCTTGGATTTGAAGCGGTCGAACTAAAAGACCTGCTGGCTTTTCTTGATCCGAATGGCGGCCTGACTGATGAAAACGAGGTGCCGGAAGTTCCTGCTGAACCGATAACGCAACCAGGCGACGTCTGGCAACTGGGGCGGCACCGCATCGTCTGCGGCAGTTGCACGGATGCCGACGTTGTTTCTCTGCTGCTGGGGGGGGGCAAAGCCGCACTTGATGGTGACCGACCCGCCATATGGTGTGGAATATGATGCATCGTGGCGTACAAAGTGCGGATTGAGTCGCGAGGGCATTGCCGCTGGCAAAGTTTTGAATGATGACCGTGCCGATTGGCGTGAAGCGTGGGCGCTTTTCCCCGGTGATGTTGCTTATGTCTGGCATGCTTCTACTTTTTCACCGGAAGTGGCCGCTTCTCTGGAATCGTGCCGGTTTGAGCGCAGGGCGCTGATTATCTGGGCAAAGTCAAACTTTGTAATCAGTCGCGGGCATTACCACCACATGCACGAGCCATGCTGGTATGTCGTAAAAAAAGGAGCGACGGCAAAATGGAACGGGGGCCGAAAGAAAACGACTTTGTGGCGATTCGTTGACGACCTGCTCCACCCTGGCGAGGAGGTTTTTGTTCGGCGAGCAGATGCCGAGGTGATCCATGCAATTTCCGGCGACGAGACAACGGTCTGGGAAATCGACAAGCCACTGAAAAGCGAGACGGGCCACAGCACACAGAAGCCTGTCGAGTGCATGCGGCGTCCGATCCAGAACAACAGCAAGCCGGGGGATGCCGTGTATGAGCCTTTTTCTGGATCGGGGACAACGATCATCGCGGCGGAGCAGACGGGTCGGACGTGCTACGCCATCGAACTGAACCCGGCGTATGTGGATGTTGCCGTCAAACGCTGGGAAAATTTCACCGGACAGACAGCAGTGCTAGAGGCGAGACAGTAGTTCGGGAATATTTATAACGATTGAGCTAAGCGCGCTTGCGTAGCAAGTCCGCTTGAGCGCCTGGTTAGGCGCGGATCGGAGACGAAAATGGCAGAAACAGCGAAATGCACGATTTGTGGTGAGCCGATGCCGGACGGAGAGGAAATGTTTAAGTTCCACGGCTATTCCGGGCCGTGCCCGAAGCCACCGATGCCGAAGGAAGAAAAGAATCATCTGCTCGAAGCCGTGAAGGCCGCATACCGGAAGCACCACATGAACGACAACAGCATCGGATGGGACGAACTCTCGACTGTGCTGCACGATGCACTTTGCCGGGAACTTGGGGACGGTGGTTTCTGCACCTGGGCGGACACGATTGAACCGCTGCCCTGATTTACGCCTAACGGGGCCCCGGGTGAGCCGCCCATTCGGGTCTGCTCCACCTGGTGGTTCGGTGGCGCGCAGCGTCACAGAGCCACCTCTCACCCGGGGCCCCGTTCGGGTGACGCGCAGCGTCCCCCGAACAATTAAGTTGAGCGGATTATGGAGGATAAGATGACAATAGATATGGACATGCCATTTGCTGAGTTTGCTGAGAAACATCTTAAACGCGCCGAGGGTAATAATTCCGCTCGAACGCCTGGTTCTACGGCAAGCCCGGAAGTTGGTTACCACAAAAAATGCCATGATTGTGGCCGATTCGTGAAACGGAGTGAATGGGTCCCTAAAAACCACAGTTGGAAGGCACACGCCCTTTGTGATGAGTGCCTAAGCGGATACGAAAGCCCTTACGATTATTGAGCCGTAGAACGGGGCCCCGGGTGAGCCGCCCATTCGGGTCTGCTCCACCTGGTGGTTCGGTGGCGCGCAGCGTCACAGAGCCACCTCTCACCCGGGGCCCCGTTCGGGTGACGCGCAGCGTCCCCCGAACGATGAAGGTAAGCGGCGGACGGTTTCCTCGTCCACTTGACCGCTGGGTTGTGAATTAATCGCGCTGGGCCGCAGGCCCATAGGGGTACTTAGAATGTCACAAATTATTCACGGCGATTGTCTCCAAGTAATGAAATCCCTGCCCGATGGGTGCGTGAATGCCATCGTGACCGACCCCCCTTACTGTTCCGGGGGATTTACGGAAACGGAGCGGAGAAGCGCACCAGGGCAGGGCCTGCGCTCCGAGACTCTGCGGGACGTTGGTTGGTTCACTGGCGATCAAATGGGCTCCGTTGGTTTGGGCTACCTCCTCCGGGCGGTGGCTTTCGAGGGGATTCGGCTACTGGCTGGCGGGGGAAGTATGCTGTTTTTCACCGACTGGCGGATGCTGCCGCATCTGGTTCCAGCGATCGAGAGTTCAGGTGTGCGCTACCAAAACCTTGTTGTCTGGATGAAGCCAAGCGCCGGGCTTGGCAACGGGTTTCGGGCACAGCATGAGTGCATTCTGCATTTTACCGCCGGCAGGGCAGAATATTACGACAAAGGCACTGGTAATGTGCTGAAGTCGAAAAGGATTAATGCTGACACGCGCCGCCACCAAACGGAGAAGCCTACCGAGCTTCTGGAAACCCTAATAAAAGTCGTCTGCCCGCCGGGAGGGGTGGTCCTGGACCCTTTTGGGGGGAGCGGATCGACAGCGATTGCCGCAGAATCCGCCGGGCGTACCGCTATTTGTATTGAACGGAATGGGTCGCACTGTGAAACGGCGGAGCAGAGACTGACCAACGAAGTGCAGACCGGGTTGTTTTTATGATTTTGCGCGATTGATTTACAACGCCAGCGATAACCGGTGGCGATGCTACCAGCCAAGTTTTAACGCAATTTAGATTTTGCTTTTCGTAAACCACAGAGGCCCATTCCATCCGCGTTAATTAGCTTGTTATGTGGCCTGTTTTGCAAAAGGAGACTGATATTATGACTGATAGCAAGACGATCCATGACAATTACATGCAGATAGTTAAGAACAAGGTAGCCGAACTGAAGGCCGACTATGAAAAACTAAAGGCAGTTGACACGCTAATTGGAGAACATGCAACCGAGACAAAGAAGAACGACTTAGTGAATAGCATGTTCGCGCTGCAAGACGTACAACAGCAGATGATTGATTGGCGCGTTGCTGCTGAAAATTTAGATGCCACATAATGGTGCGGATAACTGGCGGCGTCGGATCGCCACAATTAAAACACCCATCTATTTTCCGTCCAGTTGATTAGCGGGTTAGATGCGAAAGGATCGAAAATGGCTGCAGAAAAATTCTGTTGTAATCCACTTTGCCCACAACATGTAACAACACTTTATGGGCACAGAATCGTAGTGCGAAGTGAAAAAGGGCGGCATGAATACGAGAGACATCTATTCAAGCGAGACAACGGAGAAAAATTTTACCTTTGTGATGTTTGTAAGAGCGCAATCGACTTAGTTACGGGAAGCATCTAACGATTGCGATCAGCGGACGGCGGATCACATTGTCAACCCTGGCAAAGTGATCTTCGAGAACCTGATCCGCTAGTTCCGTCCGCTGGATTACGCTGGTTATGCTTTTGGAGGATTCTATGCCAGAAAAAATATACAAAGATCAAGAGGGCAAAAGTTGCACCCTCGAACAAATGATCGTACGCGAACCACTATGGACCGCGAGCCGTTTCCGGAAAGGCGAGGATGCCCTGTTGCTGGGAAATCGCTAGGCGAGTGTGCTGCGCTTGAATTCGTCAAGAAAGGCCCATACGGAGACGATATTTACGAGGCGTACATCTACCTTTGGGATGACAGCTTTTCTGACTGGGCGCAGATCGCACAGTGGTTTCTTGACGCTGGCGCGAAAAACACGATTGTCACCTGGGTGATGCACGACCACACGAATGGCGATAGAAATGGCCGGACTGAGGACGACGGATCTCGTGCTGTGATTGTTTGCTACGCACTTCCGGCAGGGTCATAACCACTGTTAAGCAGCCAAACCGGCATCTTAATCAGAAAGGGAAAATCATGCAAACCACTCAGCAAGCTAGCACCACAGCGGCTCTCGCGGTCATCAACGGGGGGCAGCAAAAGCAGCAGCCAAGGCTCCTTGACCAGTTGCGGGACAAGTGCCGGCTGCTGAGACGCAGTAATTCAACAGCCTCGGCTTACTGTAACTATGTCCGCGAGTTCATCCTGTTCCATGGCAAGCGCCACCCGCGAGAGATGGCCGAGCCGGAGATCGAGGCCTATCTCACCCACCTGGCGGTCAAGGCCCGGGTTTCGGCTTCGACGCAGAATGTCGCTTTCAACGCGATCCGGTTTCTCTACTCCGAGGTGCTCGGCATCCACCTTGGCAAGATCGACGCGCTGCGGGCGAAAAAGCCTTGAGACAACCATGGTCTACACCCATGTGATGCAGCGCCCCAATGCCACCATGAGCCCGCTGGACCGGATTTAATATTTGCCCGCCAGCGCACCCGGCCTCGTATGCCGGCGGCGTTGAGATTGAATTTTAGCCATACCTACGGAGGATGCCATGGAAAGACAAGTCAAGCGGATATTCAGGGAGAAAGACACCTACTCGGCTGCGGAATTCGCCCGCCGGCTGCCGTGTTCGGTTCGGCAGGCTTACCGGCTGGTCGACATGGGGCGCTCGAACGGTGGCATCGATTCTTTCCGGATCGGCGACCGCCAGGGTATCCGCATCCCCAAAGCCGAGGTTGAACGGTTTCGTGAGGCGCGCTGCTCAGAGACGCTCAATAACGGGATGCCGCCGCAAGCCGGGAGGGGTTGACTATGACCAAGTCGCCCCGCCCGCGCCGGCTGCGCGGCGCCACCTACGAAACCGCCACCGGCTGCGGTGAAGTGTTCGTCTCCTGCAACGACCAGGACGGCAAACTGTTCGAGGTTTTCATCAAGCTTGGCAAGTCCGGCGGCTGTGGATCGGCCACCATGGAAGGCCTCGGTCGCGCCATCTCCATCGGCCTGCGCAGCGGCACCAGCCCGCTCGACCTGGCCAAGACCCTTGGCGGCATTCAGTGCCACAAGTCGCCCAGCTGCATCGACGCAGTGGGGCGGGCGATTGCGGAGCACGTTAGCGAGAGGTATCCGGTATGAGCGGCGACCGCTTCCAAAAACTTCTCGGCGCCGCTGATGAAGCCGCCCGGGCCGAACTCAAGCTGGCTCACAACGGCCGCATCGAGGCCATGAGGGTTTACCAGTCCAGGCCTGGCAAGGCCGCCAAGGACGATCTCGACGCCGCCCGCGCGTTTTACGAGGAGACCATCGAGCGGCTGACCGGCAAGTATTTCCCCGATGACGCTCCGGCGCCCGCGGGCGAGCGCTTCGCCAGCCGCAAGCAGGCTCTCGACTGGATCACCGCCCAGGGTTACAAGGTCAGCCGTGGCAAATTTTACGGTGACTGCGCCGCCGGCTTCCCCGCCGTCCACCGCGACAAAACCGTCAGCCGCTTCCAGGTGCTCCAATATGCCCAGCAGCTCGACGTTGAGCGGCGCGCCTCAGACCCAGTAGAGGCCTTTGACACCGCCCGCAACGAGGCGCGCAAGATCAAGGCCGATGCAGACAAAGCCGAGATGCAGGCCGATGCCATGCGCCGCGAGATGGACCGGACATGGATCCTGCGCGAGCGGGCCGAGGAGGAGACCTGCGTCTGGGTCAGCCGCCTGCGCGACGCCGTCGCCTACCACATCGGCAAAAATCTGCTCGCTATGATCCACTCCTGCGGTGGCCAGCCGGGCCGGCTCTCCGAGCTGCAGGTCATCGTCGATGACGCCCTGGCCGTCGCCGGCAACGAGATCGCCAACGCCGAAGAAACCACCGTCACCATCGAAGACAGCGAGGACGAGGCATGCTAATCCACCAGACCATCCGCCCCCTGCGCCCTTTCGCGCATCTGTCCGGCCGCACCGTCACCACCCGGCCAAGCCGAGCGCTGCGGCGGCGCATGCGTACGCCCGAGCGGCTCAGTATCAGCCAATGGGCCAGAAAATACCGGCGCGTTACCGAGATCGATGCCAAGCCCGGCCGCTGGCGCGATGAGATGGTCCCCCACTCCGTCCCCATCATGGACGACATCGGCCAGCCCTGGGTGCGCCAGGTGTGGGTTTGTCTTCCTGAGCGCGGCGCCAAGACCCAGATTCTGCTCAACGCCGTCTGCGCCACCATCGACCAGGGCAACCAGTCCGGCAATATTTTCTGGCTCATGCCCACCGAGCACGACGCCCGCAAGGCCATGGGCGAACGCGTCATCCCCGTTTTCCGCGCCAGCGACGATCACGGCCGCCCCGGGCGCATCGCTCGCTACCTTTCCGGCAAACAGGACGACACCAGTCGCGGCACTATCCGCTTCAATCACGGCATCCGGCTTTTCCCCGCCTGGGCCAACTCCCCCGGCAGCATGGCCGCTTACTTCGGCCGGCTCAATATCGCCGACGAGTGCGACAAGTTCCCAGAGCGCACCTCCGAGGGGTCCGACCCCATCACCCTGTTTCTCAAGCGCGCCCGCGACGACCGTCACCGCTCCAAGTATGTCTTCGCCAGCACCCCGGCGCAGCGCTTTATCCATCGCGGCACTCTCGGCTGTGCGCAAGTCAAGACCTGGGCTATGCGCTGCCCCGACTGCGGCGGCTACGTTCTGCCCGGCGAGGAACATCTCGACATCCCTGAGGGGACGACCCCCGACAACGCCGGCCACGCCGAACTCGGTCTCGCCTGCCCCGACTGCGGCAGCGTCTGGGACGAAGACGCCAGGGCCGTCGCCTACCATGGCGGCCGCGCACAGATCCTGCACGGCGCCGAGATCAGCCGCCCCGAGTCCATCGGCTGGCACGCTCCCGCCTGGATTTTTCCGACCATCCCGCTGGCCGAGATCGTTGCCGCCAAGCTGCGGACCGCCAGTGGCGACCTGCGCGCCCGCATTGCCTACGCCAACGGTTATCTGGTGGCCGACTACAAGCAAGAGACCAAAGAGCGCCAGGAAGACGCGATCCTGCGCCTGTGCGACGACCGCGACGCCGGCCAGGTCCATCCCGAGAGTGACGCCCTGACGATACATGTCGACACCCAGGACAAGGGCTTCTGGTACGAGATCCGCGGCTGGCAGTTCGGGCCGTCTCTCACCAGCTGGCTGGTCAAGGCCGGTTACATCCCGAGCGCCAGCGCCGGAGACTTCTCGGCCCTCGACCAGCTGCTCTTTGCCGACGAACAGTGCCAGACCCTGCGCAGCTACTACGACGCCGCCGGCCGCGAGTACAAAATCGGCTACGGCATCATCGACTCCGCCGGCCACCGCACCGCCGAGGTCTACGCCTGGTGCAAACGCACCGGCATCTTCGCCAGCAAGGGCGCCAAGGGGCGCAAGGTCCACCCGGTGACCGTCAGCCAGATCGAGACCTATCCAGGCGTCAACAAGCCGATCCCCGGCGGGCTCAAGCTCTATCACCTCGACACCCACTACCACAAAGACATCCTCGCCAACAAGCTGACCATCGACCCCAGCGACCCTGGCGCCTGGGTGCTGCACTCCGGCTACGACGCTGTGCAAAAAGAGCTGTTGCGCCGCGACCCGGATGTCCCCCTGGCCAACGGTCTGATGACCTACGCCAAGCAGTTCTGCGTCGAATGGCGCAACGAAAAGCATCTCTGGGAGGCCCCGGAAAACGCGCAAAACCACCTGTTCGACTGCGGGCAGATGGGCATCGCCCTGGCGTACTACCTCGGGTTCGACAAAGAGACACGCGAGACCGGAGAAGGGCAGGCCGAGCGGCCGGCATCAAGAGACCAGCAACCAACGCCCGCCGGCGGCAATCTCCCGGGGTGGTTCCACAACCGGGGCCGGCGTTGAGATTGAACAGATCACCAGTGATATGGAGGTAAGGGATGGAAAAACAGGTCAAGAGGATATTCAAAGAGCAAGACACCTACACGGCGTCAGAGTTTGCCAGGCGGCTGCCGTGTTCTGTGCGGCAGGCCTACATCCTCGTCGACCGGGGCCGGTCGAACGGTGGCGTCGACTCCTTCCGCGTCGGCGACCGCAACGGGATCCGCATTCCCAAAACCGAGCTTGAACGGTTCCGGTCCGACCGCATGGTTGAGAATCTGAATAACGGGGTGGCGTCATGACCAAGACCCCACGCCCGCGTCGACTGCCCGGCGCCACCTACGAGATCAAGACCGGTTGCGGCCGCATCTACGTCACCTGCAACGACAAAGACGGCCGGTTGTTTGAAGTCTTCGCCAAGCTCGGCAAGTCCGGCGGCTGCGGATCCGCCACCATGGAAGGGCTCGGTCGCGCCGTCTCCATCGGTCTGCGCAGCGGCACCAACCCACTCGACCTGGTCAAGACCTTCGCCGGGATCCAGTGCCACAAATCGCCCAGTTGTATCGATGCGGTCGGTCAGGCGATTGCGGAACATGTAGGAGGTATGGAGGGTTCGATCTGATGCGATTTCTAACTCGTGACTACCAAATAGCAATAGCCCAACTCCAAGTCGCGATGACACAGATCAGTCCAGACGGGGATTGCTGTGTTCTCTGCGGGGACTCCGGGCACCAGGCCTGGGAGTGCCATCACAACCCGTTGGTGGTGGCTGAACGTGGGAAGGCTGCAGAGTACCAATGGCGGTGCTATCACTGCAACTCGGTCTTCACCGATGCCGAAGAGGCCAGAGAGCATTTCGGCTTTACCAGTGCTGAGTCACCGAAGTGTCTTGTTCAAGATATCTCAGATCTCGCGAAACTCCTCGATGATCTCGGTCATGCCAACGGAATGGTGTTGAAGGGCGCGCCGAGTTGGCCTGTGGGTATCGATTATGAAAGTTTGAATGAAGAGGCGGCGAAGATCCCGTCAGAGGATGTGTCGGTATTCGTAGATGGTGAAGAATCGGAAGTCGCGATCTTGACTCGAAGATATCAGGTCCACGATTTGAATAGTTTTCTCAACGCGGCCTTTGATGGATTTTTGCGCGACGCATTTTATCAACCATAACTGAGGGACAAGAGGAGAGAGGCCATGAAAACAGGTTCCGAATTAATCCAGACCGAACGCCAACGACAGATCGACAAAGAAGGTTACACCAAAGAGCACGACGCAAACCATGCGGATGGATCACTCGCCCTGATCGCCGCCGAGATTGATCGACTGAAGGCAGCGGAGGTGACTGATGTCTAGCAAGATCGAGTGGACCGAAGAAACCTGGAACCCGGTCACCGGCTGCACCAAAGTCAGCCCCGGGTGTGATAACTGCTACGCCGAGCGGATGGCCAAGCGGCTCAAGGGGATGGGCGTCAAGGGCTACGAAAACGGTTTCGAGGTGGTCTGTCATCCGGACCGCCTCGAGGCACCGCTGCACTGGCGGAAACCGCGCGTCATTTTTGTCTGCTCGATGGGGGATCTATTCCATGAGGATGTGCCGTTCGATTTTATCGACCAGGTGTATGCCGTGATGGCGCTGGCCCCGCAGCACACGTTTTTGGTGCTGACCAAGCGGGCTGAGCGGATGGCTGAGTATTTCAATGACTCATGGAGACAAGTGGAAATAGGGATCGAGGTCGAGAGGATTTCTGACATTGATGTTGAGGGTATTGCTTGGCCGCTCACCAACGCCTGGCATGGAGTCACCGCCGAAGATCAACAGCGGGCCGATGAGCGTATTCACCAACTATTGAAAGTCCCCGGGAAGAGGTTTCTAAGCATCGAACCGATGTTGGGGCCAACCAGGATCGACAATGTTTACAATGGTTATTTTTTCCAAAATCCTCTGACTGGGCATCGCTGGCATGACAATCCAGACGGAAATGGGGCCAGCGATAATCATGGTGAAAAAATACACACCGTCATCCTCGGCGGCGAGTCCGGACCAGGTGCACGACCGATGCACCCGGATTGGGCCCGGTCAGTACGCGATCAATGCGCTGCTGCCGATGTTCCGTTCTTCTTTAAGCAGTGGGGAGAGTGGAGGCCCAGGGTTGGAGAGTGGGAGCCGAAACCGTTCGGTATTTTCCCGAGCGGAGACTATTACCAAGCGGGTTTGCTCATGGGGCCGGTTAACTCCGAGGCTGTTGAGATCGGGAGGCTTCACCCTGGCGAGCAATATGAAATGATTCACCGCGTCGGCAAAAAGAAGGCCGGTCGTCTGCTCGATGGCCGCGAACATAACGATCTGCCGTGGGGAGGGGGAAACCAATGATGAAACGAAACGGACACCTCAGTATTCACGATACGTCGATATCGGTTTGGGAAGAGCATGTCGACGCAGACGAAATGAAGTTTCATGTTTATGGCCCCCTGATCCGTTTTCTGCGGGATCGTGGTTTCAAGGTTCATCGTGATCCAGAGGCAAAACGTCGCTGGCGTTGTATTTCTCAAACGAAGCACATTGGAGCCCTGGGAGATCTTGAGGTTTACGTCGATCTTTCTGGGCGGTGTCTCAAGGTTGAGTTTTTCCAGAACCTCAGTTTTGAAAACCGCAACGGTGGTAGGTACGACTTCGATAAATTTAAAAGGATGCCTTACCTCATGAAGAAACGGTTCTTGTTGGAAGTAAGCGCCATCCTCACTCACTTGGTTGGCGAACACGGCTACAGCTTTGGCAAAAAGCTGGCGGGGGTCACTCCTGCTAAGGTTCTCGAATCTATTCGTGGGGCTTCAAGAGTCCAGAACCCGCTGAGAGGGTTTAACGATAAGTGGGGATCTAACAGGTTTAAGCGCGACGAAACCGGGTGGCCTGTCCCCGCTGAGTATGACTATGGCTACAATAAAGACCGCGAGGGAATCTCTCTCCGGAATGGGATGAAGCGCTGGTTCAGGGGGTATGACGGATATCTGAAGTTCGGAACGATCTACACCAATATGGGTGAGAGGTGGCAGGTCATCTATGGGCCCGGCCGCAATGACACCACATGGGTAAGCTCCGGTGAACTTTTTACGCTGCAGACGGATGATTGCCGCAGACGGTCTTTCCCCGAATCCACCAGAAAGAAAAAACTCACTGCCGCGCTGGATAAGGCGGTGAGGGAAATGCGTTTCGAGCGCGCAGCGTCAATCCGTGATGCCTTGTTTGGAAGCCGAGAGCAGGCGCTTGAAAATCTGGAAAGGGGTGACGCATGAGCGCCACCACCTACAACCCCAACGCCCCGCAACACACCTACCGCGCTCTGCACCTGTTCGCCGGCATTGGCGGCGGATCGCTCGGGTTCAAGCAAGCCCGCTTTGACTGGCGCGGTGTCCCGGGCCGGTTTGAAAATGTGCTGGCGATCGACAGCGACCCGGGTGCCTGCGAGAGCTACCGCACCATCACCGGCGACCGCGCCGAATGTTGGGATCTGTTCAGCCGTGAGCAATATGTCCGTTTTCATGGCGAGCAGCCACCGGCAGACTGGGCTGAGATCGCCCCGGCCGACATCTTTGAGGCATGCCATGGCCACGCTCCGGATGTGGTCTTCACTTCACCTCCCTGTAAAGGCTTGTCCGGACTCCTCTCGCAAGCCTCGGCTAAGCTCGATCGCTACCAGGCGCTCAACGAGCTGACTCTGCGCGGCATCAAGCTGACCCTCGACGCCTTCCCCGACAACCCGGTCAAGGTCCTGCTGCTTGAGAACGTCCCGCGCATCAAAAACCGCGGTCGGCACCTGTTGCGGCAGATCACCAACCTGCTCGAAGATTATGGTTATGCCGTCGATCAGCGCGACCACGACTGTGGCGAGATCGGCGGGCTCGGCCAGCGGCGCAAGCGGTTTCTGCTGATCGCCCGCCATCGGGAGAGCCTCAAGCCCTTTATCTACCAGCCGCGCCAGCAGGCGCTCAAAACCATCGGAGATATTATCGGCCAGCTGCCGCTACCCGATGACGCCAGATCCGGACCGATGCACCGCCTCCCGCGGCTCAAGTGGCTCACCTGGTTACGGCTGGCGCTGATCCCTGCCGGTGGCGACTGGCGCGACCTGCAAAAGATCGCTCCGGAGCAATACCGAATCCAGCATGAACCTCGGCCGGGTGCTTACGGTGTGCTTGATATGAGAGAAACATCAGGGGCCGTGACCGGTGGTGCCGGTGTTGGGACCAGCAACAGTCCACAAGCTGTCGCAGACCCACGCCTGCCGGGCAAGGACAACCGCCACTATTCCCATTTCCGGTTAAACCGGTTCAGTGAACCAGCCGGCACGATCACCGGTGCCACTCACGTTGCCAATGGGGCGTCCTGTATCGCCGATCCGCGACTCCACAAAAACACCGCAGATTTCAACGGTTCGCCCGGGCTTTACGGGGTCAATGGTTGGGGCAGTCAGATGCCTGCCGTGACATCCTCGGCCAAGGTGAGCAGCAGCAACACTCCGGCCGCGATCGCCGACCCCCGGTTGCCAAAATCAAAGGGTGTCTATCCCAACCGGTTCCGCGTCGTCCGTTGGGATGGGCAGGCACCGACCGTCACCGGCGACACCGACGTGCAATGCGGCGCACCCTCGATCGAGGATCCGCGTCTCGGTTGCTCGCCTCGAGGCAACACCAAGGGGCCATTCGGGGTGCAGCCGTGGGACCAGACCGCCTCGACCGTGTTCGGCTCGCTCGACCTGCATGCCGGCGCTGCAGCCGTCAATGACCCCCGCATCCCCAGGCCAGACGAACGCCTCGACCCGCCGCCGGTCATCATCTCACTCGATGGCACCTGGCACCGACCGCTCACCACCCTCGAGCTCGCAGCGCTGCAATCCTTCCCGGTGCGGCTTGAGGATGGTTCGCCCCTGGTGCTGGCCGGTAAGTCCGACAGCAAGTGGCGCGAGTGGATCGGCAACGCCGTCCCGCCTCTGGCCGCCAGGGCAATCGCCGAGACGATCGGCGAGGTGCTGCTGCAGGCCGAGCAGGGTGAGACGTTTGTTCTTGGGACGACGGCGGTTTGGGTGACGCCAGATGCGGAAGGAAAGGGTGAAAGCCATGTCTGGATCCAGTAGCCATGACCAGCAACATCTTTTCCCTGGTGAGCTGACCGGTGACGAGCGGCGCGTTTTAGAAATCATGGCCTGCTGGGTGCCGTCAGGGATCGGATCGATCAGCTTTAGCGATATTAGTTATCAGGCCAGATGGCCATTCAAGCGTGCATCAAAGGCGGTGTGTGGTTTGGAAGGTAAGGGGGTCATTGTTAAGGGTGGGCCGTGTGGTGAGTTTTATGTCAAGGCTGTTCTGGAGAAGGTCGTTTAGTGGTTGCGATCACCGGGAAATAGGCGGCAGGCCTAGTTTACCGGAATATTACATGGTTATACGTCCCTTCTTTTTAACGGAAATTTCTCATATATTTTCTTAGCTTCTTCATTCGTTAACATGTGAGGATTAGGTAGATAATATGCTTTTTGTGTAATCTCATTGTTTTGAAATTCTCGCTCTCTTACGAAGCCAAGAAAATGAATTCTCTCTTGTATAAACCGTGCAGCACGGACCATCTTTTGTTTTCCAAAAATGTATCATCCAAGATGCGAGTGTCAAGGTCGAAATGCCGGGGCAGAAGCAAGATATTGTATAGGAACGAACCAGGCAACCACTACATATTGACATGATCAACTTTATCTTATAAAATACCAATCTTTTACCATTCCGTTCTCTGTGCCCTCTGTGCCTCTGTGGTGAGCCAATAGTCCACCCCGTCTATTACAAAAAAACACCCATTTTGTAAAAAAGTTGTGCACTGCGTGCATCACGTGCACTGCGTGCATCACGTGCATGACTTTATCCTTTAAAGCCCTGATCATCGGGGCATGTCTATTACCCCCCTTTATACCGCCGAAGAAATCGACGCCGAGATCACCCAGGCAAAGGCCGACCTTGCAGCCGCCCGGAAGAAGCTCTCCTATACGGTTGACCCTGGTGGTCAGCGCATCCAGGTGCAGCGCGAGCAGGTCAAGGCGCTGCAGGACCATCTTGTCTGGCTGCAGGAGCAACGCGCCCAACTGACCACCGGGCACGGTCCGCAATCGATTCAGGGGAGGGTCTTCCGTGGCTGAGCCGTCCCGCTTTGCGATGATCCGCCAGGCCAATCGCCAGGCCAAAATGATGCAGTCGGCGCTGAGTGCCACCGCCGGCGGCCGAGCGCCGGTCATCTCCCGCGCTGGTGGCAGTCACACCGGCCCGATGGCCAACTGGAACCCGCGCCGTGTCAACTACGCCGAAGAGGGACGCCAGCGCGAACGCCTGGTCAACCGCACAAACGACCTGGTCGCCAACGATCCCCACGCCTGCAGCCTGGTCGAAGCGATCAGTGTCAATGCCGTCGGCCCGGGCCTCTGGCCGCAGAGCAAGCCTAACTACAAGCGTCTCGGCATCACCGAAGAGCAGGCCACCGAGATCGGCGAGCAGGCCGAGTGGGAGTTTGAACTCTTCAACCGCGAGGCCGACGCCCGCGGTGTCTCCGATTTTTACGGCATCCAATTTCAAAACCTCTGGTCGATGCTGGTCAACGGCGAGTTTCTCAACCTGCCGCTGATGCTCGACAACCCGGCCCGCCGATACCGGCTGGCCCTGCAGACCCTCGATCCGCTGCGCATGCGAACCCCGTCCGACCTCTCGGCCAACGCCGATGTCCGCGACGGCATCCGTCTCGGTCCGCTCGGAGAGCCGATCGGCCATTTCATCGCCAACCCGACCGACGGCCAGCTGATCAGCCGCATGTTTTCGACCAGCTTCGACGAGCTGCCACCCAGGCGCGGTCACAGGCACGTGGTGATGCACCGCTTCCACGCCAAGTATCCCGAGCAGGTGCGCGGCGTTTCGGTGCTGGCGCCGGCCATGTCGTTCTTCCGCAACTTCGCCGACTACATGGACTACGAGCTGCTCGGCGCGATCATCGCCGCCAGCTTCCCGGTCTTTATCGAGAAGACCAACGCCTACGATGCGACCGGTCTCGGTGGCGTCAAGGCGCAGACCAACGCCGACGGCAGCACCAGCCACTACCAGGAGGTGCCACCGGGGCAGATCCTTTACGGCAACAGCGGCGAAAAGCCGCACATCCTCAAGAGCGACCGGCCGACCAACAGTTTCCAGATCTTCGTCGAGACCGCGCTGCGGGCTTTTGGCGCCGCGACCGGCATGCCCTACGAGATCATCGCCAAGGATTTCAGCAAGACCAACTATTCATCCGCCCGCGCTGCCCTGCAGGAAGCCTGGCGGGTCTTCGAGATGTACCAGGACTGGCTGGTCAACTTCTTCTGCCAGCAGGTCTGGGAGATGTTCTTCGAAGAGGCCGTGCTGATCGGACGCATCAAGCTGCCGGCCGGCGCTCCCGACTTCTACACCCACCGCGCCGAATACTGCGCCGCCACCTGGATCGGCCCCGAGCGAACCAACGTCGACCCGGTCAAGGAGATGGTCGCCGACATTATGGGTCTCAACGCCGGCACCACCACCCTGGCCGACATCGCCGCCAAGAAGAACAAGGATTGGGAAGCCCAGGCCAAGCAGCGCAGCCGCGAGCGGAAGCTGTTTAAAGATCTGGACCTCGACCCCGACCCGCCCAGCGTCAAGCAGGCCAAGGACGCCCAGCTCGGCAGCGACGCCAATCAGGGCGCGACCAGCCAGGGTGCCGCCATTGATGCCCCGGACCTCGTCAGCCAGGCCATGGAGACGGAGATCAGCGAGGCACTATCCACGGAGGAAGCAACCGTATGAGAAACATGCGTATCGCCGAGCGGCTGTTCAACCGGCCGCTGATGATTTCGGAAGGCAAACTCAACACCATTCTGCACGTCTTCGGTCAGCGGGCCGGGCTTGATGTGGTCGGACTGCCGCGCAACGAAGCGCTGGAGATCTCTGACCGTGAGCGGGCCAGGGCCGGTTACGTGGTCAAAAACGGCATCGGCATTATCGGTGTCTATGGTCCGCTGATGCACCGGGTGCTGGCGATGGACTTCCCGTCCGGAGGGCCGACCACCTACGGCGAGATCCGCCACGCCTTTGACACGGCGCTGGCCGACGATGGCGTGCAAGGGATCGTCCTTGACCTCGACACCCCGGGCGGCGAGGTCAACGGCGCGTTCGACCTGGCCGACCACATCTACCAGTCGCGCGGCATCAAGCCGATCACCGCCGTGGTTAACGAAGAGGCCTACTCGGCCGGCTACCTGCTGGCCAGTGCCTGCAGCCGCATCGTGCTGCCGCGCACCGGAGGCGTCGGTTCGGTTGGCGTCATCGCCACGCATACCGAGTTTTCCCGCTGGGAAGAAGAGAACGGCATCGCCGTTACCCACATTTTTGCCGGCGCCCGCAAGGCCGACTTCTCGCCGCACCAGCCGCTCAGCTCGGAGGCCGCGCAGATCCTCCAGGGGATGGTCGACGACAGCTATCAACTGTTCGTCGAGACCGTCGCCCGTAACCGGGGAATGAAGATCGCGGACGTGGTCAACACCGAGGCGGCGATTTTCGAAGGCAAAAAAGCCGTCAAGGCCGGCCTCGCCGACGAGGTGAGCGCCGTTGACAAAGCCATACAAAACGCCCGCAAAGGCAAGGGCACCCGACTGATTGCAGCTTCGGCACCGACCGGGGCGACCAAAAAGGAGAACAAAACCATGAACATCGAACAGCTCAGAGAAGAGAATCCAGAACTCGTCGCCCAGATCGAGGAGGCCGCCCGCCAGGGGATGATCGCCCAGTCCGATGCCGACGCCGCCCTGACCGAAGCCGTCACCGCCGAGAATACCCGGGTGATGAGCGTTGTCACCGCGGCCGTCGGCGAAGATGTCGGCAAGCAACTCAAGACCATCGTTGCCTCCAACTTAACCGCCGAGCAGATTGCCGACCTTGGTCTTTCGGTTGAGTCAATGGCTTTTGGCAGCGGCTCACAGCAGCAGATGCTCGAGGCCATCACCGCCGCCGCACCCAGCGGCCTCCGCTCGATCCAGGGCACGGCTGCCGAAAAACAGGGCATCGACACCGCCGGCATTTACGCCCGCCGTCAGGGCGTCATTAACGGAAAGTAGCGCAGAGCGTCTGCGCCTTAACGGGTTTCAAACATCACGCATAGGAGGAAAGACTTATGACCACATTAACTGAAGGCAAACATGCCGGCGAATTCATCGACAGCGAGGCCAACGGCACCCGCTCCCGCGATGAGATCGTCATTCTCACCGGCGAAAACGTCGTGGCCGGCGAAGTGCTCGGCCAGGTCACCAAGGGCAGCGCATCCGCTGCGGCCGTTGCCGGCAACACCGGCAACGGCACGATGGGCGCCATCACCGTCGGCGCAGGCGCCAAGGCCGGCGACTACACTCTGACCGTCATCGAGCCGGGCAGCGATGTTGGCGATTTTATCGTTGAAGACCCGGACGGCGTTAACGTCGGCGCCGGTGTTGTCGCCAGCGCGTTTAGCGGCGGCGGTCTCGGTTTCACCCTGGCCGACGGTTCCAACGATTTTGCTGCTGGCGACCAGATCGTCATTACCGTTGCCGCCGGATCCGGCAAGTACGTCGCCTATAACCAGGACGGCACCGACGGGTCCGAAGTCGCCGCAGCCATCGCCTACGACAACTACGACGCCACCGCCGCTGACGTGGACGGTGTCGGCATTGTCCGTGACGCCGAGGTCAACGGCAACGAGCTGACCTGGCCGTCCGACATCGATGAGGCTGAGCAGGCCGCTGCAGAAGCCCAACTCAAAGCCGTCGGCATCCTCGTCCGGACCTGATTCACAAAGCCGAGTGAATTTTCACCAATTTAAAAGGAGACCAACATTATGGGAGCACTGGACATTTTTAACAGCGATGCGTTTTCGGTTCTGAGCCTGACCGATGCCATCAACAACGTGCCGTTCATCCCCGGCCAGGTGATGGGCCTCGGCCTGTTCCAGGAGCAGGGCGTTTCGACGACCTCGGTCATGATCGAGGAAAAAGACGGCGTTCTCTACCTGGTCGAAAACAAGCCGCGCGGCGCCGCCGGGCAGCGCAACCAGACCAACAAGCGCCGGGCCCGCAGCCTGATCATCCCGCACCTTCCGGTCAATGACACGGTTCTGGCCGACGAGGTGCAGAACGTCCGCGCCTTTGGCAGCGAAAACCAGCTAGAAGGCGTGCAGTCAGTGATTAACGGCCGCATGACCACCATGAGCCAGAGCCTCGATGCCACCGTCGAACACCTGGCGCTTGGCGCAGTCAAAGGCCAGATCCTCGACAGCGACGGCAACACGGTTATCTACGACCTGTTCACCGAGTTTGGCGTCAACCAGGCCTCCGAGGTTGACTTCGACCTCGACGCCGCGTCCCCGGCCTCCGGAGCGCTCCGCAAGAAATGCACTGGCGTGCTCCGGACCATCTCCACCAACCTCGGGGCGGCGACCGTCAAGTCGGCCCATGCCTTTTGCGGTTCGGCGTTCTTCGACGATCTGATCTCTCACACCGAAGTGCGGGAGACCTACCTGGCACAGCAGGAGGCGGCTCAGCTGCGCGGCGGTTATTACGGCGAGCGGTTCACGTTCGGCGGCATCACCTGGGAAGAGTACCGTGGCAGCGTCGGCGGCGTCGACTTCATCGACACCAACAAGTGCCACATCTTTCCAGTCGGCGTCCCCGGCCTGTTCAAGCTCTACTACGGCCCGGCCGACTATATGGAGACCGTCAACACCATCGGCCTGCCCAAGTACATGAAGCAGGCCGCCGACAGCAAATTCAACAAGTTTGTCGAACTCGAGGCGCAGAGCAACCCGTTGCCGCTTTGCACTCGTCCCAAGGCCCTCATCAAAGGCAAGCGGACCTGATCGCTGTGATCCCCCGGCACTGCCGGTCGCGGACCTCTCTCCCCGCGGCCGGCAGTGCTGGGTCTTTTTCGACCCTTTGCCAGTGGCCCTTTCGGGGCCATTGGCAAGAGGTTGAGACGAAACAAAACTGCCACACTTGAAATGTAAGGAAGACGCCCGATGTCGAATAACGACCACCCCTGCCCGGAGCACAGTGGAATGGCCAGTCGCAACTCTCTTTTGCTTTGGTTACTCGGCCTGCTGATTGTGATCGGAGCCACCCAGACCTCGCTACTGCTTGGCCTCAAGGAAGAGATTGCCGGGTTCCCCTATCGGTTCACGGTCGCCGAACAGAGCCGGCAAGAGCTCAAGGCCGAGATCGCCGAGCTCAAGCGGCGGGTCGCGACCCTCGAGCGCTTTGAACTCGGGCACAAGGAGAATGACCGCTGATGGCTGAATTTATGAGCGCCTTCATGCACACCATGGCCCGCGAGGGTGGCTACAGCAACCACCCGGCCGATCGCGGCGGCGAGACCTTCCGCGGCATCTCGCGCAAGCATCACCCTGACTGGTCAGGCTGGTCACTGCTTGACCAATACCCGACCGACCTGCGCGACATGCTCAAGGACAGCCAGGAGCTGATGACCCGGGTCGCCGACTTTTACCGCACCGAGTTCTGGGCGCCGTTGCGGCTCTCCAAGATCGCCAGCCAGGTGATCGCCAACGAGCTGTTCGACTCGGCGGTCAACTGCGGCGTCGGCACCGTCGGCCGCTGGCTGCAGCAGGCGGTCAACCTGCTGAGCAACCCCGACATCCTCGTCGACGGCCAGGTCGGCAGCAAAACCATCGGCGCCGTCAACCTGGTGATCGACGTGGTCGGCGAAGGGCCGCTGCTCAAGACCCTCAACGGCCTGCAGTTTGAGCATTACCACTCCATCGTCGACCGCGACGCCAGCCAAGAGGTGTTTTTCAAGGGCTGGCTGACCAGGGTCTGGGAGATCCACTCATGAGCTGTGTCCTGCCGCGTCCGGGCTATCTGGCACTCGGGTCTGCCAGCACGGTGGCCCAGGTTTTTAGCATTAACACGTCCGAAGACACCACTTCTTGGACTTGGCAGGCCTATGTGTTCGACCCAGCCGACCCCGGCGTCGCGCTTGTCGTCCTGAGCGTTACTTGGGACTCAACCACTAAAAAGGGGATGATCAACCACACACCGGCCAATGTTTTGGCGCGCCTCGATGCACCCGCGGATCCGGTTGACTCCATCGATGGGTTGCGTTTTGTGGTGCGGGCCAACGTCGGCTTGTCGGCACCGGTCCGGTTTTTTGCCGGCCCGGCGAAGTTGTTCCGCGAGGTCGCCTGATGGGAGTGATGGCGGCTACCTGGCCGGGCCGGAGTTTGGCTGCGGACTGGCCACCGCGGGCCGATTGGCAGGCGGTGTTTACGGCGGTTGAGGCAGCGTCAGCACAAGGCAACGTGTTGTCGAGCGACGGTGATTTTGTAACGGATTCAGATGGTAACCGCGTGGTGTGGAGATAAGAATGAAACGACTGCTCTTACTAATTCTTTTACTATCCTTCCCCGGCCTGGTTCAAGGCGACGACGTTGGGATGGGCTCTTTCCCAGACATCACCACGCCGCCGGCCACCGGAGAATACTGGATCGAGACCAGTTCGGGCAGCCGCAATATCACGCAATCATCCTTAGACCTCTACCTTGCCGGGCTATTCGCAGACATCAACCATACTCATGCCGGAGTCTACGAGCCGGTTCTCGGCAACCCAGGGCAGGACGGCTATTGCCTCAAGTCAACTGCCAACGGCGCCCGCTCCTGGGGCGATTGCGTCACCGCTGGCGATAATCTCGGCAGCGCGACTTATAGCGACGTGGTGGCCCTGTGGCCGGCCTGCACCGGGTACTTGAAAGATGACGGCACCTGCGATATTCCTCCCGGCGGCGCAGTGGCTTCGGTCAACAGCCAGACTGGAGCCGTTGTCCTGGCCGCCGACGACATCGCTGAAACAGCCACTAGAATCTGGCCAACCCCCACGCAGGAGACTAATTGGGACACGGCGTTTGGTTGGGGGGACCATGGTCTCGCCGGGTATCTGACGCCAGCCGATCTCGCCCCGCTTGTTTACGACGTAGGGGGATTGAATGCGGTCGCCGGGACTGTAGCTTCCGGGGCTTACACGGATATGGCCGAAGCAGATGGCACCAGCGTGGAAATCAACGAGACTGCCGTCGCCCCTGCCGTGGATGTGCGCTTAACATTTAACGGCGTCAGCAATCTTAACAATGTCCTGATTTATGGCAATTACGATGGCGGCACCGGGCATGAAGTTGCGGTTGAAATATACAACCCGACCTCGACGGCATGGGAAGGTATTGGGACGATCCTTGTAAGCACCACGGCAAAATGGCACAGTCTGCCGGTCATCAACGGGCTTAGTTACATCAATGGATCAAGCCAGGCTCTCGTTCGCCTGTATCATGCTGACACGGGAAACCCATCACACGACCTTTCCCTTGACTTGTTCCAATTACGATATTCTGCCTCGGCGCAAGGAGGGGTAACTGACCATGGGGCCCTGACTGGCCTGGATGGCGACGACCATCCTCAATATATGCGCAAAGACAACATCGGCACCGGGCCGGACAACTACGTCCAGCTTGACAACTCCGGCCGGCTCCCTGCCGTGGACGGATCGCAGTTACTCAACCTGCCTGTCGGCGGAGCGGTCGCTTCTGTCTTCACCCGCACCGGGGCGGTCACGGCTCAGAGCGGTGACTACACCGCCGACCAGATCACCGAAACCGCGACTAGGGTCTTCCCGACCCCGGAGCAAGAGACAAATTGGGACATTTCCTATGGCTGGGGCGACCATGGGGTGCAGAACTATCTCGACCTGGACACCTATCCTAACGCAGACACCGACGCAACGGACGATTTTGACGGTGCGTTTGACAGCCTGACCGGGGTCCCGACTACCTTGTCGGGTTATGGAATCACCGATGCGCCGACCAAAACGGGGGACGGCGCTACCGGCAATTGGGGGATCAACATCACCGGCACAGCTGGGATCGCAACTTCTGCGGTAAGAGCCACGGCGAGCGACACCGTCGCTCTTGTAGACGACAATACCAGTGGCATGAAATATCTACCATTTGCGTCCCCTGCGACCGGTGATGTCGCGCTCAAGACCAACAATAAGCTGTACCTTAACGCCTTTCTTGGCGAGATATACGCCACCAACTTTATCGGCGACTTGGTTGGTAACGCCGATACCGTCACCAACGGCGTCTACACAACAGATGCTGGGTCGCTATTCGAGCCGGCCACGTCTAACGACTTTGACCCCGACCGGCTGGCCGGTGACACCACCGACGACAATCTGATTGACGAAGCGATTATCGATGCGGCGATTGCCAGAGACAGCGAGCTGCCGACGACTCCAGGTGAGGTCGGGGCAGAACCCGCCGACTCGACGATTATCAAAGAATCGGAGCTGTCAAGCGCGGTCGACTCGACCAGCACCACCACAGCGGCTAACTCAGCGGCGGTTAAGGCGGTTTACGATCTCGCCAATGGCAAACAAGACCCTCTGGTGGCCGGGACGGATTACACGACTCCGACCGGAAGCGCGGCAACCATGACCGTTGTTGCTTCTGGTTTTAGTGGCAATCTTCCGACATCCGCTGACACGCTTCAGGAGATTGCCGATGCGGTTGACGGATTTTCCTTGGGTGGCACTGCGGCTGACGTTTCGATAGCTGATGCCGGCGGGCTTTATGACGCAACCGACGCTGAAGCAGCTTTTGCTGAAGTTATGATGGCTGTCAATCTTGTCGATAACGACACTATAGTTACAGACGCAAAACTTGATTTCGGGGCAAAGGGTGATGGCATCATCCATGCCGGTTTCAGTATCTCAGCGAATGATTGCAGTATTACCTCTAGCGACCAAACCCTGACCTGCACGACCGGTATTTTCAACGATCCATCTCGGACAATTATTGTTTCCGGTGCTGGAGCTGCTGGTGCTGATCTGGAAACGACAATTGATAGTGTGACTTCTGCGTATGAAATTGAACTGACTGATGCCGCCAGCACGACAGTTTCAGACGCTCTCGTCAGGTATGGAGAAGGTGGTTGTTCCATGAGTGCCAGCGGGACAACCTTGACCTGCACAAATGCTGTCTTTACAGATACGGCTACCGATAGCGGGAAAGCGATTGCAGTTGAAGGGGCTGGAGTCGCTGGTGTGACACTTGTCACAACGATCAACACAGTTACTTCGACAACTGTTGCCGAGTTGACGGATAGCGCATCGACCGCTGTTGATTATGTCTGGATGAAATACGGCTCCAATGACACAACCGCCATCCAAAATGCTACCAGTTGGGCCTCAGATAATGAAGGGAAAGTCCATTTTCCCGGTGGCCTTTATATGTACGATGACGAATCAGTCCTTGCCGATAGTGGGCTGATTGAAGGTGACGGAAGTTATGTCACCCTGTTTACCCCATTACCTGGATATTCAGGCGGCTGGTTTCTGACGCTGAACGACACATGGGGTAATGCTACACCGAACCCACTTGGCGGCAAAGACGGTGGGATGGGTGTCAACTCGGAGGGAATTTCTCCTGATGACCACCATCAGGGGCCTGTGTTACTCAGTTTCAGCGTCATCGGACAACGGATGCTCGACCCGGTAGGGTCAAACGGGATCAGAACCTATAATCGCGTTGATAGAACGATATGGTCGGATGTTTCGTTCTTTTATCTTAACGGGACATGTATGAGTTTGGGCCTTGAAGGCGGGACTGATTATGGTGGGCCGGGACAGATGGGCTGTCTCCGGGAATCTCAATTTTTCCGTAATATCGTTCGAGGTTGTGGTGTTTCCGGGTCTCATAGGGCCTTTGAGTTGGGGACACAACCGTCCGATGCTGGTGGTGCTAATTGGAAGGACGCGACAAACATCAATTCATTTTATACGTTGCAGTTGATTTATGACTATGGCGAATCAGGTGTCTACGACTTCGCTGACAAGTCGCTTAAAACCAGAGAAACTACTTTCTATGATCTTAAACTCCATGGGTTTGCTAATTATGAATCTTGGCAAACTGACGCAATCGACAGAGATTTATTTGTTCTACAGGGGGCGGTCAGAGATACTGTTTTTACGGACCTGCGATCGAATGGCGGGCATGTTGGAGGGGCGCAAATAAGGATAAAGGAAGATCCGGCTACTAACGAATATCCTTTTAACATTAAAATCGACCATAACTCGCGGCAGTTTTTCGGGGATGATGTTGCTATCGAGCAGGCAGGTAACGTAAAAATTGCTGGGTACGTCGATGGAGAGAGCGGTGGAAACGCCGTCTATATAGCTGAAAACGCTATAAAATCCGGCAAAGTTATCATCGACCAACAGGAACTTAATAGCCCACCATATAATATTTCACCGACAGAGCTTGATTCTGTTTCCTTCCGTCATTTTGAAAATGAAGAAGTCATCCCCTACAGCAATGACGAATTTGTAGAAACTGACCCATTTGAGACGGATACGACCGGATGGACGTTGACCTATGGTGCAGGAACTCCAGACAGCCGGAACGGCAGAACCACAGATGAAAGTTATTTTGGGGATTACAGTTTAGGTCTGTTCGGCGGAACAGGACCATTAGCAGATGGGAATCTTGTTCACACCTACACACTACCAGACGGCGACTATACTTTGTCGTTCAACACGAAAACATCCGTAGCCAGTGGTATTTCGGTCACCATGTACCTGGAATCTTCTGTAGATGGCCTTCTCAATAATGCGAGCATTACCGCAGATGGCTGGCAAAACCAATCGTTTTCCATCACATCTTCTGGCGGTTCAGTTACAGTTACTTGGATAAATTCTAACTATGACAGCAATCAGGAGGGGTTTTGGATTGACAATGTTCAGATCACCAGAGACAACCCACCCGCTGATGGGGAGAGTTTGATTTACGATAGCTCCCTTGGGAAATGGACGCATGGCGTTGCTGCTGGAACAATCGCTGAAGGGGATTCAAGTATTGAGGTCACAGACTCAGGAACGGGTGAGATAGATGTTGTTCTTGACGGCGACGATACTGTGATGTTCGGAAGCGATGCGTATTATTCAAATTCAGCCGTTGACATTGTCGACAATGTTTCTTCTGAGTTCAATATGATCTCGGCCAACGACTCCCCTACCGGGACCAATTACTTTAGGTTCCTTAAATCGAGGGGGACGCTTAGTTCACCAACCGCGACACAGGACGGGGACATTCTTGGGCTGTTTTATTTCGGCGGTTACAACGGAACGGATTGGGATGTCAGGGGTTTCATGCAAGGTACGGCAGTCAATGCTTGGACACCAACAAGCGAGGCGTTTAAGGTTGAATTGAAATCAAAAGCGGTCGGAGAGTCGGCAGGGTCTACCACCCGTCTGACCGTAGAAGACGATGGGACAATTACGATCTCAGATCTTGCAGGAAGCTATACAGGCGGGTCGGCTTATGTCTGTGTTGATGATAACGGGACTTTGTTCGCCAGCGAATCAGCTTGTCCATAAGGAGTCATCATGAACATCAGAAACATCTCAACCAACATCGGCGCGGCGCTGGTCTTTCTCCAGACCGTCTATCCGGGGATTGATGCTGACAGTATCATCGCTGCCTTTCAGAACGGAACATGGATTAGCGCCGTCATCAACCTGCTGCTGATGTACTTCCTGTTCCAAGATGGCAAACAGCCGACCAGAATCCAGTACGTGACGGAGGATGACCTGTGAAGATCCTCGCGCCAACTGTGCAGCCGCTTTGTCGGCCGATCGGGCGCAAGCTCTCGACGACACTCGAAGAGGTTGAATACCGCTGGATCGGTGATAACGGACTCGAGTACCGGCTGATCGTCCCGAATAATTTCATCTTTGACGGGGCCTCGATCCCGCGCCTGCTCTGGACCGCGACCGGTTTGGCTCCGCATGGCGTGATGGACGGACCGGCGCTGCCGCACGACTTCGGCTACCACTACCAGGGCGACTTCCCCGCGGGATCGTACCAGCTCAAGAGTCTCAACGGACTGTGGTATGACTGCGCTGTGCCGATGCAACGCGAGCAGCTGGATAGTTTGCTGCATGCGCTCTGTCTGCATTTCGGCATCGGCTCCTATCGCGCCGGGCTGGTCTGGTCTGGCGTCAGGCTCGGCGGCTGGTGGGCCTGGCTGCGCGATGACGATAAACGTAAACTGGCGATTTTTGACCAGGTCGCCGCTGACATCCAAGGAGAAACCCCATGAGACAACTGCTCCCGCATCTACTCGTTCTGATCGTGCTGATCGTTCTTACCCTGTCTGGCTGCGCCAAGGGGCCGTTTGTGCCACCGGCCACCTGCGTCGATCAACCGAGTTTGATCCTCGACACGTTTCCCGATCCGCGAGGGTTGGATCAAGGTCTCCTGTTCGTTCAGCTCGGGGCGCTGCAAGGTGTCAACGGTTACACCGCTGCCGATGCTCACGCGGTGATCGACGACCTGCGCCAGGTGGTCGAAGCGGCGCAGGATCTGACCTATGCCAAGCTGGTCTGGATGATTACCGAGAAACTGCGCATCGCCAACTCGCTGGCCGGCGCGACCTTGTTTATCGTCGGGCCGGATATCGAACAGCTCTCCAGCCCGCTGCCGATCTCGCCGTGTGACCTGGAGCTGGTCGGTCTGCACCTCGATCGGCAGGATTTGTTGATCGACATGGCTGCCAAGCCCCAGGGCTGACCCTGCACCGGCGGCCGATCGTGCCGCGCAGCGCAAGCGCGGCCGACGCTTTTTAACTTTTTGCCCCTAACTTTTCACGGTTCACGGAGTCAACCCATGTCATTCAATGACGACATCGCTGCCGACGCTGCCGACATCCTCAACGATATCGGCGAAGCCGTCACGATTGACGGGTCCCCGTCCACGGGCTGGTTTGTCGACGAGTTCCACCAGGTTGATCTCGGCGAAGGGCTGATCAACACCACGCAGCCGATGTTGATCGTGGCCACGGCCGTTCCGCCGATGGCTAGAGAGGACTCTTCCGTTGTGCTCGCGTCAGGTGATGCCTACGTTGTCATCGGCCCCCCGGTCCCGACCGGGGTCGCGCTGACCGTTAACTACCTGCGGAAGGTGTCGCCATGAGTCTGCGCGAAGACATTTTCCAGGCAGCGGTCAACGCGATGGATTCCACCGGGCTCTGTGTCCTCGCCAGGCGCTACGTTCCGACGCAGGACGATGAGCTGCCGGCGGTGATGGTCCGCCCCGAGGTGACCACGCGCACCTCGATTTCCTATGGCACGGTCGAGAACAAAACACGCATCGTCTTCATCACTGTCGCCGAGGACGTCACAGAAGTCGAGGCGGCCGCCGCCGCGCTCCTGGCTGCGCTGGAATCTGCCACGGGCCTCTGGTCTCTGATCGAGGGCGCAGAGCTGGTAGCAGTCACGGAAGACACCGAGCTGGCTAAGCTGCAGATCACGCACCAGCGATTTGATTACGTCGTTACCTACAACACGCAGGGCCACAGCTACTAGACAAGGAGACAGCCATGGCAAGGACAAAGAAGATAAGGATGACTAAAAACTGGGTCGTTATGGGGGAGACCTGGGTGAAAGGGACAAGCTACGCCGCCGAACCGCGAGAGGTGGCAATCCTGGTTGACCAGGAGAAGGTCGCCAAGATCGTGGCCGATAACGACAACGCAACAACCTAACAAGGAGAACAGCCATGCCGACAGCAGCACTCGCACAAATTCTGATGGAAGAAGGCGCAGACCTGGTCGACTTCACCGCCATGACCGACAGCGGTGACCACCAGATTTTTACCGCCGCCGATGCGGCCTTTTCCGGCGAAGAGGGGAAGGAACCCGAAGTTCTCCCCAACGGTATCGCCACCGGCCGCGACCTGATCTCGGTGGCCGCCAGCGGCAACGATGACGTGATCGACGTCGCCGCCTTTTCGGCCTACAGCCAGGGCGTGCTTCAAAGCGTCGCCGCGTCTGCCGACGAGGCTTTGACCCGCCCGACGACCAACAAGCTGATCAACTCGATTACTATGACCAGCGCCGGGGTCATCGCGGTGGTTGCCGGGACCGAGGGCACAAGTTTTTCCGAGACCCGCGGCGCTGCCGGGGGTCCTCCGGAGATCCCGGCGGATTCAGTCGAGATCGGCCAGGTGCGGCTGGCCAGCGCAGCTGCGGCACCCGTCACCGACAGCGAGATCTACCAGGTGGTCGGCCAGCACACCGAGCGCACCGATTACCCGGTCTTCGATATCGACAATATCGGCGAGGGTGACTCGGCCGACGTGGCCGCGCAAGCCAACGCGCACGTCAAGTTTTCCAGCGCCCTACCGTTGAGCCATGCCGCCGGCACCCCGAAGAAAGTCTACATCAAGTATTATTCGCCGATCTTCGCCGAAATCGCCGACGGCGTTGACTTCAAGGCGATTGAGACCAGCCACAGCACCTCGAGCCAGCAGGTTTACGGCCGGTCGGTCGGCTCGACCTCTGAGTCGCTCGGCCAGGGCGGGTTCACGGCCCTGGTCTCCGATGGGGTCAAGGACGTGCTGGTCACGGCCAAGAACAAGGTCAAGACCTTCAAGTTTTTGCCCAACAAGAACAAATCACCGTACGTGCTGACCCAGGGCAAGCTCGGCATCGCCCGCGAGTGGCCGGCCGCCAGCCAGATCAGCGTTACAGCAACCATCTCCGGCGAGCGCGCCAGCGCCGAATTCAACAGCTAGCCCCATCCAGTGGCCGCCCTGCCTAGTGGGGCGGCCACTCCTTTTCCCCAGGAGAGAGCCCATGTTTGACAAAAAGCTGTTCATGAAAACGAAATTTACGGCCAGAGAGCAGGAGGTCGATGTGCCTGGCCTGGCCGCTTTTTTTGGTGAGGCCCCCCCGGTCTGGACGGTGCGCGGATTGACGGGCACCGAGTTGGCCATAGTGAACTCGGCCGCCGAAACAGCCAAGGATGTGCAAGCTGTGGTCGACGCCTTGTCCTCGGGCGGGGAGAAAGAGGTTTCCGAGGCGATAAAAAAACTGCTCGGGTTTTCTGGTGATGTCCCAGTTGAGACCACCAAGCGCATTGAGCTGTTGACCATCGGCAGCGTCAAGCCGGAAATCACCCGCGAGGTTGCCGTCAGGCTGTCGGAGGTCTACCCGATCGAGATGCAGATCCTGACTGGGGCGATCATGAAGTTGACCGGGCAGGGCAAGCAGCCGGGAAAGCTTCCAGGCTCTGGCGCGACCCCGAAGTCCGAGCCGCCGTCTACCTCTGTCACTCCCGGGGGCGATTCCTCTTCGAAGTCAGGCCCGACCTCTTCCCAGAAGGGATCCTGACCGAAACCGAGACCGAACTCTGGGACAAGTTTTATAAAGTACAGGCGAGCAGCCAAGGGGGCGTGACCTGATGGCAAGTCTTGAAAAAACAGTCAAACTGATCCTTGCTGGAGAAAACCAGCTTGGCACCATGTTTTATACCGCCGGGCATCAAATCGACGCGCTCTCTAGCCAGCTGGGCAACCTCAACTCGTCCGTCACCCAAGTTACGGATCCGTTTGCAACCCTGGCCGGCGGGGTTCTCAAGGCCGACGCCGCGCTCGCCGCTCTGGCGGGCGGTGGCTTGGTTTATGCCTTTGCCAAATCGAAGGATTTTGAGTCCGCGTCGATCGAGCTGCAAAAGGTCCTCGGTGACCACCCGGCGGCGCTGGCCGAAGCAGAGAAGTACGCCAAGATGCTCTCCGGGACCTACGGTGAGGCCTCGACAGACATACTGCGCAGCACGGCCAATTTCAAGCAGGCAGGTTTCGACATCCAAGAGTCGATGACCCTGACCAAGGCCGCGCTCGACCTGGTGATCGCCGGGGATCTTGACGCCGCCAGTGCCTCAGACCTGCTGATCGCATCCCTTAAAGGGTTCAAGGCCCCTGCAACGGATGCCGGGCGGCTGATCGACATCCTCAACGAGGTCTCAAACAATTACGCCACTGACGTCGAACAGTTGGCGATCGGCATGGCCGAGCTGTCGCCGATCGCTTCGACCATGGGGTTCAGCCTGGAAGAAACCGCCGGGGTGCTAACCCCGGTGATCGAGATATTCCGCAGCGGCGGCGAGGCGGCGGTTGCGCTCAAGACCGGCCTGCTCAGACTGGTCGACGATAGCAAGCCGGTCAAGGACGCCCTGGCATCCATCGGGGTCGCTCAGACCGACGCCAACGGCAAACTGCGCAGCGGCAAGGACATCCTCGCCGATGTCGCCCAGGCGTTTACGCACCTGGACCAGAACCAAAAACTGTTCGTTGCTCAGCAGTTGGTTGGGATCCAGCAATCGGCGCGCATGGTCACGGTTTTTGACAACCTGAGCAAGACCAGCGAGATCACTGCTGTTGCCATGGGAGCGGCCGGGAGCGCAGCACTTGAAGTCGCCAGCCGGCTAAAGTCGTCCGAGGTCGCCGCCGACCGTTTTGTCCAGGCCTGGGTGAATTCCTTCACCACGATGGGGGACCAGTTCAGGGACGCGGCGAAAGACGCGATCAACGGTGGGACCCAGGTTCTCAATGCCCTCGACGCCGCGGTCAGTACCGGAGCATTCGACCCGTTGTTCGCCGCACTCGACGAGCAGCTTGGCCGCCTTGGGGCCTTTCTTACCCAGATCGCCGAGAACATCCCGGCGGCGTTTGGCTCTCTTGACTTTTCGACCCTGCTCGCAGCTCTCAAAGACCTCGGCCTCGAGGTTGAGGGCCTGTTTGACGGGCTCGACCTGGCTACCCCGGAGGGGCTGGCTGTTGTGCTGCAAAGGGTGGTCGATGGTGTGGCCGGGCTGACCAACGTGACGAGCGGCATGGTAAAGGGCGCGGCGCCGTTTATATCTGCCCTCACCGACATGGTCGACGGGTTTATAGACATAGACGCCGAGGGCCAGAAGACCCTCGGCACGGTTACCGGGTTTGCCGGGGCACTCAACCAGCTGACCAGACCGGTCGGAGCGGTGATCGATGCGCTCGGGGGGATCGGCACCGGCATGCAGGCGCTGGCTGGGGTCCAAGTTGCCAACCTGATCGCCAAGCTGGCAGGTGGGGCCAGCCTCACCACGGCGGTTTCCGGGGTCGCATCCGGGTTCGGGTCTCTTCTGGCAACACTTTCCGGGCCGGCCGGGGTGATCGCCGTGGTCGGAGCTTCGACCCTGGCAGTCAACAAGGCGGTCGAAAACTATCTCAGCTGGCAGGATGCCGAGGATGAGTTGGAAAGCTCCCTGAAACGTGGCACGGAGGCCAGCGCAGCATTGGCCCAGAAATACCGCGACATCTCCGCCGCGACCGGTGTGGCGGTCGCCAGCACCAAAGACCTGAAAGACGCCGTCGCCGCCGGCAGGTTGCATTTTGACGAGACCACTAAAAGCTGGCAGGCCGGCGCCGCGCCTCTGCGAGACTTTGAAGCCGAAGTCGCGGCCGCAGCTAAGTCGACCTACGACTGGAACGAAGAGATCAAGCGCATCACTGATAGCAACGGCAACCTGATCGGGGCGGTCGACAAGGCCGCCGACGCTCTGGACGGGACGAAACAGTCCGCGATCGATGCTGCGGCCGCCTACTATGAGTTGGCCGGGAATACCCCCGAGGTCGCCCGGCGGATGGCCGAGCTTGAGGGCATGGACGAACCGGTCAAGAAGACCGCCGAGGCGGCGAAGGAAGCGACTGACGAGTCGGAGAAAATGCGGCTGGAACTTTTGAAGCTGGCCAGCGATGAACGCATCAAAACGATGGAGTTTTCAGTCGATTTACAGATCGAACGCCTCAAGGCCGACGCCGACATCACCAAGCAGATTTTGACGAACATCGGCACGGCGATTTCCAGCACCGGAGACCTGCTCGGGAACCTTTACGATAATTTCTCCGCCGCCAGCAATTTTACCGACAAATGGTTTATCCAGGACCAGATACAGGAGGAGCAGAGGCGGCGCGAAGAGTCTTTCCGGCTGCAAAAAGACCTCACCGAGGCCGAGATCGACCTGGCCCGCGCCAAGCTCGATCGGATGCAGTCCGGCGAGTCCCTCATCAACATCAGCATGGACGGCGCAGAGCCGGCCATTGAACTGGTGTTGTGGAATATCGTCGAAAAACTTCAGCTGCGCGTCAATGAGGAGGCCAGCGAGCAACTACTGGGGATAGCCTGATGATATCAATAGCGACTCCGACCTTTGACCTGAGCGGCACGCTTGTATTGTCGCATACCGAAGCCAGCGTGCTGGACACTCAGACCCGCCGCGTCTCACGTAAGGCGACGCTTGACGGTGGCGCCGTGATCCTCGACCGTGGCTACACCGACGCAGACCGGGATCTGAATCTCCGCGCCAAACTGGTCGACCTAGCTCAGGTCGGCCGGGCAGCCTATCTGTTGGAGACCTACAGCCAACTGCTGGTTTCGACCGAGCGGGGCTGCTTCTTGTGCGCTCCCGTGAGCAAGCGGGTTGCCAACGGCCAGCTCCATCTCTCATTCCATGTTATCAGCCGAGAGGATACCTAATGTCATCCACCACTGTTGCCGACAACCGATTTCACGCGATCAAGGCCGGGCAGCTCTGGGCGGCCGGCGAGGGCGCGGACGGCCGGCTCGGGACCAACGCCACCAGCGACGAGTTGTTCGGCCCCGTCCAGGTCGGCTCCGGCGGCGACTGGTTACAGGTCGCTGCCGGGATGTATTTCACAGCAGCGATCAAAGCGGACGGCACCCTCTGGATCTGCGGCGACCCGCGTTATGGGGAGCTCGGTCAAGGTGGCGCAGACCTTTCGACTGACGTCCTGGTGCTCACCCAGGTCGGCAGCGATAGCGATTGGGCGCAGGTTGCCTGCGGCGAGTATTTCTGCGTGGCAATCAAGACCGATGGAACCCTCTGGTCGTGGGGCAAAAAGGATTATCTCGGCCGCGGCGAGAGCGCCGACGACCCAGACCCCGGCCAGGTCGGCAGCGACACCGATTGGGCGATGGTCTCCTGCAATATCGGCACCCTGGCGATCAAGACCGATGGGACCCTCTGGGGGTTCGGTTCCTGCTCGAGTGGCGAGTTTGGCGTCGGTACCGGGATCCTCTGGTATGCCACGCCGACCCAACTCGGCAGCGACACCGACTGGGCCTGGGTCAACTACGGTCCCTACAACGCCGTGGCGATCAAGACTGATGGCACCCTCTGGGGCTGCGGCGCCAACAACTACAGCACTCTGACCGCGGCGCTGGGGACCGCTGTTTATACTTGGACCCAGATCGGCAGCGACACCGATTGGGCGATGGCGACTATCAGCGCCCACCAGGAGGGGCTGCTGGCGCTCAAGACTGACGGTAGCCTTTACGGCTGCGGGGCCAATAACGCCGGCCAGCTCGGGCTCGGCAACACCACATCTCCGATCACCAGCTTGACCGCGACCGGAGGTGGCCAGACCTGGCAGGCGATGTTTATGGGCACCGACTTTTCGGTCGCGGTGACCACCGATGGCAAGTTGTTTGCAACTGGGGACTCAGCCCAGGGCCGCAACGGGCTTGGCTACATGGTCGACGTCACAACTTGGACCCAGATCGGCAGCGACACCGACTGGGAGGCTGTTTACGAGATGGGCGCATCAAACCCGTCCGTCGAAGTAGTCACCGGCGAGCCGCTCGACTTGAGTGAGAAGTTTTTCTGCACTCTCACGGGGGGGCCCGACAGCCAGCCCGACGTGCTGGTCCCGGCGACTTCGATCACCGCCCGGTTGCGCGATGGGGCGCCAAGCTACCTGTCAGTGGCCATCCCCTACACCGCCGCTATTGCGCAGCAGGTCGCCGACCGGCCGAACGGCGAGGTTGTCGTCGAGCGGCAGATCGGAACGGGGGCTAGTGCACAGCTGTCAGAGATCGCCCGCGCCGACTCCTACACACCAGAAATCAACGAAGGCCCATCCAACTCGTCGGTCAATCTGACCGGCTATCGTACAGAGAACAACGCCGGTGCGAAAGTAGTAACCCTGGTCGCGCTGCAAGTCGCCAACACCACTGGCGGCAAGCGGCGCTATCGCTGCCGGATGAACAACTCGCTGCGCCCTGGCGATACGGCACGGTTCTCCGAGCGCGGCGACGAGGAGTTTGTTGTCGGGCTGGTCACCATGACGGTTAATAAAACCGATTCACTCATGGAGGTTACCGAGGCCGATGGCTAAAGCAACCATCCTCAGCGCTGCCGGGGAAGGTCAGTACCAGGTCCAGGTTGCGTACGATCGCACCCGGGCGGAAGCCGAAATCGCCGCCAGACAGGCGGACATCTCCGTCATCACGGAGCGGCTGACCGCCCTTGGCGCCGAGATCACCACGGCACAGTTGGCCCGCGATTCTGCCTACCAGACGCTGCAGAGCAAGATATCGCTCCTGACGGCCGCGCAAAACAGCGGGGACCCGGGCGAGGAAGAGGCGGCCAGGGGCGAGGTCGTGATGGCCACGTCGGCGTATCGTTCGTCCCTAGAGGCGTTGACCACGCTCCAGACAGAACAGCGGGGATTGCGCCTGCGTAAGGTCTCGGCTGAGAACCGCATCCAATCCCTGCAGGACAACCTCCCGGCCGACCACGAGGTTACCGCCTGGTGCGCCGACTATAACGCGGCGCTTTCCGGAGAGGTCGGGTTGATCGAGACCGGGCTGGTCGAGGGCCCTCCCTATATCATCAAGCCGGCCGGTGACTCTGCCGCCCTGGCCGCCTATGACCAGGCCAGTGATGGTCAATTAACCCCAGTCCTATCGATGACCCCGGCGGCGGCGATGCTGAACTATGGCCGGCTGCCAGGGCTCACGAAATGGCGGCCGCGTTACCGCACCGGGGTGGTCACCGCGCTGGATACAGACACCGACCTCGCCGATATAGACCTTGACGCTGCGACTTCGGGGCACCAGGCGCTCGGTATCAACCAGTCGACCGTGCTAACCGACGTTCCGGTCGAGTATCTGAGCTGCAACGCCAAGGCTTTCACCGTTGGCGACCAGGTCGTCGTCGCGTTCACCGACGGCGACTGGAGCCAGCCAAAGTTGGTCGGTTTTGTCGACCACCCCAAGCCCTGCGAGACGCAGCCCTACCTCTTTATTCAATCGATCCCCTTTGTCGACGAGATCGAATATATGGGGAACTGGGTCGAGCCGGAGTTTTTTGACGGGCTGCGCACCCGCACCATGGGCGCCGTCGACTCCTACGGGGTAACCCCGGGGCACCTAATCGACATGCGTGATGGCTCAGTCGTGGAGATTCTCCACCCGGACACCGGAGAGCCGATGACCGAAACCGAGCGGTTCAGTTATCTGGATAACCGCATTGCCTGGAAGGGGCTCTACGCCGAGGTGATCGCCGAGATCCTTGGGATTACTTTCATCTCTGACAGCACCACATACACTACGAACGGGTCGGAGTTTTTCGGCGCGGCGGGCAAGATGTTCCGCGCCGAGCAAATTGTGGAGCAGGACTTTTTCGGTGGGGCCAATGCGCTATTGCCGGACTGGTGGCCGTGGATCTACCCGAAAGATGTCAACGATCCGCCAGAGGGCTGGTCGATCGACGGCACCAACACCCCGCCCAACGTTGATATGACCCTGACCAACGAAGCCCCAGCCGCCGGCACCCCGATCCTATCCCGCAGCCGGAGCCATATTGACGCCGATGGCACTGTCCTCGAGTCGGCTTGGATCGCCTCAGACGGCAGCGAGTCGGCCGTGCATTTTGACGACGATACCGACCTGACCATCGAGGTCCACCGCAGCAACCCGCACCTGATCGACCACACGATCAAACTGCGCGGCGTGGTCGTAGCCAGCTGCGCAGCATCGAGTTCAGCCGACCACGTCTATCAGACCGGCACCGAAGATAGTTACGACTACGCCCTGGACATCTCGAGCGGTCTGGTCGGGGCCCAACAGACCCACCAGGTCACCGGAGCGGGCACCGCCTGGGACGCTGAGAACGCAAGCCAGTCGGTGGTCGGCCCGGTCCGGACCTCTGTCCTCCAGGCCCTGGCCATGGCCTGCCACCTTAATCGCAGCGCCATGATCGACACGGTGCTGCTCGATACCTACAACGGCATGGCCCCCGACTTCGACACCTTCGAGGGGCATGTCACGCTAAAGGTCAGTGCCGACAACCCGATGAGCTACGGCAGCGATCCCAGGGACAATGATTCCTACGATCAGGCCGGCGGCACCTGGTCCACGCTCACCGAGACCGATCTGGCCAGCCTGATGGGGCTGTCGACCGCGCAGTTTTTACAGCAACACACCGGCTTAACCTATATGCTGTTTGCGGTCTGACCGCGCAACCCGACAAAGGAGAAAAACCATGACCGAACAACTCAACGCCGCCCCGGGGCCAGGATCCGGACTGCTCGAAGCCATCAACAAAACCCCGCTGACCGATGACGATCCGGGCACCAGCGATGTCTACACAACGATCGTCAACACCAGGGGCGTCAGAGATGTGCAGGTCGACCTCGAAGCCAGCCACGGTTGCAGCGTGGTTATCACCCCGGTCCGCAACGACGAGGGTGATCCGGAGTACGGCCTGGCGTCGGATACCGGCACCATCGCCGACGGCGGCGGCAAGCTGCGGCCGGCTTACAGTAGCATCGGGGCTGCCCGGGCCGAAGTCAAGGTCACCAAGACCGAAGCCGGCGACATGACCACGTTTGAGCTGGCGATCCGGGGAAGGGTTTAGGCAGCGGATCTGCCAGATGGCAGTTAGCAGTGGGCAGTGAAAATCTGAAGCCTGATAGCTGACAGCTGATAACTCTAAAATTGTGGAGTCACCATGCAACTCAATAATCTAACCGATTTGTCCAACATAACCGAACTCGGCAATATCCTTTCGCTCGGCAACATCGCTGATCTTGGGCCGTCAGCGGCAGCCCCATCGGTTTTCGAACGGCTGCAACAGATCGTCTTCGATGACTTCAACCGGGCTGATGCGCACCCCATCGACGGGAACTGGGCGACGGTGACCGATTTCCATGAAACACAGATTGTCTCCGGGATTGCCCGAGGCGGGCAGAGCGGCCCCACCAGTTCGATGTCCTACTGGACAGGAGACGATCCGGCCGGGCGGGCGCAGTGGTCCGAATGCGAGATCGGGGCCGGGCAAACGGTCGCCTACCAGGGCGTCATGCTGCGCAATACCAATGACCCCCTGGGGACGTTTTATGCGATCTGGGCAACCAACGCAACCACCATCGGCGTCCATCGCTGGAAGGACGGCAATGACTACGCGCTCGGAGGGTTTACCGGGCTGGCCATCGTCCCGGGGGATGTAATCCGCGCCGAGGTC
>Ga0209956_1000083_pt1 | contig 39870 bp, 33 predicted proteins | sample SalPon2A_C_D1_MG_FD_185720 | JGI IMG/M metagenome (GOLD analysis project Ga0209956, IMG submission 185720) | Soil microbial communities from South San Francisco under conditions of wetland restoration - Salt Pond MetaG R2A_C_D1_MG (SPAdes)... | ecosystem: Environmental > Terrestrial > Soil >...
GAAGGGACGGCAGCCGGTGAGGAGGACACACCATGTCACCGCCAAGGGGGCCATCCGTATGAGGTTGTCTCGCTCGGCTCGTTCGAGGGTCGCCATGAGCTTCCGGATCTCGGCGCGTGTCAGTCTGCGCCGCTTCTTGCGCTCCCGAACATTGGAGATTCCCTCGGCGGGGCTGACCAACAGCCAGCCCATGCGCCTCGCGAAGGCCAGAGCGGCCTGGAGCTGCTGAAGAGCACGGTTGGCAGCCGAGGGCTTGTCCCTTCGGGCCTTCATCCACCGCTCGAGGTCAAGGGGAGTCAGATCGCCAAGACGGCGATCTCCGAGCTCAGGCAACAGGTGCACTCGCCAGAGCCGCTCGTACTCGTCCCGAGTCGTCGGTTTGACGTCGAGGCGATCGAGATGGAGGCGAGCTACTTCTGCCAGAGTGCGGCCGACGCCGAGGTCTTGCCGGACCGCGGCTGAGCTGGAGAGCTCCAGGCGCAAACGCTCGGCTGTGGGACGGATGATCTGGGGTGGGGTTCCCTCGGACCAAGGGGCCAGCCGGTGGGTTCGACCGCGATACCGAAGCACGTAAGTGGCCCGGCTCGCCGTGAACCGCACCCCGAAGCCGGGGACGGAGCCGCGCTTCGTTCCGTCCTCGGTGAGATATGATCTTTGTTTCGCCTTTCCGAGCCGCTTCCGGATCTCGGATTGGGTCAGTTTTGAAATCGTCGCCATAATCAGGGAGGCTAACGTGTACAAGCCGTGTACAATTTCGGAAGCGTATCACAGAGTAGTAGGGCGTAATGACCCCGATGCATAAGATTGATTGTTTCCCTTTGGTGACAGCCGAGTGGGGAATTTTAGCGTAGCTTAACGTATGTTAGCGTACCTGATAATTAAAAATGGGGTTCAGGGGGTCCGGGGTTCAAATCCCCGCGTCCCGACCAATTCAACCCATCGCAAGACCCAGAGACTCAGGAACGCGAGTCGATCGGCTGGAGCATCTCCAACAGCTCCCGCGCCTCGCCCAGGACCTCCTCCAGACCCGCCCGAAGGTCCTCGAGCCGACGCTCCGCCTCGGACGCGGAGACCGATTCGGCCGTACCGTCGCCGTTGTCGCTCCCGACGTCCTTCGCCGTAACCTCGCCGGTGTCCTCGGGACCGCCGGCGGCGAGCTCACTTTCCAGCTTCTTCTTGGCGCCGGCGATGGTGTAGCCCTCTTCGTAGAGAAGCTGCTTGATGCGCCGGATGATCTCCAGCTCCTTCTCGCTGTAGACCCGCTGGCCGGACTTGCTCTTGTTGGGGGAAAGGGCGGGAAACTCGGTCTCCCAGTAGCGCAGGACGTACGGCTGGATGTCGAGCTGCTTACAGGCTTCGCCGATCTTGTAGTAGAGGCGCTTGGAGCTCTTCCGGGCCACGGCTCAAAGCTCCTCAGCCCGAGGTCTCGTCGCCACGGTGGGCTCGGCCCTTCTTGGACGGGAGGGATTTGCTTGACCTCTGGGGCCTACCCTGCTTGCCTTTCTTCTCGTCATCCACCACCTGCTTGAGGCGCTCCGCCGGACGGAACGCCAACCCGGTACGGGGCGGGATGAACATCTTCTCGCCGCTGGCCGGATTGACTCCCATCCGGCCCTTGCGGTCCATCACCTCGAAGGTCCCGAAGTTCTTGATCTTGACCGGCCGCCCGCCACCCAAGGTGGTCTTGACGGTCTGGAAGATCGCGTCCACGATGTCCGCCGCCTCGTTCTTGGTGAGACCGCCGTGACGCTCGTAGACCGCGTCCGTGAGATCCGCTTTGGTGAGTCCCTGAGACCCTTTGCGCTTGTCACTCGCCATAGTCGTTCAAGCCCGATGCGGCATCACCGGGAATGGATGAGTCCACGCCGCCCAGAAGGTGGGCGGATTATACCTCACCGTTTTCGGATTACCAGACGAACTGGGGTCCCGGGAAGGTCGAGATGCTCGCGCAGGCGGTTCTCCAGGTAGCGGCGGTAGGTGTCGCTGCGGGGGAGCACACGGTTGGCGAAGAGCATGAAGGTCGGCGGCGCTTCCCCCACCTGGGTGGCGTAGTAAAACTTCCACGGCCGGCCCCGGTGCGCCGGAGGTCTCCGGCGCTGCACCGCCAGCTCGAGAAAGCGATTCAGCTCGCCGGTCGTCAGCTGGATGTGGAAAGCTTCGAGCCCACGGTCGATGGCCGGGAACAGCTTGTCCATACCACGACCCGTCAAGGCCGAGACGTTGACCCGCGGTGGACCGGAGAGCACCTGGGCCAGACGGGGCCAGTCGTCTTCCAGCCCCTCGCGCAGCTCTTCGTCCAGCAGATCCCACTTGTTGATGGCGACCACCGCGGCGCGGCCGAGCTCCCAGACGGAGCCGGCGATGGCGAGGTCGCCGGTGGTGATGCCCTGAGCGGCGTCGAGCACCAGCACCGCCAGCTCGGCGCGCTCGATCTGACGCCGGGCCATCATCACCGCCAGCCCCTCCGGCGGGTCGGAGACCTGGGAGCGGCGCCGGATGCCGGCGGTGTCGATGAACAGATAGCGCTTGTCTTCGCGCTCGAGGAGGGTGTCGACCGGGTCGCGGGTGGTGCCCGCGGTGGGCGACACCAGGGTGCGGTTCTCCCCTACCAGCTTGTTGACCAGCGACGACTTGCCGACGTTGGGCCGGCCGACGATGGCGATGGTGGGGGCATCCGGCGGTGGCTCCGGCGGCGCCTCGGGCAACCGTTCGAGCATCGCCTCGCGCAGCTCCTGGATGCCCAGAGCGTGCTCCGCGGAGACCAGGATCTGCGGATCGATGCCCAGCCGGTAGAGCTCCGGAAACCGATCGCGGGCGGCCAGGGTGTCGCCCTTGTTGACCACCAGGACGGCCGGTTTGCCGGTGGCCCGCAGATGCTGCCAGACGGTCTCGTCGGCGGGGGTCAGACCCTCCTTGCCGTCGACCACCAGCAGCAGAAGGTCGCTCTCCTCCACCGCCAACATCACCTGCTCGCCGAGCCCCAGCGGATCGTCGCCGATCACCAGGCCGCCGGTGTCGATCAGCTCGACCGCCCGGTCGTCGTCCAGCTCGATGCGCGCGGAGATGCGGTCCCGGGTCACCCCCGGCAGGTCGTGGACGATGGCCTGCCGGCGGCCCACCAGCCGGTTGAACAGGGTGGACTTGCCGACGTTGGGCCGGCCGACGATGGCGACGGTGGGGGTCACGGACGGGCTCGAATCAGGGGTTGTTGATCGCCGGATCCCGGTTGCGGCCCATGACCGTCCAGTGGCCACGCTCCCGCTCGAGCTGGTAGCGCACCCGGCTGAACTGGCGCGGATCCTCGCGCAGCAGGCGATCGGTGCCGACGGCGTAGACCCGGACGCTCCAATTCTCGGCGGTGGTGACGTAGGCCGTGGCGTGGCTCACCAGGTTGAGATCCTCGATCGTGAGGTCGAGGAGCTCGGTGTCCATGGTCATTCCCCGCTGCTCGAGCTCGGTGATCTGCTTGTGGAGGACCGCGCGCTCTCTCTCGGTGGTGCGGTCGGTGAGGGCCTCGACGTCGCCGGTTCGGTACGCCTCCGCCATCCTGGGCAGGTAGTCCAGCAGCGTGGCGCGGATCTCCTCCCGCGCCTGTTCGACGTCTTTCTGGGAAGGACTACAACCGGCGGTGAGAAGCGCGACGGCCAGGGCGGCGAGCAACAGGGGAAGGGCTCGGAGAAACGGCTCGATTCCGCGGGCGGTGGGACTCAGGGAGGGGGTGTCGGTGGCTCTCGGCATGGCTCTTGACGTATCCATGGCTCCAGACTCTCAGCTCCAGGCTCTCGTCAGCATGCATCGCGAGCATGGATCTAGGTGCGTTGCGGTCTACGACGCTCGCCGGCGCCGTCTTCTTTTTGGACCCGCGCCGCGCTTGCGGGGTTCCGCGCGGGCCCGGACCAGATCGGCGATCTCCAGATCCAGACCGCGGTGGCGCTCGTCGACGTTGACGAGCTGCACCTCGACGGAGTCCGCGAGACGGAAGACGCGACCGTGATTGTCACCGATCAGGCGATGGCTGTCGTCCTCGTAGACGTAGAAGTCGTCGACCAGGGTACGGATGGGCACCAGCCCGTCGACATAGAGATCGTCGAGCTGGACGAAGAGGCCGAACGGCTGGACACCGGTGATGCGTCCGGAGAAGGTCTCCCCGATACGGTGGGCGAGAAACCGCACCTTCTTCCACTGGAGGACGTCGCGCTCCGCTCGCTCCGCACGTCGCTCGGTGTCGCTGCAATGCTCCGCCATGGGCTCCAGGCGCTCGGACAGGCCGGTGTCTTCGGCGCTGCGACGAGCCTCTTCGTCTCCCCCCCGGATCAGGGCCTTGAGCCGCCGGTGGACGACGAGATCGGGGTAGCGACGGATGGGCGAGGTGAAGTGAGTGTACTCGCGGGAGGCGAGAGCGTAGTGACCCCGGCATTCGGGGCTGTAGAGAGCCCGCTGCATGGTGCGCAGCACCAGGGTGTTGACGAATTCCTCCTCCGGTCGGCCCGCGACCCTCGCCAGAGCCTTCTGCAGCTCCCCGGGGTGCAGCTCCGAAAGCTGGCCTTTGAGGCTCAGGCCGAAGGTGCGCAGCACCTCCCGGAGGTCCTCGAGGTCCTCCACGGACGGCGCGTCATGGACCCGGAAGAGGGCGCCGGCACCGTGCGCCAGGAGCTCGCGCGCCACCGCCTCGTTGGCGGCGATCATGCACTCCTCGACGATGCGGTGGGCGACGTGGCGTTGCTGCGGGGTGATCCCCACCACGTACCCGTCGGTATCGAGGGAGACGTCGCCGGCAGGCAGGTCGAAATCGATCGAGCCCCGGTCGGAGCGCACCTCCAGCAGCACCTGCATCAGATCCCCGAGATTGCGCAGCAGCGGCAACACCGAACCGTAGTCCTGGACGTCGCCGGGGCGGGGCTCCTCCAGAACCCGCCGGACCTCGTCGTAGGTCAACCGCCGGCGGCTGCGGATGACGGTCTCGGCGAAGCGGGTGGACATCACCCGACCATCCGGATCGAGGTCGACGAAGGCGGTGAGGGTGAGGCGGGGCACGTCCGGCCGCAGCGAGCACAACCCGTTGGACAGCCGCTCCGGGAGCATGGGCACGGCGCGGCTCGGAAAGTAGACGCTGGTGCCGCGGCGGTAGGCCTCGCGATCGAGAGCGCTTCCTTCCGGCACCACCTCGGCGACGTCGGCGATGTGCACCCCCAGCCGAAAGCCACCGCCGTCGAGTCGCTCCAGCGAAAGGGCGTCGTCGAAGTCCCGGGCGGACTCGCCGTCGATGGTGATGGTGACGAGAGCGGTGAGGTCCTCGCGGCCCTGGCAGTCCTCCGGGGCCGGGTCCTCGGGCAGCCCCTCGGCGGCATCCAGCACGGGCTGTGGGAAGACGTCGCGGATCCCGTAGTGGCGCAGCGCCACCAAGACGTCCACACCGGGGGTGGAAGATTCGCCCAGCACTTCGATGACCTCGGCCCGGAACGGCTGGTCGCCGCCGCCCTCGTCGAGCAGCCGGACCACCACCCACTGGTCTTCCAACAGGTCGTCTCCCCGCTCGACCTCGACGTCCAGCTTCATCCGGGTATCGAAGGGCGCCAACCAGCGGCGGTCGTCGTCGTCGATCTCCAGGGTGCCCACCAGGGTGGTGGTACGCCGGACCAGGATCTCCTCGATCTGGGCACTGGGCAGCCGCTGGCCGCGGACGTCCCGGCTCTGTCCTCGGAGCACCCGGAAGCGTACCCGGTCGCCGTCGCGGGCGCCTTTGAGGTGGTTGCGACCCACGTACCAGCCGGGGAGCGGCCGGCGGCCGGGCGGCACACCGTCCTGCGGATGGAGGACGGCGTCGCCGTCCTCGAGCAGCTCGACCTCCCCGGCCCGGTCCCCGGTGAAGCGGGCCGCCGCCCACTTGCCGCGGCCACGGACCACCGCCTTGCCCTCCTCGCGTAGACGGTCGAGGGCGCGGGCGACCTCGTCCGGGTCGGCGTGGGGCAACAGCTCCTCGGGCACCGCACCTCCGGTTCCGGCGTCGTCCAGCTCGGCCAGCAGCGTGCGCGCCAGCGCACCCGTTCCACCGGGCAGTGCGAAGGCCGGAAAGCGGCCGGCGAGCGGGGTTTCTCCTTCAGGATCTTCAATTGACACAGACAATCTCTCTCTCTAGAATCGTGGGCCTGCCGCGGGGTCCCCAGCGGGATCCGGCTCGCGGCGTCATGCGAAAGTGGCGGAATTGGTAGACGCGCTAGCTTCAGGAGCTAGTGGTGGCAACACCGTGGGGGTTCGAGTCCCCCCTTTCGCACCATCCCTCCCCTCGCATCCACCCGCGGCGGTCCCAAGGGCGTCAGCTTAGCAGAGGCGGTGCGTCCGGAAAACGCTCGGCGCTCGGGGAAGAGGCACCGGGAAGGGCCTCCTGAAGGAAGCCCCGGGAAGAGGCCCGGGACGACCTGGGAAGGCCGTCCGGGTTGCTTGCCCGATGTCGACTGCCGGAATGCGGGGACAGCGCTCAGCTCGCGGCCGCCTGGCTCTGCAGGTGGCTGGAGATGCGCTGCTCGAGGGCGGCCTTGGGCGCGGCACCCACGATGCGGTCGATGATCTCGCCGTCGCGGAACAGGATCAAGGTCGGAATGCCCTGCACCCCGAGCCGCGAAGCGTTTTGGTTGCTCTCGTCGACGTTGACCTTGGCGATCACCAGGTCGTCGGCGTGGTCACCGGCGAGCTCCTCCAGCACCGGTGCGACCATCTTGCAGGGCCCACACCAGGGCGCCCAGAAGTCCACCAGAACCGGCTTGTCCGACTTCAGGACCTTCTCTTCGAACTCCGCATCCGTGATTTCAATGGGCTTGGACATGTTGAACCTCGTCTCCTCTCATGGTCTTCTCGTGCGTGATCTTCTCGTGGTATGTGATCGATCCTGCGCCGGTACCCGACCGCGGTCCGGTCAGGACGCGGGGTGCTCGTGGGGCTCCCCGGCGGCTCCGATCTCGCTGGCAGCGGTAGCGGTCCGCCCCAGCTCGGCGACCAGACCGCTGGCCTGCCGCTCCAGGCTACCGCAGACCAGGTTGCAAATCTCCAGCACCACCGGATCTTCCAGGGAGTAGCACACGTTCATACCGGCGCGACGGGCGCGAACCCAACCCGCGTTGCGCAGCACCGCGAGGTGCTTCGAGACGTTGGCCTGAGTTCCGGGGACCGACTCCACCAGGTCGCCCACACACAGCTCGTGCCCTTCCATCAGATGCAGCAGACGCAGGCGTGTGGGATCGGCCAGGGCTTTGAGCCGGTCGGCGATGTGGACCAGCAGCTCGTCGGTACGTTCCGTCATCGGGAGCATATAACCAACAGGTTATGAGGTGATATTCCCGCACGGACCCACCCGCCCCACGGGGGCGTGGGCCGCCCCACCCGCCAACCTTCGTCGTCCCACCCCCCCAGGGGTCGCCGGGCGGCGGCCGTCCTTCGAGAATCTGGAGGAGCGAGCAGCCCGGACACCACTCCGACGAAACGGGGGGAGCCGCATGCACGAGTACTCGATCGTCCAGGCCCTGATGGCACGGGTGGATCGCGAGGCCCGTGCCCACGGCGCTTCGGCGGTCCATCGGCTCCACGTCCGGATCGGCGAGCTCTCCGGCGTCGAGATCGACCTTCTCACCAAAGCCTTCGAGACCTTCCGCGAGCGCTCGCTGTGCTCCTCGGCGCGGATGGAGGTCGAGCCGGTCGTCGCCGAGTGGTGCTGCCCCGGCTGCGGGTCGCCGATCCCACGCGGGGCGATCCTGCGCTGCGAGCCCTGCGGCCTGCCCGCGCGCCTCGCCCGGGGAGACGAGATCGTCCTCGACCAGATCGAGATGGAGGTACCCGACCATGTGTGACACCTGCGGATGTGGTGATTCCGAGCTGGTACCGGTGGAGATCCAGGAGTCGATCCTGGCGCACAACGACCACACCGCCCGGCACAATCGCGAGCACTTCGCCCGGCGGGGAGTGCTGGCCGTCAACCTGATGGGCTCTCCCGGCTGCGGCAAGACGGCGTTGTTGGAGGCCACCGCCGCGGCGATGGGCGGCCGCTGGCGGCTGGGGGCCTTCTCCGGCGACCTGGAGACCGACCGCGATGCCACCCGGCTGGAGGCCGCCGGCATCCCCGCCGCCGCCATCACCACCGGCTCCGCCTGCCACCTGGACGCAGAGATGGTGCACCGGGCTCTCCACGGCTTCGCGTGGCAGGACCTCGACCTGCTCTTCATCGAGAACGTGGGCAACCTGGTGTGTCCCGCCATCTACGACCTCGGGCAGGCCGCCAACGTCGTGGTGCTGTCCGTCACCGAGGGGGAGGACAAGCCGGTCAAGTACCCGGTAATGTTCCGCAAGGCGGACCTGGTGCTGCTCACCAAGGTGGACTTGCTCCCCCACTTGCCGGGTGTTTCGCTGGACGCGATCCACGGCCACCTGGCGCGGGTGATGCCGGACCCCCGGGTGCTCGAGATCTCCGCCGTCACCGGCGCGGGGCTCGACGGGTGGATCGCCTGGCTCGCTTCCCAGCGGCCGTCCCGAGCCCTCCCGGTCTCACAGCCGTCCCACGAGCCCGCGATCCACGAGCCCGCGTCCCGCCAACCCTGTTTGCAGGAGGCCTGAACCATGACCCCGAGCCTCGAGCCCCTGTCGCCCGCTCTCGCCCTCGCCGCGCTGACCCTGGGAGCGCTGCACACCCTGGCGCCCGATCACTGGCTGCCCTTCGCCGCGGTCGGCCGTGCCCGCCGCTGGTCCGTGCGGCGTACCGGCCTGGTGACCGCCCTGTGCGGCGTGGGTCACGTGACGGTGTCGGCGGCGCTGGCTCTGTCGGCGCTTTGGCTGGGAGCCGCGGTGATGGAAAACCGGGGCGAGCGCCTCACCGGCCTGACCGGCCTCCTGCTTCTCGCCTTCGGCGCCACCTACGGCCTGTGGGGCCTGTGGCAAGCCACACGGCGTCGCTTGTCCGGGGTCGCCCACGAACCCACGTCTTCCCGCGCGACGGTGAGCTCCCTCTTCGTCCTCTTCGCTCTCGACCCCTGCGTGCCCCTGATCCCCCTCGTGGTGGCAGCGGCCGCGATGGGAGCGGGTGCGGCCGTGACCGCGATCACCCTTTACGCCGCGGCCACGTTGGGGACGATGACCCTCCTGGCAGTCACTGCCCGCGCTGGCGCCGGCGCGCTCCGTGCCCCCTGGCTCGACCGGTGGGGACACGCGGCCGCCGGCGCCCTGATCCTCCTGGTGGGATGGATGGTCGGGATCCTCGAGATCTGACGACCCTCCGTCTCTCCTCCTTCGATGGGTGAGCCCGGGGCTTCGGCTCCGGGCTCTTCACGTTGGCCCTGGGATCACGGAAGGCGGGTCCCATCTGGACGCACGAAAGGCGGGCCGTCCTCCGGATCCAACGTCGGCACCACCTCTTGGGCATAGCGCACCAGGCCCGCCACCGAGTCGCGCAGAGAGCCCTTGAGGCCCAGCGCCTGGAAGCTGGAGAGCATGCCTCCGGGGTCCGACCACAGAAAGTAGTCGATCAGGGTACAGCCGGGGGCGATCTCGGCGAAGGCCCAGGCGCCGCGGGTCCACAACACGGGCGGCAGGCCCGCCGCGACCTCGGAGATCGGGGGCTCGCCGGCGTCCGCCTGGTCGAAGGCGTCGGTCCACACCAGCTCCCAGATCCGGCCCTCGGTCTCCCGGTAGAGCCCGGCGCTCATCCACACCCGATCCACCCACCAGCGGCCGACGCCCATCCGCCGGAAGGCCTGGAAGAGCAAACGCTGCGTGCTCCGGGGCGTGCCGCCGAGGACCTGCGAGTGGGCCAGACCGAGGTGCTCGGCGTAGCCGTTCTCGTCGTTGACCGCTTTCCACAAGGCCTCGCGGGACACGGGCATCACCGCCACCGCGGTCCCCTGCATCCCCTCGCGGGCCACGGCGATGGTGCCGGGGCTTTCCAGCGCCTCCCGGAGAAGCGCCTCCGGCAGCGGTGCCTCCCAGGTGGTGGCGTGGGTGGTGCGGTCGAGGGGGATCTCCGCCACCGCCGCCACCAGCTCGTCGCCAGCCGGACATTCTGCGAGCGAGGCTCGGCTCGGGAGGACGAGACCCATGCCGGCCAGGCACAGCGCCAGCACGGGCCCAAGCCGCAGGTGAGCGTAGATGGCTTGCAGATCCTCCTCGATCATCTTGGAGTAGTGCCACAAAGGCGCTTTCATCGAAAGCGCTTTGGGTCCGACCAAGAGCCGCTGGAGACGATGCAAGTGAGCTTGGGTCGGAGGGGTCCGAGCTGAGGAGGATAAAAGCGTGGAACGCGGGATCACGCCACCGCCTTGGGGAACAGCCGAAAGAAATTCTCCGTCGTCCGGGAGGCAAGCTCTTCGAGGGGAGTCCCGGTCTCCTCCGCCACCCTCCGGGCGATCTCGACCACGTAGACGGGCTCGTTGCGCTTGCCCCGGTGAGGCACCGGCGCGAGGTACGGCGTGTCGGTCTCGACCAGCAACCGATCCGACGGGACCTCCGGGATCACCTCGCGCACGTTGTCGGCCCGGTTGAAGGTCACCATGCCGGTGAAGCCGAGGTAGAAGTCGTGCTCGACCAGCTCGCGGCCCATCTCCAGGCCACCGGCGAAGGAGTGGAAATCGGCCTTGAGCTTTGCAAAGGCAGAGTCCCGCACCACGGACAGCATGCGCTCGTTGGAATCGCGGTTGTGCACCACCACCGGCAGATCCAGCTCCAGCGCGATCTCCCACTGGGTGCGCATCACCCGCTCCTGCACGTCGCGGGGCGAAGTGTCGTAGTGGAAGTCGAGGCCGCACTCCCCCACCGCCACCGCGTGAGGATCCGCCAGCAGACCGACCAACCGCTCGCGGTCGCCCTCGCGCCAGGTCGAGGCGTCGTGGGGATGCACCCCCAGAGCGCACCACACGTCGCCGTGCCGGTAGCACATCTCCAGTAGCTCGTCGGCGTCGTCCAGCTTGATGGCGGGCACCAGAAAGCCGTGGACGCCGCGCTCGCGGGCCGCATCGAGCGCCCGCTCCCGCTCGTCCGGCTTGAGGGACTGGAGGTGGCAGTGGGAATCGATCAGTCGCATGGGAGCCGCTCCGGCTTCCTTTCCGGTTCGCGCGCGGTCCATTGGCGGTCAGCTAGCGGACCCGGACGCCGTTGGCCACCGCCTCGCCGGGGTGCAGCAGCACCGGCTTGCCGTTCTCGGAGGCGGCCAGGATCATGCCCTGGGACTCGATGCCCATGAGCTTGGCGGGTTGGAGGTTGGCGACCACCACCACCTGCTTGCCGACGAGATCCTCGGGGGCGTACTGCTGGGCGATGCCCGCCACCACCTGCCGGGTCTCGTCCCCCAGATCGACCTGGATCCGCAACAGCTTGTCCGACTTGGGCACCGCCTCGGCCTCGGTCACCGTGGCGACCCGCAGCTCGGTCTCGAAGAATCGGTCGATATCGATCTGTGCTGGACCCTTTGCTTCGCTCTTGGTCTCCTGGGCCTTCTTGGCATCCTTCTTCGGGTCCTGATCCTTCTCCTGCTGGACCTTGTCTTCCATGGCGTCCTCGAGGTAGTCCTTCTTGTCGATGCGGGGGAACAGGGGCTCCGCCTCCGGCAGCAAGGCGGAGGTCGGGGTACCGCCCCAGGCGAGGGCGTCGAAGCTCGCCGGCGGGCGCGCGATGCCGAGGGCGGCGAGCACCTGCGGTGCCACCCTGGGCATGAAGGGGAGCAGCCCGACGGTGACGATGCGGGTGGCCTCCAGACCGTTCCACAGGATGCGGGACAGCCGGTCGCTGGCGCCCTCGGACTTGATCAGCTTCCACGGCTCGCGCTCGACGAAGTACTGGTTGGCCTCCGAGAGCAGCTTCCACAGGCTCGCCAGCGCCTGGTGGAAGGCGAGCTCGCCCATGGCGGCGTGGTACTCCGCCACCGCCTGCTTCGCCGCCGGGATCAACGGGTTGTCGTCGCAGGCCACCGGCGGCGTCTGACCGTCGAAGGCCCGGCGCGAGAGGGTCACCACCCGGCTCACGGTGTTGCCCAGGTCGTTGGCCAGGTCGCTGTTGTACTTGTCGATGAACGCCTCGTCGGAGAACGAGGCGTCCTGGCCGAAGACCATCTCGCGCATCAGGAAGAAGCGCAGGCTGTCGGAGCCGAAGCGCTCCATCAGATCGTCCGGCCGGACGACGTTGCCCACGGACTTCGACACCTTCTTCCGGTCCTTGAGCCACCAGCCGTGGGTCCACACGGTGTCCGGCAGGGGCAGCTCGGCGGACATCAGGAACGCCGGCCAGTAGACGGCGTGGAAGCGCACGATGTCCTTGCCGATAAGGTGCATCCGAACCCGGCGGTCCCCCTCCTCCCCAGGCTCCCAGTAGCGCTCGTAGAGGACGGTGTCCTTGCGGCCGAAGCCCAGAGCGCTGATGTAGTTGGTGAGGGCGTCGAGCCAGACGTAGACGGTCTGTCCCTCGTGGCCCGGGAAGGGGATGCCCCAGTCGAGACCCGAGCGGCTCACCGAGAGGTCCTTGAGGCCGCCCTCGACGAAGGAGCGCACCTCGTTGAGCCGGGTCTCGGGCCGGACGAATTCCGGGTGCTCCCGGTAGAGGTCGAGCAGCGGTTGCTGGTACTTGGAGAGACGGAAGAAGAGGTTCTCTTCCGACTTCCACTCGGTGGGCGCTTCGTGGACCAGACACTGTTTCTCCGGCCCCAGCTCCTTCTCGGTGTAGAAAGTCTCGCAGCGCGGGCAGTACCAGCCTTCGTGCTTGCCGGAGTAGAAGTCCCCCGCTTCCTCAATGCGCCGGATGATCTCCCGTACCCCGGCGTGATGGCGGGGCTCGGTGGTGCGCACGAAGTCGTCGTGGGAGATGGCGATATCGCGCCACAGCTCCTCACAACGCGCCGCCACGAGGTTGGCCTGCTGGATCGGTGGGATGCCCTTCTCGCGGGCGGTGCGCTCGATGTTCTGGCCGTGCTCGTCGGTGCCGGTGAGGAAATAGGTGTCGTCACCCGCCAGCCGATGGTACCGGGCCACCACGTCCGCGACGATGGTCGTGAACATGTGCCCGATGTGCGGGTAGTCGTTGACGTAGTAGATCGGTGTCGTGACGTAAAACGAGCTCATGGGAGACGAACTCTAGCATCCCGACGGAGCACCACCCTACCCCACCCGAGCTACCAGCTCCCCCAGCCGGCACCGAACGGTCGCCACGCTGAAGGCTCGCTTCGGGGCTCCCTCGCGAAGCCTCACCAAGTGCCGGCGATGGGCCTGCCAGCGGCGGGCCGACTCGCGCCTCCGGGAGGCCAGCTCCGGCGCGCTCAACAGCTCGGCGGTCCGTGCCGCTTCCTCCAGCCGATGACAGATCAACAGGGCATCGCAGCCTGCCTCGAAGGCGGCGACGGCGCGCTCTGCGGGCGTGGCGGCCCAGGGAGCCAGACCCTCCATCTCCGCGTCGTCGGCGACGGCGAGACCGCCGAAGCTCAGCTCCCTGCGTAGGACGTCCTCCACGATGCGCGGCGACAGGCTCGCCGGCCGCTCGGCGTCCCAGGCGGGGTAGAGAGCGTGGCCCACCATCACCGTGCCGGCCTCGTCGGCGAGGCGCCGAAACGGCTCGAGCTCCCGCTCCAGCTCAGGCCCCGCAAGCTCGATCGTCGCCGGCCGATGGTGGGTGTCCGCCGGAGCGTCTCCGAGACCGGGAAAGTGCTTGATGCAGCCCCCGATCCCGGAGCCGTGGAGCCCCCGGAGAAAGGCCCGGGCGCGGGCAACGACGTCTCCCGGCTCGGAGCCGAGACACCGACCGTCCAGCGCATTGCCGGTGCGGTCGTGGTCCAGATCCACCACCGGTGCGTAGTCGGCGTCGAAGCCCAGCCGGCGAAGCCCGTGCCCGATCCACCGACCGGCGCGCTCCGCCACCCCTGACGGGGCGGCGGCCAGTGCCTCCCCCGCCGGGGCCGGCGCCAGGACGTCTTTCAAGCGGTCCACGCGGCCGCCCTCGGCGTCGATCCACAGCACCGCCTCCGGAACCAGCGCCCGCAGCTCGCCGGTCAGCGCCTGCACCTGCTCCGGGGTCTCCAGGTTGCGGGTGAACAGGATCACGCCGCCGGGTTGGAGCTTCTCCAGCGTCCTCCGGGTCTCCCCATCGAGCTCGGTGCCCGGGATACCGACGACGAGGAATCCTCCGGAGCGCGCGGGCGCGAAGCGGCTCATTCCAGCTCCCTACGCAGCTCCGCGAGCAGGTTGAGCGCCTCCAGCGGAGTCAGTGAGTCGACGTCCGCCTCCCGCAGCCGTTCAGCCACCTTCTCGGCCCGGGGATCCGCGGCGCCGCCAAACAGCGCGAGCTGATCCGTCGGGCCGTCCTCGTTCGGTCTCTTGCCGCGGGCCAGACGGGGCTTGCCGGAGAGGTCGTACTCCTGGGCCTCCAGGTTGCGCAGCACCTTCTCCGCCCGCTCGACGACGCTCGGGGGCACCCCGGCGAGGCGCGCGACGTGGAGACCCCAGGACTTGTCCGCGCTGCCGGGCACCACCCGGCGCAGAAAGACCACCTGCTCCTTCCACTCCTTGACCGCCATGGTCCGGTTGACGACGCCGGGGAGCATCTGGGCCAGCTCGGTCAGCTCGTGGTAGTGGGTGGCGAAGAGGGTCTTGGGCCGCCGGTGCTGATGGAGAAACTCGACGATGGCCCAGGCCAGCGACAGACCGTCGAAGGTGGCGGTGCCGCGGCCCACCTCGTCGAGGATCACCAGGCTCTCGGCGGTGGCGTTGCGCAGGATGTTGGCGGTCTCGATCATCTCCACCATGAAGGTGGACTCGCCACGCGCCAGGTCGTCGCTGGCGCCGACGCGGGTGAAGATGCGGTCCACCACCCCCAGCGTCGCCGACTCCGCCGGCACGAAGCTACCCGCCTGGGCGAGCAGGACGATCAGCGCCACCTGGCGCAGATAGGTGGACTTGCCACCCATGTTGGGGCCGGTGAGCAGCACGATCTGGGCGCTCTCGGTGTCGAGGTCCAGATCGTTGGGGACAAACGGCTCCTTGGACGTCACCTCGACCACCGGATGGCGGCCCTCGCGGATCTCCAGCGGCTCGCCCGCAGCGGTCATGACGGGGCGCACATACTTGCGCCGCACGGCGAGCTCGGCGAACGAGGCGAGGGCGTCGAGGGTGCCCACCGCCTCCGCCAGCGCCGACAGCCCCGCACCTTCCTCGGCGACCCGGTGCTTCACCTGCTCGAAGTACTTCTCTTCGAGCGCGATCTGCTTTTCCTCGGCAGCCAGGATCTTGGTTTCGAGCTCCTTGATCTCGGGCGTGATGTAGCGCTCGGCGTTGACCAGGGTCTGCTTGCGGATGTAGGTCTCCGGCACCTTCGAGGCGTTGGCCTTGGTGACCTCGACGTAGTATCCGAAGACCTTGTTGTAGCCGATCTTGAGCGAGCCGATGCCGGTGGCCTCGCGCTCCCGCTGCTCCAGCGACAGGATGTGGCGCTTGGAGTCCCGGGCCAGCGAGCGGGCCTCGTCGAGCTCCGGGTCGATCCCCTCGGCGATGACGCCGCCGTCTTGGATCGAGGAGGACGGGGATTCTTCGAGCATCCGCTCCAGCTCCGCCGCCAGGGCCGGCAGGGGGTCGGTTTCGGCGAGACGGGCGAGCAGGTCCGACGAAGCTTCGAGCGAAGCCGGGGCGAGCCCCGCGACGTCGGCGAGGATCTCCGGCATCTCGGCCAGGCTGTCGCGCAGCGCCGCCGCCTCGCGCGGGGTGAGCGAGCCCAGCACGGCGCGCGACAGCAAGCGCTCCGGGTCGCCGACGCCGGCCAGCCGGTCCCGGAGACGCTCGCGCCGGGCACTCTCCTCCGCCAGCACCTCCACCGCGCGGTGGCGCTCGGCGATGGCGTTCGGATCCCGCAGCGGACGCCGTAACCAGTCCCGCAGCATGCGGCCACCGGGCGGGGTGACGGTGCGGTCGACCACCGACAGCAGGGTGCCCCGCCGTCCGCCTTCGCGCAGCGAGCGAAAGACCTCCAGGTTGGCCAGGGTGGTGGCGTCGAGGACCATGCGGTCCGCCTGCGAGCGGATCGCCAGGTTGCGGACGTGGGAGAGATCGTTGCGCTGGGTGTCACGGGCATAGGCCACCGCCGCGGCCGCCGCCTGCACCGCCGGCTCGCCGTCCTCGAGGCCAAAGCCCCGCAGGGTGGAAGCGCCGAGCTGCTGCGCCAGCAACTCGGCGGCCCTGGCCCGGTCCAGCAACCGGTCGCCCTCCACCAGGGTGGACGGCACCGCCTCGCGCTCGATCCAGTCGGTGAGCGCCTCGGGCACCCCCGGCTCGAGCAGCACCTCGCGCGGGCGCAGCAGCTCGAGATCGTTGCGCCCCTCCTCGGCGTTGCGCCAGCGGCGGAGGAAGAAGCGGCCGGTGGAGACGTCGAGAAAGGCTCCGGCTCCCAGACCGCCCTCTTCACCGCTGCCGCCCCTCCCTCCGTCGCTCCACGACAGGCTGGCGAGGAGATTGTCCTCCTTGCCGTCGAGGAGATCGGGGTCGGAGATGGTGCCGGGGGTGACGACGCGGGTGACCTCGCGCTTGACCAGGCCCTGGGCGGTCTTGGGGTCCTCGACCTGGTCGCAGACGGCGACCCTGTACCCCGCCGCCAACAGCTTGCCGAGATAGCCCTGGAGAGCGTGGTGAGGCACCCCGCACATGGGCGTCTCGCTCTCGGTGCCCTTTTGCCGGGCGGTGAGCTGGACCTCGAGGACCGGCGCCGCGATCAGGGCGTCCTCGAAGAAGACTTCGTAGAAGTCGCCCATGCGGTAGAGCAGGAGGGCGTCGGGGTGCTCCGCCTTCACCTCCAGATAGTGCCGGAGCATGGGGGTGAGCTTCTTCGAGGTGGAGGCCATGGCGGAGCCCGATTATAGGGTGCGGACGAAGAGGGGGGAACCGGGACCAGGACCCTTTTGCGCCCAGCGTCAAACGGCTTCCAGCGTCGAGGAGCGTCTCGAGTGGAGTATTCTGGACGTCTGATGATCCTCGCCCTCGACACCGCCTCCCCCGTCGTCAGCGTCGCCTTCCACGGAGAGATCCGGACGGAGCGCTCGATCGAGCTCGCTCGATCCTCGCGCCGGCTGCTGGAGATGGTGGACGAGGTGCTCGAGGAGGCCCGGGTCACCGTCGCCGAGCTCACCGGAATCGTCACCCTGCGCGGCCCCGGCTCGTTCACCGGGCTGCGCGTCGGGCTCGCCACGGTGATGGGTCTTCACCAGGCTTCGGGCATCCCGGCGACGGCGGTACCGACGCTGGAGGTTCTGGCGGCCAGCGCCGTACAGGCCGGCGCGGAGATCCCCGGAGATCGCATCGTCGCCGCGGTCGACGTGCTGCGCGGCGAATGGGCGGTGCAGCCGTTCCGGGCCACCTGGCCACCGGCGCCCGAGACCGCCGCGGAACGGGTTCCCGCCGACGAGCTCGCGCGCTTTCTCCCCGCCGCCTTCGTGGGCTTCGGTCTGGACAAGCTGCGACGAGAGGGCGGCTTGGAAACCTCCGTCGACGCGGCCGATACGGTCTTTGTCGATCCTCCCCCGCTGGCGGCGGTCGCCGCCCGTCTCGCCGCCACGCAGCCCCCCGTCTGGGACGCCGGCCTGCTCACCGAGCCGCTGTACTTCCGGCCGCCACCGGTGACCCTGCCCACGAGGCGACCGGGCGCTCCCCGGAACAAGCGCAAAGGCCGGGGCAGAAGAGACTCGAGGAACCGGGTCGGGGCATGACCGTTGCCTCTCCGCACATCCGCTTCGCCGACCGCGCAGACCTTCCGGCTCTGGAGCGCATCGAGCGCGAGGCTTTTCCCGATCCCTGGTCCCGGACGATGTTGGAGGCGGAGGTGGAGAGCCCGTACGGCTTCCAGCTCGTGGCGGCGTCTGCGGCAGCCCCGCCGCCAGTGGCCTACGCCGCCTTCCGTACGGCGGCGAAAGAGGCGGAGCTGCTGCGTCTGGCGGTGCTCCCGGACGAGCGCGGCCAGGGCTACGGACAGGCGTTGCTCGACCGCGGCCTCGACCGTCTGGCCTGGGAAGGGATCCAGAGCTGTTTTCTGGAGGTGCGGGAGGACAACGAGCACGCGCGTCAGCTCTACGAGAATGCCGACTTCAAGCTCACCGGACGACGCCGCGGCTACTACCGCGACGGTGCCGATGCGCTGGTGTACGCGCGGTCGGTGGAAGGCCCCCAATCCCTTCGTTCCCGTTAGCCTCCCTGGGACGCGTAGCGGCGTACGCCACGGGTCCAGACCGCCGCCGCGAGGGCCCACAACAGCGCGATCCAAACGACCTGCTGAAGAAGGAGGAGCGCCACCTCGGGACCCGCCTCGGGCAAGGCGAAGATCTTGGCCGGGATGTAGTAGATGCCTTCGAAGGGCAGGAACGCGGACACCCGCGTCGCCCACGTCGGCAGCACCGAGATGGGAATGAGCTGGCCGGAGAAGAGCATGAACACGCTGAACACGATGTCGCGGATGCCGAAGATGCGCTCCATCCAGAAGGTCAGAAGGCCGATCAGAAACTGGACGAGAAAGAGCAGGGCGTAGCCTGCCGCGGCGCTGGCCAGGAAAGCCACCCAGAGGGCCGGATCTTTCTGTATCGGCAGCCCGAGCAGCACCAAAAAGACGAGAAAGAACGGCACCCCGAGGGCGATCTCCAGGAGAGGAGCCGCCAGCGAACGGCAGAAGACGAAGGGACCGAAACGGATCGGCCGGGCCAGGTAGATATCCAGCTTGCCTTCGTTGATCTCCTGCCACACTTCGACGTTGATCCACAGCAGAGGACCGAAGATGCGCCGCAGCAGGTGCACCAGCAGGTAGTAGAGGATCATGTCGTCGAAGCCAAAGCCTCCGACGTCGTCCGTGCTGCGGTAGACGATCGCCCACAGCAGGTACACGACTCCCAGTTGGAGAGGGCTGTAGAGGACCCACGCCAGCAGATTGGCCCGGAAGTGGGACACGGTGCGAAGCTGCGCCCGCAAAATGCCCAGATAGGCCCGGAGGGAGCCCACCCACCTTTCGGTCACCGATCCGCTCGCCGATCCGCTCACCGAGTTACCCTCCGAAGGACTCGTACCGTGCCACCGCATGGCGCCAGGTCCAGGCGAAGATGGCGCTCCAGACCAGGGCCAACACGGCACCGATGGCGAGGAAGGATCCCGCCGCGCTCGTCTTGCCCACGAACACCAGCACCGGGAAGGTGGAAATCAGACCGACCGGCAGGATCCAGGTGAGAAAGCCCCGTAGCCAGGGCGGGAACAGGTTGATCGGATAGCGCTCGAAATCGTTGGAGACGTTGAGCAACTGGGTGATTCGAGACACGTCCCCAAGCCAGAAGCTGAGCAGGGCCAGACAGCCCCGCAGCAGGGTGAGCACCAGGCAGCCGAGGGTGAGCAGAGCCAGGCTGGCGAGGGTCCCGAGCAGCGTGATGCGGATGTCGAAGTACAGACACACACCGCCCAACAGGATCACGCCGGAAGCGAGCTGCTGGGCCGAAGCCACGCCGTTGAGCTCCTCCGCCAACAGGGCGAACAGCGGCGAGACGGGCTTGGACAGATACTTGTCGAGACCTCCGGTCAGCACCTTGCCCGAAAGCTGCTCGAAGCCCTCGAACCACTGCAGGATAGCGGTCGCCAGCAGGGTGAAAGCAGTGAGCACCACCAGGTCCGGGAACGTCCACTCCCCGAGGGCACCTCCGGTGAAGCCCAGAATGCTTTTCCAGAAGACGATGAACAGCGCCTGGTAGACGAGATAGTGGACGACGCTGGTGAAGAAGTCCAGCCGAAACTCCGACGTGTCCCGAAAGGACACGGCGGCGAATCTACACAGCAATCTGAAGTAGCGTCCCGACATTGCGGCCTCCCCGGCCCCGATCGCCCCGGTCCCGGCTTTCCTTGAAGATGCGCTCGACGACGCTTTCGAGGCTGGGCGGAATCACGTTGAGGTTGGCCAGCCGCGCCGAGGCGAACAGCTCCTCGATCACTTCCACCACCCGCTCGGTGGCGACCTGCAGCTTGTAGGAGGAGCGCTCCTGCTCCCAGGTCCGGCACCGGCGAAGAGCCCGGCGGAAGCGTCCCTCGTCGAGCACCTCGAGGAGGTCGAGCTCGACGACCTTTTCCTGTTCCCCTTCCTTGAGCGCCGACACGTCGCCGTCGTAGAGCAGACGGCCCCGGTCGAGGAGGATGCAGCGGGGGCACAGATCCTCGACGTCGAACATGTTGTGGGTGGTCAGGAAGATGGTGATCCCCAGCTCCCGATTGACGGTGCGCAGAAAGCGCTTGAGGTTCATGCGGGCCACCACGTCGAGACCGATGGCCGGCTCGTCCAGAAAGACGATGTCGGGCCGGTGGAGCAGCGACGCGGCGATCTCCGCCCGCATCCGGAGACCCAGGGACAGCTTGCGCACCGGCACGTGGAGGATGTCGCGGATCTCCAGCATCTCGGTGAACTGGTCCAGTCGGCGCTCGAAGTCCCGGCTCGACTGACGGTAGATGTCCCGATAGAGCTTGAAGGACTCGAGCACCGGGATGTTCCACCACAGCAGGCTCTTCTGCCCCATGACCAACCCGATGCGGCGGGTGTAGGTGAGGCGGTCCCGATACGGCACGTGGCCCAGGACGTCGAGCTCGCCCCCGGTGGGGGTGAGGATGCCGGTGAGCATCTTGATGGTGGTGGACTTGCCGGATCCGTTGGCGCCCAGGAAGCCCACCACCTCCCCCGCCTCCACCTCGAAGGACAGGTCCTGCACCGCGGTAAAGGTCTTCGAGGGGTTGCGCAGGAAGTGACGCAGCCGGCCCCAGGGGCCGGTCGCCTCACAGGGCACGGGCACGCGGAAGGTCTTTTCGAGACCGCGCACACGAATGACAGGAGCCATGCTCGCCTCCCCGGATCAGAAGAATCGTACCGGCGGCGGGGGCATCCGCTCGCACAGGTAGTCCGGCGCGAAGAGCCGGTCGGTGATCAGCTTGGAACGATAGTAGCAACGCACCCGGCGGTCGCACAGATCGCGCAGCCCGCAGCCATCGCACTCGGTGTCCTCGAAGGCATCGGGCTCCGGCTCGAGAAAGGCCCGCAATCGCGTCCCGTTCCAGATCTCGGTGAGCGTTTCGTCCTTGACGTTGCCGACCTGGGCCTCCGGATAGGGCAGCAACCGGTCGCACAGGCTGACCTCTCCATAAGCACCGACCACCAGGGTGCTCTTGCCGCCGCTGCATCCGGAGTAGCGATCGCCCGTCAGCGAGATCTCCCGCGGACTCTCCAGGGGGCAGAGGTCGATCGACGCGTCGCCGTGATCGATGGAGAGCTCCTCCACCTCGTCGGTCAGCCGCTCCAGCTCCTCGCGTTCGGGGAACAGCCCATCGTCGTGGCGCCACGGGCTTCGGATGTAGCCCGAGAGCGAGAACCGCCGCACTCCCCGCGCGAGGAGCTGGCGGATCAGCTCCGGCACCGAGCCGGCGTTGACGCGGGTGACCACCGTGTTGATCTTCGGCGTGATCCCATGACGCTGGAGCAGCTCGAGGTTGTGGACGACCCGCTGCACGTGCCCTCGTCGGCCCACGAGGCGATCCGCCACCTCCGGATCCGGCGAGTCGAGGCTGAGCTGGAGCTCCTCCAGCCCGGCGTCCGCCAGCCGTTCCACCACCGACTCCCGAAGACGCATCTTGGTGGAGACCGACACTCCCACGCCGCGCTTCAGCAGAAAGCCCATCAGCTCCGGCAGATCGGGGCGCAAAAACGGCTCGCCACCGTGGAAGATGACCAGCTCGACTCCGGTGCCAACGCAATCCTCCAGAAAGCGGAAGGCTTCGTCCTCGGTCAGCTCCCCCGCCGGCCGGGCGGTCACCGGCAGGGTCCGGATGCAGCAGTAGGTGCAGTCACAGGGACACCGCTCGGTGACCAGCCACGAGACGCCGAGGGGGCCCCGCAGCCGCAGATGCTCGGCGCTGCCCTCCGGCGCATAGAGAAACTCCCGCGGATCGTAGACCCGCCGCGCCGCCTCTTGGATCGGGACCGGAGAGGCGACCAGGAAGTCCTCGAAGCCCACCACCAGGCGAGCGACCCGCTCCAGCGCCGTCTCTTCCGTCCACGAGAAGATCTGCTGCCCCGCCAGGGCCAGATCCTGCAAGGTCGTCTGGCCGTCCAGCAGGGCCAGGAGCGCTGCGTCGACAGGATGGGCGAGCATCAAGTTGCCGACGTTGCGGGCGGAGAACACCGCCACCGCCGCCGGCTCCCGTCGCAATCGTGTCGTCTTGGCCAATGCGTAGAACATGATCGACTCCCATCTCCGGCCGTCCCGGGCCGTCTAGGTCACCACCGGCAGCACCGCGGAGGAGCCGTGAACGTAGGGGCAGCTTTCGTGGGGCCCGTACAGGGAGCCCTGCTGGAGAGCCGCCGAGTAGAAGCACCGACCCCGCTGGTGGCAGAGGTCGAATTGCTCGCAGTCGAAGCACAAGGTGTCCCGGTAGAGCTCCCGCGGAGGCTTCAAAGAAGCCAGCATCCGCGGGCTGTTCCACACCTCGAAGACGGATTGCCGCGTAAGATCGCCCACCACCATCTCGCCACCGGGCAGCGGCTTGTCGCAGCGGGAGACTTTGCCGTCGGGTAGAAACAGGAGATGAGCGATCCCGTTGTTGCACACCACGATGTCGGTCTCGAAATCGTCCACCGCTCCTGCCTGCAACGGATCCCGCAGTGTGACCTCGAGCCCACCTCCGGCGGCCCGGAAGTCTTCGATCCTCTCCCCCGCCCACGCCATCTGGTCCTCCGACGGCAGCAGGGCGTCGGAGTGACGCTCGAAGTTCGGCTCGTAGCGGTCGATGCGGATCCAGCGGACGCCCAGGCGGTCGAGCTCGGCGAGGGTCCGGGGCAGGGTCGCCAGGTTCTCGGTGGTGAGCACGGTCCGTGCCTCGACCTCGATCCCCCGATCCACCAAGCGCTGCACCGTACCCAGGATGTCGCGGGCGTAGGTGCGGACCCGGGTCATGGTCGCCGCCACCGCGGGGTCCACCGAATCGATGCTGAGCGCGATGCGGCGGAGCCCGGCGTCGGCGAGCCGTTCCACCGCTTCGGCGGGAATGCGCTGCTTGGTGATGATCTTGGGCTCCATCCCCAGCTCGAGGGAGAAGATCAAGAGGTCGTAGATGTCCTCGCGCAACAACGGCTCCCCACCGGTGATGTAGAAGCCGGAAGCCCCCAGACGCGCGGCCTCCTGCAGGATCTGACGCACCCGCTGGGCGGAGATCGAGGAGTCCGTGGCCCGGGCCGAGGGCGTGGCGCCCTGGTAGCAGTAGATGCAGCCACGGTTGCACAGACGGGTGACCAGCCATTGGACGACCACCGGGAACGGCAGCCGATCCTGCTGGAAGAGGACTTCCCGGGTGCGATAGGTGCGGCCGTCGGCTCCGTCCGCGAGCAGGCCTGCCAGCAGGCGCTCCAGCAGAGGCTCGAGCTCGCCGTCGACGAGCGAGCCCTCCGACGAGCCGGCGGACAGACCGTTCCCGGTCGGCGCGAGATGCCCGCGGAAGCTCCAGGCCGCGTCCTGCACCAGCTCCCGCAGCGGCTCGACGGGATGAGCCAGACGCCGGGCCAGATCCTCGGCGACCTCGGCCTCCGGGTGGCCTCGATCCAGCAGAGACAGCACCGCCGCCAGCAGCGGGTGCAGGGACAGGGGCGGCAGGTCCGGCAGACCGGGCTGCGGCAGATAGGTGAGCGTGGGAGTCCCTTCGGCTCCCTCCAGCGTCAAGCGCGCCTGTGGACCGATCCGCGTCACGACACCCTCCTCTCGGATCCGTTGGATACGGCTTCTCTTGCAACCCGGGCGACCCCCGACTCGGCCATCCGGCATCCGGCCGACATCTTGCCGAAGGCTCCGATGGGGCAGTAGCAATCCGGCGCCCCCAGGGTGCCCCGGCTCTGCAATGCAGAAAGCGAGCAGCGGCCGCGCCAGGCGTTGCACCGCTCGTATTTCTTGCAGCGGGCGCAGGGAGTACCGGCAAAGCACTGCCGGGGGGGCGCGAGAATGTCTTGCAACGCCTTCGACTGCCAGACCTCCAGCAGCGACTGGGTCTTCAAGTCGCCGTAGATCACCTCGTCGCCGCTCCAATGCTCGCACTTGGTCACCCGGCCGTCGGGCAGGAAGGTGAGGCTCTGGAGCCCCTCCTTGCATCCCCGTTCCTCCGGCTCGAGGCTCTGGGGCACGTCTTGCCGCATCTCGAAGCCGGCGTCCTCGAACCGTTCGCCCAAGGCCGCGACGGTCCGGCGCAGCCGGGGGAGGTCCCCGTCCGCGAGCAGCAGGCCGTCTTCATGGCGACCGCAGCCGGTGCCGTAGGTGTCGACGATAAAGCGGCGGACGCCGAGACCGTAGCCGAGCTCCGCCAGCCCCGGGAGGTCCCGCACGTTGTAGCGGGTCATCACCGGTCGCAGGGCCACCGAGACCCCGTGCTCGGCGGCGGCCCGCAAGGTGTCGACCATACCGTCGAAGGCGCCGTCGACACCGGTGAGGAAGTCGACGGTTTCGGGGCACCCGGAGTCCAGGCTGACGTGGAGGAGCTGCAAGCCGGCGGCGGCGAGACGCGCCATGCGCTCCCCGACGATGCGCGCCTTGGTGATCGGAATCACGTCGATGCCGAGGGCGAGGAAGTGAGCGATCAGCTCCGGCAGGTCCGGCCGTAGAAACGGCTCGCCGCCGCTGAGCACCAGCTCGGTGACCCCGAGGGCAGCGGCTTCCTCGGCCAGCTCCAGCACCCGCTCACCCTTCAGGGTCGAGTCGGGGGTGGTCTCCCGACCGGTGAAGACCGCGTCCTTGTAGCAGTAGCGGCACTTCTTGTTGCAGTGCTCGGTCACCACCCACAGCAGAACCGCCGGCGCCGGCTCCTGGAGGCTGCCGAAATGGGGAGAGTCCGGCGGTGCGGCAAACAGATAGTCCGCCGGGTTGCGGGCGGGGGACCGGCCGTCTTCAACCGGCTGGTCCGAGGCCCTCTCCACCAGAAAGAGACGATTGCGCTCGAGGGTGGTGTCGACGAGCCGGGCCATCGAATCCCGCGAGCTGTCCAGAAGCTCGGACAGGAGGTCCACGATCTCCGCCGGCTCGCGCCGGCCGTCCAGCAATGTCAGCGCCACCGCCTGCAGGGGATGAAGAGGAAAGGCCGGAACCCTCAGCTTTCCGTCGGTGGGCTCGGCGCCGGTCTTTCCCCGGGGATACAGCAGCACCCGACCCTCGGCGGGTCGGGCTTCGAGGTGGATCTCCGGTCGCAGCATCCAGCCCATGGTCCGATCCTTTCGGAAGACGGGGAGGAGATGGAACGAGGCCCGGCGCGGTTGCGATCGAGAAGGTGCCGGGCCTCGGAGCCAATGTCCTCAGGAGCTTGGGAGCCGGCGTGTCCGACTCCTTCGACCAGCCTCCTGAAGCGGTTTGCTACTCATTGCCTCATTGCCTCATTGCCTCATTGCCGTCGTCTCAGCGGCCGTCGGCTTACAGGCTGTCGACACGGCTGTCGCCGCGACGGCCGCCATTCTTCACCGAGCAGCAACTGCAGTAAAACTCCACCTGGGGCAGGAAGGAATCCTTGTTCAGCTCTTCGGCCTTGGTCTGCAGGTCACGGATGAGCTCGCTCATGGTGCTCTCCTTTGTTGCCGGGCTGTGCCCGGGTTGGTTGGTTGAAGCGTCTCGGTCTGCTGGAGCGACTGCCGGGTTTGAGCCCCGCCTCGTCCGCTCTCGCAAAGTCCCGATTTCGAAGTCTTTCCAGAGCAAGAGACGTGCCCGGAATGGCCGGATGGGAACGAAAGCCCCGAAGGAGCGTCGGCGACGATCGTCCCTCCCTTTTGGAAGGCGTCACAAACCCCCGGAAATAGCCCCTTGCGAGCCCTGTCCCATGCGCGGGGGGCTCGGCCGGGGGACACACGGGAGCCCACCTCGCGTCCCCGGGAAAGCCCCCGGGGAAGGCCGCGATCTTCCGTATATCGAAGGCGTCTACGAAATGTCGAAGAGATTGGGGAAGAGAGATCGGGGAGGAAATTGAAGAGAGGTGCCGGACTGAGAGATGTCGCAGAGGCGTCGAGGAGACTCTGAGATCAGATCCCCAGCTTCTTCATCTTGTGGACCAGAGTGGTCAAGGGCAGCCCCAGGAGCTCGGCGGTGCGGGTCTTGTGGTAGCCGGTCTGGGCCAGCACCTGGCGGATGTGCTCGCGCATCGCCGTGTCGAGGCGCAGATCTCCACAGGTCCGGGCTTCCGCCGGATCGTGCTGGAGGTGGGGGGTCACGTCCTCGGGGTGCATCCGGTCCCCTGGCACGACGGCGGTCAGCCGGGCGATCAGGTTGCGAAGCTCCCGTACGTTGCCCGGGTAGTCGTATTCGACCAACCGGCGCAGAAAGTCCGGGGGAGCGCAGGGGGCGGTGTGAGGCCCCTGCAGACACACTCCACAGAGCTGCGGATTGCCGTTCCGGTGGTGGCGTCCGGTTCGCACGCAGGCCTGCTTCAGAAAATAGCTGGCCAGCAGCTCGATGTCCTCCCGCCGATCCCGCAGAGGCGGAACTTGCAGCCGCAGGACGTTGAGCCGGTCGAAGAGATCGGCGCGGAACTTCCCCGCTCTCACCATCGCATCGAGGTCGTGGTTGGTGGCACCGACCACGCGGACGTCGACCTTCACCGGTCGGTCCTGGCCCAGACGGTGAAGCTCCCCCTGCTCGATCACTCGCAGAAGGGTGGCCTGGATGTTGGGTGCCATGTCTCCGACCTCGTCGAAGAACAAGGTGCCCCCCTGAGCCGCTTCGAGGAGGCCCCGGCGCGCGGTCTGGGCACCGGTAAAGGCGTGGCGCTCGTGACCGAAGAGCTCGTCGGCGAACAGGGTGTCGGACAGGGCGGCGCTGTTGACCGGCACGAAGGGCCCGTTGCGGCGCGCGCTGTAGTAGTGGACGGCGTAGGCGGCCAGCTCCTTGCCGCTACCCCGCTCCCCCAACACCAGCACCGGGCTGCTGGGGTCCCGGGCCAGGCACTGGATCTCGCTCTCCATTCTCAAGAGCCGCGGGCTCCGGCCGATGAGATAGAGCCGTAGCCCTCGTTCGGCGGCGTGATCCCGGAACAGCAGCCGGGACACCACCACGCCGGCGCTGGCGGCGATCTCCTCCAGCTCACTGCGCTGCGCCGCCCGGAAGGCTCGCGGCGACGAGGATTCCAGCCGGATCGCTCCCGCCAGTGGCTCGCCGGGGAACAGGGGCGCCGACAGGGCCGAGCCGCTCTCCTCGAAGAGCTGTCGGTCGAGATCGCGCTCCTCATCGGGCTCCAGAAGCTCCCCGGGACGGCCTCGGAGCTTCTCCCCGGAAGCACTGTGTAGCCGGAACACCGAGGGCCGATCCTCGACTCCCCGAAGCACCACGGCACCGCCCAGATCCGCTCCGATCTTCCGGAGGGCCTCGTCGAGCACGGCGTCGAGAAAAAGCTCGAGCCCGAGCTGGGGAGCTGTCGAAAACAGAAAAGGATTGAATTCGGCGGCCATGGGCCACCCACCTTTCTTGCTAGCCCTTACTTTATGGAGTGCACTGCAATATTTTCAATCAAGTCTCTGGCGGAGTCCCCACCCCGGGAGACGGAAATGTCCCACCCAGGGAGGTGGTGAAGACCTCGCGGGAGCTGCGAAAAACTAAAGTGAAGCTTCGAAACGACACCCGAGGGGGGAGGCATCCGATGACCACCTGGCTTCGCGAGCTTCGACAGGCCACTCGCATCCTGCACACCGCTCCCGGCTTCGCAGTCGTGGTGGTGACCACCCTCGCGCTGGGGATCGGCGCCACCACCGCCATCTTCAGCGTTTTCGAGGCGGTGGTGCTCCACCCGCTGCCGTTTCCCGAGTCCAACCGGTTGATGGCCTTGTGCGAGTCCCACGAGTCGGTAGCCGGCTTCTGCGTGGCCTCGCCGCCGAACGTCGAAGACTGGGCTCGCGGCGTCGACTCCTTCGAGCGGATCGGGCTGGCCCGGGAGTGGAGCCACGTGGTGCAGGGACCGGACGGCGCCGAGCGCCTGCGGGGAGCCCTGGCCACGCCGGAGTATCTGGAGGTCTTCCGCGTGCAACCGGCCCGGGGACGCCTACTGGTGCCGGAGGACCTGCAGCCGGGGGCCGAGCCGGTGGTGGTCCTGAGCCACGCTCTGTGGCAGCGGCGATTCGGCGGCGCGGAGGACCCCGAGGGTCAAGACTCCGAAGGGGACGTCCTGGGGAAAATCTTGACCCTGGACGGCGTGGACCACACCATCGTCGGGGTATTGCCCGCCGGCCTGAGGATTCCAGAGACCAGCGGCGCGGAGCTGTGGACCCCCCTGCCGCGCGAGCTGCTGGAGAACGAATACCGGGAGTGGCGGGGTTTCTCCGCCGTCGGCCGCCTCGGTCCGGAGGTTTCCCAGGCGCGAGCCCAGGAACAGCTCTCGGCCCTGGCCCAGGCCCTCGGCCAGGAGCACCCGGAGACCAACCGCGGCTGGGACGTGCGGGTGACCCCGCTCCGGGAGCTGGTGGTGGGATCGGCCCGCGGACCCCTCCTGGTGTTTCTCACCGCCGGCGGGTTGCTCCTGCTCATCGGCTGCGCCAACGGCTCCGGACTTCTCCTGGCCCGGTGGATCGATCGGGAGCGAGAGCTGGCGGTGCGGGCCGCCCTCGGCGCCGGACGGTCCCGGCTCGTGCGTCTGCTGCTGTCCGAAACGCTGTTTCTCGCCACCGTCGGTGGTGGGCTGGGGATCCTGCTGGCGTTGTTTCTGGTGCGTCTGTTCCGGGTCGTGGCGCCGGCGGATCTTCCGCGTTTGGAGCAGGTCGCGCTGCACCCTCCGGCTCTCGTCTTCGCCCTCACCGTCACCTTGCTGACCGTGCTTCTGGTCGGTGTCGCCCCGTCCCTGCGATTTGCCGGCAAGAGCTGGATCCGCGGCTTCCAGGGAGGGGTGCGGGAGGTGTCCAGCCGTTCCGCCAACCGCTTCCGCCAGAGCCTGGCGGTGGTCGAGATGGCCCTGGCGCTGGTGCTGTTGGTCGGTGCCGGGCTGCTGGTCCGGAGCTTCCTGGCAGCCTCCCAGTGGACCGGGGGCATCCAGCCGCGAGGGCTGTACTCGGTGTTCGTCCTGTGCCCGGAGGACGGGTACCGGACCCAGAGCCAGGTCATCGCGTTTTATCGGGAGGCGGTCCGGGAGCTCGAGGCCCTTCCCGGAGTCCTCTCCGCCGGAGCCGCGTCCGCCGGCCCCCTGATGGGTGGTCGCGAGACCTTCGACTTCCGTTTCCAGGGGAGTGACGAACAAGGCAGCGACGAGGGACGGGCCGCCCGCTGGTTCGACGTCCACCACGCCTACTTCGACACCGTCGGGATCCCGGTGGTGCGCGGCCGCGGCTTGACCGACCAGGACACGCCCGAGAGCCGCCCCGTGGCGCTGATCAACCAGACCTTGGCACGCCGCTTCTGGCCCGACGCCGACCCTCTCGGCAAGTGGCTGCAACCCACCCCGGACGGCATTCGTCGCGAGGTCGTGGGGGTGGTGGCGGACGTGCCCCCCTTGTGGCCCCAGACGGAGACCGAGCCGGAGGTGTACTGGCCCTTCGTCCAGCAAGCCCGGTGGGGCACGATGCTGATCGTCCGTGCCGAGCCCACCCTGGACGACATGCCGGCAGCGATCCGCAGCCGATTGCACGAGGTGGCCCCCGGGGTCAGCCTCGGCCGCATCGTTCCGTTCGAGGAGAGCCTCGCCGAGCGCCTGGTACGGCCCCGCTTCCACATGATGCTGCTCGGCACCTTCGCCGTTCTGGCCCTGGTGCTGGCGGTCGGGGGGATCTTCAGCGTGCTCGCCTACAGCGTGTCGAGGCGGACCCGGGAGATCGGCCTGCGAATGGCCCTGGGAGCCCGACGCCAGGAGATCCTCCGCTGGGTGATCGGTCAGGGGCTGATGCTGACCGGCGCCGGCGTCGCGGTGGGATTGGCGGGCGCCTTCATCCTCACCCGCTTTCTCCAGAGCCTGTTGTATGAGACCCCCCCAACCGATCCGTGGACCGTCCTGGGCTCCCTCACGGTGTTGCTCGCCACCACCGTGGTCGCCCTGTGGCTGCCGGCGCTCCGGGCGTCTCAGGTCGACCCCGTGGTGGCCATCCAGGCCGAATGAGGGTCGAGTCCGGCCCGTGCGCGGGGTCGACGGGGTAAGATCCCCCTCGCAACCAAGACTCACCCGTCCCGAAAACTGCTGTGCCCCAGTCCGCTCGCGAATCTACCTCCGCGTCCATGTCCAAGCCCAAGCCCGTGTCCAAGCCCGTGTCCAAACCCACCCGTCGCCCCGAACGCCCGTTCTTTTCCTCCGGACCCTGCGCCAAACGGCCCGGCTGGTCGCTGGACGTCCTCGCAGGCACCCCGGTAGGCCGGTCCCACCGCTCCGCGGTCGGCAAGAGCAAGATCCAGGAGGCCATCGGCCGCACCCGCTCGGTGCTCGGTCTGGGACCTGACTGGCGGATCGGGGTGGTCCCCGCCTCCGACACCGGTGCGGTGGAAATGGCGATGTGGTCGCTCTTGGGCGCCCGCGGGGTGGACGTCTTCGCCTGGGAGTCCTTCGGCTCGGGCTGGGCGGCAGACCTCCGGGACCAGCTTCGGCTCGACGATCTGCGGATCTTCGAAGCCCCGTACGGCGAGCTGGCGGATTTCTCCCGCTGGGATCCGAGCCGCGACGCCGTGGTGTGCTGGAACGGAACCACCTCCGGCGTCAAGGTGCCGGACGGCGACTGGATCCCCGCCGACCACGAGGGGCTGGTGATCTGCGACGCGACGTCCGCCGCCTTCGCCCAGCCTCTACCCTGGGACCGGCTCGATGTCGTCACCTGGTCCTGGCAGAAGGTGCTGGGAGGCGAAGCGGCCCACGGCATGCTGGTGCTGAGCCCGCGGGCGGTGGAGCGGCTGGAGTCCTATACCCCACCGTGGCCCCTACCCAAGATCTTCCGGCTGACCGAGAAGGGCAAGCTCCTCGAGGGCATCTTCGAGGGCAAGACGATCAACACCCCGTCGCTGTTGTGCGTCGAGGATTATCTCGACGCGCTCGCCTGGGTCGAGTCTCTCGGCGGTCTCGACGCCGTCCACGCTCGGGCGGATGCCAACCTCGCCGCCCTCACCCGCTGGGTGGAGGTCACGCCCTGGGTGGAGTTCCTGGCAGCGGACCCCCGGAGCCGGTCCAATACCTCCGTGTGCCTGAAGATCGTCGATCCGCGGTTGGAGGTCCTCTCCGAGGCCGAGCGGGCGGCGATTCCCAAGAGCATTTCGAAGCTTCTGGAGAGCGAGGGCGTCGGGTACGACATCAACGGCTATCGCGACGCCCCACCCGGACTGCGCGTGTGGTGCGGCGGGACGGTGGAGTCTGCCGACGTCGAGGCCCTGGGACCGTGGCTGGACTGGGCCTACGCCGAGGCGGGGATTCCGGCGGCGGGCGTGACCTCCTGAGACCGAAGGCCGGTCAAGAAGCGCTCGACATGCCAGGATCCACTCCAAGGCTCGACGCCTCTCCCGCCCGTCCGCGGCCGGCGAGAGCTCTCGCAGTCTTGTCTTCCCGCCCTTGAAAACTTAAAGTGTTCCTCATCTAACGGACATGCGATCCGATAGGCCCCGATGACGCCCACCGATGGGCTGTTCCAGGTGGGCTCTACCCTGTCCTCCCCTCTTCCTTGGAGGTAGATGATGACGCAGTCGATTGCCACCCCGAGACTCTCCACCCCAGTCCGCTGGACCCTCACGTCGGGCATCGTTTTTACACTGGCCCTGTTCGTTTTGTTCTTTGTGGCCGGCAGCCCCGCTGCACCCACGCCCAAAGGCGCGGAGGTGCACGGCTTCGTGTCCGTCCGTCTCGAGCAACAGAGCCAGGAGTCTTCTCGCCAGATCCGCCTCCCGGGTGCCGAGGTGTTCTTGCTCGATCCCAGCAGTGGCGTCGAGGTGACGAGCGGTTTCTCCGATCCCCACGGCTGGTACGACCTTGCCGAGACTCCGGCAGGCACCTACGAGCTGTGCGCCCGGGCCCCCAACTTCACCCAGGAATGCCGTCCGGGAACGATCACGATCGCCCAGGAGACGGTGCACACCCCGGACGACCTGCTGCTGTCTCCACGGCGCGATGCGTTCTGGGGAACGGTGCTGGCCCAGGACGGCAAGCCCTGCTTCCGGGAAAGCAGCGCCCTGGATCTGTTTCGGACCACCCGGGTCGAGCTCTGGGACGTGGCCCTCACGACGCTGGTCGCGGGCCCGGTGCTCGCCAACAGCCAGGGACAGTACGTGATGCCCGCCGTCCCGGGCACCGGGAGCTACCAGCTGCGCTCGGAGTGCGATGCGGCGAGCACCACCACGCCGGTGACGGTCAACGACTTGCACGTGGCGCACACCCTCCCCGTGGTCCAGACGCTGCCCAACCGCTCACCGCAGATCGACTCGCTCGTCGCCTCTCTCAGTGGCCAGGCGGTGCGCCGCGCCAGCGCCGGGGACACCCTCACCGTCGACGTTTCGGCGACGGATCCGGACGGCGACCCGCTCCACTATCGCTGGAACGACGGCACCGGCTCGTTGGTCTCGGTCGATGCCTCCAGCATCCAGTGGACCTTGGAGAACGCCGACTCCACCAACCTCCTGGTGGTCGAGGTCTACGACGGCAAGGGTGGCTTCGATGCCGAACGTCTGACGATCAAGACCACCCAGAAAGTGGCCTTTATCGGACGGGTCACCGAGACCGGCGGCAGCCCCGGCGTCGCCAACGCCACGGTGAGCGTCAACGGAGCCTCGACCGCCACCGACGCGGCGGGATCGTTCCGGCTCGAGGTGGGCGGGAGCGAGCGCTACGTGCTCAACGTGGCGAAACCTGGATACGCCTTTCTCTCCAACGTGTACCACACGGGCAAGAGCGCTCTCGCCCTGGAGCTCGCGCGGGGCCTCAGCCTGACTTTCGATCCGACGCGCACCGTGACTTTCGGCGACGAGCGCCAGGCGCTCCAGGTCCAGATCGAAGGCGGCTCGCTGGTCAATCCGAAAGGGAAGATCGCCACGGGACCCCTGAGCGTCACCAGCTATGCCTACAATCCCGGGGACCCCAACGGGATCCCCGGCGACTACAGCGCCCTGGACCTCGGCGGCAACGACGTGACGTTGGAGAGCTATGGAGCGTTCGGCGTCGAGATCTCCGACCCGGGGGGCACCCTCTACAACCTGAGGCCCGGCGCCACGGCGCAGTTCGCGCTCACCGTCGATCCGGCGCAGCTCCCGTTCGCACCGCCGTCGATCCCGCTGCTGCGCTACGATCCGGCCACCGGATACTGGATCCAGAAGGGCCAGGCCAACCTGCTGGGCAATCAGTACGTCGGTCAGGTGACGAGCTTCTCGCAGTGGAACACGGACACCACGTTCTCCAACGCCGGGTGCATCCGCATCGTGGTGGACGAGGACCGGACGCAGTACCCGTTCAAGCTGCGGGTGACCATCCCCACCGGCTCGAGCACCAACAAGGTCAAGGTCTTTCCGGTCACCGAGAAGCTCAACGGTCTGTTCCGTCTGCCACCAAACGAGAGCATCAAGCTCGAGATCCTGCCTGCCAGCGGACCGAGCGTGGTGCTCAAGACCTACAACAACGTCAATTCCGGTGCCTCGGTGGTGGATCCCTTCCCGCCGTTCCCGTACACCGGCTGTCAGGGCTACGACGGAACCCCCGGCACGACGGTGGTTCTGGCTCTCGACCAGCCCGTCCCCACGGCCATGTGGTTGAGCCGCAAGGGCGGTGTCTGGGACGGCACCAATCCGATTCCCGCGGCCACCCAGATCGCCGAGGCCAACGAGTACTACGACGCCATCGGCGCCACCGGCAACACCAACCCCGCCGACGACAACGACACCCTGACCAAGTGGAAGGGCCACAACGGCTTCCCCACCGGTGAGGTCGCCGCCTACTATTTCAACAACGCCGATCTCGGCTTTGGCCGCGAGATGCACTGCCGCCAGACGGGAGGTACGGACATGGCCTGCTACGTGACCAACTACGGTGGCGTCGGGGTCTCCCCCGAGGACGCCATCGCCGACCTGGTCTACGACGCCGATCTCGACGGGATCCCCGAGGGACAGAATCCCGTCGCCACGGTGGCGATGGAGACCGACTCCACCCAAGGTGCGAAGTTCTACGTCTACAACGCCGCCGGCAACCTGATCCCGCAGGCGACCTTGGACAGCGAAGGGCCCAAGGCGGTGCCGAACATCTGTCTGGTCTGTCACGGCGGTAACTACAACTCGACGACCAACCAGGTCACCGGTGCCAGCTTCCGGGAGTTCGACGCCTTCAGCTTCAAGTACGACGCGGTGACCGGGTTCTCGCTGTCCAACCAGCAGGAGAACCTGAGACGCCTGAACAACTTCGTCAAGCAGACCGGCCCCAACGCCTCCAACCCCAACGACCCGATCGTCGATCTGATCGACGGCCTGTATCCGACCGGAGTCCACGTGGTCGGCAGCACCGCGCATGGGGACTTCCACTACAACCCGGTGAGCCCGCCGTACACCAACTACTACGTGCCCACCGACTGGGCGACCCCGGGGGAAGAGGCGCTCTATCTGAACATCACCCGCCGTTACTGCCGCGCCTGCCACATTGGACAGTCGTCGTTCTTGGACTGGACGAGCTACTCCCAGTTCTCGGGATTCGCTGGGGGCATCGAGAATGCCGTGTGCAACACCCATGACATGCCCCACGCGGAGGTTCCGCTCAAAAACATTTGGTTCAGCACCAATCCTCACGGCCCGGCCTACTTGGCCGACGGCACGACCGGGTTGGGCTTTACCAATCCCTGCACCCCCTGAGCGAGCCGCCGAGCGCCTCTCGACCCCGCCGCCGAGCTCGGCGGCGGGGTCCTTCCCGTCCCGCTCGCTCCAGGGCCCTCGACTCCGGATCCCGACCCGGTACCTGATATTCTTCCGGCGCCGATCGCTTCGAGAATCCCGTTCCGGAAGGACCGATCCATGGCGTCCCAAGTCTGCGAGCCCAGACCATGAATGCCGCCGTGCTCGCGGTGACGACCCTCGTCGTCTTCGCCTTCGCCTACCGTCTCTACTCCCGCTTTCTGGCGCGGCAGGTGTTCGGGCTGATGGAGGACGAGCCGGTGCCCGCGATCGAGCAGCGGGACGACATCGACTTCGTGCCCACCAAGCTCCACGTGCTGTGGGGTCATCACTACACCTCGATCGCCGGCGCGGCACCGATCGTCGGGCCGGCGCTGGCGGTGATCTGGGGCTGGCTGCCGGCGCTGGTGTGGGTGCTCGTGGGTACCGTCTTCATGGGGGCGGTGCACGACTTCTCGGCGCTGGTGATCAGCCTGCGCAACCGTGGCCACTCGATCGGCGACATCGCGGGGCGGGTGATGTCGCCGCGGATCCGTACGCTCTTTTTGCTGATCATCGTCTTTCTGATCTGGATCGTCCTGGCGGTCTTCGCCTACGTCATCGCCACGCTCTTCGTCTCCCACCCCAGCTCGATCTTTCCGATCAACATCCAGATCGCGGTGGCGGTGCTGCTGGGCTGGCTGGTCTATCGCCGCGGCGTGCCCCTGCTCGGCCCGTCGCTGGCGGGCTACGGCATCCTGTTGGCTTCGATCTTCTACGGCCACGCCTTTGTCGAGGCCTTTCCCGTCTTCACCCAGATCTCGGTCACCGGCTGGGTGTGGATCCTGCTGATCTACGCCTACGTCGCCTCGGTGCTGCCGGTGTGGCTGCTGCTCCAGCCGCGGGACTATCTCAACGCCCACCAGCTCCTCACCGGTTTGGCTCTGTTGACCGTGGGGCTCCTGGTGATGCGGCCGGTGGTGCAGGCGCCGATGGTCAACCTGTGGCCGGAGGGGGCGCCGCCGCTGGTCCCCTTCCTGTTCATTACCATCGCCTGCGGCGCCATCTCCGGCTTCCACGGCCTGGTGGCCTCGGGAACGACCTCGAAGCAAGTGGGGTGCATGACCGACGCCCGCCCGATCGGTTACGGCGGCATGCTCGGCGAGGGCATCCTGGGGATGCTCGCGGTGCTCGCCTCGACCGCCGGCTTCGCCTCCGCCGCCGAGTGGAGCACACACTACGCGAGTTGGGGCGCGGCTTCCGGCCTCGGTCCCAAGCTCGACGCCTTCGTCACCGGCGGCGGTCGCTTCGTGGAGTCTCTCGGGATCCCTCTGGCGACCGGCAAGACCTTTATCGCGGTGATGGTGATCGCCTTCGCCGCCACCACCCTCGACACCGGCGCCCGCATCCTGCGGCTGCTGATCTCCGAGCTGGCCGAGAGCTACCGGGTGCCGGCGCTGACCGGCCGCTATACCGCCGGAGCGGTGGGCGTCGGGTTGGCGCTGGTGCTGGCCGTCACCCAGGCGGGGGGCAAGGGCGGGTTGATCCTGTGGCCGCTCTTTGGCACCACCAACCAGCTCGTGGCGGGGGTGACGCTGCTGGTGGTCTCGGTGTGGCTCAAACGCCAGGGACGACCCGTCGTCTACACGCTGGTGCCGATGATCCTGGTGGCGGCGGCAACGGTCACGGCGATGGTGGGCGAGGTACGCCGCTATTTCCTTGCCGACGATCCCAAGTGGCTGCTGGGAATCATGGGATCGGTGATCCTCGCCTGTGACGTGTGGGTGATCCTGGAGGGTCTCAAGATCCTGCGCACGGCGCGCCCGGGGGAGGCCCCGACGACCAGCCCTGTGGTAGGTTCCTGACCGCTGTTTCCTGCAAGCCCCTGCAAGGAAGCCTGAAGCCTGGAGATCTCCATGCCCTGGATCGAGTGGATCGACGAAGACGACGCCGAGGACCGGCTCGCCGACTCCTACCGGCGGCTCACCGACCGTGACACCGGCAAGATGGATCACATCCTCAAGATCCACAGTCTCAACCCGCCGTCGCTGGACTCGCACTACGCCTACTACAAGGACGTCATGTTCGGCCGCTCCGGGCTCTCCCGGGCGCAACGGGAGATGATCGCGGTGGTGGTGTCGACCGCCAACCGCTGCGAGTACTGAATGACTCATCACGGGGCGGGGCTCCGTCGACTGACCAAGAACGACGAGCTGGTCCGACAGCTCAAGAAGGACTTTCGACAGGCGGAGCTCGCGGACGCCGACCGGGTGATGTTGGAGTACTCCGAAAACCTCGCTCTGCGACCGGGCGATTGCTCCGAGACGGACGTCGAGCGCCTACGGGAAGCCGGCTTTGGCGACGCGGAGATCCTCGACATCGTCCAGGTGGTGGGCTACTACGCCTTTGTCAACCGACTCGCCAACGGTCTCGGGGTGGAGCTCGAAGACTACTGGGATCCGGACGAGGTCGCCGAAGCGGCCCATGTGCGAGCCCACCTGCGAAGCTGAGCGCGAGATCCCCTTCGGGGAGCGTAAACAGGGCGTTGACACCAGGTGCGACGAGCGTTTGGTTGCGACAGCGGCGATCTCACCTGGTGCGACGAGCGTTTGGTTGCGACAACGTCCTTCACAAGCCATGCGAAGACCGTTGGGTTGCTACAACGTCATTCGCATGCCGTGCAATGAGCGTTTGGTTGCCGCAACGTCATTCGCATGACATGCGAAGAGCGTTTGGTTGCCACAACGTCATTCGCATGACGTGAGAAGACCGTTGGGTTGACGAAGAAGCGACTTGGGGCTCAGCCTGAACAGAGTACTGAGCTACTCCGGCTCGTCCACCGGATCCAAGGTCCCGTAGATCGCTTCCCGCAATCGCTTCTCCGCCGCCGCGTCGCCCAGCAGGTGGTGAGCGTCGGCGCGCTTGAGGAGCTGGATCTGCGAGGGCCCGTAGCCGGAGGGCGCCAGCGCTTCGTCGTAGAGCTGCAAAGCCAACGCCGGGTCGCCTTCGAGAAGCGCCGCATCCCCTGCTCGCTCCACCCACACGGCTCGCTCTGCGGCCCCCTCCAAGCGACCCAATTGGCCCTGGGCTTCCCGGTAGGCCAAACCGAAGCTGCCCGCGACCATGGCGTCGAGCCAAGGGTCCGGCTCGAGCTCGGCCCCCTGCCCATCTTGCTCGAGACGCTGGCGGCGCTGGCGATCCAGACCTCCGACCTCCATGCGGACGAAGAGCTGGCGACGCCCGGGCGCCACGAAGCGCTCCTGCGGGATCACCTCGTCGGCGCCGAGGACGATGTCGTCGACGTAGTAGACGACCTCCGAGAGGTCCTCGAAGGGATCGCTGACGAAGGAGAACTTGTCCACCGCCGAGCCCGGCTGGCTCGTGACGTTGGGCTGGTCGGCCAGGCTCACCAGGGGCTCCACCGCACCCTCCTCCTCGATCAGGAGCTGGTAGGTCCCGCGGTCCACGTCGTAGAGGACGTCGACCAGGTACCAGGTGAAGGGTCGCACCTCGAAGAGCTTCTTGGGGATCGAGTCCGAGATGTGGCGCAGCACGCCGTCGCGGCTCTGGAGCCAGAAGGCGAAGCCGTCCTTCTCCATCCGGAACCAGCGCGGTCCGACGAAGGCGATGTTGAGCTCCTGCTCCGGGTCGACCACCAGAAAGGCGAAGTGGGCGTAGAGCTGCCCCGAGGTGCGCCGGTCGAAGGTGCCCAACAGCTCGGGAAAGTCGTGGTTGTGGGCCACGTCCCGCAGCTCCAGCGAGTGCTCGCCGGAGAGCCGGAAGTGGGTAGTCCGGGTCACCCGTCCGCGGGAGCTCTCGAACACCCGGAAGGTGTCCGGACCGCTGGCGACGCTGGTGTCGCCGGGCTCGCGGTCGAAGGTGTAGCTGGCGAGGGTGGAGAAAGTCAGCTCCTCCGGGGGAGCTTCGATCAGCGCCTCGATCGGGGGCCCCTCCGGGGCTTCCACCAGACGCCGGGGCTCCTGAGCGCCCGTCAGCGCCGGCAGCAGGGCCGCCAGAAGAGCGGTCGTCAAAAAAGCGGTCGTCCGGGGAGCAGTCGTCAGGGCGACGGTCCGAGAAGCCCGCTTCACAGGTTCGCCTCGTACTCTTCGATCCATCGTTGCCACCTCTCCAACGCCACCAGCCGCCGCTCCTCGGGCCAGTTGGGGATGAATCCCTTGAGCTGTCCGGTGTGCACCTTGAGAACCCGGATCGCCAGCAGCCGGGTCTCCGGATTCGGGGAATCCAGCAGCTCGATCAGCTTGCGAAACATACGAGCCTTCTGCCGGTCACCGAGGTGGATCTGGTCGTAGGCCAGACCGCAGGCGGCCTTGTCGCGCACCAGGGGATTGAAGCCGGTCTGGAGGTTTTCGACCAGGAGGTCGACGATGGCGGGATCGTCGCTCACCCGGCCGAGGGCGTATTGAGCGTTGATGCGCAGGTCCTCGTCGTACGACCGGGCGTCCTGCATCAACAGCTCCTTGGCCTCCTCCGAGCGCCAGCCGAGGGCGTAGAACATGCTCGCCAGACGGGTCCGCCGCTCGGTGTCGCCCTGGCGGTACAGGTCGAGCAGAGCGGGCATCACGTCCGGCCCGTAGGCTGCGAGGGCGTCAGTGTCCCACGCCTCGACATGCTGGACGAGAGTCGTGCGGTCGAGCGGCGCGGAACGCTGGGCCTGGACCGGGAGGACGAGCACCAGGAAGAGCAGCACCAGTACACCGAGGGGACCGGCGGCAGTAAGTGTGCGGGGGTTCCGATTCATGACATCCCTCCTCAATAGCTTAGTGTATCTCAGGGCGAGGGGGTGGACGGTGCGTCGCGCGTTGGGGCGCCCCAAGCTGTCACCAGGATGTCACCAGCGTCCAGGGTGGATTCCGACTGTCTTGGAAGAGTGCTTCAGGTACCTTGGAAGGCGCCTTGAGTGAATCGCAGATTGAAGGACCCGAACAGGGGCTCTAAGCGGAACTTCCTTTCGAGAGAATAGCGTAAGTCGTTCCAAGTGAATGGATTACGGTCGATCCTTCCCTTGGCGTACTGGGTACAGTTACAGGCGAAGGCCGAGTAGGGAGAAGGCCTTCTCTTGGAGG
>Ga0209956_1000084_pt1 | contig 39032 bp, 33 predicted proteins | sample SalPon2A_C_D1_MG_FD_185720 | JGI IMG/M metagenome (GOLD analysis project Ga0209956, IMG submission 185720) | Soil microbial communities from South San Francisco under conditions of wetland restoration - Salt Pond MetaG R2A_C_D1_MG (SPAdes)... | ecosystem: Environmental > Terrestrial > Soil >...
GGGACCGGCCGCGATCAGCAGGAGGGCCACCAGGACCGTCCCGAAGACGGACTGGAGACGTCGCATCGTCCTGTTCCTTCCGCGTGGTGGTCAAACAGCGGGGCCCGCACGCCGGATACGGCATACGACCCTCGATCGCCGGTCCACCATACGCCCGGTCCTAATCTCGATGCAAGCACGCCGGCGAGGCCGCTCCCCCCCCTCCGGCGGGAGAAGGCGTCCCACGGGCGCGGTGTTGAAACCCGTCCGGCTCCTGGCTCGTGGGGTGAGGTGTAGACGACGCCGGAACGCCGGCCCGGGGCCATTCCAGCGCCCCACGGAGGAGGACGCCACGCACGCGACCCATGGACCGGGGCGCGCCGGCGGGGGCCGGCTGGATGGCCTCCCGGCCCTCTCCGTCGCTCCCGGACACGACCGATGGCGGGGGAGGGTTCATCCTCGGCCCGGACCACGCCGGGATCGGAATCGGCGACGTTCCCCTGCTCCACGGTCTGCGTCTCAACTTCAGGGACGCCCGGCTGCGCCACGTGGACGGGATCGCCTTCAGCGTGCGGGTCCAGCCCACGACCGGATCGGTGGCACGGTGAACGGCCTGGCGGCCGCCATCCTGCCCACCGAGGCCGAGGGTCTCACCGGGCTGGGCGTGGCGGGCTGGAACCGGGTCCGTGGCCGAGGGACGGGGCTGGTGATCGGCCTCTACAACGACGTCGACGAGCTCCACGGCGTCGAAATCGGACTCCTCAATCGCGCGCGAGACCACCCGCCGCCGTTCCAGTTCGTCCCCTTCATCAACGTGCACCTTCCCTGATGGCCGGCCGGGCGCGAACGAAGCGCTCCCGCCCGGCCAGGTCCCGCTCCACGACGACCTCCTCCCACTCGCCGCTGGCGCCGAGCAGCGCCCGCACCGCGGCTCCCTGGTCGGCTCCGATCTCGAGGAACAGGGCGCCCCCGGACACGAGGTGCGCCGCGGCGCCCGCGGCGATCTCCCGGACCACGTCCAGACCGTCCGGCCCACCGGCCAGCGCCCGCCGGGGCTCGTGGGCTCTCACGTGGACCGGAAGTCGCTCGATCTCCTCCTCCCGCACGTAGGGAGGGTTCGAGACGACGAGGTCGAAGCGCTCTCCATCCCCAATGGCGTTCCACCCCCGCGGCCCGGTCAGGCGGAGCTCGACGCGGGCCTCGTCCAGTCCGACGGAGGCCCGGTTGGAAGCGGCCTGGTCCAGCGCCGCCGCATCCACGTCCACGCCCACCGCGCGCCGCACGACCCCCTCGTGGACCAGCGACAGCGCGATCGCGCCCGATCCCGTCCCGATGTCGAGGGCGCTGTCAAGGAGCGGGGCTCCTGGCGCAAGACGGCGGCGCACGCTCGTGACGCCGTCCGGATCGTCCGGCCGGCCGCGTGAGGTCCGGCCCCTGGCCCACGCCACGATCCTGTCCACGAGCTGCTCGGTCTCGGGCCTCGGGATGAGCGCCCGGGGATCCGACGCGAGCACCAGCTCGCGGAACTGGACCGTGCCCTCGATGTGCTGCAGGGGCTCGCCGGCCAGCCGTCGTTGCGCGGCCCGTGCCAGCCGCCGTGCCTCTCCGGTGCCCAGGGTCTCGGTGCCCGTACGGGCCAGCTCGGCCCGCGAGACGCCGAGCACGTGGGCGACGAGCCGCTCGGCCTCGAGACGTACGTCCTCGACCCCCGCGGCCCGGCCCGCAGCGGCCAGCTCCCTCTCCAGCCCCCGGAGAGCGTCCCGGCGAGAGGGGGCCGGGGGACGCCGCGGACGATCGGCACCCCACGGGTCGGCGTCCGGCGACCCGGGTCGGTCCCCGCGTCCCCGCGCCCCTGAGCCTGTGCTCCCGTCGTCACCCATGGGGCCCTCCGTCCTCGCCTGCCTCGGCTGTCACCACGCCCTGCGGCTCCCCACCTTGCCGCCCATGCACATGCCGTCCATCGTCACCGACCTGTCCCCCGCCCTGCGCATCGTCCTCATCGTGACGATCGCCGCCGCCGCCCACCTCCTGGTCCGCCTCGCGCGGACCGGCGTGGGCCGCCTGCTCAGCACGCCGCGGCGGGGCCACCGCACCGCCGACGACACCCTGCGGCTCTGGCCGGGCCGGCAGGGCACGGTCGAGCCCCTCGTGCGCCAGCGGATCCTGGCGGCGCTCAGGCAGCGGGCCCCGGATTACCACGACTGGATGCTCAGGGTCACGAACCGGGTCGCCTGAGCGCGGACCCTCAACCGGTCGCCGCCTCCAGCCGCTCCTCCATGCCCGCGACCCGCAGAGCGTCGACGAGCGCGTCCAGGTCCCCGTCCAGGATCCCCTGGAGGTCATGGGTCGTGTAGCCGATCCGGTGGTCGGTGACGCGGCTCTGCGGGTAATTGTAGGTGCGGATCTTGGCCGAACGGTCGCCGGTTCCGACCTGGGCGCGACGCTCGCGGGCCCGCGCCGCCTCCTGCTCTGCGATCTTCCGGTCCAGGAGCCGGCTCCGAAGCACCTTCAGGGCCTTCGCCTTGTTCTTGTGCTGGGATTTCTCGTCCTGGCACGTCACGACCAGGCCCGTGGAGAGGTGGGTGATACGGACGGCCGAGTCCGTCGTGTTCACCGACTGTCCTCCCGGACCGGAGGATCGGTACACGTCGATCTTGAGGTCGCCCGGATCGATGTGAACGTCTACATCCTCGGCCTCGGGCAGGACGGCCACCGTGGCCGCCGAGGTGTGGATCCGCCCGCCACTCTCCGTCTCGGGCACCCGCTGCACCCTGTGGACGCCCGACTCGTAGCGGAGCCGTCCGTAGACGTCACGCCCGCGGACCACGAAGATCACCTCCTTGAAGCCCCCCGCCCCGCCCTCGCTGAACGAGACGGGCTCCACGCTCCATCCCCGGCCCGAGGCGTAGCGAGTGTACATGCGGTGCAGGTCGCCCGCGAACAGCGCCGCCTCGTCGCCCCCCGTGCCGGCCCGAATCTCCATCACGGCGGGCCGGTCGTCGAGCGGGTCCCGGGGGACGAACAGCCACCGGAGCCTCTCTTCCATCGCTCGGATCCGTTCCCGGAGATCCTGGGCCTCCTCGCCGGCCATCTCGGCCAGCTCGTCCTCGCCCCCGGCCAGCTCCTCGGCCTGACCGAGCTGGTCCAGCAGGCGCAGGTACTCATGGCCGGCCTCGACGGCGGGCCCGATGTCCGAGTGCTCCTGGGCGAGGCGGGTCAGACGATCGGAGTCACCGAGCACGTCGGGGTCCGCCATCGCCCGGGTGAGCTCCTCGTTGCGCTCGAGGAGATCGTGGGCCCGGCGGGCGAGCAGATCGCGGGTGTCGGTGTCGGTCACGGGAGGCGGAAGGTCGCGCGCCCCGCGAGCCCCGACGTTCGAACGCCGGGGACGAGGCGAGGCAGGTGGACGGGGCGCTTCACTCGGCGGGGGCCGCGGCCTCCTCGTCGGCAGGCTCGGCGGAGGCCTCGGGCGACGCCTCGCCCGTCTCCTCCTCGCTCCCGGCCTCCGCGGCGCCGGGCTGCTCGAAAGCCTGCTTCTCGGACCCTGCGGCACGCTCGGCGGCCTCGGCGACGGCCTCTTCGGCCTCGGCGCGGCGGCCGTACTTGGACAGGAACCGCTCCACGCGTCCCGCCGTGTCCACGAGCCTCAGCTTGCCGGTGAAGAACGGATGGCAGTGGGAGCAGATCTCCACGTGGAGCTCGGGAACGGTGGCGCGGGTCTCGGTCACCCGGCCGCACGCGCATACGATGCGGGCGTCCACGTATTCGGGATGGATGTCGGTCTTCATGGATCTCGTCGTCTCGAGTGCCGGAACTGGACCGTCGGCGCCCCATACCCTCCAGGGAGCCTGTTGTTGCGCCTCCTCGCCCCAGAAACGGATGGGAGCTCGGCCGTCAACGCGAGCCCGACATGATAGCTGCCCCGGGCGCGATGTTCAATGCGCTCGGGCGAGGACGGGCCGCCCCCACGCCGGCCCGGAGGTCACCTCCCGGTCAGCCGGGACCGTACGCCCGCGAGAGCTTCCGGTTCGCCCAGGATGGTGAGGCGGTCCCCCGGCTCGAGCCTGGTGGAACCCGAGGGCACGAGGGTGCGACCCCCACGGTGCACGAGCGCCACCAGCGCCCCACGCGGAAGCTCCAACTCCGCGAGGCAGCGGCCCGACAGGGAGCCCGCCGGCGTCCCGGGCCGGATCTCGACCGTCAGGAAGCGCTCCTCCCGAAGCAGCACCTCCTTCACCTCGACCTCGTGGCGGGCCGCCAGCCACGCTCCCATGAAGCCCTCGTCGTCCACCCTTCCCGCCAGCTCGGCCAGGATGCGCAGGTGCCGGCCGGCGTCCGTGCGCGGGCTGGCCAGGAAGAAGAGCGCCCGGATGGGCTCGTCGGGCTCCTCCTCGAGTCCCATGTCCACCCCCTTCCGGGCGCGCACGAGGACGAGCCGTGGCTCGGTGAGCGCGCGGAGACGGGCGTGGGGCAGCGCCACGCCGTGCGAGACGGGCGTCACGCCCAGGCGGGTGCCTTCCAGGAAGGTGTCCAGCAGATCTCGCTCCGAGCTCCCGGTCTCCGCGGCCAGGGCCCGGGCCGCGCGCGCCGCCACGTCCTCGAACCGGGCCGGATCCGGAAGGTCCAGGAGGAGTGCGTTCGCGAGCAGCCCCTCGAACGGATCGGCCTCGCGGAGGCCCTTCTCTTTGAGGATTTGCCGGAGCTCCCGGTCCAGTCCCTCGAAGCGCCGCCGACCCCAGCGCTCGAACACGTGGTACATGGCGCCCTCCCGCTCCACGCGAGCCCGGGCGTACCACCGGTACCAGGCCACGGAGGCGACGACGATCCCTGCCGTGAACAGGATCGACTCCAGGCCGATCTCCACGATGAGCCACATCGAGGCCAGGAAGCCCAGGATCTGCACCCAGGGGTACAGGGGGGACCGGAAGCCCGGGTCGTAGGCCTCGAGCCTGCTCTCTCGCATCACGATGACCGCCAGGTTGACCATGCCGAAGATCAGGAGCTGGAGGGCGCTGGCCAGCTTGGCGACGGTCTCGACCTCGAGGGTGGCGAGGAAGAGGATCATGAGGGTCCCGGTGAGCACGATCGACCGACCGGGGGACCGGAAGCGGTTCAGCTCCTGGAGGCCCGAGGGCATGATCCGATCGCGTGCCAGCGCCAGGGGATAGCGCGATGCCGTCATCACGCCGGCATTGGCCATGGCGGCGAATCCCGTGATCGCCGCCCCGACGATGAGGACGGGCTCCAGGGGCGCCGGCAGCCAACCCAGCAGCGCGCGTCCGGCCGTGGCGACCGGCGTCAGGTCGTGGTAAAGCTCGTCGGCAGGGAGCACGGCCACCATGATCCCGATGGTGAGCACGTAGAACAGGATGGCCACGCCCAGGGACAGGGCCATACCGAGCGGGATGTTGCGGTCGGGGTCCTTCACCTCCTCCGGGATGCTGGCGACCTTCGTGATTCCCATGAAGGACACGAACACGAGGCCCATGGTGGAGACCAGGCTGTGGGGTCCGAAGGGCAGGAAGGGCGTGAAGCGCTGCCGAGCCGTCTCCCTGGCCGCCGGTCCGGCCAGCTGGGCGATGGCCGCGAAAATGAAGAAGGTGAGCACGGCGAGGAGCGAGAACACGAGCACCCGTTGGAGCCGGCTCGTCTCGCGGGCCCCGACCAGGTTGATCACCACGAACAGCACGGTGAGCCCGATGGCCAGCGGCCGGATCGGGACGCTGACGAACAGCTCCAGGTAGGCCCCCATGCCAATGAGGGCGAAGGCACTCTTGAGGACGAGGGCCGCCCACGTCCCGAGGCCCCCCACGGTCCCCACCATCGGGCCCATGCTCCGGTCCAGGAAGTAGTACGTGCCGCCGGCGCGCGGCATGGCGGTGCACAGCTCCGCCTTGCTGAGGAGCGCGGGGACCACCAGGAGGCCCGCCAGGAGGTACGCCAGGACGACGGCCGGTCCGACCTCGGCGGCGGCGATCCCGGGCAGCAGGAAGAAGCCGGAGCTGAACATGGCGCCGGCGCTGATCGCGAACACGTCGGCGAGGGAGAGCTCCTTCGCGAGACGCTTTCCCCGGGCGAGAAGAGGCATGGGCGAGTGGGCCTGGGCGAGGGGCGACGCGGCGCGACGTTCTCCAAGCTAGCGCCGCGCCACCCGGGACCGCCACCGCCCCTCCCTCGCCCTCCCCTCTTCTGGCGCGCGCGGCCGGTACCGACGCACCGGTCGGTCACCTACCTTGCGACCATGGACCGCACGCTCGCCGACACGCGCGGCATCCTCCTCGATGTCGATGGGACGTTGATGCAGGATGGCCGTCTCCTGCCCGGGGCGGCCCGGGCCGTCGCCGCCATGCGGTCGGCCGGCCTCGGGCTCCGCTTCGTCACCAACACGAGCCGCCGCCCGCGACGGGCGGTCGTGGACAGCCTCCGGGAGGCCGGACTCGCCGCCGACCCCGGGGAGGTGCTCACCGCCCCCGTGGCCGCCGCCGACTGGCTCGGATCGCGGGGCCTCCAGCGGATCGGCCTGCTCGTCCCGTCGACGGCCCACGAGGACTTCGCCGACCTCGAGATCGTCCCCCAGCGGGACGGTGCCTCGCCGGCACCCGAGGCGGTCGTCGTGGGAGATCTGGGGAGCGACTGGACCTACGCGGTCCTCGATGCCGCCTTCCGGTGGGTGCTGGAGGGAGCCGAGCTGGTGGCCATCCAGAGGAACCGCTACTGGCGCACCGGCGGTGCCCTGCACCTGGACGCCGGGCCGTTCGTGGCGGCGCTCGAGTACGCCTCGGGGCGGGAGGCGATCGTGGTCGGCAAGCCGGGGCCCGCGTTCTTCGAGGCGGCGGCGCGCTCGCTCGACCTGCCGCTGCCGCGACTGGCCATGGTCGGGGACGACCTGGAAGTCGATGTCCTCGGAGCCCGGAGCGCCGGGGCGTCCGGGATTCTCGTGCGCACCGGGAAGTTCCGGGAGGAAGACCTGGACCGGCCGGGCCCGGCACCCGACCACGTGCTCGGCTCGATCGCCGACCTGCCCGGGCTCCTGGGTCTCTGAGGCCCCATCTCGAAGAGGACATCGCATGGACCTCATCAACCTGTTCGATTACGAGGCGGCCGCCCGCCGCCGCCTGGACCCGATGGCCTGCGACTACTACGCCAGCGGGGCCCACGACGAGATCACGCTGGCCGAGAACCACGCCGCCTACGACCGGCTGCGGTTGCGCTACCGCGTCCTGCGGGGCGTCGGCGACCGGGATCTGGCCGCCTCCCTGTGCGGCGCCCGGCTGTCCATGCCGATCGTCGCGGCCCCGACCGCCTTCCAGCGGATGGCCCACCCGGACGGGGAGCTCGCCACGGCGCGGGCCTGCGGCGAGGCCGGCACGGCGATGATGCTGAGCACCCTGTCCACGGCGCCCCTCGAGGCCGTGACGGCGGCCACGGACGGCCCCGTGTGGTTCCAGCTGTACGTGTACCGGGACCGGCCCACCACGGTCGAGCTCGTGGCGCGGGCCGAGGCGGCCGGCTGCTCGGCGCTCGTGGTCACGGTGGACGCGCCCCTCCTGGGCGTCCGCGAGCGGGACGTCCGTAACCGCTTCCACCTGCCGGAGGGGCTCGCCCTGGAGAACCTGACGGCCGACGGCATGCGCGCGATGCCTCGCGCCGAGGAGGGTTCGGGCCTGGCCGCCTACGCCGCCAGCCTGCTCGATCCCGACCTGGACTGGGACGACGTGGCCTGGCTCCGGTCGATCACCGCACTCCCCGTTCTCCTCAAGGGCATCGTCCATCCCGAGGACGCGCGGCTCGCGGTCGAGCACGGAGCCTCCGGAATCGTCGTCTCCAACCACGGCGGCCGCCAGCTCGACACAGCGGTCGCCACCGTCGAGGCGTTGCCCGAGGTGGCCGAGGCGGTGGACGGGCGGATCCCCGTCCTCGTCGACGGCGGCATCCGGCGCGGCACCGACGTGGTCAAGGCGCTCGCCCTGGGCGCGGACGCGGTGGCCGTGGGGCGGCCGGTGCTTTGGGGGCTGGCCGTCGAGGGAGAGGCCGGAGTGAGCCGGGTGCTGGAGATCCTGCGGGAGGAGCTCGACCTGGCCCTGGCGCTGTGCGGCTGCCGGGGACCGGGAGAGGTCGGCCGCGACCTCGTCACCGGCGGCCCCGGATCGGCGCTCTGAGCGCCCGCTCGTGAAGCGCTCCGTCGACGTGGTGGTGGCGGGCCTCGGCGTCGTGGGGAGCGCCGTGGCGGACGAGCTCTCCCGGCGGGGCCTCCGGGTGGTGGGAGTCGACCCGCGCGTCCCGCCCCATCGACTGGGCTCTTCGCACGGCGAGACCCGCATGATCCGCCAGGCCTACTCGGAGGAGCCGCTGTACGTGCCGCTCGTGCTCAGGGCGTACCAGGCGTGGCGCGACCTCGAGCGGCGATCCGGTCGGCGGCTGCTGTTCGAGGCGGGAGGGCTCGTGGGCGGCATCCCCGACGGAGAGCTGGTCCGGGGAGCGGAGGTGAGCGCCCGAACGTACGGACTCCGTCTGGAGCGCCCCGACCCGGAGGAGGCCGCCGAGCGCTATCCCTTTCTCCGCCTTGGCGCGGACCAGCACCTCGTGGTGGACCCGAGAGCCGGCTATCTCCTCGCGGAGACGTGCGTGTCGGCTTTCCTCGACCAGGCGCGCGCGGCGGGAGCCGAGCTGCGGACGGGGGAAGCCCTGGTGGGGTGGACCGAGCAGGGATCCGGGGACGGAGCCGGCCTCCTGGTGCGCACCAGCGCCGGCACGTGGCCCGCCGGCGGGCTGGTGCTCGCCGCGGGAGCCTGGACCGGGAGGGTGGCAGCCGCCCCGGCGCTGCGGCTCCAGCCGGTGCGCATGGTGCAGCACTGGTTCCGGGCGGAGGACGCCGGGTTCGATCCGCGGACCCTGCCCGTGTTCCTCATCGAATACAGGGCGGGGAAGATCCTCTACGGGTTCCCGGACGTCGGCTCGGGAGTCAAGGCCGCCTTCCACCACGGCGGCCGGCCGGCCGACCCGGACCGGGCGCGCGCCCCCGCGTCCCGGGAGGAGGTCGCCGCCGTGCGCGAGGCCCTCGGACGCCACTTCCCCAGCGCCCGCTGGCGCCCCGTCCGCTCCGAGCCCTGCCTCTACACGCTCACCCCCGACCGGCACTTCGTGCTGGACCGTCATCCCGCGTCCCGACGGGTGGTGGTGGCCGCCGGATTCTCGGGACACGGCTTCAAGTTCGCGGGAGCCCTGGCCGGGATCGTGGCCGACCTGCTCGCCGAGCGCCGGCCGGCTTTCGACCCCGCTCCGTTCCGCCTCCGCCGCTTCCCGCCGGGGACGCCGGGCGGGCGCTAGCGAGCCCCGTTCCCGGGCCCTCGCCCCGGCGCCGGCACTACACGGGGAATCCACGCGGCGTGTTTCTTGTGGCGCAGGGGCCGAGGCTCCATCCTCCGCAACCGGTCGCGCTCCGCCCGGGCGTTCCGGGCGGCCCTCGCGCGACGCGGGACAGCGATCATGGCAGGGGACGAGAGGACAGGGAACGGGTACGTACGATCGGGGACGTGGGCCGAAGGTTCGAGGAGAGATGGCCGCGCCGGGCCGCGGCGAGCGGGGAGCGATCCGCCGCCGCTCGCCGCTGGGGACGTGGCACGTCGGCGCCCGGGGGGCGCGGGTCGTCGCCCCCCGAGCGGGGACGCTGGCTCGCGGCCGCGGTGGCGCTCGCCACTCTCGTGACGGCGTCCCCGGTGGCGGCCCGCCAGATGGCCTCGGACACGGCCGGCCCCCGCGCGTCCTCGGACGGCGTTCCAACGCTGCGGGCCGTGCGTCGACAGGGCCCCATCCGGATCGACGGTCGGCTGAACGAGGCCGCCTGGCATAACGCGTCCGTAGCCCGGCATTTCGTCCAGGGCCGACCCACCGAAGGCGCCCCTCCGGCCGAACCCACCCGGGTCCGCGTCCTGTACGACGACGCGGCCCTCTACGTCGGCGCTCACATGACCGAGGCGGACACCTCGCAGATCGTCTCTCGCCTGGTGCGCAGGGACCAGCAGGGACAGTTCGACTGGTTCGAGGTCGCCCTCGACCCCAACCTGGACCGACAGACGGCCTACGTGTTCCGCGTGAGCGCCGCCGGCGTGCAGTTCGACGAGTATCTGTTCAACGACTCGCACCGCGACGAGAACTGGGACGCGGTGTGGAGCTCGGCCGTGAGCCGCGACTCCACGGGCTGGAGCGTCGAGATGCGGATCCCGCTGTCCCAGATCCGCTACGAGTCCCGCAAGGGGAAGCAGGTGTGGGGCGTCGACTTCGGACGCAACCGCGTGGCGTCCAACAGCCGCAGCTATTTCGCTCTCATCTCGCGCACCAGCCAGGGCAGGGTGAGCCAGTTCGGTCGGCTCACGGGCATCCAGCTCACCTCGAGCGGCACGCGGCTGCAGATCGAACCCTACGTGGCCACGCAGCTGAACCGTGCGCCGTCCGATCCGGCGAACCCCCTGTTCGACGGGTCCACGCTCACGCCGCGGGCCGGCCTCAACGCCAGCTACGGGCTGGGCTCGGCCTTCAGCCTCGACGCCACCTTGAACCCCGACTTCGGCCAGGTGGAGGTCGACCCGGCGGTCATCAACCTGAGCGCCTTCGAGACGTACTTCCCGGAGAAGAGGCCGTTCTTCGTGCAGGACGCCCGGGTGTTCGACTTCCAGCTCTCCGGCCGCCGGAACTCCCTGTTCTTCAGCCGCCGCATCGGCCGCGAGCCGCGCGGGTCCGGTCCCGACAGCGCGGATTACACCGACGTGCCGTCCCAGACCACCATCCTCGGGGCCGCCAAGCTCACCGGACGCTCGTCGAGCGGCCTGTCCGTGGGCGTGCTCGGCGCGGCCACGCAGAAGGAGATGGGGACCGCCTACTTCGCGGGGAGCGGGAGGACGACGCCTTTCGTCGCCCAGCCGAGGGCCGAGTACGGGGTGGCGCGCCTGCAGCAGGATTTCCGCGATGGGGCCAGCCACGTCGGCGGCATCTTCACCGCCATGCACCGGAGCCTGCCCGCCGACGGGACCCTGGACTGGCTCACCTCGAGCGCCTACTCGGGCGGCTTCGACTTCCAGCACGACTGGGGAGGCTCCAGAAACCGGAACTGGTCGGTGCACGGCTACCTGGCCGGCACCCTCATCCGTGGAAGCCCACAGGCGCTCGTGGACGTACAGGAGAACCCGCAGCACTACTTCCAGCGACCCGACGCGTCGTACCTCTCGGTGGACTCGACGGCCACCAGCATGACGGGCGCCAGCTGGAGGGTCTACCTGGAGCGCCAGAACGCAGACCACTGGACGTGGTCGACCTGGCTCGGCGACGTCACGCCCGGCTTCGCCGCCAACGACCTCGGCTTCAACCACGACGGCGAACACTGGGACATCGGCGGGCGGGTGGAATACCAGGACATCGACCCCGGTCCGCTGTTCCGGAGCTGGCGGATGAGCCTGTTCACGTTCCACGACTTCCGCCAGTCCGTCTTCCACGGGCCGCTGTCGCTGGACCACGTCCGTCGCGCCTACAAGGACGGGAACGTCTCGGTGAACGGGAACTTCGACCTGAATAGCAACTGGTCGGTGGACTTCGGGCTGGACTACGGGCCCCAGAGCTACAGTGACACCCAGACGCGCGGCGGGCCCCTGATGGTCAAGCCTTCCGGCTATCACGCCGACCTCGGGATCCGGACCGACTCCCGCAAGCTGGTCAGCCTGGAGCCGCGGATCGAGTACGGCCAGCACGCCCGGGGAGACGGACATTCGTTCCAGACCAGCGTCCAGCTCTCCATCCGGCCCAGCTCCAACGTCGAGATCCAGCTGGAGCCCTCCTGGCAGGTGGAGACGAGCGGCAGCCAGTACGTGACGACGGACGAGTCCGCCACCTTCGCGCCCACTTTCGGCGAGCGCTACTTCTTCGGCGACCTCACGCAGCACCAGCTCTCCCTCCGTACGCGGCTCAACGTGGCCTTCTCGCCCACGTTGAGCCTGCAGCTGTTCGCCCAGCCCCTCCTCGCCTCGGGTCGATACACGGGCTACAAGCAGCTCGCCCGCCCGGAGTCCTTCGACTTCCTGCGCTTCACCCGGGGTGTCGCCCACTCCACCGCGGCCGGCGTGACCTGTGCCGGCGGCGCGATGTGCGTCGCCGACGGCCTGGTGTACCTGGACTACAACGGCGACGGCTCCCCGGACTTCTCCTTCGACCGGCAGGACTTCAACGTCCGGTCCCTGCGCGGGAACGCGGTCCTCCGGTGGGAGTTCCGCCCCGGCTCGATCGTGTACTTCGTCTGGCAGCAGAGCCGTCGGGCCGATGAGACCTTCGGGAACTTCAGCTTCTCGCGGGACTTCAGCGGCCTCCTCAACGCTCCCCCCGCCAACACGTTCATCGTCAAGGCCAGCTACTTCCTGAACCTGTAGCCCCCCCTGCCCCCGGGACGTCACCGTTCGAGGCCGCCACGCCCATGGCCCGCTTGCCGAACAAAACCCGAAAGGTTAGGGTGAGGGCACGTATGGACGCCTTGCCCCCTCCCCGAGTCCACCCGTGAAGTCGCTCCCCGTCCGGGGCCGAGGAGCGGTCGGCAATCCCGCCAACCGCTTCGACGGCATCGACGTGGAACGCGAGGCGTGGACGGTCGAGGACCCGGGGCCCGAGACACGCCTCCTGCGCGACCGGAGCCGCTCGATCATCGCCCGCAACCAGAGCCCCGACGTAGGGTTCGCGGCCAGCATCAATCCCTACCGGGGCTGCGAGCACGGCTGTGTCTACTGCTACGCCCGCCCCACCCACGAGTACCTGGGCTTCTCGGCCGGGCTGGACTTCGAGTCCAGGATCCTGGTCAAGGAGGACGCGCCGCGACTCCTCAGGGAGGCGCTGTCCTCTCCGAGGTGGGAACCGCAGGTCCTGGCCATGAGCGGGGTCACCGATCCCTATCAGCCCGCCGAGCGCCGGCTCGGGATCACGCGCGCGTGCCTCGAGGTGCTGGCCGAGGCCCGGAATCCGGTGTCGATCATCACCAAGAGCCGCCTGGTCACGCGGGACGTGGACCTCCTGGGCGAGATGTCCGCGCACGACGCCGCCCGGGTGACCGTCTCGGTGACCTCGCTCGATGAGAGCCTCCGGCGCGTGCTGGAGCCCCGCGCCCCCACGCCGGAGCGCCGCCTGGAGGCGATCCGTGCCCTCGCCGACGCGGGCGTTTCGGTCGGCGTCCTCGTGGCCCCCGTGATCCCCGGCCTCACCGAGCACGAGCTGCCGGCCATCCTGGAAGCGGCCGCCGAGGCGGGCGCGACGCACGCCGGCTGGGTCATGCTGCGCCTGCCACACGGGGTGTCCGGGCTGTTCGAGGACTGGCTGGAGACGCACTTCCCGTGGAGGAAGGACAAGGTGCTCGGCCGCATCCGGGACGTCCGCGGCGGCGAGCTCAACGATCCGCGGTTCGGGAGCCGCATGCGCGGGGCCGGCCCCCTGGCCGACCCCATGGCGGACCTGTTCCGGGTGGCGGCCCGGCGCTTCGGGCTCGACGGGGTCGCCCGTCCCCTGTCGACGGCCTCCTTCCGCCGGCCGGCGCCCCCGGCCGAGGCGGGTTCGACCGGTCCCCAACTCTCCCTGTTCGGGCCCGCGGAGGGGGGCGGAGGCTTTGAAGGCGACAGCCCCCGGGCGCGGACGGGCCTCAGGCGCCCAGGTGGATGAGGTCGGAGAGGACGCCGCGGCCCAGGATCCAGCCGAACACGGCGGCGGCCAGGGCGCCCCCTCCGAGCCACCACTCGGACACGACGCCCGCGTCGAACAGGAGGCCCGCGGTGGACACGCCGATGGCGGCCGAGCCCATGGCGACGTTGGCCACCTCACGCAGCAGCTCCCGGCGGCGGTCCCGGCGGCGGCGGATGATGAGCGGGTGAGGCACCCCCTCCCTCTCCAGCTCGGCCCGGTCGGGGCGACGCCGCACCCGAGCCGTCGACGTCGCTCCGCCGCCGCGCGAGCCGGGAACCCGGCGCGGACCCGTTGCATGCGGGCGTGCGGCGCCGGAGCGCCCGCTGGCCGCGCCCGACGAGCCGGAGCCGCGCCCGGCCATCCCCGTCGTACGCACCAGCAGCCGGCCGGACAGCAGCTCGGAGAGCGATGTCGAGCCGCGGCCCCGCTTCAGGAGCCGGGACCGGAGGTGGGACGACCGGTCGCCGCGGCCCTTTCCCTTCTTGTTCGCGGCCCTGGCCAGCGCCGCGACGCCGGCCGTGGCGGCCAGTATACCCGCTATATCCATGGCTCCTGCATTTCGACACTCGCCTGGGTCCCGACCGGGCGGGCCCGCTCCTCCAAGATCGACCCGGATCCGGACGGCTGCAACGCAACCGATCGACCGGGTCCGTGCCGACCGCTCGCATCGAGCGGCCATCCGCCGCATCCTGATCCCGGCGCACGATCGCCCGCGGGGCGGTCGTCGACGCGCGCCGAAGATGCCTCCATCGGATACGAGGCCACACGATCATGATCGATGCGCCACGCTACGCCGAGCTCGCTCCGCCCGACCGGATCCTCATGGGGCCGGGACCCAGTGACGTCCATCCCCGTGTTCTGCGGGCCATGTCCACGCCACTGATCGGCCACCTCGATCCGGCCTTCCTCGAGATCATGGACCAGGTGCAGGCCCTCTTGCGCTACACCTTCCGCACCGGGAACCAGTGGACGATTCCGGTGAGCGGCACCGGATCCGCAGCCATGGAGGCGGCGTTCACCAACCTGGTCGAGCCCGGTGACACGGTCCTCGTACCCTCGAACGGCTACTTCGGGCTCCGCATGGCCGAGATGGTCCGGAGGGCCGGCGGCGACCCGGTGCCCGTCGCGGCGCCCTGGGGCCGTCCGCTGGACCTCGAGGACGTCCGGGCCGCCCTGGCGGAGCATGGGCCGGACGTCGTCGCGTTCGTGCACGCCGAGACCAGCACGGGCGTCCTGCAGCCACGGGTCCCGGAACTCGTAGCGATGGCGCACGACGCCGGCGCCCTGGTCGTGGCCGACACGGTGACCTCCCTGGGAGGGGTCGAGCTCGAGGTGGATGGATGGGGACTCGACGTGGCCTACTCGGGTGGGCAGAAGTGCCTGTCCTGTCCCCCTGGCGCCAGTCCGCTCACCCTCGGGGACGCGGCGATGGCGAGGATCCGCGAGCGCGCCGAGCCGATGCGGAGCTGGTACCTGGACCTGTCGCTCCTAGAGCACTACTGGGGCGACGAGCGCTCCTACCATCACACGGCCCCGATCACGAACGTCTACGCCTTGCGCGAGGCCCTCCGCCTGGTGGCCGAGGAGGGGATCGAGGCGCGCTGGGCACGCCACTTGAGGGTGGCCGGTGCACTTCGCGCAGGACTCGAGACCATGGGACTCAGTCCACACGCGGACATGGCGTTCTGGCTTCCAAGCCTCACGACCGTTCGCATCCCGGAGGGGATCGACGGCAAGCGCGTGGCCCGGCGCCTTCTGGTGGAGCACGGGATCGAGATCGCGGGCGGCCTCGGGGACCTTGCCGGGGTGGTGTGGCGCATCGGGTGCATGGGTCATTCGGCCCGGCCGGCCAACGTCATGGCCCTGCTGGCGGCCCTCGGCGGCGTGATCGCCTCCGAGGGCGGGACCGTGGACCAGCCGGCCGGCCTCGCCGCCGCCGCGGAACGCCTCACTCCACACTGGAGCGGGCGGGTTCGGTGACCCGAATCTCGTTCTTGCGCGACGACGTGTTGTACACGCCGGCCTGGGCCCAGAGCACGCCCCCCACTTTCACGAGCCGGGTCACGACCCCCTCGACGTCCTGGTGGATGCGGGCGCAGCCATCGGCCAGGGCCGCCTCCGCGGTCCGGCGTCCGAGCTGGACGCTCCACTTCACCTGGTCCGCCTCGAACGGCTGACTGGCCAGCCCGGTCACGTCGATCGTGTCCAGTGCAGGCTCCCGTGCCGAGGTCATCGGAAGGCCGGATCGATTCGTGCTGCGCTGTCCGCACCGTCGGGTGCCTCGATCGTCGACGCTCCGGTCCTTCAGCGACCGCCTGGCGACCGGGCGCCCCGGCGCCCGTCCTCGCCCTCCGCCCGTCCGCCTCTCTCAGTCGTCCGCGCGAAGCAGCGCTCCCTTGAGGTAACCCGTCTCAGGAATGGTGAGGACGTCGGGATGGTCCCGGGACTGTGCCAGGATGCGCTCCAGGACGAGGGGCCGGCCGGCGTCGCCCGCGGCACCGGCTAGCATCTCCAGGAACGGCTCGCGACCCACGTGATAGCTGCACGAGAAGGTCAGGAGCCGGCCGCCGGGCGCCAGGAGCGACATGGCCCGCAGGTTGATCTCCTTGTAGCCGCGCAGGGCGGCCGCGACCGACGACTTGCTGCGGGCGAAGGCCGGCGGGTCCAGCACGACGAAGTCGAATCGCTCGCCGCGGTCCGATCGCTCGCGAAGGAAGTCGAACGCGTTGGCCTCCACCCACTCGATCCCCTCCAGCCCGCCCAGCACCGCGTTGCGCCGTCCGCGCTCCAGCGCCGGTTCCGACTGGTCGACGGCCACGACGCGCGCCCCGGCGGCGGCCAGGTGGAGGGCGAAGGAGCCGTGATAGGTGAACGCGTCCAGGGCGCGCACGGGCCCCATCCCCGTCTCGACCGCTTCCGCGACGAGGCGGCCCGCAAGCCGCCGATTCTCGCGCTGGTCCAGGAAGGCCCCGGTCTTCTGTCCCGTCCAGGGCGCGGCCAGGTAGCGAACTCCGGCCTCCTCGACCTCCACGTCCTCGGGCACGCGGCCCCGAACCAGCTCGACGCCCCTGGGCAGCGCCTCGTAGCGCCGCACCGGGGAGTCGTTCCTGAGGAGGATCCCGGTCGGCGCGAACAGATCCGACAGGACGTCCACGATGTCCGTGCGGGACGCTTCGAGGCCGGCCGAGAGCAGCTCCGCCACCAGGTAGGGTCCGTAGCGGTCCACGACCAGCGAGGGAAGACCGTCCGCCTCGGCGTGCACCAGGCGATACGCCGTGGCCTCGATGCCGCGGCGACGCGCCGCCGCCCGGGCGATCTTCTCCCTCCACCAGTCCCGGTCCACCGCCAGGTCCCGGCGCTCCAGGAGGCGCAGCCGGATCTCCGACGTGGGCGAATAGAGGGCACGGCCCAGGTAGCGCCCGCCCTCGTCCCGCACGATCGCAACGCCGGGGCCCGCCGCCTGCGGCTCGTTCCGCACGTCGCTCCGGTAGATCCACGGATGGCCCCGCGCCCAGCGCGCCGCGCCGCGCCGCCGCACCACCGCCTCCCGCTCCGGGCCCCGCGAGTCATCCCCCATAGCGCCGCGAAGCTAGGACGGCCCGGCCGGACCGGCCACCCGGCCCACGGCCAGCCACGCCGCCGCGTCGTGCGGCCCCGCCGCTCCGGAGACGGCGGCCTTTCCGGAAACCTTCCGGGCCCGTACGATCCGTGCGCGACCTGCCCGACGGATCGCGGTCGGGCGTGCCGAAACCTCCGTCCGTGGCGGCATCGGGGGCCGGCCGCGATCGAACGCCAGCCTGGAACCAGCGAGGGGATGACGACCATGCTGCGGCGATTCTTCCTGTGGTGCTCCGAGAGCGCCTGGCTCGCCGAGAAGCTCCCACACATGCCGTTCGTGCGGCGTTCCGTGCAGCGCTTCGTGCCCGGGGAGGGCCTCGACGACGCGCTGGGCGCGGTCGACCGCCTCCGGGACCACGGCATCGCCTCCGTGCTCACGCGGCTGGGCGAGCACGTCCACAGCGAAGCGGAGGCCACCGAGGTGGCCGACCACTACGTGGCCGTGCTGGAGCGGGAGGTCGAGACCGGCCGAGACGCCGAGATCTCGGTCAAGCTCACCCAGCTCGGGATGGAGCAGTCCACGGCTCTCGCGCTCCGCAACCTCTTCCGGCTGTGCCGGGAGGCGGCGACGCGAGACAACTTCGTGTGGGTCGACATGGAGGACAGCTCGTACGTCGACCGCACCCTGGAGGTCTACCGGGGCGCTCGCTCCGAGCACGCGAACGTGGGGCTGTGCATGCAGGCCTACCTGCGGCGTACGGCGGCCGACCTCGAGGGCGTCCTCGAGGGGGGCGGCCAGGTGCGGCTCGTGAAGGGAGCGTACGACGAGCCCGCCGACGTGGCCTTCCCGGAAAAGAGCGACGTGGACGAGAACTACGCCTCCCTCGCCGTGCGTCTCCTCGACCACATCGGCAAGACGGGCGGGCGGCAGGCCTTCGCCACCCACGACCTGGCCCTGGTCGAGCGGGTGCGCACGGCGGCCAGGGCGACCGGCATCGCGCCCGAGGCGTATGAAATCCAGATGCTGTACGGAATCCAGGCGGAAGCGCAGCGCCGGCTGTCGGCCGAGGGTGAGAACGTGCGCACCCTGATCAGCTACGGGAGCGAGTGGTTCGCCTGGTACATGCGCCGGCTGGCCGAGCGGCCCGCCAACGTCACCTTCGTGCTCCGGAACCTGCTCTCGGGCTGAGCCCCGCTCCCCCAGGCCCCCTCAGGACCCGCCCCCCGGTCCGGGGCACGCGGCCGGCACGCCGCGCCGCGCGGCGTGGCGCACGACCACGAAGCAGATGGTCTGCGCCACCCAGACGCCCACCTGCCGATCCCGGTTCAGGGCCGGGAAGAAGTGCATGTGGCGACCGATCTGGATCGCGGCCCGGTCCAGCCGCGGGTGTCCGCTGGTGGCCACCACGCTGACCTGGTCCACGTGCCCGGTCGGCTCCACGAACAGCTTGAGGTCGACCTGTCCCCCGATGCCGGCCCGTCGAAGGTCCTCCGGGTAGTAGCGCTCGCGATCCCAGGTCGTGAGAGGGTCGTCCTGGAGCAGCGGAGGCAGGTCGGGGCGCCCGACCTGCGAGGCGAACCCCGGTCGCGGCGAGAGGTGCGGAGGCGGCGGCAGGGGCTGTGGGGCCGGATCGAGGGCGCGATCCGCCGCCGAGAGCCGTGCCGGATCGGGATCGGACACGGTCACGGCGGGAGGCTCGGGCCTGCGGAGGGCCGGAGGAGGGGGCGGCACCCGGACCTCCGGCGGCAGGGCGACGAGGGCGAAGCCGCCGCTCTCGCCGTAGTCGAGTCGGCGCGTCGGGGTCGGGAGCGATCCCAGCGCCAGGAGGAGGCCGTGCCCCACGCCGGACAGGACCAGCGCGGCCGGGAGCGCACGCGACCACTGCCGCCGCAGATCGGTGGCGGCGCGAGGAGCACTACGCGCGCTCGGACGTGTCCGCCCGGACCCTCGGGTCGTGGCCCCGGTCACGGACCGGCGAATGCCCATGGGGCGGCTCTCATCCGGAGGATGGTCCGGCCGGCGCCGGGCTCCGCGAAGCCCGCTGCGGCCGTCTCCGGAAGCTAGGCGTTTCCGCGTCGCGGCGTCAACGCGGACGCCTTCCCGCCGTCAATGAAGCGTGAAATCGCGCACGGCGGCCGGTTCGGAGTCCGACGGTGGCACGACCGTCATCCGAACCGAGCGGTCGTCGGGGCGGAAGGAGAAGGTCTGCAGGGCCTCGCGTGTCCCCTCGCGCATCCGGCGGAGGGCGCTCTCCCCCCGTCGCCTCAGCTTCCAGAAATCGAACGTTCCGATCTCCATGGCCGGGGAGGGCGCGAGCACGAAGCTCGTCACGGGCTTGATGTGAATGTCCGCGCTCCGCTCGGGAGCCCCCAGCGCGATGAGCTCGTTGTACAGGCTCACGTCGCGCAAGGCGCCTCGTTCCAGGGCACCCTGGCGAACCTCCAGCACGCGTCCAAGGCGGCGCAGAATGGACCGTTCGGAGTGTGCGCGCTCGAAGGAGGCGTGCAGGGGGAAGATGAACAGGAGGTTGCAGCCCTCGAAGCGCGTCGTGTAGCGGATCGGAAGGTTGTCGAGGACGCCGCCGTCCTCGTAGGCCACGCCGCGCGGGCCGTGGACCCTGGGAAACAGCGGCGGGACGTCCATCGAGGTGAACACGGCCTCCCGAAGCGACGGGCCCGTGGCAACGCGATAGCGGCCCAGGTCGGGGTTCACCACCGGTGCGACCGGTACGTAGCCCCGGCCGGATGGGGCGACGCGATGGTACCGGTACGACGGATCGCGATTCGTGGCCACCTCCACTCGGGCCCGGTCCACGTTGGTGCGGGTGAAGTAGAGCCAGGGAGGTCCTCCGGCCAGGATCGGACCGAGTGAGGATCCGAACAGGGGCCCGAAGGACCGGCGCCAGGGCCGGTTGCGCAGGACGTAGTTCCGCAGGCCGGGAATCCAGTGAGCGGGCTCGATGAGCCGCGCCGGCTCGGCCGCCCGCCACCAGCCTTCGAGTCCTCCGTCCTCCACGTGGTTCGTGAGCCAGAACATGGCGTTCCAGGCTCCGATCGACGTGCCCGCGATGGCCCGGACGTAGGGAAGGACGCCCTCGCGGGCGAGGAACTCGCGTAAGGCCAGAAGCGCTCCGGCCTGATAGACGCCCCGGGCCCCACCTCCCGAGAGGACGATCCCGATCCGCAGCTCCGTGTCGTCCACGTCCGGGGGGGCGCGGTCCTGGGCCACGAACCGGGCCAACCGGTCGCTCGGCGCGTCGCCGGGCGCGGACACGGGCTCGCGCCGACGCGAGGCCGGCCCGCCGGACGACGCCCAACGCGCATCGGCTTCGGCGGGCCGCCCTGGCGCCGCCTGCGGCTCTCCGGGCGCCAGCGTCGCGAGGAGGTCGTGGATCCAGGGCACGAGGAGGATCCACGCCAGCAGCATCGCCCCCAGTCCGGCCGCCGCCAGACCCAGCACACGTGCGGCGGCCAGCCGCCCGAGCGCCACGACCAGCAGGGTCGCCCCGGCCCATCCCGCCACCAGGGCCGTCCGAAAGCGCCACGAGAGCGACAGGAATCGCTCGATCAACGGACGCCGTCCGCCCGGGAGGAGCGACCGACAGCGGCGGACGATGGTCCCCGTGGCAGGCCGATGGTACGCTCCCGCGCTCGGGTCGGAGGCTCGCTACGTGGCCCAGAAGAACATAGACCCACCGGGAACCGGTTGGAAGGTCGGATCGGCTCGCGGGTCCCGGGGTGCCGAACGGCCTCCCTCCCCTCAGCCTCCCTCGTCCCGCCACTCCAGCGCGAGGCGCGAGCACAGCGATCCCTTCGCGGCCGCCGCTTCCAGCTGGCTCGGCGGCGCCCAGGCCCACTCCGCGTACTGGGTGACGCCCTCGACCGGCTGGGGAACGACGGGCTCACCCCCCTCGATCGAGGCACCGTAGAGGCGCATCCGCAGGCGATAGGCGTCCCGCTCCAGCTCGCCCTCGCGGAGCAGCGCGCCGGGCCGGAGCGTCACGCCGAGCTTTTCGCGGCCCGCTCGGCGCACGGCCTCTTCCCAGCCCTCTCCGGGGCGGAGAGAGCCGGCCGGCAGGCCCCAGGCGTCCGGCAGGTCCTCGTCATCGAGCGGGCGCCGTACCGCCAGCACCCGGCCGGCCTCTCCCCTGACCAGGAAGGCGACGGAGCGCTTGGTGGACTTCATGGCCCCAAAGTCGCCGGCACGGCGACCGACCGCGAGGGGACGTGCGCGGGAGGAGCCGGAGCGTCGACGCGCCGAGCGGCCGTCGCTCACCGTCGTCCTCCCGTTGACGATTCGGCCCGCTCCGCCCACCTTGCCGGTACGCTCCTCAGGTTCCGCTCGGCATCCGTCCCCTACGAAGCGGAGGGCTCGACATGCCCATCTCCCTTACCGTGAACGGCCAGTCGCACCCGGTCGATGTTCCGGACGACATGCCCCTCCTGTGGGTGCTCCGGGACGTGATCGGACTCACCGGCACCAAGTTCGGGTGTGGCATAGGCCAGTGCGGCGCCTGCACCGTGCACGTGGATGGGGAGGCGATACGATCCTGCCTGACTCCGGTATCGTCGGTGGGCAACTCGAAGATCACCACCATCGAGGGGCTGTCCACGGACCGGTCCCACCCCGTGCAGCGGGCGTGGATCCAGGAGGACGTCCCCCAGTGCGGCTACTGTCAGTCGGGCCAGATCATGAGCGCGGCCGCACTCCTGGCCGGCAACGGCAGCCCGAGCGACGCGGACATCGACCGGGCCATGAAGGGCAACATCTGCCGCTGCGGCACTTACCAGCGCATCCGGAAGGCCGTGCACACGGCCGCCGGGCTGGCCGGGAAGGAGGGCTGAAATGGGCGCCTGGACGAAGGACGGGATCGAGGGCGTGTGGGCCGCCCTGGGCTCCGGGGCGGCGGTGGACGCGAGCGTGACGGCTTCCGGCGGACTGAACCGGAGGCAGTTCGTCAAGGTCGCGGGGGTGGCGGGAGCGGGCCTCGTGCTGGCCGTGTCCCTTCCCGGCTGCTCGCCGAAGGACCGGAGCGGCGCCGGAGGGACGACGGAGCAGGCCGCCTTCGCGCCCAACGCGTGGATCCGGGTGGGAACCGACGGTCGGGTCACGTTCATGGTCGACCGGTCCGAGATGGGCCAGGGCGTCACCACCGCCCTCCCGATGATGCTGGCCGAGGAGCTGGAGGTCCCGCTGGACGACGTGCACTTCGAGTTCGCGCCGGCCGCCAAGGAGTACTTCAACCCCATGTTCGGCATGCAGGGTACGGGAGGCTCCACCAGCGTACGGGCCGCGTGGGAGCCGCTGCGCAAGGCGGGCGCGGCCGCGCGCATCATGCTGATCTCCGCAGCCGCCAGGAAGTGGGGCGTCGACCCATCGACCTGCACGGCGGCGGACGGGAAGGTCACGGACGGCAGCGGACACAGCGCCTCGTACGGGGAGCTGGCCGAGGCGGCGGCGACCGAGACGCTCCCCGAGAACCCGCCGCTCAAGGACCGGAAGGACTTCAAGATCCTCGGCAAGCCGCATCCGCGGCTCGACACCCCCTTCAAGACGGACGGCTCGGCCACCTTCGGCATCGACGTGCGGCCCGAGGGCGTGCTCATCGGGAGCGTCGAGCGCTCGCCCGTCTACGGCGGCAAGGTCAGGAGCCTCGACGACTCGAAGGCGATGCAGGTCCCCGGCGTCCGCAAGGTCGTGAACCTCGGGGACCGCGTGGGCGTGGTGGCCGACCACTACTGGGCCGCTCAGAAGGGACGCGAGGCGCTCGACGTAGAGTGGGACGACGGGAAGTGGGCCGACCAGTCCAGCGAGAAGATCCTGGCCACCTTCCGCGAGCTGGGCTCGAAGCCCGGGGCCGTGGCCCGCGACGACGGGGACGCCGGGACGGCTCTCCAGAAGGCCGGATCACGCGTCCACGAGGCGACCTTCGACCTCCCGTACCTGGCGCACGCGTGCATGGAGCCGATGAACGCCACCGCCCACGTACGCCCGGACGGGTGCGAGGTGTGGGTTCCCACCCAGTTCCAGACCGCCAACCAGCAGACGGCGGCGAAGCTGGCGGGCGTGGATCCCTCGAAGGTCCAGGTGCACACGACCTACCTGGGCGGCGGGTTCGGTCGCCGCGCCATGCAGGACTTCGTCGAGGACGCCGTGCTCCTTTCGAAGGCGGCGGGCGCTCCCGTGAAGGCGGTGTGGTCGCGCGAGGATGACGTACGACATGACGGATTCCGGCCGGCCAGCCATCACGTGCTGCGCGCGGCGCTGGACGGGAGCGGGAAGCCGGTGGCCTGGAGCCACCGGGTCGTGGCTCCCTCCATCACGCGCGTGTTCTCCGGCCAGCCCCTCGAGAACGGCCTCGACACCGAGGCGGTCGAAGGGGCGGTCGCCATGCCTTACGCGATCCCCAACGTCCACGTCGACTACCACGACGCGGAGGTGGGCGTCCCCGTGTGGTTCTGGCGCTCGGTCAACAACAGCTTCAACGGCATGGTGGTCGAGGGCATGATCGACGAGCTCGCCCACCTGGCCGGCAAGGACCCCTACCAGTACCGGCACGACCTGCTGGCCGACAAGCCGATCCATCGGCGGGTCCTCGACCTGGCCGCCGACAAAGCAGGCTGGGGGAAGGCGCTGGCGTCCGGCCGCGCACGGGGCATCGCCGTGTTCGAGTCCTTCAACTCGCACGTGGCGCAGGTGGCCGAGGTGTCGATCCAGGGCGGGAAGCCCAGGGTGCACCGGGTCGTCGCCGCCGTCGACTGCGGCCCCACCGTGAACCCCTCCATCATCGAGGCGCAGATCCAGAGCGCCATCGTCTACGGGCTCACCGCGGCCCTGTACGGGAACATCACGATCCGGAACGGCCGCTGTCAGCAGGGGAACTTCGACGACTACCTCATGCTGCGCATCGACGAGATGCCCGAGGTCGAGGTGCACGTCGTCATGGACAGCGACGCCGACCAGGGCGGCATCGGCGAGCCGGGGACCCCGCCGATCGCGCCGGCCGTGTGCAACGCGCTGCGCTCGCTCACCGGCAAGCCGATCCGGAGCCTGCCCATCTCGGTGTAGCGCCCGCCCGAATCGACCCGATGCGAGACGGCCCGTCCCTCTCCGGGGCGGGCCGTTCGCGTTCAGGACGGTCGGAGCCGCGCACACCCGCGACGCCGGAAGGCCCCGGCGTCGCCCTGCCCTATGCCTCCCGGCGCCGCTTCTCCTCGCGCAGGTCCTGCGTGATCCTCAGGCTGCAGAAGCTCGGCCCGCACATCGAGCAGAACTTCGCCGAGAGGGCCCCCGCCCCGGACAGCGTCTCGTCGTGGTACGCCTGCGCGGTGACCGGATCGAGGGCCAGGTGGAACTGGTCCTCCCACCGGAATTCGAAGCGGGCCTTGCTGAGGGCGTCGTCCCACTCCTGCGCCTTCGGGTGTCCCTTGGCGAGGTCGGCCGCATGGGCGGCGATCTTGTAGGCCATCACACCCTGCTTGACGTCCTCCCGGTCCGGGAGGCCGAGGTGCTCCTTGGGGGTCACGTAGCACAGCATGGCCGTGCCCAGCCAGCCGATCATGGCGGCCCCGATGGCGCTCGTCATGTGGTCGTAGCCCGGCGCGATGTCCGTGGTCAACGGCCCGAGCGTGTAGAAGGGCGCCTCGTGGCACCACTCGAGCTGCTTGTCCATGTTCTCGGCGATCTTGTGCAGGGGGACGTGGCCCGGTCCCTCGCACATGACCTGCACGTCGTGGTCCCAGGCGACCTCGACCAGCTCCCCCTGCGTCTTGAGCTCGGCGAATTGCGGATGGTCGTTGGCGTCGGCGATGGCTCCCGGCCGGAGCCCGTCCCCCAGCGAGAAGGCCACGTCGTAGCGGGCCAGGATCTCGCACAGCTCGTCGAAGTGCGTGTACAGGAAGTTCTCCTCCCCGTGCACGACGCTCCAGTGCGCCATGATCGAGCCGCCCCGGCTCACGATCCCGCCGATGCGCCGGTCGGTGGCCTTCACGTGCTCACGGAGGACGGCGGCGTGCACGGTGACGTAATCGACCCCCTGCTCGGCGTGCTCGATCAGGGTGTCCCGGTAGACCTCCCAGGTGAGATCGGCCGGGTCCCCGCCCACCTTCTCGATGGCCTGGTAGATGGGGACCGTGCCCACCGGGACCGGCGAGTTCCGCAGGATCCATTCGCGCGTGGCGTGGATGTCCGGGCCGGTCGACAGGTCCATGACCGTGTCGGCGCCCCACAGGACCGCCCGGCGCAGCTTGGCCACCTCCTCGTCGATCGAGGAGGCGACGCGCGAGTTCCCGATGTTGGCGTTGATCTTCACCTTGAAGCGCCGGCCGATCAGCATCGGCTCGAGCTCCGGGTGGTTGATGTTGGAGGGCAGGATGGCGCGGCCGCGGGCGATCTCCTCGCGAACGAGCTCGGGCTCCATGCCCTCGCGAATCGCGGCGAACTCCATCTCGGGCGTGACGATCCCGCGCCGCGCATAGGCGAGCTGGGTGGGGGTGCCGGTGCCGCGCAGCACGCGATCGCGGCGAATCGCCTCGGGCACCCGGGCCCGCTGCTCGCCGGGGACCCGGGCCTCCCGGGGCACCTCCTCCACATCGCTTCGGCCCCGGATCCAGCGCTCGCGGGTCCGAGGCAGTCCCAAGCGCGGATCCCTACCCTGCGGACCGCTGGTGTCGTACAGGCGCAGGGGCGGCTCTCCTCCCGAGAGCGTCACCTCTCGCACCGGGACGCGGACGCCGTCGGAGCCCTCCAGGTAGAGCTTGCGGGAGGCGGGGTAGACCGTCTCGAAGCGCTCCTCGTCCGGCCCGTTCTCGGGGCGATCGCCCGAGCGGGCTCCCACTTCGCCGGGGTGCGCGTCGCCGCGGGCCGCCGTCTCGGGTCGCTCGGGCGCGATGGAGCTGGGGCTGGAATCGGGCACGGACCTCGCCTCCTGTGTCGGATGCATTCCTGGAGGGAGAGCACGCTCCGGAAGCGAGAAGCGGCCGACCGATCGGCCGCGGCGGGTCCGGGGCCGCGCTCCCTACGCCGGTGTTAGCCGGTTCAGGTTCCAAGGGACTCTCTCAATCGCCCGCCCGCCGGCGGACGATACCCCTGGCGGCATCGCTGAAGCTACGGGGCGGCCCCGGGCGCTTCAAGCCGCGCCAGGAAGCTCCCGTCCTCCTCCTCGAGCACCACTTCGGTGCGCCAGCCGCCGATGTCCGCGATCGTGGACAGGGTGTCCGGGTCCACGTACAGCTCCGGGAAGGGGTCGCCCCACTCGCCGCGAAAGCCGAGCTGGATCTGCACTTCGCCGACGTAGCGACCGTCCTCGAGGCGTGCGAACGGGACGCGGCGCTCCGACTCCGGCCTCAAGTCGGCCGAGTCGATGAGGATTTGCCCCCCAGGCGTCGCCAGCCCGGATAGGCGCCTCAGGAGGATGCCCAGCCCCTTCAGGGTGCCGGCGAGTCCGGCGCCGTTCATGAGCATGAGCACCGTGTCGAACGGGCCGCCCCGAAAGGAGAACGCGTCGGCGCGCGCCACGCGGCGCACTCCCCGCTCGCGCATCACCCGGCATGCTTCCGGATCGATCTCCACGGCCACGACCTCGAGGCCGCGGTCCTGGAGGACCAGGCTGTGGACGCCGCTACCGGCGCCGAGATCCAGCACGCGACCCCGGCAGCGCCGGAGAGCCTCACGTTCGAAGGAGAAGAACTCGGCCGGCTCCCGGAAGAAGACCGACACCGGGATCACGTCGCTCTCCCCGAGGTCGGAGCGCATCGCCAGCTCGAGCGCCTCGCCGCCTCCCCCGTGGTAGGCGCGCAACGCTCGTCCATACGGGCCACCGACGTATCGAGCCATCGACCTCTCCGGGTCCCGAGGCTGGTCGCGGGTCGCGGGGGTGGATAGGATGCACGCCGCGGCACCGCATCGCCACGCTCGCCGCCGGGCGTCCCCTTCGGACCCAGGAGCCGGCCTCTCGTGCACCCCGCCATCGTGACCCTGCTCGCCTCGAGCGCCGCGGCGACGGCCTCCGCCCTCGGGGTGCTGCCGCTCGTGGGGCGGGCGCGCGTGCCGGAGCGCTGGATCGGCTGGGCCAACGCGCTCGCCGGCGGCATGATGTTCGGGACGGCTTTCGCGCTCGGCGCCGTGGAGGGAGAGGCCGCCGTTCCCGCCGCCATCGGGACCCTCGTGGGGATCCTGTTCATCGCCTGGACCCACGCGGCCACCGGCACCGAGGACCTGTCACTCAACCGGCTCGGCGAGACCGGGCCGGAGTATGGCTATCGCGTGGCGCTCGTCCAGACGCTGCACGCCGGCTCCGAGGGCATCGCGATCGGAGCGGCGATGACCGTCGACCTCCCGTTCGGTCTGTTCACGGCCGCGACCATGGCCGTGCACAACATCCCGGAGGTGACCGTGCTGGCGGCCGTGCAGCGCTCCCGGAGCGTGAGTCTCGCCACGGCCGCTCTCACGGGGGTGGCCACCAACGTGCCTCAGGTGTTCGTCGCGGTGGCGACGTACGCGATCGTGAGCGCCGCCCCGGGCACCCTCTCCTGGGTCCTGGGCCTGGCCACGGGCATGCTGGCCAATCTGGTGCTGGTCGAGCTGCTTCCCGAGTCGTATCGGCAGGCCGGGCACACGAGCATCGCCGTCGTGGCCAGCGCCGCCCTGGCCATGGTCGCCCTCCTCATCGGCTGGGTCGGCTGATGCACCAGATCCTGCTGGTGGGCTTCTACGGTCTGATCACGGCACTGGCTACCGGACTGGGCGCCGTCCCGTTCGCGTTCGTCAAGCGGATCTCCGGCCGAACGGCGGCGCTGGCCAACGCGCTCGCCGCCGGCCTCATGCTGGGCGCCTCCTTCGGGCTCCTGGCCGAGGGCAGCCGGCACGGCGCGCCGCAGACCATCCTGGGGGCCAACGTCGGCCTGCTGTTCGTTCTGCTGGCGCACCGGTGGATCGGTCACGGGGACGTCTCCTTCGGCGAGGTGACCGGGGCCGGTGCGCGCCGCATGCTCCTCATCGTCCTGGTCATGACCGTCCACTCCTTCTCGGAGGGTGTCGCGGTCGGGGCGGCGTTCGGCGGTGGGACGGAGCTCGCCTTTCTCATCACGGTGGCGATCGCCGTCCACAACGTCCCCGAGGGTCTGGCCATCAGCGCCGTGCTTCGGCCCGAGGGCACGAGCGTGCTGGCGTGCGCGGGCTGGAGCGTGTTCTCCTCCCTGCCCCAGCCCCTCATGGCCGTGCCCGCGTATCTTCTGGTGGAGACCATCCACCCCGCGCTGCCTTACGGCATCGGCTTCGCCGCCGGCGCCATGGTGTTCATGGTGTTCCTCGAGCTCCTCCCCGAGGCGTTCGAGGACGCGCCGCGCTGGCTGATCGGAATCCTGACGAGCGGATCGATGACGGTCATGTTGCTGTTCCAGAGGATCCTCTAGCTCGGAAACCAGGTCGGGATCGGATCCGTAGTCGACCGGGAGCGCCGGAGAGGGTGCTTGCCCCCTCCGGCGGCGCGCCCGACCTTGCGGGTTGACCGCGCGGTCCGAGCCGCGCCCCCCATCCCCGCCATCGAAACGCACGGATCGACACATGACGCCGAAATCCTTCGATATTCCCGACATCCCGGACATTCCAGGTCTGGACGACGACGACGCGGGAGCGGGCGGGTCGCGCGGTCGATCCCGCCGAGGCGGCGGCTCCGGCGGAGGCCGACGTCGCCGATGGCCGTGGCTGTTGAGCGGCATCGTCCTCGGCGTCCTCGGCACCCTCTTCCTCCCCGGTCTCCTGCGTCCCTACCTCCCGGCGGCCCTGCGGGGACGGACGACGCGCGTGGAGGGCCTGGTGGTCGAGAAGGGGAAGGAGGGCAGCCGGCTCCTCCTCACCGTGGATACGCAGGAGGGAGCCATGCTCGCCACGTTCGACAAGAAGGTCCCCGAGATCGACCTCCTGGTGGCCCGAGGCGACTCGGTGACGCTGGGCGTCCCGACCTACCGACCGTTCGTGCAGGAACCCGAGCTCCTCGGGGTCAAGAAGTTCCCGGGCGGCGCCCCGCGGACCGGAGGCGGCGTGGCCGCTCCGGCCCAGGGGGCGGCGGGCCCGGGCGCCCCGACATCCATGGCGCCGGACACGCAGCCGGGCCGTGATACGACCCCGTCGTCCGACTCCACCGCCGGCGAGGAGAGCCGCTGAGGGGACCCCGCGAGGCGACGGGGCCGTGCCTGCCCCGGCTCCGGTCCCGCCCCCTTGCGATCGACTGGTATACCATCGACGGCGTAGCCGGGATACCTTGGACTGAGGACGGGACCTGTCCGTGGCGACACGAACTCGATCCGGAGCACCGTCGATGAAGCCCGTCAACGACCGTGAGGATGGACCGCTACTCAACCGGCCGCCGCTACGCGAGCAGATCCGGGCGATCGTCCGGGAGTGGCTCATGGAGGGAAGGCTGTCGCCGGGCTCGGACCTCAACGAGCGCGAGCTCGCGGAACAGCTCGGCGCCAGCCGCACCCCCGTCCGGGAGGCGCTCCTCCTGCTCGCCCTCGAGGGTTTCGTATCGGTGAGCCCCTACCGTGGCTACTTCGTGGCCCCGCTCACGCGCGAGGAAGCGCACGAGCTCTACACCCTCATCGGGGTGCTCGAGCGGCACGCCCTGCTCTCGGGAGGCCTCCCCGACACCGAGGAGCGGAGCCACATGGCCGAGCTCGACCGGGAACGCCGCGGCCGCATGGACGATCCCGGACGCCAGATCGAGCTCGACCGGGCCTGGCACGAAGCCCTGCTGTCACGCTCGGCCGGCAACGCCGTCCTGCACGAGGAGCTCGCGCGGGTCAAGAACCGCGTCACGCGTTACGAGCAGGCCTTCCAGCGAGCTCCCGTCGAGTGCGCCCAGGCCATGGAGGAGCACCGCCGCATCCGGGAGGCCGTGGACAGCGACGACCTCTCGGGAGCCGCCAGCCTCCTCGAGGCCCACTGGGGGACGGCCGTCCAGACCCTTCCCCGGTGGCTGCCCGAGCAGGAGGACTGAACGAGGCGCCGCATCCCACGGCTATTCCACGGGACCTGGGATACACCGTCCTATCCGCACTACGCGCCACTTCTTGCAAAAAAGGCCAGGCCGGGCGCCGGCGAGATCTCTCTACCTCGTGAGCCGATCCGGTCGTAAATGGGTTACCCACAAATACATCGAAATTCATTGACAGGTTGCCGAGCCCGGGAACGCCGCGTGCGCATGCGACCCACCGTTCGTCGAGGCGCAACTCCAGAACGGTGAACACCATGGAGCACCGTGACACGACCGGCCATCGGCCTCCGGCGCTAGGCGGCGCCGAGTGCGGAGACCATCCCTCGCGGGGCGGGAGGGCGTGACCTTGTTACGCACGCTGCTCGAAACCACGGCCAGCCTCGCCCGCAGGGTCGTCGACCGACTTCTGCACCGGAGAAACCGCCGCTTCTGGTGACCGGTTCCCATCCTTCGCCCCGCCTTCCAACCTCCCCGTTGCGGGGCGGATCATCCGCTCATAACATGGGATTTATTCCGGCCTAAAGTCGCCGCGCTGCGACTCCCACCCCCACGTCCGCGTGGCCGGCAGACGGCCAGAGACTCCGGGATCCGGACACGCACCGGAGCGCTCGCGCTTCCCTTCTCCCCTGGAAGGAGGTCGATCGATGTCCATCGTCCGACGGTTCCTGCTCAGCCTCGCGATCCTCGGCGTGGCCCTGCCCGCCGGCCAGGCGACCGCACAGAACGTGGCCCGCACCTACTGGTTTACGCCGCCTCCCGGCAAGACAGCCGCGTTCGAGCAGGCACTCAAGTCCCACGCCGCCTGGCGGAAGGAGGCCGGCGATCCGTGGAGCTGGAGCGTCTACCAGGTCGTCAACGGAGAGCGGCTCGGCACTTTCGTCGCCCGCTCCGACGGACACGCGTGGGCCGATCTCGACGTCTACGACAACGGCTTCGGGCCGAAGGGGAGCGAGCGCTTCGGCGCTGACGTGGCTCCGCACCTGGCCTCCGAGACGAGCCTCCTCACCGTCGTCGACACGGCGCACATGAGCCTGCCCGACAAGCCCGAGGGCTACGCGCTGGTCGAGCTGGTCGTCTACCACCTGAAGGCCGACCAGGTGCAGGCGTTCGACCGGGCGATCGACCAGATCCACAAGGCCATCGTCGCGAGCAAGTGGCCCGTGCACTACGCTTGGGAGATGCCCGTCAACGGCGGACGGGGCGAGGACCGTTTCCTGGCCATCTTCCATCCCGACTGGGCCAACTTCGAGCCCATCCAACCCAGCATGGAGGCCATGCTGACCGAGCAGCTCGGACAGGACCAGGCCCTGAAGCTGTTCCAGGCCATCACGGGCACCTTCTGGGAGACGACCAGCATGGTACTCCGGTACCGGCCGGACCTCTCGGTCGTTCAGGAAGGCATGTAGGGAGCGCAACGCAACATGCGAGGGGGGTGAGGCGAGTTCCCCTCACCCTCCCGCCACTCCACAGAAGCGCAGCGCCGCGACGGCGACCACCCGGGCCGCGGTGACGAGCTCCTCGATGACGACGTTCTCGTCGGGACGGTGCGCGTCCCGTACATCGCCGGGTCCGAAATGCACGGTCGGAATGCCCCCCACCGCGACCAGGAGCCGCATGTCCGACCCGTAGCGCATCCCTCGCACCTGCGGCACCGTCTGTGTGACCTCCCCGAACGCCGCTTCCAGTGTCCGCACGACCTCAGAAGCCGGGTCCGTGCGGGCCGCCCCGAACTGCGCACCCGACCACTCCACGACGGGCGGGTTTCGGGCCAGCCACGGGTCGTGGGCGGACGCGGACGACAGCGCGGCCTCGAACGCCCGTCTAGCGTCCTCCGGCGCCTCTCCGGGCGGGAACCCCAGCCTCCCCTCGAACTGGAGCGACTCGGGGACGGTGGAGGCCCAGATGCCGGAACGCACGCGGCCGATCGCCAGGGCGAAGGGCAACGCGTCTTCCGCGAACAGGGGATCCGACACGTCGCGGTTGCGCTCGACCTCGAGCTCGCGCAGCGCGGCCACGAGGCGCCCGAAGGGCTCGATCGGACTCACACCCTCCTCGCGGAAGGCGCCGTGTGCCGCCAGGCCGGGCACCGTGACGCGGAAGCCCAGCGCCCCGCCATGGGCGGGTCCGATCGCCAGGCCGGTGGGCTCGAGCACGATGGCCCCCTGGCCCGTGTGCCCGCGTACGAGCGTGGCCAGCGTTCCAGCGCCACCGTCCTCCTCCCCGATGACGCTCTGGAGCTGCAGCGTTCCCTGCAGATCGACCCCCGCGTCGGCGATCGCCCGAGCCACCGCCAGGGCGCAGCACAGCCCACCCTTCATGTCACAAGTGCCCCGGCCGTACACCCGGCCGCCGCGGACCCGTGCCTCGAAGGGAGGCGAGGTCCAGCGATCCGGCTCCCCGGCCTCGACCACGTCCACGTGGCCATTGAGGATGAGGGTGGGGCCATCCCCCCGTCCCACCGACCCGACGACCCCGAGTCCCGAATCTCTCTCGATCTCGGCCGTGTAGGCCGGATGTCTCCGGAGCGTCTCGAAGTCGATCTCCCACACGTCCGTCCCCAGCCCGATCTCCCTCATTCGGCCCGCCACGGCCTCCTGGACCGGCGTCTCGCCGCCCGACAGGCCAGGAATCGCCACCAACTCGTCCAGGCAGTCCAACAGGTACTCCGGAGACAACGCCCCCAGCACCCGATCCTCGACCTTCCTCACGCTCCACCCCCCATCGCGTGGCGACGGCGCCGACGCGACCCGTCGTCCAACGCATCATCGTGGTCACTCGGCGCACCTGGACGTCATTGGTCGCGCCCGATCAAACCCTGGCGGCTCCCCGTACGTCCAATTTGACAGAAACGGTCGTGCCAGGTCCACCCCACGTCGCCATGCGGAGGGCGCCATGCGGTACGCCACGCCAAGCAAGCTCGGTCGACTCACCAGCCCCCTCTCTATGCTCGCCTTCCTGCCCATCGCCATGGCCATCCAGGCGACTCGACCCTCCGGGGACCAGGACGTGGGCGTCCGGGTCGAGGCCGCACGCGCTCTGTTCGGCACTCGCGTGCCATCGCAATACCTCCGGGTAGATCCCTGCCGACCGGATCCGATGAGCGTTCGCCTGCCGGTCGAGGGGATCGTGCTCCCCGACCTGCGCCAGCACCCGTGGCCCAGGCCTCCACTGGCCGTCGCGGCCGACATTCTGGCCTCGGAAATCTCGCCACTGCGCGAGGCGGAGCATGGCATCCAGGCACCGGGGCGGATCGCGGAGCGATGGCAGGAGGCGATCGTCCCGCCGGCGTTGAAGCCCGAGCCATGGCCCGCGCCTCCCGCGGTGCGTGCCTGGCTCGAGCCCAACCGGGTGGCACACCTCGAGCCCGATCCCCCGAGCATCGTCCCGGTGACGGTGCCGCACGAGACGCTCACGGACGTGACCCTGGCGCGCATCCCGTGGCCGGAGCCGGAGGACTCGGTCCGTGAGCCCGCGGGACGCTGTCCGGTCGCCTGACACGACGCGGATCGGACCGCTGAAACCCCGCGACCGGGAACTCCGTAGGGAGGGGCGAAGGACGAACACGAGGATGCGACCGACACGATACTGGAAACAGGAGTGACGACGATGCTCTACCGACGCTGGAATGGCCGACGACCCGAGATGCTCTACGTGAGGAAGCTCGGCTGACGCGAACGACGCACCCGGCAGAGGTCCGGAACGAGAGGGGGATGGCCCAGGGTCGTCCCCCTCTTCTTCGTTGTGTCCGCACCTGGCGCCCACGTTGGTGTATCTCCGGTTCGAATCGCACCACCTCGCGGACGACGGGGGCACCTTGGGCCGAACGTACATGGATCCCACCCACAGAGACGCGCGGGACATCCGCACCGGACGGGGCGACCCCGAGGTGGTGTTCGTCGGGACCCGCAACCGCATCGCCCTGGACACCGATCTCGACCCCGGGCGCCCGGTCCCGGACGGGACGGTGTCGGTCCAGATCCTTCGCAAGGACACGGGCGTCCCGATCGGGCAGTTCGCGGCCGTGGAAGGCTCCCTGGACCGGTTTAGACAGCTGTTCGTGGAACCTCGACAGGTCGGCCTGACCTGCGTCCAGGAATACCCTGGAGTCGTGGGCCAGCTGCTGGTACTCCTTCCTCCGGTCGCCCTGTCGGAGCTCCAGGGCGAAAGCGTATCCCCCCCGGAGGACGAGGACTGGCGGGCCAGCCTGGAAGACGAGCCCGACCTCGGGGCCGTCGGTGGCGACCCGCGTGCCGCCGCCGAGGGACACGAGGACCAGCTCGCGGCGCTGCACGCCGGGAACGTGGTGCGTTTCGCCGCCGACCGGGAGCATCCCGACAGCCTCACGCAGGAGGCCGCCGGCCTCCTGCGCGATGCCCTCGAAGGCCCTCTGCCCCCCCTGTCGGAGCGCCTGATCGAAGAGCTCGCCTCGAGCGCCCCCGGAGAGCCCTAGGACCGCGACGGCGTCGCGGCGGTCAGTCCGGGACGGCGCTCGACGGGCACGGTGCCGCAAGGGCGACGGACGTTCAGCGCAGCCGTACCACCCACACCTGCAGGCCCGGCGGCAGCGCGCTGCCCGACGCACCCCGGATGCGCACCGCCGTTCCGGGATGAGCCGGCCCCGTCATCTCGAAGTAGACGGAAGAGGCGGAGCGGACGTCCTGGCTCACCGTCCAGTCGCCGAAGCCCTCCTCCACGGGCTGCAGGCCGGTGTTGATCCCGTAGGCATCGAAGATCCCGTGCAGGTCCCAACTGGCGAGGCCGAGGTCGGGCCCGACCGCCGGCACGCGGTCATCCAGATAGAGCGCGGCGGCCCAGTCGGCCAGGAGCCCCCGCCAGGGCCGGCCCACCACGGCCTCTACGTTGGCGAAACCCGAGGCGTCGTCGTCGATGAGTGCACGCTGAAGGGCGCGTTCGCCTCCGAGCCCCGGGCCGAACCGGTCGGAAAGCCACCGGAGAAAGGCCCAGCCGGCGGCGTACCAGGCCGGGGCCCCGTCACAGGGCGAAGGATCGCTGATCAGCCAGCCGCAAGCCGCCGGCGCATCCGGTACCCGGGTGGCCGAGCTCACGTACCCGAAGTAGTCCGAGAGACCCTGGAAGGGCTCGCGGTACCAGTACGTTCCGTCGGCATCATGGCTGTAGGCAACCCGCAGTCCGTAGTCCTGGCCGGGGGCGTTCCCCATCACGGCGTGGCCCACGACCTCCTGCGCCAGGACCGCCTGCCCTTCCATCATCCACGACGCCATCCACGGCGCCGCTGCCGAGAACCGGTGACCCTGCTGGATGATGTGCGTGATCTCGTGCGCCATGATCAGGGGCGCGCGCGCGCGCAGGGAGGACGCGGCCACGGGCGTTCCGTACATGCCGGTCGGGTCCGGAGCGCGCGAGTAGTACACCTCGCCCTCGTCGCTGGACGGACAGGAGAAGGCCCCGGATGAGTCCGACCGGGGGTAGAAATCTCCTCCGAACACGAACGCGGTGGCTCCCGACCAGGTGCGATTCACCTCCCGGGTGAACACGGCGATGACCCTGCCGTTGCCATCGATGTCGGTCGGTCGACCGAAGTAATCCGCCAGGGTGGCGAGGATGGGGCCGTCCAGGCGGTCGCTCAGCGTCTGGTACTGAGACAGGGTCATTCCGCCGGCGGGATTCGCCACGTCCTCGGCCAGGATTGCGTCCGTGCCCAGGACCCGGACGACGGCTCGGATGGTGGTGAACGTGGTGCACGGGTTCGACGCACGGCCATCCGGCACCCGCAGGGTGAGGGTATCCCCGACGCTCGGCCCGTTACCCAGCACGGCGGAGCGGATCCGCTCGAGGCGTGACGCACGGCGCGCCGCCGAAGCGCGACGGGCCGGGATCGAGCCGGCGGGGTCCAGGTTCTCCCGGCTCCACGCGTCCAGGCGCGTCTCCGCGGCGGCCTGGGCCGCGCGCTCCGCGTCGCTCGCGGCCGGCTGCGGGTCATCATCGTGATGGTGACCGCCCTCCTGGCGGTCGAATCGCAGGCCGGGCGTCACGGCCCCCATCGAGGCGGCGGCCGCACCGCCGGGAGGGGCGAGGACGGCGGTGACCGTCACCGATGTCAGCGCGTCCGGGACCAGGTCCGAGGGCGATGGGGCCGTCGCCTGGACTCCGAACAGGTAACCGTCCGAATCGGACCTCGCCGCGAATTGCAGGCAGAAGGCGGTGGAGTCCTGGACCAGCAGACGGCCTCCCACGTCGAGCGACACGTTCGTCCCGCCGCCCTGGAGCCGCGCGTCGGCGCTCGCCGGCGGATCGAAGGGCGTGCGCACCTCCACGGCCACCGTTCGGGACGGCCGGCAGCCGTAGGTCGGGACCCGTACGCGCAGGGAGCCCGGAGCTACCGCCAGGACCCGGGCCGGCACGCCGTCCACGGCGACCGAGTCATCGGAGGGCTGCGGCCGAAATCCGCTCCCGAGGAGGACGGCCTCGGCGCCCTCGCGTAGCGGAAGAGGGCTCACGGAAGTGATGCTCGGGGGGCCGGTGGCGAACACCCTGACGGTGGCCTGGCCCGACAGCCCGGATTCCCCTGTCGCCGTGACCGTGGTGACGCCCGTTCCGGCCGCGGTCACGAGCCCCGCCGTATCGATCGAAGCCACGCCCGAGTCCGACACGGCCCACCGCACCCCCCCGCCGTAGGGAACCGGCCGACCCAGCGCGTCCTCCGCGCGAGCGGACAGCCGCAGGGTGTCCCCGGTCCCGATCACGTCCGCGGTGTCCGGCGTCACGCGCAGGCTGGCCACGCTCGTCCCGGGACTCGCGGGGGCCGTGGGCGCACGGCCCCCGCACCCCGCCACGAGCGGCAGGGCCGCGGCGAGGACCAACCTGTAACGCGGCGTGGGCATGTGTGCTTCCATGGGCTCGAGCAGCTATCGCGCCCGGAGGTCCGGGCCGGACGCCGTGCGCGACCCCTTCCTTATCAAGGGCCGTGCCCTGCGTCGTCGGTATCGATGGAGTTGAGATGAAACGACTTACACCGGCTCTCGCGCGAGCGCGGATCACCGGGTCGCGCAGGACGCGACGGACGTTGCGATCCGCGGGGCCGTTCCGTGGCCCCTGCCTTGAAGCGTGCGAGCCGGTCTCAGAGGACATCGCTCGGCATCCGGATCGTCGAGACCGACGCCCGTCGCTTGTCGATTCCGCTCGCGGCGGGTAGGATCGGATCGTACCGGTTCAGGCCTTCTCACGCGCGCGGAAGAGGCTGTGTTGAGGATCCGAACGACCGTTGAGCGCCGGCACCCGACAGAGTCCCTCGCCCTGCTCGTCGGCCTGGCCTCGCTGGCCTGCTGGCCCGCTGCCGGGATCCGGGCGCAGCAGCCCGCAGGGCCGCCGTCCGTCCTCGCCCGCTACGAGAGCCGCGAGGTCATGATCCCCGCCCGGGACTCCGTGCTGCTCCACACGGTGATCTACCGTCCGCGGACGCGGGTCGGCCCCCTGCCCATCGTCCTCCTCCGCACCCCCTACGGGGTCGAGCACGCCGACCGGAACTTCCGGAGCTACCTCCGGGCTCTGGCCGAGGACGGCTACATCTTCGCCTTCCAGGACATCCGGGGCCGGTTCGGGTCGGGCGGGCGCTTCGTCATGCAGCGCCCGCCCTGCACCCCCTCGGCCGACTCGGCCTGCGTCGACGAGGGCACCGACACGTGGGACACGATCGACTGGCTCGTCCATCACGTCCCGGGCAACAACGGGCGCGTGGGCATGCTCGGGATCTCCTACGGAGGCTGGCTCACGGTCATGGCCACGCTGCATCCGCACCCGGCCCTGAAGGCCGCCTCGCCGCAGGCTTCCCCCGCCGACGACTTCATCGGAGACGACTTCCACCACGGCGGCGCCTTCCGGCTGAGCTACGGGTTCGAGTACGCGGCCATGATGGAGACGGACAGGGAGAACACCCAGTTCCGCTTCCCCGTCCACGACACCTACGAGTGGTACCTGCGTCTGGGCGCCCTCTCCCACGTGGACGAGCGCTACCTGCACGGCTCGATCCCCACCTGGGAGGACTTCGTCCACCATCCCGACTACGACGATCACTGGACGGAGCAGGCCGTCGTCACCTACCTGCACGGCGTGACCGTCCCGACGCTGAGCGTGGCCGGGTGGTGGGACCAGGAGGACTTCTATGGACCCCTCACCATCTACAAGACGCTGGAGCGGACGGACTCCACCGGGATCAACGCTTTAGTCGTGGGGCCCTGGCGGCATGGGGGATGGTCGAGCGGTCCGGGCGACAGCCTGGGAGCCATCCGCTTCGGAAGCGCCACCGGCGAGCACTTCCGCCGCGACGTCCAGGCCCCGTGGTTTCATCGGCTCTTGAAAGGCGCCCCTTCGGGGGCGGGCCCCTTGCCGGGAGCCGTGACGTTCGAGACGGGCTCGAACCGGTGGCGGACGTGGTCGGAGTGGCCGCCCCGGAAGGGGGTCACCGACCGCGACCTCTACCTGCGGGCCGGGGCCGCCGCCGCCTTCGGTCCGCCCCCGGGGAGAGCGGGAGCGGAGGCCCGGAACGGCGGGCCCACGGCGGCCGCCGAGGCCGGCGCCCCGCCCTTGGACGCGTACGTCTCCGACCCGGCCCACCCGGTGCCCTACCGGCGGCGGCCCATCGAGCCCACCTACGACCCCACCGGCTCGGGCTGGTACACGTGGCTCGTCCAGGACCAGCGCTTCGTCGACGGTCGCCCCGACGTGCTCGCCTGGGAGACGGGGCCCCTGGACCACGACGTCACCGTGGCCGGCAACGTGGTGGCCCACCTGTTCGCCTCCACCTCCGGCGGCGGCAGCGAC